>Ga0233425_10000477_pt1 | contig 104442 bp, 129 predicted proteins | sample Watercolumn_Towu_2_FD_181712 | JGI IMG/M metagenome (GOLD analysis project Ga0233425, IMG submission 181712) | Freshwater microbial communities from Lake Towuti, South Sulawesi, Indonesia - Watercolumn_Towuti2014_140_MG | ecosystem: Environmental > Aquatic > Freshwater > Lake | place...
TTCGCTCGCCATGCTTTTTTATTTAAACTAAAAAGAAAAAGCTTTTGAATTGTAAGCAATTCATCTACAGACTAAAGTCTGGAGTAGTTTTCTTGCTTAAAGAATAAAACTTAAGAAGATAAAACATAAATTACTAAAGGCTTCAGAAAGAAATTATATAGGTTAGTAATGTATCTTTATAATACTTAATCATATAGCTAATATTATATGTATTATGGTTTATTGAACTCGGGAATAATTTTAAACTTCATTTATTTAATATTTTCCAAGTGATTAGGATAATCATCAGCCCAATCACCATGTCCAAAACTATAGCTATACTTTTCCGGTTTTTTTAGATGTTCTCTTAATAATCTTTTTTCTTTCAATTCCGGATGCGTTTCATAGAATTTTCCCAATAGTAATAAATACTCATTCCATAAAAAAGAATATCCTGAAAGCTTTTCTTCAGCATTTATTGCTGCATAGGAACGAGCACACGTTCTAGCTCTAAAAAGTTCATTTAAGTTTTTGTATAATATGTTTAGTCTTTCCTCTAAAAATCTCTCTAATTCCAATACCCTATCATCTAAATTATTTTCCTCAGTCATATTTTAACCCCAAGATACTAAAATCTATAAGAATTTAAGGTTTGTGGAAAAGAAGAAAGACCATTATTTTCTTAAAACGATTAATGTATCTTTATAATACTTAGCTATATATACTTAGATGATATGTATAATAGTATGGATAAAACAATTACTAAAGAACAACTTGAACTTTATAATGCATTAAAGAAAAGGGGGGCTCCTGCTAAATTAGAGAAATGGGATGGGCATAAACATATAGATATAGCGATACCAGAAGCCAGAGTTAATATTGAGGTTGATGGTATTCATCATAATACAAGTAAAAAACAGGCATTATCAGATTTGTTAAGAACATACTACTCTTTTAGGAAAGGTTATGTTACTTTAAGGATACCTAACATTCTGGTGAGAGATAAAGAAACTTTAGAAGAAACAGCCGACTTCATTATAGATTTTTTAAATGAAAGTAATGAACAATTAGATGATGGGGATGATTAGCAATGAGAAGGTATAGGGGCAGGTATAGAAACTATCCACGTATGACATATGATCCAAATTACACGGAAGGCGCTAAGATTACAGAAATAATTGCTATGATAATGTTATTTTTTGGATTGGGTTTAGCAATTGCTACAGAGCATAAAACCTTTTGGATTATATTGGCTATTGTTGGAGGAGTTTGGCTCTATATTCAATATAAAATCTCTAGAAAAAGAATCTTATTACGTAGACACTAAAACTTTAAATGATTTAACAGAATAAGAATTCATAAACAAAGTACAATCATATTGATTAAAAAAGAAAGACATTATTTTCTTAAAACTATATTACTTCGGACAGATAGTCTCGGCTTCGCCTCAAAAATTACTCTTCTGCAATCTTAAACATAACTTTTCCATGCTTTGTATTCAACACGTCTGCTGCTTTTTCAAACTCTTCGAGTTTAAATTTGTGAGTGATTACCTTCTTAAGAATTTCTTTATTTTTTCGAACCATCTCAATAGCCCACTTGAAATCTTCAGGAACGTATCCTAATTGTGTGACCATTGTCAATTCTTTTTTTACCATTTTTGAAACATCAAAATAAAAATCTTTGACCATACACCCGCTTTCTATAACCGTTCCTCCTGGTTTTACCGCTTTTATAGAATATTCTAAAGAACCAGGATCCCCTCCCGCATCCATAACAATATCATACTCACTTTTGATCTGCTTTGTCGAAATATTCTTTTTATAAAACTCATCTACAATTTCTCTAATTATTTCTACTTGTTCCCAATGACCAGTAATCCCTATTGTTTTTGCTCCTTTTGATTTTGCGTGGATTGCAGAAAGCATCCCAATTGGACCAGATCCAATTATCAATATTTTTTTATCTTTTAAATCAACTCGATTTAATGCCTTCGTACTCGCCATAGTTTCTATCAAAACAGCAACATCACTATCTATATCATCTGGAATTTCAAACAAGATTGTATTCTTTGGTAGAGGGGTATATTCTGCAAATCCCCCCGCCATAGGATTTCTAGTAGTTATTCCAAATAATTGATCTTTTTCACAGACATTAAACATACCTTGTTTACAATTATTACATTTTCCACAAGGCAAAATTGTTGGCCATGTTACTCTTTTCCCTTCAACAATTCCGACGTTTTCATGCCCCATTACCTGCGGTAATTTTAATTTAAGTGAGCCTTGAATTGCGTGTTTATCTGTTCCACAAACTCCAGAATAAAGCATTTTAGCGTAAGGTTTAGATGTAGATAACTTCTTTTCTACAATCTCTAATTTTCCATTTTTGTTTAATTCTAATGCCTTGTATTTGATTATCTTTTCCTTTACCATTTTAATCATTAATTAACTTCTCAGCTATTTTTTTAGCACTATCAAAATTAACTTTATATGACTTCTGATGTTTCATGAGCAATTCATTGCATAGTCCAATAGATTCATCTATTGCAAGATTGTTGGCATCAATTTTATTCCCTTTCTCAAGTTCCAAAATCTTGTTCAATAAAACATCATCTTCTGAATACCATTCTAAAATATTAAATCCAGAATTGTTGCATAAATTTAATTTCTTATCTTTAAGTTTCAAAAGCTTTTCTTCAACAACATTAAAATCGTCTGTTAATAAAATACTATTTTCTGGAATACTCTTACCCATTTTTGAACCATTAAGTCCAGTAAGTATTCTATTGTATGTTATGCTCGGAGGATAAAATTCATTACCCAATATCGAAATCATATTTTTAGTCAAAATAAAATGGCTTATTTCATCAATTCCAAGTGTTATGAGTGTAGCTTCATATCCTTCTTTTTGGGGAACCAAAATATCCGCAGCCATGACTAAAGATGAAAATGCTTCAGCCAAGGTTAATCTTCTGTCATAAACCTTTTCTAGTTGAGGCATATCAATCTTGCTTGTAAAAAGAGCAGCTTCTTTAAGAACATTATTGTTTTTTGTTTGTAAATAGATTTTAGTTTTTTTAGGGTCTAATCCTGCTGCAAAAAAGTGGGCTAAAAATTCAGTAGTAATCTTTTTCATTTTTGAATAATCAGTCTTTCTTACACACATAGCTTCCAAGTCTGCTATTGGGATTATTACTTCAGCGCCATATTCTTTTTGATAATAGGCTATCTGTTTTATTACAGTTAAACTTCCTAGATGCAAAAAACCACTAGGCATAAACCCACTCACTAATGCAATCTTTTTACCTTCTTTTGCTTTTTTTATCCAAGTATCAAAATTATCATGCCCGACTATCAAATTTCTTCGTATAAATGTTGGATTCTCTTTTAATTCAAAATTAACATCACCAAGTCCATATTCCTTTTTTAGAAATTCATAATGTTCAGGGGTTAATGTTGGGATTTTCCAGGGGTTTAATTTTTTACTCATTGTATTTACACCCTTTAATTATTATTGTTCCAGCACCAATTAAAATATTTTTTGGGTCAAATCTTTTAATGCCTTCCTCAACGATTTTTATTATTTCGTCCTTTAATGGATGATAATTAAAAGAAGTGTGTAAATGAAAATTCATAAAAATCTCCATAGCATGATCTTTGTCTCCCAGGTAATTAATACCATTTAATTTACAAATACATGAATCAATATTATTTTGTTTTTCGAAAAATTTTTTTAATGCAAAAAGACTAGGGGATTTTTCATTCCACGGAAAAGGTACAATTTTCTCCCAACATTTGTGTGCTATTTTTTGCTCTTCAGATTCTGGATCATAATGAAAGAAAATAAAATTTGCATTATCTTTAATATTTTCAAACAATCCATTTAATTTCTTTTTACATTTTTCTAAAGCTTCCTCTGGATTGGTTGGTTTGAAAATTTGCTTCGCAGGGTCTCTATAAACAAATTCAGCATTTAAACTATAATTTAATGCCCAAAACGAAACAACTAAATCCACCTCTTTAATCAAATCAGGATTCTCTTTAACAAACTCCAACATCTCTGCATGATAAAATTTAGTTTTATTTCTGTCTTTTATTCTTTTTTCGGCAAGTTCAATCATTTTTTTATTGAGGTCGACAGCAATAATTTTATCGCAATATTTTTCAATTATTTTAGTTCCCCTCCCACTTCCACAACCTAACTCTAGAACACACCTAAACTTATGTCCTTGCTTATCAACTTTTTCTTTTAGATATTCTTCTAAAATTTCTTCATCTGTTTTCCCATGAAATTTATATGGTGGAAGTATTTCCTCATAGTATAAAGGGTCCAAATAAACATCAAATTTTTTATCAAGCCAATTTTCCATTTTCATTTTCCAAACACCATCTCCCGAGCAAGAGATTTATTTTTCTTAACTTTTTCTTGATGCTCTGTTAAGAAATTTGTTAAAAAATCAATACAAATCTTCTTAAGCTCCCGGGTCAACATTTCCCCATTTTTATATTTCTCGTAAACTTTTTTCACAAAATCGTCATCTGGATGATGGTAAAATACTATTTCATAAGCTTTATCCTTTTCTGGAATGCCTCCTAATTTTCGGTGTAATTCTACAGATTCCCTCCCTCCTGAAAAGGCTTTATTGATTTTTCTTTTTATATCGTTCGGAGTGTCATCTAAAAAAATCGCTGTATCTGGAATTGAAGCACTCATTTTACTACCTTCTTGTAATCCTGATTGATGAAGAAAATAAAAAAAGGAAGGAAGTTTTAAATTATATGGCAATATTCTAGCTAAGTCTCTACAAGCACGAGCATGAGGATCTTGCTCAACACCTATACCAGTTATTGTTGGCATAGGTCCAAAATATTCTTTTAATTGTAAATGTAAAATGTCAGAATATTGTAATAGGTTGGCAGAAATTTTTCCCAAATTCATATGACCATAAATAGCTTTGAAAGCATTTTCAGTTATTTTTTTTGAAACTTCAAAAGCAAACTCATAGTATCTCGGCTCTTTTTTACTTTGAACATATATTTCTTCTTTTGATATTCCCAGAGCCAATAAATGTGCAATTATATTTACTGCATTTTCTTTTGCAACTTCTAAACTTGGAACTTTTGAATCTGGGCGTGAGACATAAGCGTCAATATCCGATACAACAAAAAAACTTTTTGCTCCAAGAGATCTAAATAATAAATAAGCATCTATATCTACTTTATGCCCCAAATGTAATGGACCAGAAGAAGCAATACCTGTAAGTTGAATAAAGTCTTTTTTCTTGTCAATAGCCTCTTTGATAACATTAAAATCTCTATGTGCTAAAATTATATTTCTTGTAAAAAAAGGATGTTTGCAAGGAATCTCAGACTTTTTAAATTTCTTTAATCCGAATTCTTTAATCAACTTTTCATCTATTTTAATTTCCTTTGAACCCCAAGGATCAATTAAATCTTTGTTAACCATAATAATAAGAATATGATATTGATTAATAAATCTATCTAATAAATTCTTCTTTTTAGAAAAAGAGAAGCAAAATACGGCGAGCTTTAGCTGGATTTATTTTGGGAGTATGTCATTTTAACAAAAATCAAATTACCTTCAGAAGTAACGTCTACATCAAATTCATTACCAGCTTCTAATTTAGCTCTTTTTATTTTCTCCATAGGCACACTTAATAAGTAATTACCCTTTTTTGTTACCTGTAATTTTACCATTATAGTTAAATATAAATAATAGTTTGTTTATATAATTTAGACGTATAATAGAATAAAAGCACCTAACACATTTAACTAGGAGTTCTTGTGTGTCTCCCACAAATATTTAATTAAGAGTTCTTGTGCATCTCTAACAGATATTTTTTTAAAATAATCTCAAATCAAACTAAGAAATTTTTTGAGAAACCATAAAGCTTTTAAATTATCTATTAAGCATAATTCTCATGAGTAAAAGAACAGGCCCAAGCACATTAGAATTAAAAAATTTAATAATTGAATTAAAAAAATTATCAAAAAATCAAAAAATCAATTTATGGAAAAAAATTGCTGATGACTTAGAAAGGCCAACAAGAATAAGACGAGAAGTTAATTTATATAAAATAAACAAATATACTAAGAAAGATGAAATAGCTTTGGTTCCTGGAAAAATCTTAAGCTTAGGAGATATAGATAAGAAACTGACGATAGCTGCTTATAAATTTTCAAAACAGGCAAAAGACAAAATAAATAAAATAGGAAGAGCAATAACAATAAAAGAATTAATAAAAGAAAATCCAAAAGGGAAAAAAATAAGAATTATAGGGTAAAATGATAATAAATGCTGAAAATTCAATTTTAGGAAGGATTGCAACTTACTCTGCAAAACAGGCTTTATTGGGAGAAAAAATAATAATTGTAAATTGCGAAAAAGCAATTATTACAGGGAATAAAAAAGAAATTATAAATGGTTTTTTAGAAAAAATACAAAGAGGAAATCCATTTAAAGGTCCTTTTTATCCAAGAAGGGCAGATATGATTGTGAGAAGAACAGTAAGGGGAATGCTGCCAAGGAGAAAAACAAAAGGAAGGGATGCTTACAAAAATGTTATTTGCTATCTTGGAATTCCAGAAAACTTAAAAAATGAAAAAATAATTGCCTTAGAAAATTCAAGCATTGATAGATTAAAAACATTAAAATATATTTATTTAAAAGAGATATCAAGAATCTTTGGGAAAAATATAGAATGAAAATAGAAAAAATAATTGAATGCTTTAATCGAAATGGAATAAATTCTATTTTTGAAGATGAAAATAGTTTTTTAATAAATGATTCAAATGTTTTATTAGATGGGGATTTAATGCATTATGGAGAATCAGATTTAGTTTCAGTAAGAGTTAATGGGGAAATTCCAGAGCTTTATTTGAATAAATTAAAATTATTAAACGAAGATATATCTAAAATAAATGCTACCTTAATTATTTATGATCAAGAACTAAATTTTCCCCTTCCTTTTGGAGATTACATAAAAAATGACAAATAAAAAAATAGTTCACATTTCTGGAAAGAGAAGAAAAGCAATAGCTAAAGCTACAATTGTTCCTGGGAAAGGAATTGTAAGAATAAACAATAAATTGCTTAATTTATATAATCCTAAATTAGCAAGAATGAGGATAATGGAGCCTTTATTGATTGCTGGAAATGATATAACCAATAAAATTAAAATTGATGTTAAAGTTGTTGGCGGCGGATGGAATGGGCAGGCAGAAGCCGTTAGGTTAGCAATTGCCAGAGCATTAGTGCAATTTACAGGAAATAAGCAATTAGAAAGAAATTTTTTAGATTATGATAGACATTTAATTGTTGCTGACGTAAGACAGAGAGAAAGCAGAAAACCAAATACACATCAAAAAGCAAGGGCGAAAGTTCAAAAAAGTTACCGTTAAGGAGAATAAAAAAATGATAATACCAATCAGGTGTTTGAGTTGCGCAAAGCCAGTAGCTCATCTTTGGGCTAGTTATAAAGAAAGAATAAGCAAAGGAGAAAATCCTAAAAAAGTAATGGACGAATTAGGATTGGAAAGATATTGCTGCAGGGCTTTATTTATGGGCCATGTTGATTTACTGCAAGATATTATAGAATTCAAGAAAGATTAAAATAAATCTTGAGTTTACATATAATAATACTGCTAAATTTTATTAGTTTCAGGATCAGTTTTATGTATAAACTTAAAAACTTTTCTAACATATAATTTTTATGATAAATATAGTTTATGGATAATTAATTCTCCTTTTGCTAATTTTAAAAAATATTTAAAAAATTAGATTTATATATAAGTAGTTTTTCTTTTATTTTCATGAGGGATGATATATGGCTTAAAAACAGGATGCTGGAACTATGGCAGATAAGATTTATGGACGTTCCGATGTTGAATGAAGTTAAAATAAGATTCAAGGGAAAGTGGAAATTAAAATTTGGGCATATTAAGATGAGAAATAACATTACAGAAATCGTGATTAATTCTTTGTTTAAGCATGAAGATATTCCCCAATATATTATTGATTTGACAATTGCGCATGAATTAATTCATTATTCCCACGGATTTCAATCACCTTTAGAAAGAAAATTTAGATATCCTCATCAAGGTGGAATTGTAAGAAAGGAATTAAAGAGAAGAGGCTTTAAAGACGCCTTACAGCTTGAAAGAAAAATTTTTAGAAAAGAATGGCCTCAATTATACCCTAAAGTCAAAGCTGAATTAACGTTGTGAAGATTTATTTTTTTCTAATTCACCTTTATAATTTATTGTTTTTATAAATTTATTTTTTACTAAATCTCATAAATTTTTTGCAATTGAAACAATAATAAATTACCCGGGATTTATGAATTCTTACTCTGCAATTTTTTCCCGGAACTAAATAAAAATAACAATGCTTGCAGAATTTTCTTTTTAAATTTCTAGGGATTTTTAAATTAACTTTCATTGCATTTTTTCTTGCTAACTTAATATATCTATTTGCCAAAAAAGGATTTTCATTAAAAATTAACTTAGCTTCATCGAATAAATTATTAATTAAATTTAAAATATTTCTTTTTATTTTTTTATTGTCTTTCATAATATTTTATTTATTTTCCAACTTTTAAATTTATCTAAGAAAGATTTATAAACAAGTTGAATTGCTAAAAAAGAATGGTAAATGAATTAGCTTTAAAAGAAGCTTTTGAAAAGATTAAAAATGAGATGAATGATTTAAAATTTGAATTGAAAAAATTAAATCAAGAAATAGAGAAATTAAATGTTATTGAGGAATAAAAATGAAGAGAAGTTCTAGACGCTGGAAAAAGAAAGGACAGATGAGATGGAAATGGCAGCGCAAAAGAATAAGAAGAGAGAAAAGAAAGAGGAAAGAAAAATCAGCGTAAGCTTTAAATATAAGTTCTTTTCACATAATTTTTACCGTATTAATGTGGAAGATATAAAATTATCTTCTAAATTCTGTAATGATTACTTAATATTAATTAAGTAGGATGTATGAGCAATAGTAAGATGAAATAAGATTCCTAATTTTCATTGCGACCAAAATTTCCGTTGATCCTGCGGAAGGCCGCTGCTATTGGAATTCGACTTAGACATGCAAGTCTTGGGGTCTCGCAAGAGACACCGGCGAAAGGCTCAGTAACACGTCGATAATCTAACTTATGGTTCAGAATAACCTTGGGAAACTGAGGCTAATATTGAATAGGGGATTAAGGCTGGAATGCATTTTCCTTGAAAAGCAATGCCATAAGATGAGTCGGCGGCTGATTAGGTTGTTGGTGAGGTAATGGCTCACCAAGCCGAAGATCAGTAGGGGGAGTGAGAGCTCTAGCCCCGAGAAGGACACTGAGAAAAGGGTCCTAGTCCTAAGGGACGCAGCAGTCGCGAAAACTTTACAATGCACGCAAGTGTGATAAGGGAATTCCAAGTGCTTTATCTTCGGATAAGGCTTTTGCCAAGTCAAAATAGCTTGGCGAATAAGTGGTGGGTAAGACCGGTGCCAGCCGCCGCGGTAACCCCGGCGCCACAAGTGGGGGCCATATTTATTGGGTCTAAAGTATCTGTAGCTGGTTTAGAAACTCTTTTGTGAAATTGTTTTGCTTAACATAACAAATTGCAAGAGAAACTTTTAGACTTGGGATTGGGAAAGGAAAGGAGTATTCTAGGGGGAGCGGTAAAATGTGATAATCCCTAGAAGACTACCAATGGCGAAGGCACCTTTCTAGAACAAGTCCGACGGTGAAGGATGAAGGCCAGGGGAGCGATCCGGATTAGATACCCGAGTAGTCCTGGCAGTAAACTCTGTGAGCTATGTGTTGCATATTCTTAGTGAATGTGCAGTGCCGAAGCGAAAGCATTAAGCTCACCACCTGGGAAGTACGGTCGCAAGACTGAAACTTAAAGGAATTGGCGGGGGCGCACTACAAGGGGTGTAGTGTGCGGTTCAATTGGATTCTACGCCGGGAATCTTACCAGGAGCGACGGCAGGATGAAGGTCAGATTAAAGGTTTTACCTAACAAGCCGAGAGATAGTGCATGGCCGTCGTCAGTTCGTGCTGTGAAGTGTCCTGCTAAGCCAGGCAACGAACAAGACCTGTACCTACAATTGCTAACATTTCCTTTTGGAAGAATGAGCACAATGTAGGGACTGCCCGGGAAACTGGGAGGAAGGTGCAGGCAACGATAGGTCAGTATGCTTCGAATCCCCTGGGCTACACGCGCGCGACAATGGTAAGGGCAATGGGATGCAACTCCGAAAGGAGAAGCTAATCCTCTAAACCTTATCTCAGTTCAGATTGAGGGCTGTAACCCGCCCTCATGACGCTGGAATCCCTAGTAATCGCATTTCAACATGATGCGGTGAATATGTCCCTGTGCCTTGCACACACCGCCCGTCAAGCCAACCGAGCAGGGTTTGGATGAGGATTAATTTTTTGATTAATTCGAATCTAAATTCAGTAAGGTGGGCTAAGTCGTCACAAGGTAACCGTAGGGGAACCTGCGGTTGGATCACCTCCTATTTTTATTAATTAATCTTATTTCATACTAAAATGCTCATACATGTAGTGGGCCAGTAGCCCAGCCTGGTAGAGCGCCTGCTTTGCAAGCAGGAGGTCTCGGGTTCGAAAATGAATACCTTAGAAATAAGCATTTATCGAAGGTCCCGACTGGTCCATTTATACTTATTAATTTAAAGTAGAAATAATGAGGCTCAACAACATTTGTTTTGGGTTGATAATTACTATTTATAGTAATTACGCATAGGTAGATATATTCCTACGCCGTTAGGTGGATAGCTTGGCTTAGAAAAGCGATGAAGGGCGTGGCAAGCTACGATATTGCCTTGGCGAGATGCATGCAATCTTAGAACCAAGGATTCCCGAATAAGACTTCTTATCTCTTTTGAGATGATTAGTAATAATCGCGAACGCAGGGGACTGAAACGTCTTAGTACCTGCAGGAAAAGAAATTAATAAAGATGCTGTTAGTAACAGCGAGTGAAAGCAGCATAAAGCAAACTGAATCCTTTATAGAAATATAAAGGAGATGTGGTGTTATAAGAGCCATTTTAAGCATCTTAATCATTTGAATCAAAGTTAACTGGAAAGTTATGCCGAAGAGGGTGATAGCCCCGTAGATGTAGAATGGAAAGATGTTATGGATTTCTTGAGTAAAGCTTATCGGATATTAAGCTTGAATTTGGGAGGCATCAACTTCCAACTTTAAATATTTTCTAAAACCGATAGAAAATAGTACAGTGATGGAACGCTGAAAAGAACCCTCAATAGGGTGTGAAAAGATCTTGAAACCTAACGGTTATAGTAAGGTACGGCTTTTAGGAGTTGTACTGTACGTTTCGAATAACGGGCCAGGAAGTTTATTTAAGTGGCGAGATTAAATCTTTTTATAAGATGCAATCAAAAGGAAACTAAGAACTCGCAGTTTACAAGGAGTGTGGTATGAAAATGCCATGAGTCACTTGGATATGACCCGAAACCGTTCGATCTAATCCAGGGTAGGGTGAAGCAGCAGTAATGTTGTGGAGGCCCGAAGAGATTCTGTGTGCAAGCGTTCTTCTAACTTTGGATTAGGGGTGAAAAGCCAATCGAGAACGGTAATAGCTGGTTCCTACCGAAGTTGGCCGCAGTCAAGTCTGAAGGGAGATTATTAAGACGGTAAAGCTACGGATTAGAGGTTTAGGGAAGTAAAATTCTCGATCTTTTGTCCAACTCAAAATGTTTTAATATCTTAGATCTTTGGAAACGGCAGCAGGCGGTAAACGACTGTTGCGAGAGGGGAACATCCCAGACTAAAATTAAGGTCCCTAAATACTAATTAAGTGTTAACGGGTGAAAGGTGTGTATTGCCATAGACAGCAGGGAGGTTTGCTTAGAAGCAGCAATCCTTTAAAGAAAGCGTAATAGCTCACCTGTCTAGGCAATATGCCCTGAAAATGGACGGGGCTAAATTAGTTACCGATATTTTAGACTTAAGCAATTGCTTAATGTGGTAGGTAGGTAAGTTGTTAGGATAGAAGTCTTTCTGTAAAGATAGATGGACCTTACAATAATACGAATCCTGGCGGAAGTAGGATCTAAATAGCGTGAGAATCGCTAATACCGAAAGGGCAAGGGTTTCTTAGCACTATCTATTAGCTAAGAGTAAGTTGATCCTAACTAAGTTCATAATATGATGCTTAGGAAAGGGCAAAAGGTTAATATTCCTTTACTACTTGAGTACTTATGGCAACAGAAGTTTAATCTTTGACGCTTTTGGCTAAATTGACATCTATAATTTTAGATGTTAACTAAGATAAATCAGAGGAGTATTGTAATAATGAGAATTTGATTAAACTTAGGAATAGTTGACTCATGGTTAATTCAATTGATGCCTGGAGTCAGTGAAAAAAGGATTAAAATGGATCTCAAGTAATCATACCCAGAACCAACACTGGTGCCCCTAGGTGAGAAGCCTAAGGTATGTGGGAATAATCTAGTTAAGGGAATTCGACAAATTGGTCCCGTATCTTCGGTATAAGGGATCCCTGCGATTGTGTCGCAAGATGCGATTACAGGGTGCAATAACCAGGGAAGTCCGACTGTTTAACAAAAACATAGCTTCTCGCAAGCCTGTAAAGGTTAGTATGGGAGGCCACGTCTGCCCAGTGCTAGTACCTAAAACTTTCTTTCAAGAGGGCTAAGGGCTAGTAAACGGCGGGAATAACTATAATTCTCTTAAGGTAGCGAAATGCCTTGTCGTTTGAATGACGACCTGCATGAAAGGCGTAACGAGATTTCCATTGTCCCTAACTAGAATCCCCTGAACACACTATTCAGGTGCAAAGGCCTGAGACTTCCAGTGGGAAGCAAAGACCCCATGGAACTTTACTGCAACCTGTTGTTGTGGTGTGGATGTTAGTGTGTAGCATAGGTGGAAGTCGTTTGAGGCTCGGTCGCTAGATTTGAGCTTAGACAAGATTGAAATACCACCCTCTAACATCTATACTACTTACTCTGAATAAGAGGACACCAGTAGGCGGGCAGTTTGGCTGGGGCGGCACCCTGCTGAAAAGATATCAGTAGGGCCCAAAGGTCAGCTCATTTGGGTTAGAAATCCAAAGTAGAGTGCAAGAGCAAAAGCTGGCTTAACTGTATTCCTAACACTATGGAATGCAGGAACGAAAGTTGGGTCTAGCGAACCCTTATGTCCTCCTTGGTGGGGGCTAAGTATGACAGAAAAGCTATCCTGGGGATAACAGAGTTGTCGCGCCTAAGAGCTCAAATCGACGGCGCGGTTTGCTACATCGATGTCGGCTCGTCGCAACCTGGCTGTGCAGAAGCAGCCAAGGGTGGAGGTGTTCACTCATTAAAGCGGCTCGTGAGCTGGGTTCAGAACGTCGTGAGACAGTTTGTTCGATATCTGCTGGAAGTGTTGATGTCTGAGGGGAAGGAGCATTTAGTACGAGAGGAACGATGGTTCGAGGCCTCTGGTATATCTGTTGTCTAGTAAGGCAGGCAGAGCAGCTACGCCTCAAGGGATAAATCCTGAATGCATCTAAGGATGAAACCCTCCTCGAAAATAGACATCACCAAGTAGCTTTAGAAGAAGGCGTTGATAGGATTGTGGTGTAAGCATCAAGGTAACGAGATGTTCAGCCAGCAATTACTAATAACTTGAAAACAATATATCTACCTATGCAATTTATTTTTTTTTAAATTTGTTATTAATTGCAATTTATTCCAGTTTAGGTTTAATACCCAGAAGCTTGCTTCGATTGAAAAACTTCATTTCTAAAAAAAACACGAATTAGAAACTTAATTTATCAACTAAGTTTAAGATATAGAGATAGATAACAACTTATTTAAATTATATTATTAATTTAATTTTATGTTAATATCGCTTGCAGCAAAACCATCAGTAGGAAAATCAACATTTTTTAAAGCAGCAACTTTAGCAGAAGTTGATATCGCCCCGCATCCATTTACAACTATAAAATCTCAAGAAGGAGTTGCGTTTGTAAAAGTTCCTTGCGTAGATAAAGAATTTAATACACAATGCAATCCAAGATATGGCTATTGCATAAATCATAATCGTTTTGTTCCAATTAGATTAATGGACATTCCTGGATTGGTTGAAAATGCTCATTTAGGAGATGGTTTGGGATTAGAATTTTTAAATGATATAAGGGAAGCAGACGCATTAATACATTTAATTGATATTTCAGGAAGCACAGATGAAAAAGGAAATCCTGTAAAACCTTTAAGCCATAATCCATTAAAAGATATAAAATTCTTGGAAAATGAATTAGATTATTGGTATTTGGGAATATTAAAAAAAGGATGGGATAAATTTGTAAAAACATTAAAGAATGAAAATCTAAATATTAAGCAGGCATTGGCAAAGCAATTATCTGGCTTAAAAGTAAATGAAGAAATTGTTGAAGATTGCATTAAAAAATTAAATTTAATTCATAATCCGAATAGTTGGAATGATAATGATTTATTTAATTTAGCCAAAGAATTAAGAAAAATAACAAAGCCAATGATAATTGCAGCAAATAAAATAGATGTAGAGGGGAGTTTATATAATTTAGATAAGTTAAAAAATGAATTTGCTTATTATAAAATAATTCCTTGTTCATCGGAAGCTGAAATTGCATTAAGGGAAGCTGCAAAACATAAATTAATCAACTACGTTCCTGGAGAAAATAATTTTGAGATTATAGATGAAGACAAATTAACTTTGAATCAATTAAACGCTTTAAATTTTATCAAAGAAAATATTTTGAATAAATATGGCTCAACAGGGGTGCAAAATATTTTAAATTACATTGTTTTTGATTTGTTAAAATATGTCGCAATATTTCCCGGGGGGGTAAACAAATTAGAAGACAGCGAAGGAAGAAGACTTCCTGATTGTTTTTTGATGCCAGAAAATTCAACTGCTCTGGATTTTGCTTTTAAACTGCACACAGATATAGGGAATAATTTTGTTAAGGCAATTAATGTAAAAACAAAACAGGCTGTTGGAAAAGACTACATTTTAAAAAACTTAGATGTGATTGAAATTAAGACAAATAAATAGTTTTAAAAATGCCATTTCTAAAGGAAAACCATGTCAAAAATAAGCAAAGAAGAAAGGTATGAATTATTATTGGAATCTTTAAATAATCATAAAGATAAGGAAGAAAAGGCTAAAATATTAAATGAAGAATATATCTTCGAGATGTTATCAGAATTATATAATTATAATAGTTCAACTTATTCTTATTTATCAACAATATATCACACTAAATCTATCAAAAGCGTAGCAATTTTGTATAAAAATAACCTTGTTGAATTAAATGACCATAGTGTTATTTTGTCGGAAGATGGAAAAAATATATGCAAAACTTTAGAAGAAATAACAAAAAAATCTTTAAAAAGTTTAATTTAAAATTGTAATATATTTAACAATTTTTTTATAGTAAGGAATCATTTAACTTTAGATTCTAGATTTGCCATAATATTAACTAAAATTAAAAATATTTAAATTTACCTAAAGATTTATATATAACTTAATCATTAATACCCCTATGGAAATTGTCCTTGAAAAAAAGCCAAAAAACCCAATTGTAATTGAAGGATTTCCCGGATTTGGATTCGTAAGCACGATAGCAACGGAATTTTTGATAGAACATTTAAATGCCAAGCTTATTGGAAGAATTGAAACGGCAAAGATAATTCCAATGGTAGCTATGCATAATTCTAAATTAATGGAACCATTAGGTGTTTTTTATGATCCAAAAAATAACATTGTAATTCTCCATTCAATTACAAACATAAATGGATTAGAGTGGGAAATTTCAGAAAAATTGACTAATTTATGCAAAGACTTGAAAGCCAGGGAAATTATAACTTTAGAGGGGGTTTTAAGCCAGGGGAATGAAACAAAAGCTTTTTTTTACAGTAATAATAATAAATCTATAGAAGCATTCAAGAAAAATAAAATTGAGCCAATGAAAGAAGGCATTGTTATGGGGGTTACTGCTGCTTTGCTGTTGAAAGCAAAATGCAATTTAAGCGCGATTTTTGTTGAAACGCATTCTCAACTGCCTGATTCAAGAGCAGCTGCTAAAATTATAGAAATTTTAGATAAATATTTAAATTTGAAAGTTGATTACAAGCCATTACTAGCAAAAGCACAGGCGTTTGAATCCAAATTAAAAAATTTAATAGAACAAGGCAACCAAGCTAAAGAAGAGAAAGAGAAAAAAGAATTGAATTATTTAGGTTAAAAATTTTATTTTAATTTTTTATAACTAATATAAATCAATAAAATCAATAATAATCCTAAAATTGTAAATCTAAGATATTCATTCATATTTGCCCAATATCTTATAATTCCTTCTAGAACAATCACAATTCCACCAATCATTAATCCAAGATAAACAGCAGCAACATCTTTTAAGAATAAACCAATTAAGATTGTCAAGACCCCTATTATAATCAAAATAATAAATACATTTCTTTTGTATAAATTTTCTATAGGATTAAATTCATTAAAGCATTTCTGTGATTCTATGCTTTGATTATCATAAAATAATTGTTGCTCTCTAAAACAATTAGTTTTCTCTGGTTCTCTCAACAATTCGCAATTTGATATTTTTGGTCTTGATTCATAAATCTTATTGCATGGATTTTCAGGACCCTTGTAAAATGTGTCAATTCCCACAGATACAAATGCAACTAATACAATCGCAATTGCCAATGCAAGTAATTTTTGCTTGATATCCATAAAGGTATACTATTTTTATAGTTTATAAATGTTGAGATATATTTAAATATCAAATTGCATTAAAAATTAATATGAATTTAAGCAAAAAAAGATGTGTTCCTTGCGAAGGGAATATAAAAAAATTTTCTAATAAAGTTATTAAAAATTATTTAAAAAAAATAAAAAATTGGAAATATAAAAATAATAAAATTTACAAGGAATTTAAATTTAAAGATTTTAAAGAAACATTGAAATTTGTAAATAAAGTTTCCAATATATCAGAAAAAGAAGGACATCATCCTAATATCTATTTTACTTGGGGAAAATGCAAGATTGAAGTTTATACTCATGCAATTAATGGTTTAAGTGAAAATGATTTTATATTAGCGGCAAAGATTGATGAATTATGATAAAAAAACTATTTCCATATATTTTAAGTTTATTTTTTGGTTTTAATACTTTAAAAGCTCAAGATAGTTTAAAAAATTATAACATAAATGAAATTGTTGTAGAATCAAAAAAACAAGATGAAGAATTAGAAATTAAAAAATCATCATTAAAAACAATTTACAATTTTGACTTAACAAAGGAATTAACCTCTGAAATTGGAGTTACAACAATCAACCAAATTTCATCTGAGATAAGAATACATAATCTTTCAGAGCCTTTTGTTGGTTTTTATTATGATAATACAAGCATAAGAATAATGGGAAGCAAGACTCAATTTTATGGTGCTTATTCATTCATTAATCCTGATTTATATTATTTAGAAGTTGAACCTGTTTCTTATTCAACAAAATACACTGATTTAGGAGGCATTGTAAAAATTAAGCCAAGAAAATTTACAGGCAAATCCATTGAAATATCATCAGATTTGGCGCAGAGAATTTTGACGTTAAAACTTCCAATCGAACTTAATGAAAATATTAAAGGATATAATAATTCCAGCATAAGGAATATAGAGGTAATCGGCTTAATGAGAAATGCTATTCCAAACTTACAGCTTCTTCCTAGAGTTGTAGAATTTCAAAATATTTCCAGCTTAGATATAAAAAATTCAAATTTGGAATTAATAATAAGAAGGGCTTCTGAGGAAAATAATTTTGATAAATCAACAGAATACGGCAACGGAGAATTAAAGCAAAATTCATTGCAGGATTTAATAATATTAAATAATTATATTCCTTTTGAAAAATTTGATATTAATTCAATTTTTTCTTATGAGTTTAATAATTTATATTCAAAATACGGTTTCAAAAATAATCTTAATGACTTGGATTTTTTTAATAAAAATATTACAGGATCATTTGAAATAAGTAATGAAAATAAAATGTTTAAATCAGGATTAACAAGTTATTTAATGCAAAATAAGAAAAAATCAATAAGTGTTAATCATTTATGGGGCGAAATAAATTACCCTTATAAATTTTATTTATTCCAGCCAAGTCTTGGAGCAACTAAATTTGAAGATAAATTTGTTTACTTATATGGATTTCATTTATCGAAAGATTTTGAAAATTTAATGCTTACATTGGGGTATAATCACTTGTCAAATTTTATTTTGAATAATTCATATAAAATCGGAGAATTAATCAATGAAAATAATAAAATAAATGCGCAAATAGCTAATCATTATTCTTTATCTTTAAATTTTAAAGAAGAAAATAATATTTTTAAAGTTTTAGTTTACAGAAAAGATCTCAATGCTGATTTTCAGGAAGAATATTCAAAAGCAAGAATTTATGGGTTAGACCTGAATTTAAATCATTCTGGAAAATTAAATTATAAAGTTAATTCTTCATTCTCAAATTCAAGATTAAATGATCATGTTTTTCCCGGGGCAATAGATAAAACAATACAAACAGAATTTGGATATGAAATCTTTAATAATATAAACTTAATAACACAATTAAAATACCAAGATGGATATTATTCAAAGAATAAAATAACGAATAACTATGAAAAACTCAATAATTCATTATATTTAAGTTTTGGCGGAAACACAAATTTTGATTTTATGAACAAGACATTTGGTTTTACATTTACAGTTTATAATTTATTTGCTCCTTTAGGACAGAAGAATGAATTAGCAAGAGTAAAAAATGCAAAAGATGAATTAATAAGTATAAACACACCTTTATGGCTAAATATAGGAATTTACAGCAAGTTTTAATTTTTATTTAATAACCTAAATGATATAAATGTGCTTATCAAATGAAATGAAGCCATAATTACAAATAATGTCTTAAATCCATAATAAGTTACAATTAAACCTCCAAAAATTGCTGCTAATGAAACGCTTAGTCCTGTTCCAGCGTTCCAGTAACTCCATTCAGAACTTTCTTTTCCCTTGTCTAATGCTAATGAATACAAAGCTTCCCAAGCAGGAGTTACAATTGCAACGCCAATCCCCATTAAAGCCTGAACTAAATACAAATGCAACGGTGTTTTAATGAATAAAAATAATAAATTTCCAATGCATGATATTAGATATCCCAAAAAAACCATTTCTTCTTTATTAAATTTTTTATCTTCCAATTTTCCCATAAATGTGCTTAATAAGGCAAAAACTAAAGTGTAAATTGCAAAAGATACACTTACCACTAAAAGATCTCCATTAATTTCTTTTACAAATAGGGCATATATTGGTCCTAATAAACCAGCTGAAAAATTTCCAACAATGCTTGCGCTTAATAATAATTTTAATTTTATATTCATATTATCCTCTCAATTTTTTCCAAGGCTTTTTTAATTAAATCTAAATTATTTGCATAGCTGAATCTTAAATAACCCTCTCCATATTTTCCAAATTCGATTCCAGGAATCACGGCAACCTTGCATTTTTTCAATATTTCATTGCTAAATTCCAAGCTTGTTTTTTTTGTTACATTTTTTATATTAGCAAAAGCATAAAAAGCGCCGTCAGGCATATTTGTTTTTAAATTTAAATTATTTAACCTATTAACAATAAATTTTCTTCTTCTATTATATTCGCTTATCATTTTATTAATGTAGGAATTTTTTAGGGATAAAGCTTTTATTCCTAATAATTGAGATATATTCGGAGCGCATAAGTTCATGTATTGGCTTGTTTTAACAACTGGCTTAACTAATTTATCTGGAAGAACACAATAACCCAATCTAAAACCGCACATAGCATAAGTTTTTGAAAAAGTAAAAAAACTTAAAATATAATCTTTCATTCCATTTAAGCTTCCAATTGAAATATGCTTTTTATCATAAACTAATTTTTCATAAGCTTCATCCGAGAAAATATATAAATCATTTTCAACTGCAATATCTGATATTTCTTCTAATATTTTTTTGCTTAAAACATTTCCAGTGGGATTATTTGGACTATTAATTAAAATTGCTTCTGTTTTTCCTTTATTTATCGCTTTTTTAATTTCATCTGGGTTTATGTTAAAATTATTTTCATCATTTAATTTAACATATCTTGGAACAGCGTTAATCAATTCAATGGCAGGAATATATCCTAAATATCCTGGATTGCTTAATATTATTTCTTCTGAAGGATCAAAAACAGCTAATAAAGCGGCAAATAAACCCTGCTGACTGCCTGTTGTTACAACAATATTATCTTCGTTTACATTAATTTTATTTTCTTTGCTTAATTTTTTTGCTAAAGCTTCTCTTAGTTCTATTCTTCCTTTATGGGATGTATAATGCGTTGATTTATTAATTATTTTTTTTGCATAATCTAAAACAGGTTTTGGAGTTAAAAAATCCGGCTCTCCTAAACCTAAATTAATTACTTCTTTATTTTCAGATGCTACCTCACTTAGTTTTTCTAGAATTGTTTCTGGAAGTTCTAATTCTCTTTCTGAAATATGCATAAAATTAATTGTTTTAGTTTATTTAAATAAGTTATGGTATTGTTCTATATTTCGTATTCAACATCATCCATTCTATTAATATTAAAAGTAAAACAATAACTAAAAATGTAATTTTTAAATCTAATTTTAATCTTGTCTCTGTCAATGATGCAATTTTATTGTAAGCTTCTCTCAAGTCTTGATCTGTTTTTGCTGTAAAGTAACTTCCTTCTGTGCTTGTCGCAATCGTCTTTAAACTATCTTCATCTAATTTTAAAGTTATATTTCCCACAATATAATTTCCGCCTTCACTGCTTCCTATTCCGATTGTGTGAATTATTATTCCTTTTTCTTTTGCGTAATTTATTCCTTTTTCTATTGGATTTCCTATATTGAACTGCCCGTCTGTTAATAAAATAATAACTTTTGGCTTGTTAGAATTGGCTAATAAATTAACTCCAGTTATTATCGCACTTCCAATATCTGTTCCCCCATTTTTGCTTATTTCAATATTTTTTATTTTCCCCCTTGCTTTAGAAAAATCATCTGTTAACTCACTTTCAATTATTGGAGTTACAGAAAAACTCACTATTCCAATTTTATTATTAGAAAGCAAATCAATAAATTCATTAGCTCTTATTTTTGCAGCTTCAAGTCTATTTGGAGTTAAGTCGGTTGCAAGCATGCTATTTGAAGAATCAATTTCAACAACAAAATCAGAATTGCTTCCTTGTCCAGAATACCAATATATCATTCCAGATAAAGATAGTATAAATAAGACAACAATTGTTAATCTAATATACAATAAAAACAAATTTTTTGATACAACTACCCCTCCAGTAACTCTTTCAATAGCTTCAAAATTTGCAAATTTAATTGCTCTTCTTTTGCTTGATTTTAAGCTTGCAAAATGAACAAATACCAAAATAGGAATAACTAATAAAAACCATAAATATTCAGGATGAGTAAATGTTACTGCCATCTTCTTGAACTCCTCCTAATAAACAAATTTATTATCTCGTTGATAAATGGTTTATCTGTAGAAATATCAACAAAATCTATATTAGACTCTAAAAATATTTTTTTTATGTTATCTTCCTGCTCTTTCATAACTTTTTCATAAGATTCTTTTATTAATTCAGGCTCTATAATCATTGTTTTTCCTGTCTTAGGATCGGAAATTACGACTTCTCCAACATCATTTGGCATTGTCTTGTCTCTTGGGTCTCTAATCATTATGCACATTAAATCAAATTTTTTTGATAATAATTTTATAAAATCTTTCCATTTATCATTCCAATTTAAAAAATCAGAAATTATTACAATAATTCCGGCTGTTTTCAAATAATTAAAAACAAATTTAGTTGCATTTTCCAAATCAAAATTCCCGCCGTAATTTTCAGGATCTAATAATAACTTTGAAATTTTATAATACTGGTTAAATCCTCTTGTTGGCAATAATTTTTGTTTTGCCGTATCTGAAAATAAAACTAATCCGACATTATCCCCTGCTTCTAATATGGCATGAGCTAATGAACAAGTTAATTCAATATTATACTCTGCTTTCAATTTGTTTGTTGAGCCAAATAACATCTTAGAGCTTGAATCTACAATAAAAAAAACATTAAGATTTCTTTCTTCAACATACTCTTTTATCAGAAGATTATCTGTTCTTGCAGTAGCTTTCCAGTCAATCAAGCTTGCATCATCTCCTAAAGTGTATGGCCTATACCCGCTAAATTCTAAACCCTTTCCTTTAAACACACTTTTATATGCTCCAATTGTTGTTGAAGTACTCAATTCTTTAGATAAAATTTGCAATCTTCTTAAAGCAGGAATTAGCTCGACTTTAAAAAATTTTTTTGCCATTTTATGGAACTGAGACCTTTGAAAGAATCTCTTTTATTATATTTTCTGATTTTACATTTGCAGCTTGTCCTTCATAATTTAATAATATTCTATGTCTCATTACATCATAAGCAACATTTTTTACATGACTTGGAGTTACAAAATTACTACCTTGAATTAATGCTTCTGCCTTTGAAGCAATATACAAGCTAATGCTTCCTCTTGGAGAACATCCCCATTCAATGTATTGCCCATTGCTTATTTTATATTTATCTGGATTTCTAGTTGCATCAATTAATCTTACAATATAATTCTCAACATCTTTGCTCATATATATTTTTTTGACTAAATTTTGTATTTTAAGGATATCGTTTATAGTAATCACGTTTTTCAAATTAACATCATCAAATCTTACTAAACTCATATTCTTTGTTAAAATTTCGCTTTCTTCATGAACTTTTGGATAATCTATCATTACCTTAAATAAAAATCTGTCAACTTGGGCTTCTGGCAATGGGTAAACTCCTGCATTTTCAATTGGATTTTGTGTTGCCATTACAAAAAATGGGTTTGGCAATTTGTAGGTTGTATTTCCAATAGTAACTTGCTTTTCCTGCATGGACTCTAGCATTGCAGACTGGCTTTTTGGTGGGCTTCTGTTAATTTCATCGGCAATTACAAAATTTGCAAATATTGGCCCTTTTGCAACTTTAAACTCATTTTTTTCTTTTATATAAGTTGTTAATCCTACAATATCTGTTGGTAATAAATCCGCCGTAAACTGTATTCTCGAATATTGGCATCCTGTTGTCTTTGCTAATGTCCTTATAATTAATGTTTTAGCTATTCCTGGAATTCCTTCTAATAAAACATGACCATCTGCTAATAATGCCCTTAATAATCCATTAATTATTTCTTCCTGCCCAACAACTATTTTTGAGCATTCTTTTCTAACCAAAGCAAGTTTTTCCTGATATTTTTTAATTTCCTTTATATCTGGCTTATTTTCCATTTTAGTTTAATTTATCATGAGTTATTTTTCCGTCGTTCAATTGAATTAATTTATTATATAACTCAGCTCTTTCTTTTTGCAGTATTTTAAGCTGCCTGCTTTCTTTTTTTATATTTTCAGCTTTAGACTCTGGATTAATAACATATAATTTTTTATTGTCTACTAAATTAATTGTTTTTTGAGATATTATTTGTTTTGATATTGATTTATTCATTTCTATTGATTCGTCCAATAATCCTCTTCGGTTTAAATTTTGTTTGCTTAAATCATTTATTTTATCTCTTAAAATTGACACTTTTTCTTTTAACTTATTAATTACTAATTTGGATTTATCATAAATAAAATTAGATAATTTTTTCTCTTCTTTATTTATAAAATTCTTAAGTTTATGCTCTCCTTCCAAAAATTGTGATTTTTCTTTAACCAAAAAGTGATTTAATTTATGGGAATTATCATAAATAAAATTAGATAATTTTTTATCTTCTTTATTTATAAAATTCTTAAGTTTATGCTCTCCTTCCAAAAATTGTGATTTTTCTTTAACCAAAAAGTGATTTAATTTATGGGAATTATCATAAATAAAATTAGATAATTTTTTCTCTTCTTTATTTATAAAATTCTTAAGTTTATGCTCTCCTTCCAAAAATTGTGATTTTTCTTTAACCAAAAAGTGATTTAATTTTCTTTTTTCATTATTTAATTTATGGGAAAATTCCTTTAGTTTAATTGATGCAAATAATTCTTCTCTCCGCATGAAATTTCTTAAAGTGTTTAATAAACTTATTCCTTCTTTTGATACTTGTTTTCCTTTTCTTTTTATGTTGATTAAATTCCTAGAAACATCCAGAAAAATTTTCTCATTTTTTCTTTTAGCAAGCATTTCATTATGAAACTGCATTAATTTGTTTATTATCTCATTTTCCTCGTTTATCGGTAATTTATAATAGCTTAACAAGGCTCTTGCATAGTATCTTTTAGCTGACAATGGACTCTTATCAAATATTTTTCTTCCTTTATTTATTAATCTTAATATTTTAAACTTTAATAATTTAATTTTTATATTTTTAAATAATATAAATTTATATTTTTTAATTGGCTTTAATTCCAGATTTATCGGTTTTTCAATAATTTCTTGCCTTATATTTTTCTCCTCAATTGCCTTTAACTTAGCTTCTGGAATATTTCTTTTAAATAATGAAAATAAATTGAAGCTTGGTTTTTTAAATTCTTGATTTATTAATTTAGGTTTTACGATTTGTTTTGCTTCTTTTGTCTTAATTTTATTTGATTTTCTAAAGAAAGAAAATAAATTATAAATGAAATTCTTTTTTGCTATGGTATCTTTAATTGGTGTTTTTATTTCTTTAACATTTTTAATTAAAATCGGCTTAATTTCTTTCTTCTTGAATATATTTAAAAATTTAATCTTAATTTTTTCAAATAAATTTTCTTTTACAACTTCATGTTTTAGCTTATATTGTTTTAATAAAATTTCAAAATCTTTGAATAAATTTTTAATTTGCTCATTTGTTATATTATTCCCACTATACTTTAAATTAGCAATTTTGTTAGCTAAACTTACTTCCCTAAAATGATCTTTGACAATATTGCCAAGTTCCGCAAATGAAAATTCATTTTTTATATTTAATTTATCCTTAAAAATCCCTTTTACAACATCATTAAATTCATTTAATTCGTCTTCATTTGAAATCTTTCCTAATTTATGTTTTACTAAATTAAATTTATTATAATAATCAACTTTAATCTCGGTTTTTTCTTGTTTTTTTAAATGTATTTTTGGTATTTTTATTTTCTTAATGTTATCTTTTATAATTAGTCCAAGAAAGAACAGCAAAATTATTCCTATAAAACCAATTGGGGCCACCAAAATTATTGGATAACTTTTTCCCAGAACTTTTATTTCTTGGGCATTAACTAATTCCAAGCTAAACAATAGAATTAATACTAATATAACCCCTTTTTTCATAATCTAAACTAACTTTATTAATATAAAAAGGTTTCTTTTACACTACAATTTTAGTTACTTTAATAATTCTTTCTAACTTAATATTATTATGAAATTTGCGCATATGTCTGACTGCCATGTGGGGGGGTGGAGAGAAGAGAAATTAAAAGAATTAAGCATAAAATCTTTTGAAGAAGCAATAAATGTTTGCATAAAAGAAAATGTTGCTTTCGTTTTAATTTCAGGAGATTTGTTTAATACAAGTTTGCCAAGTATTGATATAATAAAGAGAACAGCTGAATCATTGGAAAAATTAAGGGAAAATGATATTTCATGCTATATAATTCCGGGAAGCCATGATTTTTCTCCGTCTGGAAAAACAATGCTTGATGTTTTAGAAAAAGCTGGTTTAATGGAAAATGTAATGAAATTTAAGGATAATAAATTAGATTTTACAATAGACAAAACAAACACAAAAATAACTGGAATTTTCGGCTTAAGATTAGGATTAGACAGAGATTATTACAAAAATTTAGATAAAAAATCTTTAGAATTAGAAAAAGGATTCAAGATATTTATGTTTCATGCTACTTTAGATGAATTCAAGCCAAAAGATCAGGAAAATGTTGAAGGGCAGAGTTATACTGATTTGCCTAAAAATTTCAATTATTACGCTGGAGGACATACCCATATTATTTTTAATGAATTTAAGGAAGATTATGGATTAATTGCTTATCCTGGGCCTTTATTTCCAAATAGTTTTAAGGAATTAGAAGAATTAAGGCATGGAAGTTTTTATATTTTGGATGATAAATTAAACATTAAAAAAATTGAATTAAAATTAAAAGATGTTCTTCCTTTTTTTATAAATTCTGAAAATAAAACAATAGAAGAAGTTGAAAAAGAGTTAAGGAATATAAAAAATGTTGAGGATAAAATTGTCTTAGTAAGAATAGAAGGAATATTAAAATCAGGAAAATCAAGCGAGATTAAATTTAAGGAAATATTTGATAATTATAATGCCTTCATTGTTTTGAAAAATACAAATAAGTTAAAGAGCTTGGAATTTGAAGGGTACGAAACAAAACATGGTGATATTGAAGAAGTTGAAAATTCTATAATCGGGGAAAATTTAAGCAGTATAAATATGGTATTTAATCAGGAAGAAACTGCTAAAGCATTAATTAGTTTAATGAACAAGGAAAAAGATGAAGGTGAGAGAAATATTGATTTTGAAAACAGATTAATAAAAGAAATGATAAATGTTTTTGGATTAGAAAATGTTAATTAAAAAAATTAAACTAGATAATATAAGAAGCTATAAAAATGAGGAAATTAATTTTCCAAATGGAAGTATTTTGTTAGCAGGAGATATAGGTTCTGGAAAATCTACTATATTATTAAGCTTAGATTTTGCTTTGTTTGGTTTAAGAACAGGGGAATTATCAGGAGCTTCATTATTAAGAAATGGGTCTAATGAAGGATTAGTTGAATTGCACTTTACCATAGAAGATAAAGATGTAATAATTCAAAGAAGATTAAAAAGAAATAAAGATTCCATATCTCAAGATTCAGGTTATATATTAATAAATAATGAAAGAAAAGATTTAAGCCCGATTGAATTAAAACAGGAAATACTTAACATATTAAATTATCCCAAAGAACTGCTTACAAAATCAAAATCATTAATTTACAAATACACAGTTTATACCCCTCAAGAAGAAATGAAGAATATTTTACTAGGGGAAAAAGACATAAGATTGGATATTTTAAGAAAGGTTTTTGATATTGATAAATATAAGAGAATAAAGGATAACAACAAAATATTTATTTTATTTTTAAAGCAAAAGAAAAAAGAATTGGAAGGAAAAATCTATGATCTTGACGATAAAAATAAATTATTAAATTTCAAAAAAAGAGAATTATTAGAAATTGAAATAATTTTAAAAGAATTAATTCCAAAAATAACCGAGATAAATAAGTTGGTTGACAATAAAAAAAATGAGGTTAAATTAATTGAAGAAAATGTTAAATTATTAAATGACTTAAAAAAAGAATTGGAATTAAGCAATTTTAAGATGAAAACTTCTCAAGATTCAAAAGAAAGATATGAAAAAGAACTGAGTGATATAATCTTAAAAATAAATTTAATAGAAAAGGAAGATATAAAATTAGATAATATCGAAGAAACGAATAATAAACTATTAATTTTAAATAATGAATTATCTGATAACAAAGATGATTTATTAAATATTACAAAAAAAATAAATGAAAACGAAACAAAAAAAATATATTCTTTAGATATAAAAAATAAAATAAACTCATTAGATGTTTGCCCTTTATGCAAGAAAGAGGTAGATGAAAAACATAAACAGGGTATTTCATTGGAAGAGAATAACAAGATTATTAATTATGAAAGTGAAATAAAAGAATTAAATGAAAAGAAAATATTAATTCAGGAAAAAATAGATAATTTAGAAAAAGATGTAGAAAAATTAAAAGAATTAAGGAAGAATTATGAATTAAACAAATTAAAATTAAACGATTTAAATGATAAAATAAATAAAAAAGAAGCATTATCAGAAGAAATTATAAAAGCAAATGAAGAAATTTCTTTATTAAATATAAAGATAAATGAATTAAGTGCAAGAATTAATGAGTTTAAGATAATAGATTATAATGAGAGAAAAAATGAATTAGAAGAATTATTAAAAAAAGAGAAAGATTTAGAAATTAAAAGAGCGACTTACTTGGTAAATATAAATGAATTAAACAAAAACATAGAAATTTTAAATAAAGAAGTTGAAGCAAAATTACTAATTAAAAAACATATAAATAAAATTAATGACATCCAATTCTGGCTTGAAGAATTTTTTATAAATGTTGTTGAATTAATCGAAAAACAAGTTATGCTAAAAGTTCATAAGGATTTTAATGAATTATTCAAAAAATGGTTTAATATGTTGATGGAGAATGAGAATTTTAATGTTAAATTAGATGAAGAATTTTCCCCTTTAATAATGCAAAATGGCCATGATATTGATTATTTATATTTGTCAGGAGGGGAAAAAACAGCAACAGCGTTAGCCTATAGATTAGCATTAAATCAAGTCATCAATAATTTAATGACATTGATTAAAACTAAAGATTTGTTAATTTTAGATGAACCAACAGACGGATTTTCAGATGAACAATTAGATAGGGTAAGAAATGTTTTGTCTGAATTAAACATAAAACAATTAATTTTAGTAAGTCACGAGCAGAAAATAGAAAGTTTTGCAGATAATGTAATAAGATTAAACAAAGAACAGCACGTTACAAAAGTAATAAGTTAATTTAAATGAAAAAATTTCCTATGAAATATGGAAAATTAAAGGCAAAATAACGCAGATAAAATTTGTTTATGATCAAATGGCATTTATAAGATAAAATTAAATTATTTTTTCTATTTTATAAATTAATCCAGTTTCTTTATAGGTTTCTAAAATAGTCTTTAATTCTTTTTTACACATTTTTAAATTTCCTTTATAAGAAACTATATAATTTGAATAATCTTTTTCTACATTAACATGGTTTAGTAATGGGAAAAAAATACATTTATGATTTAAAGAATTTATTATTTTATCTTCTAAAGATGTCTCTAAAGGTTTTTGATCATGCTGTAATTTTAATATATAACTTTTCATAGGATTTTTTTAAAAAATAAGTTTATAAAATTAATCTTTATTAGTCAATTTCTGGATAAACCCCAAAATTAACAAAAAATTTATAAAACTAGCCCATCAAGTTTTCAGCTTTCTTAATGTTTATTCTATCCTTTAAAACTAAATTTTTAATATTATTAATTAAATATTTATCATCGTATTTATTCTCAATCTTATTTAATAATTGTTTTATGCTTTTATATGCTAATATTGCTGCAATTAAGGCATCATTTTCATGTTTATTATTAATTTCAAAATCTTTATTTTTTAAAAATTTCTTAACTAATTTAATTTTATGCTTTCCTTGCAAATTAATTTCTGGCTTAAAAATTTTAGCATTAAATCTTGAATTAATTTCCTCAACAAATTTGGGAATTTTAGCAACATCTGTACCGATTAAAATTGGATTTCCGAATTTTAGTATTTGATTTACAATATCATTTGTATTTAATTTCTTGCTTGATTTTACTTCAAGAATATTTCCATTAATGTCAAGTATAGCATACCCTTTAGTTGTTCCAGGATCTATTCCTATTATAATTAAATTATTCATTTAAAAGTTAAATATTTAAATTAGTATAAATAATTTTCTTTTAAAGGGGTTATGGTCTAGCTTGGCTAGGATACGCGGTTAGGGATATCATCTAAAAACCACGTGGCCCCGGTTCAAATCCGGGTAACCCCATATCTTGAAATGACTTTACGTATATAAGTTATATGTATTAATATATATTCTCAATTAATATTTTCTTATCTTAGCAACAAAAAATCCTTCTGTATCATTATCCTGGGGCCATATTCTCAAACATTTATTGATTTCTTCATTAAAATTATTTTTCCCATAATCTAAAATAACAGGACTTCTTTTAATATCTAAATCAATTTTTTCTAATTTGCATTCTCTATTTTTTAACAAAAAATCAATTACAGCCTCATTTTCTTCAGGATCAACAGAACAGGTAGAATAAACTAATGTCCCATTTTCATTTAAAGAATCAAATGAGTTTAATATTAATCTTTTCTGATCCCTTGATAAGACAATCAACATTTTATCGTTCCATATCTTTAATGTTTTTAATGATTTTCTTATAGCGCCAGAACCAGAACAAGGAGCATCCAACAATATTTTGTCGAACTTCATATTTTTAAAATTGGTTCTTAGTGTTATTATTGTATTTAATATTCCTAATCTCTGCAGATTAATGCTTAATGCTTTTAATCTTTGGTATTTAATGTCATTTGCAATAATTATTCCTTTATTTTTCATCATGCAAGCCATTTGAGTTGTTTTGCTTCCCGGAGCAGCGGCTAAATCTAGAACAATTTCATTTTCTTTAGGGTCTAAAATAATCGGAGGAGTCATGGAAGCTGCTTCTTGAACGTAAAAATAACCAAGACTGTGCCACATTAAATTTCCTAAATCACTTCTTTCCCCTTTAATCCAAAATCCTTCTTTGCACCAAGGAACTTGTTTAAAATTATATTCATTTAATTTTTCTTTTAATTCTTTTGCGGAAATTTTTAATGTGTTTATCCTTATGGATTTATTTAATGGCTTTAAGCAATATTCACAAAATTCTTCTATATTTGTCAATTTACTGTAATGTTGTAAAAATCTTTCTTTGAAATTATGCATACAAATTAAGAGAAATTACTTCTTAAAAACTTTTTGATAAATTAAGAAATGAAATTGAAAAATAAAATTCTCTCAATTAAGCTTTAACTATAAAAAAATTTACAATCAGAAAAAACTGCGATAGCCGGGATTCGGACCCGGGTCGGAACGTTGGCAACGTCCCATACTAACCACTATACTACTATCGCTTTATTAACCTAAGAAAAAATAAGTTTATTTAAGCTTTATGATTAAATCTTACTTTCTAAATTTTCATTTTTTTTCTGCGGAATTTCCGGCAATAAAATAGCGGCAGACACAACTGTCGTCCATAAACCATCTTTATTGCCTTGTGCGGATTGTGTAAAATTATAACTTTTCAAGAATTTATCATGCATCTTATAATATTTTTCACGTTCATCCCACGCAGTATTTGGATCAAATTCAATTCCTAATGTGCTCGCAAGCATCGAAGCTGCTAAATCTTCTGCATATTCTCCTGCTTTTTCATCAGTTTCCCCATAAGGATGATGTTCTGACAAATAACCATATTGATTTTTATCAGTAGATTGCGCAACACCAATTGATGCTGCAATCAATCTGTTTGGCTCGTTAGTTGTATTTCTTGCCAAAACAACATACAAAATCCCGCCAGCGTCATTTTTTATTGCTTCTAACCCTTCTTCTTTTGTAATTTTTTTGCAGCCAGGGGGATAAATACTAGAAACCGTAACTAAATTGTACTGAGCTATCCCCGCATCTCTTAAAGCATATTCGAAAGATTGTAAATATTTTTTGTGTCTTCCCACACCTTTTGTGAAAAAAATTGCTTTCGGTAGATATAACATTTTTTTATTTTTGAGTAATTTATTTGATTAAGACCCATTTAAAAGCTTTTTTATTTTGCATTTTACAAATATCTTTCGTAAATTAAATTTACAGCTTTTTTTCCATCGTATGAATTTATACCATAAATTATGCATCTTTTTAATAATCCCGCGTTAATAAATTTTAATTCAATATTATTTTCATATAATGTTGTTTGAATATCAGCTAGTATTTTTATATTTCCATTTAATCCTTTTCCAGATAATACCAATACACCTAAATTATCTTCAAAATTCACTTCTCCATCATTATGCAATGTTTCATAAATTTCTTTTTTTAATGTATTCACTACATTGTCTTTTAATTGATTTTGATCAAGGATAACTGAAATATCATCTATTTCAGCAGGTGGAGACATTATCGAAAGTTTATTTTTTGAAAAAATTCTTAATATCTTTTCTTCAATTCCATTTTCATCGTCTAGCCCCATTTTATAAATATTAAACATGCAAAAATTATTTTTATAAGCAATACCAATTATTGGCTTATTAATATCTGAAATTCTATCATCAACTATGAAAGTTCCTTTGATTGGGTAATTAATTGTTTTTCTTACATGAATTGGAATTTTCTTTTTTGCCAATGGAGCCAATGCTTCTTGATGAAATATGTTAAATCCAGAATAAGACAAATCTCTCATTTCTTTGAAAGTAATTTCATCAATTTTTTTTGGATTATCAACAATTTCTGGATTGGCTGCTAAAATTCCTTCTTGATCTGTAAAATTTTCATATAATAATGATTCTAATGAACTTGCAATGTAAGCTCCTGTTAAATCACTACCTCCTCTTGAAAATGTAGCTATATTTTTATTTTTAGTATACCCAAAGAATCCAGGAATAACATATATTTTATTTTCTTTCAACCTATTTTTAATCATATTTTCAGAAACATCTAAGATTTTTGCATTGCCAAAATTTTCTGAAACTAAAAATAATTCTTTTGGATCAACATATTCAAAGTTTAATTTTTTTGATAATAATTTTGCATTTAACTCTTCACCTAGAGATTTTAACGAATCCAAATAAGCATCATTATTTAAACTTAAGTTAAATCTTTCTTGTATTTTATCAGAAACATCTTCCTGGTAAATAATTTTATATTTATGATTTATTATTTGAATTATACTTTCATCTTTCGTTTTTCCTAATTGAATTAATAAATCAGTTACTTTTTCATCTTTATTGTTTATTTTTCCGGGTGCAGATAAAACAATTACCTTTCTTCTATTGTCGTCTAATGTTATTTTTTTTATTAAATCTAAATTATTCGTTGAGGTAATTGAACTTCCGCCATATTTTGTTACAATTATGTTTTTCATTATTTTTGTGTAAGAAAAAAACTTTTAAATGTTTATAATGGGCCCACCAGGATTCGAACCTGGGACCTTCACGGTGTAAACGTGACGTTATGCCGCTAAACTATGAGCCCATAAAATTTTTTATATTAATTATGTTTATAAAGTTTGTTTTAATTGATAAATTAGGGGGGAAATAAAATGGATTTACCTTGGGGAGATGAAAAAACAAAGCAGTTTATTACAAATATAGGATTAATAACAACTAATGGGTTAAATGGAAATAATATTATGTCTAGTGAATGGACTCATCATATTTCTTATTCGCCCGGATTAATTATGATTTGTATAAGGCCAAATACAACTACGCATGAAAATATTCAAAAAACAAAAGAATTTGGTATCAGTATTTCAAGCACCGATCAGAATATATTAACAAGCGTGTCAGGCACAAATTCAGGAAAATATGTTAATAAAATAAAAGTTTTAGAAGAGATTGGCTATAAATTTTACAAGGCAGATAAAATAAACGTATTAATGGTGGAAAATGCTGTTTTGAATTTTGAATGCAAACTAATAAAAGAAATTGCTTTAGGGAGTCACACTTTGTTTATTGGCGAAATATTAGATATAAAATATAACAAAGATAAAAAACCATTAGCTTATCATCAGGGAAAATTCTGGAAATTAACTGAAACAATCCCAAAACCAGAAGAAAAAGATTTAAAAAATATAAAAATGCTCGTGGAAAAATATAAAAAGTAAACATTTAAATAATAATAATCATTGAATCAATCAATGAAATATTGTCCAAGATGCAAATCTTCAGATATTCACCCGATTTTAGCAGGATTTCTTGAAACTTATCAATGCAAAAAATGCAGTTACAATGGAACATTGGTGATTGAAAAAAATGAATGAAACAATAAAAAAAATATTAAAATTTTTGTCAAGAAGTTTAGGATTTTTCTTTATTAACTTAAGTATCTTATTATTAGTATTGGCTTTTTTCGCAAATTCAAGCGTGAAAAATATTGATGTATTAAAAAATGATTTAATAAATTTAACGCAAGAAAAACTATTAAACAATAGCCAAGATAAATTAGAACAGGCAAGAGAATATTGCAAGAACAATCAAAATGATGAAAATTGCAAACAATTAAATAAATTAAATAATGGCGGATTAAATTTGCAATTAGATATTTTGTTAGATAAACATTTTATTAATCCTGTGAAATTATATTTTAACAAAGCAATTATTTTATCTATTTTCCTAGTATTAATTGGGTTTGGATTTATTTACTTAGGAACTTTTGATTTATTAAACTCATTTTATAAATTAAGCGTTCATCTGACAATTAGCAATATAATATTTGCATTATTCTTTAATTATTTTCCGAATTTAATTAATAAAACTTTAAATAGTCCGCAAATTCAAAATTTAATAAAAGATATTCCAAAAGATATTGTTGATAAAATCTTGAATATTATGCTGGAGTGGTTGAATAAGCCAATAATTGGGACATTTAAATTAACAATAACACTGGGAATTATATTTTTAATAATTTCAGCAGTTTTGTATTTTGTAAAAAGAAAAGCTTTAAAAGTTAATAACTAGAATTAATTGAAGATGAATAAACCGCCAAAGATTCCTGAAGAATTAAAGAAAAAATTTGAACAACTAAAGATTAAATTAGATAAATTCAAGAAAAATGTTTTAAAAGAATTTAATGAGTACATCTTGGGAATTGCATTGCTTCCTCCAAAAGAAGAAAATAAGGAACAAATTAATGTTTTGGTTTTAGTTGATGATACCGACAGCAAAAAAATGTCTAAATTTGAATTAAAAGATAAATTATCAAAAATAATTGTTAAATTTGCAGAAGAAATTGACAAAAATATTAATGTTGAAACACTGATTTTAAGCGAATTAAAAGAAAACTGCTACGATGGAAAATATGAAATATTGCAATTAATTGCAATGAGTGCACAAATATATGATCCAAAAGAAATGCTTGCTGCAATAAAGATTTCAGAAGTCCACAAATCAATGGTTTTAAAGAAATTTGAAAAATATATCGTAAGTTATGTTGCGGCAGGAAGCTTATTTAGGGGAGATAAAAAAGCAAATGATATTGATGTTTTTATTATTGTGGATGATACAGATGTCAAGAGAATGTCAAGATTTGAATTAAAAGACAGGCTAAGATATATTATTATAGAACAAGGATACCAAGCAAAAGAGATTACCGGGGTAAATAAGGATTTTCACGTTCAAACTTATATTTTGACTGATTTTTGGGATTCTGTAAAAGATGCACATCCAGTTATATTTACCTTCTTAAGGGATGGAGTTCCATTGTATGATCGAGGTGTATTTATGCCATGGAAATTATTGTTGCAGATGGGAAGAATAAAGCCGAGCCCTGAAGCAATAGATATGCAGATGGACATCGGAACTAAATTATTAGAGAGAGTTAAAGGAAAATTATTAAGCATTGTAATGGAAGATTTGTATTACGCAACTTTAAACCCTGCGCAGGCTGCTTTAATGCTTTATGGGGTAAATCCGCCAACGCCATTGGAAACGATTGAATTAATGAAGGAATTATTTGTTAATAAGGAAAAATTAATTGAAGAAAAATATGTTAAATTCCTGGAAAAAATAAGAAGTTATTATAAAGATATAGAACATGGGAAAATAAAAGAAGTTAAGGGTTCAGAGATTGACGCTTTAGTTAAAGAAGCGAAAGAATTTTTAGAAAGGATTGAAAAATTATTCAAGCAATTAGAGAAGAAAAAAGAAAGTGAGTCAATTTTAGATGTTTATAATGCATGCATTGCAGTTACCCGAGATCTATTTAAAATATTAAATATTAAAGAAGAATCAAGTTTGGAAAATACATTTAAAAAAATAGTTGAAAAAGGAGAAATTCCAAGAAGATTTTTATTAACATTGCAGAAAGTTGTGAAAGCTCATGATAACAAATTAAGCAAAGCTGAAAATGAAAAGATAAGAAGAGAAGCGCGTTCTTACATCAAAAATATTTTAGAGTTTATACAAAGAAAGCATGGATTTGAAAGAGAAAGAGCAAAAGTGAAATTTAAATATGAAAACAAGGAAGGAGAAATTTATTTAATAGATAAAAAAGCATTTATCATAAAAAATGTAAAGGAAAAAGAAATTTTAAAATTTAATTTAAATGAAAATGGCTCTTTAAATAATTCTGTAAATAGTTCCCAGGAAGAATTAGAAAAAGAATTAAAGAATATTAAGCAGCATGAAATTTACTTGAAAGAAAAAACAGTTGAAAGCTTGAAGAATTTAATTGGAAAAGAAATTGAAATTTTAGTTGGTTAATTTAAAGAAAAATTAATAAGTTTAAATATAATTAATTTTAAATATTTTTTCTTTCTTAAAAAATTGAATGGATAAAATAATTCACAGAAATACAAAATTTGGAGATTTAGAAGCAATAACATTGGACGAATTAAATTTATTATTGGAAAATAAAAAAAATGGATTTATGTCTGTTCATAATGAAAAAATGCCTTTTAACAGAGAATATTTGGAAGTCTTAAAAATAAATAAAGATTATATTACATCTAAAGACGAAAGAAAATTCTCTTACAATTGCGAAATTGGATTTTATTTTAAAAAAGTTTAGAAAGCTTTTTAAATAGTTTAATTAAGTAAAATTTATGGAAGCGGTAATCTCAAATTTTAGAGGCGGAAGGCACAATCAAATTAATAACCAAATGATTTTAATAATTAATGGGATAGATAAAAAAGAAAAAACTAAAGAATTCATTGGAAAAAAAGTTATATGGAAATCTCCTAAAGGAAAAGAATTAAGAGGAGAAATAACAAAATTTCACGGAAATAAAGGCGCGGTAAGGGCTAAATTTGAAACAGGGATGCCTGGGCAGAGCATAGGAACAAAGGTAGAGATAAAATAAAATGGCAGGTTTAAGAAAAGGACACTGTTATAGTCCAATTACAAGGGCATATACAAGACATTCTAGAGTAAAGGCTAAAAATTATATAAAGGCAATTCCAATTTTAAAAGTTGTAAGATTTGATATGGGCGATTCAAAAAAGAATTTTGAATATGAAGTTAATTTAGTAAGCAATAATGATCATCAAATAAGGCATAATGCTTTGGAAGCTACAAGACAGACAATAAACAGGAGAATGTATAGCAAATTAGGCCCAAAAGGTTATTTCTTGAGATTAAATTTATACCCTTATCATATTTTAAGAGAGAATAAAATGCTTGGCGGGGCTCATGCAGATAGGTTACAAACAGGAATGGCTCATTCATTTGGAAAAGCAGTTGGACTTGCTGCTCAATCCAAGAAAGATACAGCAATATTTACAGCTAAAGTTGATAAAAATAATATAGAACATGCAAAAGAGGCATTAAGTTTGGCAAAACCGAGAATGCCTGGAAAATATAGAATAGAAATAAAGGCTGTGAAAAGTTAATTAATGATAAACTTTATTTGTTATAGTTATAGATAGCTTACAATTTATACAGTCAAAATAAGAAAGGTTTAAATATAACTTTTAATTTCTAAACATTATGCAAAAAGAGAGTTTGGATAAGATTTTATTTTTAGGAATATTTATACTGTTATTTTTAGTATCATTAAAATTTTCAAGTTTAACAGGGAATGTTACTGCTGTTGCTAAAGGCGAGATAGTAAATATATGAGAACAGCAAAAATCAAACCATAATTATGGGGCTTTAAAAGGAACATTTATTTTTACAATAAAAGACAATGGAAATACATTAGATTCTGAATTAGGATCTTCTCAAGTTATTTCTTTTACCCTCAAGAGAGTGTTGTAAGTGATTGGAATTTAATTAAAAGCGCTTCTGGAAGTGATTTTAAAGGAACATTAAGCAATTTAGACGTAGATGGAAGCTCCAGCACTTGTTCAAGCTCAAGTTATACAACATCTAGAGCATATTACGATTCAAATAGTAATAATCAAAAAGATTCAAGCGAGTTTTATGTATACCAAATAACAACTGATTCAAACGGCTGTTTTGGCGCAAAATTATCCGAGGGAAATTACAATATTTTTATTTAATTATTCAAAAACATTTCTTCCAGAAATCATAAAATAAATATTGTCAATTATTTTTTTGAGCTGTTGTCTTGTAATTTTATTTTTTTTAACCTTTCTGTTGATTTCTTTTGTATAATTATTTAATTTTTCTATTGTTTCTTTATCTGCTGATTTTAAATCATAATTATAAATTAAAGCTCTTTCTTCATAAGTTCTTCTTGGGAATTTTTTTAAAAATTTTACTAATTCTGGAAATTTAGCCAACCCTTGATCTATATTAATTATAAAATTCTTTATTGTAACAAACTCATTTAAATAATCAATATTTACTGAGTATTTTATTCTATTTTTTACCATTTTCATAAAATTAGGTATACTTTTTGGTATTTAAACCTTTCTATTGTAACCACTTTAAAGTAAATTATCAATAAATAATTAAATTTATATAATGACTTAAAGATTTAATAATATGCAAAGAACTTATGTAAATGAAATAAAAAATAAAAAAGAAGTATTTTTGCAAGGCTGGGTTTATGATATTAGAGAGTTGGCAAAATTTAAATTCATTCTATTAAGAGATATGACGGGAGTAATTCAATGCGTTCTTAAAAATGATAATAAAAATTTCAATGAAAAATTAACATTAGAAAGTATAATAAGCGTTCAAGGAAAAGTAAAAACAGCAAAATTAACTTCTCCTGAATTAACGATAAAAGATTATGAAATTGAAATAACAAATCTAGAAGTAATTAATAAATCTGAAAATCTGTCAATTCAAGTTTTAGAAAAAGACAAGAACATTATAACTGATTTAAGCGTAAGATTAGACAATCGATCTTTAGATTTAAGAAAAAAGAATGTAATGAGCATATTCAAAATTCAAGGCGAAATTTCAAATTCATTCAGGGAATTTTTTAAAAAAAATAATTTTATTGAAATACAAACCCCAAGCATTATAGCAAGCGCTTCAGAAGGAGGAACAGAACTATTTGAAATAAAGTATTTTGAAAAGAAAGCTTACTTGGCTCAAAGTCCGCAGTTATATAAGCAGTTATGTGCTATTTCATTGGAAAAAGTGTTTACAATAACTCCTGTATGGCGCGCAGAAAAACACAATACAATAAGGCATCTGAATGAATCAAGGCAGATGGATATTGAAGCTGCTTTTCACAATGATTTTGAAGTTATGAAATTATTAGAAGAATGTGTTTCTTTCATTGTAAAAAATGTAATTGAAAATTGCTCTTTAGAATTAGAAATATTAAATTTAAAATTGAAAATTCCAAAAAGCAAATATTTAAGCTATGATGAAGCAATAAGATTAGTCAAATTAAAATATGGGGATGATTTTACTCCAGAATCTGAAAAAAAATTATGTGAGATGTACAAAGATAATATTGTTTTTGTTCATTCATGGCCATCAGCAATAAAACCATTCTATATTTTGCCAAAGGATAAAAAATTAAGCAAAGGATTTGATGCTTTATATGGTGGGATTGAAATTTCTTCTGGCGGACAAAGGGTTCATATTCCCGATATATTGATTAAACAATTGAAAGACAAGAATTTGAATCCGAAAAATTTTGAATTTTATATTAATAGTTTTAGATTTGGCTCTCCTTATCATTCTGGTTGGAGTATCGGATTAGAAAGATTCACAATGGCTTTATTGAAATTAGATAATATACGCGAGGCTTGTCTTTTCCCTCGTGATAGAGAACGTCTGACACCATAGCAAAAATGTTTATATATTAATAAAATTAATTAAATAAAGAGGTGAAAATGAATATATTGTGGTTTTCGGAGATAAGCAATGAAGATGTTGTAACTTGTGGTGGCAAAGGTGCATCATTAGGGGAGATGTATAATCTTGGGTTGCCTATTCCGCCCGGCTTTGTTATAACAGCAGAAGCTTATAAAAATTTTTTAGAGGTAAATAGAATTGATAAGCAAATTTACAATATTCTTTCAAATGTTGATTTAAACGATTCAAAAGGAATTGAATTAAAGTCAAAAGAGATTCAAGAAATTATTTTAAAAGCTGAAACCCCAAAAGAATTAAAAGATGAAATAACAGAATCTTATGAAAACTTGGATGTTAATGAAGATATTTTAAAATTTAATAATAAAAGCGCCTTAAGCTTAATTAAAACAGGAAGAACATTGCCATATATTGCAGTAAGATCAAGTGCAACAGCTGAAGATTCTCCTGAATTTTCGTTTGCAGGGCAGCAGTCAACTTATTTAAATGTCAAAGGAATAAGTTCATTATTAATTTCAGTAAAAAAATGCTGGGCTTCTTTATTCACCGCAAGATCAATTTATTACAGGCAAAAAAATGATATAAAGCATGAAACTGTTTTTCTTGCTGTTGTTGTGCAAAAAATGGTTAATTCTTATTCTTCTGGAATAATGTTTACAATAAATCCAGTTACAAATAATGAAAATGAAATTGTAATTGAATCAGGGTATGGATTGGGAGAATTAATTGTTTCAGGAACAGTAAACCCAAATAATTATGTTATTGATAAAGAAAATCTAAGAATTAAATCTAAAACAACGCCAAAGCAGGATTATATGTTAGTAAGAGAAGAAATGCTTGGAAAAAACATTAAGAGAAAAATTCCTGAAAATTATTTGGAACAATCTTTAAATGATTCGCAGATAATTTCTTTGGCAAATTATGGAATTAAAATTGAAAAACATTATCAAAAACCAATGGACATTGAATTTGCAATTGAAAATGGAAAAATATATATTGTTCAAGCTCGTCCTGTAACTACATTAAAAAAACCAGTTTTTGAAGATATCAAAAAAGTTGAAGATTCTGAAATTCTATTTAAAGGATTGGCTGCAAGTCCTGGAATTGCTTCTGGTTATGTTAAAATAATTAATAACTTACATGAATTAGACAAAGTTCAGAAAGGAGATATATTAATCACAAAAATGACAAACCCAGATATGGTTATTGCTATGGAAAGGGCATGTGCTATAGTTACAGATGAAGGGGGAAACACAAGTCATGCTGCAATCATATCTCGTGAGTTACAAATTCCATGCATAGTTGGAACAGAAAAAGCAACTCAAATTTTAAGAGACAATCAATATATCACGGTTGATGGGTCTCATGGGATTGTTTATCAAGGAAAAGTTAAATTGCAGGAAGAAAAACAAGAAGAATTCAAAGATTATGACACAATAACAAAAATAAAAATAAATTTGGATTTGCCAAGTCAAAGTGAGCGAGCTTCAAAAGCAAATGCAGATGGAATAGGATTAGTAAGAATTGAATTTATAATAGCTGAAAATGGAGTTCATCCTTCTAAATATATTAAAGATAATAATTTTGATGAATATATTAATGTTTTATTTAATGGATTAAGCAAGATTATAGAAAATTTTAAAGATAAGCCGGTATGGATTAGAACTTCAGATATAAGAACAGATGAATATAAAAATTTACAAGGAGCCGAGGATGAGCCAAGAGAAAGCAACCCGATGATAGGATGGCATGGCATAAGAAGATCTTTGGATGATATTGATTTATTAAAATGCGAATTTTTAGCCATAAAAAAACTGCATGATAATGGATTTAACAAAGTTGGAATAATGCTTCCTTTTGTTATTTCTGTTGATGAAATTAAAAAAGCTAAATTAATTATGAAAGAAATTGGTTTAATTCCTGTAGAAAATATTGATTTTGGAATAATGGTTGAAACACCAGCTTCTGCATTAATTATTGAAGATATTTGCAAAGAAGATATTTCATTTATTTCTTTTGGAACAAATGATTTAACACAAACTATTTTAGGCGTTGATCGTGGAAATGATAAAATACAATATTTATACAATGAAATGCACCCTGCAGTATTAAAAGCAATAAAGCATTGCATTGAAACTTGCAAAAAATATAATGTTGAAACAAGCATTTGCGGACAAGCAGGAAGCAATGAAAAAATGGCAGAGCTATTGGTTAAGTATGGTATAGACAGCATTTCTGCAAATTTAGATGCAATTAATAAGATAAGAAACATAGTTTATTTGACAGAAAAAAAACTATTATTAAATGTTGCAAGAAAAGGTGATGCATAGTGGGAATTTTTAATATTTTTAAGAAAGAAAGTCCTGAGAAAAGAAGAATTCATGCAGAGATTGAAATGTTTATTGAAAAATGCAATAGTGTAATAAAAAACATTTCTAAAATAAATAAATTAGATAATTTGCTAAAAATGGATAAATCATTAAATAACCTTTATAATTTGTTAAATGATATGATTGCTCACTTAGAAGAAGCCCATAGCTATTTTAAAGTTGATAATAAATCAAACAGAGAAGCTACGTTAAATGAATTAAGGCAGGCAAAATTAAATGCAGAATATTTAGAAAAAATATTGAAAGAGATAAAAATTAAGAATTCATTGGTTAAATCAGAGGTATTAACCCACAATGATATTAACAATATAAAATATTTAAGAGATAATTTAATTATTACAATAAGCAGAATTTTAACATTAAAAGATGAAAATTAATGAAAAAGTTTATAGTTTATGCAGAAAAATTCCAAAAGGAAAAATTTCAACCTATAAGGAAATGGGGATTAAATTAAACACGAAAGCATACAGATTAATTGGGCAAATATTAAAGCATAATAAAAACCCAATTAAAATTCCTTGTTTTAAAATTGTAAAAAACAATGGAGACATTTCTGGATATAATGGAAGTAATATTAAAAATATATCAAAGAAAATAAAATTATTAAGAAAAGAAGGAATTATTGTAAAAAATAATAAAATATTTAATTTTGATAAAGTTTTGCATAAATTTTAGCAAACATTTATAAACTTTTACGTCTTAATTACTGCATGATAAAAAAGGAGAATCTTTCTTAGAATGATAGAAAAAAAAGTAAAAAATATCAATAAGCAGGTAAATATATTAAAAAAAGAATTAAATTTATTAAAGAAAAATTTTAGTAAAAAATTTACATTGTTAATAAACGAATTCCAAAAAATTTCTCCAAGTGATTATGAAATTATTTTAGAAGCTCAAGGAATTCGGGATAATTCTTATGGATTAATAGAAAGGGTTATTCCAAAAAAAACATTTAATAATGTTATTTTAAATGAAGAAATTAAATCGCAGATTAATATGGTTTTGTCGCAGATAAAAAATCATGATAAATTAATGCATGAATGGGGCCTGATAAATTTGCAGGAAAATAATTCAGTTTCATTGTTGTTTTCCGGGCCATCTGGAACAGGAAAAACACTGACAGCAGAAGCATTATCTCATGAATTGAGGAAAAAATTGTTTATTGTTAAATATTCAAATTTAGTTGATAGTTATATTGGAGAAACAGGAAAAAATATTATAAAAGTATTTGAATTAGCCAAGAAATACAATGCTGTTTTATTTTTTGACGAGGCAGATGCAATTGCTTCGTCAAGAACGCAGATTTATTCAGCAACAGATTCAGAAACTAACTTAACAAGGAATATTTTGCTTAAAGAGCTTGAAAAATTTGATGGTATTGTTGTATTTGCAACGAATTTAGCAAGTAATTTTGACAAGGCATTTGAGAGAAGAATTCATTCTCATATTATATTTAAAGTTCCTGAACTCCAAGAAAGAGAAAAAATATGGAAATTATTAAGCAAAACAATTCCTTTGGATAAAGATGTTAATTTTTATGAAATAGCAAAAGAATTTGAATTTTCCGGGGGGCATATTAAAAACAGCATAATTAATGCAGCAAGATTGTCTGTTTCAAATAATTTTGAGAAGGTTAACCATGAGCATTTTATGAAATCATGCAGATTAGTCAAGGAAGGAAAAAACACTTTATTAAATATTGAAGAAAACAAAGATAATATAAATTATTTCGGTTAAGTTTAAAGATATTTCTATTAAATAATTCATCTATATGCTAAAGCACATAGTTTTCTTGTTTAGAAATTATAAAAAAGTACTTTATTTGTTTTCTTGAAATAATTCATTCAAATCTAATTCTAAAGCAGCAACAGGAAGCTCTAATTCAAAATTCTCTAAAATTTGAGGATTTATTTCTCCAATAAAACCAATCTCTTTATTATTAAATAAAATTTTACCGCATCTTCCTTCAATAAAATTTGGATGTTTATATTCTTCAATGGAATAATTAATTTTTAAATTTAAAAATAAACTGTCTAATATTTGTTTTATTTCTGTAAATGAAACTTTATTATCGCATAAAACAATTCCTAATTTGTCTTTCTCATTGATATTTGTCTCATTCTTTCCTTTCGTGAATGTTTTTCCAGTTTCAAACATTCTTTGTGGATATTCATTATGCTTATTATTCTTCAAATTATTTAATAATGAAGGAATTAAATTATATCTCATGCAATTATAATCAATATTCAATGAATTTTCAATCAAGATTAATTTATTATCTAACATCATTTTCTTATTCTCATTAATCTCATTGCTTATATTATAGTTATTAACTTCTAATAAATTTAACCCAATTAAAAATTCAGAAATTTTATTTTTAAAATATTCAAACTTATCTTCTTCTCCTATTGTAAATATATTTGGCAATTCAGGAGTAAAATTTTCATAGCCGTAAGCAATTGCAATATCCTCTATCAAGTCATTTTCGTGCATTATATCTGCCCTGTAGCATGGAACAAGAACCTTTTTATTATTGTAATTAAAGCCCATTCTTTCTAAAAATTTTTTAATTTCATTTTCTTTTAAATTTAATCCCAATAATTTATTGACATTATTTATATTTAATTTAATTTCAAAAGGTTTTAAATTAGGGGTTATAAATATTTTTTTTCCGTATTTTAATTTTATAGAATAAATTTTTCCGCCCATTTCATTCAAGCTTGTCACAATAATATTTAAGCATTTATTCAAAACATTAAAATCAAAGCCAGAGCATTCAATAAAAACATCTTTTGTCTTTAAAGTAACTTCACCAACATCCTGCGAATTAATTATTGGTGGCATACTCAAAATATTATTTTTATTATCAACAAATAGAGGGTATTTATCCTTATCATCCAATAAATGAGCGTAAGTTTTTCCTGTTTCAGTTTTTGATAAAATCTCTTCAGCATTCATTAAAATATTGCTTCCTAAAGGCTTAAACTTGATTTTATTTGGATTTAAAGCAAGATATCTTATTGGGGTGTAAATTTTTTCAAATGGGTATATACCAATAGCTAATTTTTTCCTGTTTCTTCCGAATGTTAAATGAAGTTTTTCCTGCAATTGCATTATTTCTTTTATTTTTTCATCGTCTAAATTTAAATCCTTTACAATTGCGCATGCGGTAAACGGTCTTACATCCTTTACAGAATTTTCTATAATTACAGTTTCATTTGAATTGTTTATTTTATATTCTTTTAATCCAAGGTTAAATCCCAAAAATGAATTCAATGCTCTTGAAAATCCATTTTCGCTTAATAAATCAGGCCTATTTGGGAGAACCTCTATTACAAAACTTTCATGGTTTAATTCTTCTATCGGAGTCCCTAAGTCAGTTGCTTTTTCTTCTAATTCTTCATCATTTAACTTTTTCTTTAATAAGCTTAGTACTGTTTTTTTATTTAATATTACTTTAGTCATTTTAATTTCCTGTCATAAAAATAATATAATTCATCTTTTTTCATTTTTAATTTCTCTGCAAACTTTTGAAGTTTATAATCTTCTTTAGATACCAAAGTCCAAAAATAATTTATATTTAATTTTTTTAAATATTCTAAATATTCTTCATAGAGTTTTTTTCCTATTCCGAGTCTCCTTGAATGTTTATTTACAAATATAAAATCTAAATAAGAAACCCCTTCATTTTTCCATATTGCGGCACCTAATAAACCTTCTATACTATTGTTTTCTGCTACAATTAAATAGGTATATTTATCTTTAATCATCGAAGTTAAATATTTTTTATTAAAATATTTAGCATCTGCGCTATTCTTTAATTCTTCATTTTTCTTCATTAATAATTTTATATTATTTAAATCGCTTATTCTTGCTTCTCTTATCTTCATTTTATCCACAGCTTAATTTCTTTTAATTTTTTTAAATCATTTGAATAAATTTCTCTTAAATCTTTTATATTATAATAATCCACAATTATTCTTTCCAATCCCAAACCCCAAGCCAATACAGGAATATTTTTTCCCAATAATGGTTTTACAACTTCTGGACGAAAAATTCCAGCGCCACCTAATTCAATCCATATTTTTTTAATTGGATGATAAACAATTACCTCAACACTTGGCTCAGTAAATGGAAAATAGCTCGGACGGAATTTAATTTTATCAAAACCCATTTTATTAAAAAATAATTTTAAATATCCTAATAAATGCTTAAAATTAACATTTTCATCAATAACAATTCCTTCTGTCTGCGTAAATTCAAATAAATGGCTCCAGTCAACTGTTTCATTTCTAAACACTTTTCCTACAGAAAAAAATTTGCATGGAAGATTATTTAAATTAGAAATTGTTCTTGCGCTTAAAACAGTATTATGCGTTCTCAAAATATTTTTTTTAGCTTCTTCAGGATTCCATTTATAATTATATCCGGTGCTTCCTTCAATACCATTCTCATGCGCTTTTTTCACATTATTAAAAACTTTTGGCAAATCCCCAAATTTAGGATCTTTTATAAAAAATGTATCCTGCATGTCTCTTGAAGGATGATCTTGCGCAGAATATAAAGCATCAAAATTCCAAAAACTAGTTTGTATTAAATTGCCCTGCATTTCCTTAAAGCCAAGCTCTAGCCATATCTTTTTTACATAATCAATTGTCTGGTTGACAAAATGCCTTTTATTGGAATAAATTGAAGGAACATTAATTTTAATGTCATAATGCCTAAATTCCCTGTTTTTCCAAGATTTATTTCTTAATAGTTCAGGAGTTAAAGATTCAATTAAATCATGATCTAACTTATGCTGTTTTAATTTATTTCCTTGCTCTGTTAAATTAATTTTTCTGTCTTTTATTGTATTAACTTTAATAAAATCTTTCCTTTTTTTTAATTCATTTATTATTTCTTTGTCTTTAAAATTTAATTCATTTATATTTTTTGGTAATTTCTTTAGCAATTCTTCTGTTGAATTATCTCTTAAAAATTTTTTTCCTTCTTCAGTTATTAAAATATTATTTCCTATTTTGATTAAATTATTTCTTTTTAACAAGCCAAATGCGACGTTAAATTCATCATTATTTAATTTGGCTTTTTCTTTGATTTCCTTTAAATTTAAAGGCTTGTTTAATGTTTTTAAAAACCTTTTTTCAGGCAAGTCTTTATTTAAGCATAATTTTCCATTTTCATCCAACTCAATTATTTCAGAAAATTCTTTGTTTGCTTTGATTAAATTCTTGTTTTCAAGCCATTGCAAAGCCCTTGTAACCTCAACTTCTTTTAAATTGCTTTCTTTTATTATAATACTTAATTTAGAATTATTGCTTATCAAAGGAAATACTTTTCTTTCCAAAGGATGCAAGCTTTTGATTAATTTATCAAAATCCATAAAATTATCAGAATTAGGGTATATTTATATGTTACTAATTTTAAGATTTAATATTCATTTAAGATATTATTTATTAAATTTAGTTCTTTATTATCTCTTTTTAATTTTCTTTCTAGATAATTAATTTCTTTTTTGTTTGGATTTGTTTCTCTTTCAATCAATAATCTTTGTTCTGTTGAATATATAATATTTTCTAGGCTATCTTTTAAATTATTTAAACTATCATAATTAACTTGTTTTACATTTATATTGTCTGTTTTTTCAAAATGTTTTTTATTGTTGCAGTCTCTTAAAATATAAAAATGTAATAAACCAGCAATGGCTAATATTCCAATTCTCTTTAAAGCTAATTTATAATTAATTTCCATTTAAGCAATAAAACCATAAGCTCCACATTTTTATTCCTTCAAATTTTCCCAGTTTAAATTAAACATCTGTTCTAATGCTGAAGCAAAATAAGGGGTATCTACCCAAACACCCATATCATAGCTTTCATGAACCTTTTCATCGTCCATCATCATAAACATTATTTCTTTTCCGTCCACAATGCAGAATCTTGCGTTAACCTTGTCTATATTTCTTACTTCGCAGTATTTTCTTAATAATTCAGCCATATCCTTGTTGTTTTTTGTTATTGGAGCAGCAATTCTAACTTTAATATTTTTCTTTTTTAATATTGGAATTAAAATCTCAGCTTTTCTATCCAATCCTTTGACAGTTGTCATAATTACTACACTTTTATTTGCTTTTCTTATCATTTCTTCTATTTGGTCATAAATTCTGTTTCTTCCTTTTAAAGCTCCTGATAAAGAAGCTGGATCGACTTTTTTAATGCCTTGATCGAATAATAAATATAATTCCTTGTATAATTCTGTGTTTTTAACCTCATCTAACGCCTTAATTTGTTCTTCTGATCTCCTTGCTACATTATTTTTAACCCTTCTTAAAATTTCTTCAGGTTTTACAGCCATATATTTTATGGGTTTTCCTAATTTCATTATTATAAATCCTTTTTTTTCCAAAGTTTCCAAAACATCATAGCTTCTGCTTCTTGGAACATTGCTTATCTCGCTTAGTTCTCCTGCAGCGCTTACTCCTCTGCTTAGCAAAGCTGTCCAAATCTTTACTTCATACTCATTTAAGTCGAATGCACTTCTTAATTTTTTTAGGAAATCTTCTTTAACTATCATTTTATTTTTCTCCTACCTTATTTTTGTTTGTTCTTAATTGATAGTAAATAAAAAATAACTAAGAATTTATAAAGCTTTCGGTTATGATAACTTTAAAGTGGTTACATTATATATAAAGACTTAAACATTTTAAAGTCTTATATTAAAGTTCAAAAAAGAAAGTGTTTATTTATTTTTTATTATCTTTATTAATAGTTATTATATTTTATTTTGTTTAATTTTTAAAAATAAATTTATCAACAAGTTTTCTTGATTTTTCACGTTTTTTTTGATGTATTTTCAAGAAATTATTCAACTTTTCAATCAAAATATTTTTTAATTCAGAGGTTAATAATTTTCCCGATTTATAATCATTGTAAATTTTTTCAAGTTTTTTGTCATCATCTTCAAAATAAGCAAGCCATTGATAACTTACATCAATATCTGGATTTCCGCCTTTTTTTCTATGTTCTTCAATAGTTGCTTGTCCGCCTGAAAAAGCATATTTGTTTATTTTATTTCTAACTTCTTTTTCATTATCAGTAGTCCATATTGCCATTTCTTCAGAGCTTGACATTTTTCCTTCTCCATTTAAAGGGGGGAGAAACTTGCAATGAATTAAAGCTGGTTTGTCATACCCTAATTTTGGGTAAACATCGCGGGCAACTCTGAAATGAGGATCCTGATCAAATCCCAATGGAATTAAGCAAGGAATTTTTTTATTTTTTAAAACACAAGGCAAAAATGCAGGGACAGCCTGCATTGCAGTATAAAATATAGCACCAATATTTTGATAATCATTAAATCCAAAAGCAGATTTAACAGTTGAAAAATTTATTTTTTTAGCAACTTTAACCGCTTCTTTATATAATAAATTAGCATGTTTTGTATTAACAATAAAATGCGTTTTTTTAGGATTAAAACCTAGAGCAATAACATCTAACATATTCTCATAAGTCCATTTCTGAGCATCGTCTAATGTTAAATTATTCTTAAATAAGAATTTTTCTTCATCTGGAAACTGAAACCATAGCTCAGCATCAAATTTATCCTGTAGCCATTTTGTAAACATCCAAGGGACTAAATGCCCTAAATGTATCTTTCCAGACGGACTTCTTCCTGTATAAAGAAAAAATTTATTTCCCTTCTCGTAATTATCCAAAAGCCAATTCAAGTCGCGGTGGGAAAAAAATATTTTTCTTCTTAAGAATGGGTGTAATTCTTTAGCATGTTTTTTTATTCTGTTTAAAATCTGGTCATTTAATGGCTCTGTTCCAAATTCTTTGATTAATTTTTCATAATTAACATTGCCTTTAACTTCCCAAGGCGTGATATTAAACTCTTTTTCCATGATATTATAAAATTTATTTGATATTTAAAATTATTGATTATTTGTGAACCAGTTTTTGGTTAATTCCCTAAATAAAAATACCAAGATAAATAATGCAGAAACATAAGCTATTAATGTGTAAATCTGGGGTAAAACATTGCTTAAACTTTGATTAAACAACAATATTTTCTTTAATGCAGCTTCTCCAACAATATAAGGGTTAAATTGAACTATGCTTCTTATTGATGCAGGAAGAGTCTCAATTGGCAGTATTGTGTTTGAAAAGAATAACAATATTGAACCAAGAGATATTGCTGCAATATTTGATGTTTCCCCGCTTTTAAACATATAACCAATAAGCATTCCCATTAATATGAAAACGCTTCCCAATAAAATTAAAACAATAAATGCATTTAATATTGTATTAAAAATTAAGGAACTATTTGTAATTTTAAACATTACAAGAAATATAATTACTAATTGCGCAAAAATAATCGCAACGCTTGAAATATAATTTCCAAAAATAAATACTAAATCACTTGTTGGAGTAATAAAGTTTCTAAAGTAAGCTTTTGATGATTTTTCCTCCACAATTGTCGTTGATGCCAATAGCAATCCCGCAAATAATAATATTAAAACAACTAATGTTGGGAAGGTGTAATTCAAATTCGTGCTTTCAGCTGATATTGGTTTTATCTCTGTTGTAACAGGACTTACAATTCTTGAAACATCTTTTATTTCAATTGAACTTATATCATCTTTAATTTCTTTTAAACTGGCTTCATTTGTCTTTGCATCATTTATATTTGTTGATAATTTTACGCTTACATCATTTAAATTTTTTGTAGTTGAGTCTTTAATTGATGCAATTGTTGTTATCTGCGTTGAAACAACATCATATTGCGTTTTAAAATCATTAATTATTGTTTTTAAACTGCTCCAGCTTCCTGTGCTTAAATTATTCTTGCTTTCCAAATCTTTAACCCCTTCATTTAATTTTGTAAAGTTAAGTTCAACTATTGTAGTGTTAATATTAGAAATTTCATTTACAACATTATTAACTCCACTTTTCGAATTTTCTAATTCATTTGATAATGTTTTTGTTGAAGTTAATTTTGAATCAGCATTGTTTATTGTCGTGATTAATCTGTTTGTCAAAGCGGTGCTTAATTCAGTTGATTTAGTTGTAATCTTGCTCGAAATTTTATCTAAGATAATATAAACAAAATTTATCCTTGATTTATCAACATAAAAAACAATTTTATCACTTGTTTTAACTGTCAAATCCTTTGGAAATATGGTACAAACATGAATTGCTCCTGTTTTGATCATATCTATGCATTTTTCTTCACTATCAATTTTTATAACATTAAATTGTTTATCCTGCAATTTTTCAATAATTGAATTTGACAATTCGCTGTATCCTTGAGAAAATGTTCCAACTTTAATGTCAAATAATGAGCTCGTATTAAATGCTAATCCAATTAATAACATTAAAGCCAAAGGTCCAAGCAAAACAATTAATGCCGAACTCTTGCTTCTTATTAATAATTTAAGATTCTTTTTTATTATCTCTAATAATTTGCTCATTCTTTGCCTCTTTTTTTGTTAAATCTTCAAATAATTCTTCCAAGCTTGGCTTGCCTAAACTTATTGAAACGATTTTTGATTTATTTTTCTTGACTAAATTAATTGTATTTCTTAATGTTTTTTCTCCATTCTGATTTGTGTAAATATAAATTTTATTGCCTTTAACTTCATATTTTTTAATATCTTTTTTTCTTTTTAATTTTTTTATTATTTCGTTGTAATCTCCATCTTCCAATTCTAAAATAATTTCTGAATATTTTGCATATTTATTCTTTAAGTTATTTATATTCCCAGAGTCAATTATTTTCTTTTTGTCAAGTATTGCAACCTCAGTACATAAATATTCAACTTCATCAAGCAAATGAGAAGTCATTATTATTGTTATATTTTTTTCACGATTAATTCTGTTTAATAAATCCAAAATTTCATTTCTCAAGGCAGGATCTAAATCCTCTGTTGGCTCATCTAAAATTAAAATTTTTGGATCATTTATCAATGCGCACGCAATGTCCAATCTTTTTTGCATTCCAGAGCTTAATTTTATAGCCAATAAATCGTGAGATTCCTCTAATTCAACTAATTTTAATAATTCAGGAATTTTATCTTTTAATACTTTAGAATTAATATTATACATCTTTCCAAAATATCTTAAATTTTCTTCAACAGTTAATTTAGGATAAAAACTTCCCTCTTGTGCTGCAAATCCAAATTGTTGCTGAACACTTTCTAAATCCCTGTAAATATCCCTTGATTGAAACATGACTTGTCCTTTGTCTGGCTTCAAAAAACCAATTAAGATGCTTAATAACGTTGTTTTTCCTGACCCTGATTTTCCGATTATTCCATAGATAGAGTCATAAGGAATATTTAAATTTAAATTATCAATAATTACTTTTTTTCCGAAGGATTTGGTAATATTTTCAAATTGTATAAACGGTTGATCAGCCATTAATTATTTATAACTAAAAACTATATTTAAAATTAACCTACTTACTTAAAAGTGATTATTAAAATAAAGGTTAATTTTTTAAATTAAACAATTATTAAAAGTTTGATGAAACATAAATTGCCAATAACTATTGTTTTAGCTTTATTATTCTTGATATCTCATATAACTGGTTTATTTATAATAAAAGAATATCTTCCAAAAACACTGTCAACAGGGGAAGTTGTTGAAAAAGATTTACCATTAAATATTGAAAGGCCGCAGATAAAAAAAGAAAGTGCTTACATTCCAATAGTTTTTATGATATTGGCTGCAACAATAGTGGCATTAGTATTAATTAAGTTTCAATTGTTTAATTTATGGAAATTCTGGTTTTTTGTATCTATATTTTTAACATTGACAATTGCATTATCTGCATTTTTTAATCAAATTTATGCTATTGTTTTATCAATTATCTTAGCACTGTTAAAATTATTCAAGAGAAATGTAATAATAAATAATTTAGTTGAAGTTTTTATTTATGGCGGATTGGCAGCAATATTTGTTCCTTTGTTTAATCTTTTTTCAATTATTATTTTATTAATATTAATTTCAATTTACGACTTTTACTCTGTATTTAAAAGCAAGCACATGATAAAATTAGCAAAGTTTCAGACAAAAGCAAAGATATTTTCAGGATTAAGTATCCCTTATAAATCTCAAATAAGTAAAACAAAATTAGAATCTTCAACAGCAATATTAGGCGGCGGGGACGTGGGATTTACATTATTTTTTTCAGGTGTAATATTAAGAGATTTTAATTTTTTAAGCGCATTAGTTGTTTCATTTACTACAATGTTATCTTTATTGGTATTATTATTTTATGGAAAAAAAGGAAAATTCTATCCAGCAATGCCAATTTTAAGTTTAGGGTGTTTTATTGGATATTTAATTATAAGATTTTTAATCTAGATTAATTTTATAAAATCTAAAATAAAAAAATTTAAATTCTCATCTTATTCTTACAGCTTCTAAATTCTTTGGGGCATTTGTTTCAATTCTAAACATTTTATGCAGGTTGCTTGCTAAATCCAGGCAATTTGCATTATCCCCATGAACTAAAATTATTTTTTTAGGCTTGGGATTCAAATGCCTTACAAAGCTCATTAATCTTTCTCTTGTTGAATGTCCTGTAAATCCTCTAATTCCTGCAACTTCCATTTTCATTGAAATTTGCTTTCCATCTAAATTAAATTCTCTTTCCCCATCATTAATTTTTCTTCCTAAACTTCCCCTTCCCAAATAACTTGTAAATATTATTGAATTTTTCTGGTTATCAGCTAATTCCTTAAAATATTCCAATGAAGCTCCTCCAACCAACATTCCAGACGTAGCAAGAATAACGCATGGTCCTGAATTTAAAACATCCTGCATTTCCTGTTTTGAACCCACTCTTTTAAAATTTTCATTTAAGAAAGGATTTTCATCTTTATGAAATACCATTTTTCTGACGTTTGAATTAAAAAAATCAGGATAAGCTGTATGTATTGCTGTAATATCCCATACAATTCCCTGCACATAAACAGGAATTTTTTCCAAGGAGCCATTTCTAAACATTTTGTCAATTATAACCATTATTTCTTGAGCCCTTCCAGTTCCTAAAACAGGCATTAAAACTTTTCCGTCTCTTTCAATTGTTGCTTTGATTATATTCATCAAAACACTTTCAGCTTCTCTTCTGCTTGGATAATTATCATTACTGCCACCATAAGTTGCTTCCATTATCATTGTTTCTAATCTTGGAAATCTTGTTACAGCAGAACTCAATAAATTGCTAGTTTCATAATTCATATCTCCTGTATATAATAAATTATGCAACCCATTACCAATATTAATATGAACCATTGCACTTCCTAAAGTATGTCCTGCATCATAAAATGTAACCCTTATGTCTGGGGTGATATCAGTAACTTCATCGTATTCTAAGGTTATGCTATGCTTAACCATTTCTTTTATGTCTGTGCTTGAAAAAATTACTTTTCTATTTTCCTTTTGGCTTACGCTTATATAATCTAAAGCCATTAATGAAGCAATATCTCTTCCTGGCAATGTAAAGTATACTGGCCCTTCATAACCCATTTTAAACAAATAAGGAACAAATGCAACATGGTCTGTATGCGGATGCGTAATAATTACAGCATCTAATTTGGAGATATCAAAATCAGGACAATCTAGCATTGGATATGCATCATCAGGATCTTGAGCAGCAACATCAATCCCGCAATCTAATAAAACTCTTGATTCAGGTGTTTGTAATAATAAACAGCTTCTTCCAACTTGTCTCCCTGCTCCAAGAAACGTAACCCTTATCCATTCATCTTTTTTTTGATTTGTCCATCCCCCATAAATTCTTTCCCCAACACCATTCAAGAATTTTCTTCTGAATTCAGTGCTTTCATAAATAACTTTTCTTATTTTTTCAATTATTTGAGATCTTATAGGGGGGGTTCTCCTTACTAAAGGAACCCAGGATGTCTTCTTTTTAATTTCTTTTAATAAATCCCCTTCTTTTCCAATAGCAACTCCCGGCTTGCTTGCTTCTAAAATAACCTTGCTTCTTGGCAAATCAAATATAATATTTGTCAATCCAGCTTCTTCTGGAATTAATTTTTTTATTTCTTTTTCAGATTTTTCTTCTTCCATTAATAAGCTTTCATGAGGCCTTAATTCAACTCTTTTTTTTACAGCCTCAACAATATTTTTAATAACTTCCCCATTATTCAAGAAAAATTCTTTATTTTTTGTATATAAAATAATATTAGCTCCTTCAAATCCAGATTCAACTATTTCAGCACTTTCCGGTACATATTTCAACACTTCTTTTAAAAGTTCATTCATTTTATTAATAAAGAATTATGATTAAATAACTAACTTAAGTTCCTTTTCTATAACTTTCTTAGCCCCATCTTTTGTAATAGTAACAATGTCATACCCTGATCCAGATGCAGTATCTCTCTGTAAAGCAGAATTTAGAGATTTTAAAACTAATTTTATTCCTTCATCAACGCTTAAATCTTTATTATAACCAGATTCTAAAACACCAATTGCAAATTCAGAACCACTTCCTTCAGAATAATATTCATCTTGGGGGCTAACGCTTCCATCAACGCCAACATCATATAAATGATATCCTTTATCATCCCTTCCAGCAAGCATAAACCCAACAATTCCCTGTATTGTGCTGAACTTTCTTATATTTCCATAGACTAAACTTGCCAATAAATTAGCTATTTCTTTTGTATTTGGTTTTTTCCCCCGTCTTATGCTGTCTAATCTAACCTGCGCTTTTATTATTTTTGTTAATAATTGGGCATCTGAAACTAATCCTGCCATTGTCAAAGCAGTATCTTCGTTTAATATGCTTATTTTTTCAAATTTTCTTCCTGCAATCATATAACCCATTGTCATTCTTCTATCTGCACCAAGAACTATTCCATCTTTGCATACAACAGCAATAGTTGTTGTTCCTGTTTTCATTAATTTTTCTTCCATTTTAATTATAAAGAACTCAACCTCTTTAACTTTGGATAATTAGCTTATTTATAAGCTTTTCTATGTTTACTTTCTTTTTTAATTTCATCTCTACCAAATTTATCTATTTGCGTATGTTTTTAAAGTGAGATATATTTACTTGTCATCTTTATTCCATTTTTCAAGAACTTCTCTAATTTTATTTTCTAAGTCTTTTTTTCGAAATTTTGTTGAGTTAAGTATATTAACACCAACACTGTTTTCAAAAACAGAACATTGGAATTCAGCTATTTTTTCAGTATGCGGCATTAATTTATAATTCATAACAGATGAATCTTCGATTATAAAATAATGATTATTATTATCTATTTCCTTCATGACATTTTCTAGCAAATTTCTTAGAAACATTCCTTGATTCCCTGAAAAACCATATTTTTTATCAAAACATTGTTTTAACATTCTCTCAGATTTGTATTCTGTCATGTAATTTTTAATAAAAGAAAATTATATAAATATAGCTAAAAACATCATTTAAATGTATACAATAGTTTTAGACACAAATATTATCTTAGATGCATTAAAATTCAAAATTGACTTGCTTGAAGAATTAAAAAGAATTTGCAATTTCCAATATGAAATTAAAATTTTGGATAAAACATTAAAAGAATTGGAAAATAAGCCAAACTCTAAATTAGCATTTAAATGGCTGAAAGAAAAAAACATTAAGCTTATAAACACTGAATTTGGCTATGTTGATGACTTATTAATACAATTATCAAAAGAATATATAATTGCAACAAATGACAAAGATTTAAAAAGAAAATTAAAAAATCATCCAATTATAACAATAAGGCAAAAAAAATATTTAATAATGCAAAATGTTTTATGAAGTAGAATTAAAAGCGCACATTAGAATTCCTCCAAGCAGTTTTAATATGGAAGTAGAGGACGCAATAACTAATGAAATTAATGAAACATATAAAGAATATATTTCTAAAGATTTTGGAATTGTAATAGCATTATCAGAAGTTGTTGAAATAAGAGAAGGAATAATAATTCCAGGAGATGGGGCAGCGTATTATGATACTATTTTCAAATTATTCACGTTTAAGCCTGAAATGCACGAAGTTGCTTTAGGAAATATTTCAGAAATTACTGATTTTGGCGCATTTATTAATCTCGGCCCAATAGATGGAATGGTTCACATTGGCCAGACAATGGATGATTTTGTAAGCTTCAGCAAATCAGGTGTTTTAATGGGCAAAGAAAGCAAAAAAACATTAAAGATTAACGATGAATGCAGGGCAAGGATAGTTGCTGTAAGCTATAAAGATCCAAAAAATCCAAAGATTGGCTTGACAATGAGACAATATTTATTGGGGAATATCAATTGGCTAAAAGAAGAATCAAAGAGAAAAGAAGAAAAGAAGAAAAAAGAGAACTAAAATGGCAAAAAAAGTCTGCAAGAAATGCAAAATTTTTGTTGATAAGGAAATTTGCCCAATTTGTCAGGGAAATCAATTCACAAACACATGGAAAGGAAGAATAACAATATTAAATGTTCAAAAATCAGAGATTGCAAAAAAACTTGAAATAAACAAAGATGGAGAATATGCTGTAAAAACAAGATGAAAATATTAAATCAGGTAGAACATTCATTATTAAATAGAAAACAATTAGATATTGAGTTAGAGCATAAAGGGAATAAAACACCAAAAAAAGAAGATGTTCTAAAAGAGATTTCTTCATTGTTGAAAGTTGAGCCAGAATTAATAAAGATAAAAGCAATTAACACAAAATATGGCGGAAATTTCTCAAGAATAATAGTTAATCTTTATAGTAATTTAGAAAATTTAAAAAAAATAGAGGAATTCAGAAAAAAACCAAAGAAGAAAAAAGAGAAAAAAGCGCCTGCTAAAAAATAAAAATGGCAAAGAAAAAAATAAAGAATAAAAAACCAAGTGAAATATGGAAAAAGTATAAAATACAAGACAATAAAATAATTAGGAAGAGAGCATGTCCAAAATGCGGAATTCCAAATTATTTAGCAGAGCATAAAGACAGATTATACTGCGGTCATTGCCATTATCTTGAAATGAAATCAAAAACATAATTTAATTATTTTTTATATTTGCTAAAGCGAAATGTTTCTATTTCAATGGAAATTTCTTAAAGGGTTATTGCATTAATCAAAGACAAGAAATATATAAATTTTACTTAGCTATTTTGAATCAAAGATTAATCTAAACCCAAGAAAGCTTCACTCAAGGTGAAGCCTTCATGGGAAAAAAGAGGTGATATATTATTAAGATAATTAACTAATATATAAAGCTTTCGGTATGTGTAAACTTTATAGTAGTTACATAGAATTCCTTAAAAATACTAAAAATTAATATTTATTAAGAATAAAAAATAGCAATATTTATTGATATAACAACATTTATATTGTTCTTAATTTTAGTTATATTATGCATGATCAAATATATGAAATTTTAATTGATAAAGAAGATATTACTTGGCAACGCTTGATTTACGATTTGATAAAAAGTGAGCAGTTAAACCCATGGGATATTGATATAAGCATTTTAAGCAAAAAATATATTGAAACTTTAAAAAAATTGAAAGAAGCAAATTTCTTTATTTCTGGAAAAGTGCTGTTAGCATCCGCTTTATTATTAAAAATAAAATCAGAAAAATTTCTTAATGAAGATTTTTTGAATTTTGATAATTTATTATACCCCTCTGATTTAAATGAGCTGGAGTTATACGAAGATTCTCAAAATTATATTAATCCTGAGCACCCGGAATTAACAATAAGAACACCTTTGGCAAGAAAAAGAAGAGTTACAATTAATGATTTAATGAATGCATTGCAGAAAGCCTTGGAGGTGAATAAAAGAAAAGTAATGAGAAGATTAAGGGAAGATGAAGTTATATTAAAAATTCCTGAGAAAAAAATTGATATTTCATTATTGATAAAAAATGTTTATGATAAAATAATTGATTTCTTTAAATTTAAAAAAGAAATTTTAACATTCAGCAAATTAATTCCAAGCGAAAAGAAAGAAGATAAAATCTTGGCGTTTATTCCTTTATTGCATTTGGATAATCAGGAAAAAATTACATTAAACCAGGAAAGACCTTTTGGGGAAATTTTTATTGAGGTAAAAAGATAATGGATATTTTCGTTCATTTCTTTTGGATATATATTCTTAATATTATTTTATGAGGAAATATTTTTTTATGAAAATTAGTTACTCTTTGTTAATTTTAATATATTTAATTATATTCAAAAAAAAACATCAAAAGATTTATAAAGAAATTCTTCTAAATAATAACAATGGGTATTTATGAACAAAGTATTCAAAGGCCGTTTACAAACATAAAAAGATTATTAGGTGGAATATTGTGGAACATTCTTCCAATATTAAATTTTGTTGCAATGGGGTATTCATTAAGGTGCGCAAAACTTTCTATGAAAAATAATTTTGAAATGCCTTCTTGGGACAAAAAAGGTGAATTATTCAAGAATGGATTCTTTTCAATATTAATACAAATTATTTATTTATTGCCTGTAATTATATTATTTTTTGCAATGTTCTTTTCAAATATAGTTAACATAATAAAAAATTTATTTATAAATGATAAAATTTTATTAGGCGAATCAATAATACTTTTGATAAAAACTAACATTGGGTTATTTATATTTATAACAATATTGGGGATATTAATTTTATACATTACACCGATTGCAATAATTAATTTTATTTCAAAAAATAATTTTAACCATGCCTTTGATTTGCCGGTAATATTCAAAAAAGCATTTACGGGGAAATATTTTACCACATTTATTTTGATGTCTTTGTACAGCATATTAATATATATCTTGCTTAGTTTTATTCCATTTATAGGGGGAGCAATCTCAGGATTTATAATTCAAGTGACAAGTTATTCTGCATATAGCGCAATTTACAATAAATTATAAAAAGTTTTTTAAATATACTCAATATTTTATTTTTGGAATCAAGACCTTGATTTTTGTGGTATTTTAATAGAAAGACTTAAGCAAGAAGAAGAGATTTTTATTAAAATTTTTTAAATTTCAAAATTAATTCATTTAAGCTCATTAATTTTTCCTTTCCGGTTTTCATATCCCTTAATTTGATTTTTTTCAATTTTAATTCTTCTTTGCCAATAAGTATAACATAAGAAATATTTAAGTAATTAGCATACTCTAAATTCTTGCTTATGCTTTTATTATTCAAATCTATATCACATTTAAAATTATTCTGCCTTAATTTGGTTAATACATCTAAAGATTCATTTAAAGTATTAATGGGAATTATATAAAATTCAACTACGCTTTTATTATTTTCTTTTAAAGATTCTTTCATAACATCTAATATTGCATCCAATCCAAATGATATTCCAACAGCAGGAACTTTTCTATTTCCAATAAAATCTCCAATCATATTATCGTATCTTCCACCACCAGCAATGCTTGAAGTAATTTTAGAATTTTTGGCAAATACTTCAAAAATTGTTGCAGTATAATAAGATAATCCGCGAGCTAAACTTGCATCGAATTTAACATTTTTAACATTTAATAACTTGCAATATTTTAAAACTTCATTTACTTCATTTACCCCATTTTTATTTTTAATTAATTTTTTAATGTCATTTAAATCATTTGTAAATATTAAATTCAATAATTTATCTATATTTTTAAAGCCTTTTTCTTCTAGTTCTTTTTTCACGCCAGAAACTTCAATCTTGGCTAATTTATCTATGCTTAATATTGCATCATCCCTTTTATCCTCTAGGATATCAAATGCTTCTAATATTGAATCTAAAATTTTTCTATTATTAACTCGTATAATAAATTTAAAATTAAGTTTTGAAAATATTTCAGAAGCAATTGCCAAACATTCTGCATCAGCCAACATATTTGAACTCCCAACAGCATCCGCATCACATTGGATAAATTGTCTGTATCTTCCTGGTTTCAAAGGACCATCTCTAAAAACTTCTCCTATCTCATATCTTTTGAAAGGCATTTTCAAATTAGAATTCATTGCAATATACCTTGCCAATGGAACAGTCAAGTCATATCTTAAGGCCAATTCTCTTTTACCTTGATCATTTAATTTAAAAGTTTCTTTTAATATTTCACTTCCCCCTGCATATTTTGCAGAAAGAGTTTCGTATCTTTCAATTATAGGGGTTTGTAATGGATTAAAACCATATTTTTCAAAAACTTCTTTGATAATTTTAATTATCTTATTCATCTGAATCTTTTCATCTGAATTTACATCTTTAACGCCTTTTGCTAATTGAATTTCTATCATTTTAACTCCTTAAACAAAAAGGACCGCATGCGAGAATCGAACTCGCGTCCTCCGGGTTCTGCTTGAATAATCCACAGCCGAAAGTTCTAACCACTAAACTAATGCGGTCATACTGAAATTTTTTATATTTATAACTAGAAAAAGCTTTGCTTTCAATGAACTAAATCATCTCTTGCCATTATCATAAAAATATTAAAATTAAGGTGTTTATAAGATTATTGGTTTTTGCTCTGCCTGTATTATTTCGTTTCTTCATTTTTCTAATTTCAAAGTTTCTAAAATTTTTATATATTTATTAATCTTAATTAAAGAAACATGATTTCCATTTAATTTGCTTAATAATTTATTTTTTCTTAAATCTGAAAAATGATTTGTCATCCTAGATTTATTATTTTCAAATCTGTGGTCTATTGTTACATGAGTTATATTATTTTTATATAAATCATTTAAGCATATTAACTCTAATTTATCATCTAAGCCTTCTGCGGTTTTTCCAATATAAAATTTTGGGGCATAAAGAATTGTTCGCGCGATATTTCCTTTTATATTGTATGAGATGCTCCCCAATTCGCTAAATCCATTATATTCTATATTTTTTATCATTTGTTTTTTGAATAATTTATCTGGAATCCTATAATTATCAAAATAATCCAAAATTTCATTAATATATTTTTTTGGAATTATAATTTCTTTTACAGATACTCCATCGGATTTTGAGATTTCAAACTTATTTCCAATATAAAAATCATAATTATATTTATTATTTTCATTTACAAATCTAGATACTATAATTTTTTTTATCATGGAAAATTTAGCTTTAATTTAATATTTATAAAATTATTTATTTTCTTAAAAAATTAAAAAACTTTAAAAACAAAAAAATCAAGAAAATTCCGTGGAAAAACTAAAAAGAGAGTTAAATTTATTTGATATAACGCTAGCAGGAGTGGGAATTATAATTGGTGCGGGGATTTATGCGCTACTAGGAATAGCAACACAAACTTCTGGAAATGCATTATGGTTGTCTTTTCTTATCTCGGCAATTATAGCAATACTAACAGGATTAAGCTATGCTGAATTATCTTCAATGTTCAAAAAAGATGCAGGAGAATATAATTATATTGAATATGCTTTTAATAAAAAATTAGCGTTAATACTTGGGATAATGATAATAATCTCAGGAGCATTTTCATTAACAACGGTTTCTTTGGGATTTTCAAATTATTTTAGAGAACTTTTTAATCTAAATAGTATTTTAATTGCAATAATTTTAGTATTAATATGCTCGATAATTAATTATTTAAGCATAAAAGAAGTTTCAAAAATAAATATATTTGTAACAATATTGCAAGTAATTGGATTGTTTATAATCATATTCTTAGGATTTAAATTCATTGGAAACACAAATTATACCTTAATGCCCAGTGGTTTTAATGGAATTTTGCAATCAAGCGCATTGATATTCTTTGCATTTATTGGTTTTGAAGGAATAGTAAAACTTGAGGAAGAAACAAAAGATCCCCATAAAACAATTCCAAAAGCAATTGTTTTATCAGTATTAATAACCTCAATAATTTATATATTAGTTGCAATTGCTGCAGTTTCCATAATTCCATGGCAGGAATTAAGCAAATCAAATACTCCTTTGGCAGATATTGCATATAAAGAATTAGGAAATAACGGGTTATTAATTCTAACAATTATAGCATTAATCGCAACTGCAAGTACTGTTTTAGTTAGCCTGGCTGTAATTTCAAGAATGATATATGGGATGGCTGAAGAAAAATGCATTCCTGGAAAATTCTGTTTAATTGACAAAAAAAGAAAAACACCTTACATTGCTATATTTTCTATTTCATTGTTTGTAATTTTGTTAATATTTATAAGAGATATAAAAATTGTTGCTAACATAACAAATATATTTTTATTTTTGACATTTGCTTTGGTTAATTTATCTTTAATTGTTTTAAGATACAAAAAGCCATATATAGAAAGAAGATTTAGAATTTCTCTTAATATTGGAAAATTTAATATTCCATCATTTTTTGGATTTTTAACTTCCTTGATTTTATTGTATTACGCTTTATTAAATGTAATATAATTTGCTATTTATTCTTAAAATATTATTATAAAAAATAAAGAAAGAAATTATTTTCTTCTATCTTCAAATTCTTTTCTTAAATCTTTAATCTTGTCTTTATATTCATCTTTAAGTTTTTCTCTTTCTTCCTTTAATTTATTCAATTCAACGTTCTTGTCTTCTCTTAATTTATTCATATCTTCCAAGAAATTTAATTTATCTTGAATCAACTCTGGTTTTATTCCCCTAATGCTTGCAATTGTCAATACGCTTAATTTTTTGCTTTCCCTGGATAATAAAACAGATTCTTTGTATTTCTTCTCATTCAATGCTTTTTTTGATTCATCTATTTTGACTTTTGCTTTATCATTCAAATCAAGGGTTTCTTTGCTTAGTGTAAATTTATTTGTTTCATTTTCAGTTGTGTTTTGTATTTTGCTTTCAAATTTTCCAATTAATCTTGAAGCCAAATCATACATTTTTTGAGATTGTTCAAGTTCATGTTTAGCAAATCTTTCTGTTTTTTCTTCTAATTTAGCTTCTTTTTCTTTTAATTTTTCTTCTGTAATCCCTTTCGCTTTTAATCTTGTTCTTAATTCATTTTTATTTTCCGAAACTCTAATTTTAACATCATTGGTATCTTGCCTAAAACCTTTAACTAATTCAAGCAATTTCTTTTTCTGCTCTTCATTTAAATTCTTAAAATTTACAAATACTGTATTTTCCAAATCTTCAACTTTATTTTCTTGATAATTTAATTCATTTTCTATCTCACTTTGTTTTTCAAGATCTTGCTCATTTTCTCCTGAACTTTTCAAATCATTTTTAGCTTTTTCAATTAATTTTTTATGTTCTTCCTTGACTTTAATTAAATGTTCTAATTTATTTTCTTTAGCCATTAATTTTGCTTCTTCCAATCTTTTGTTTGCCAATTTTAATTCTAAATTTGCTCTTTTTTCCTTATTAAATATAAATGCTAATTTTAATTTTTCTAGGGCAATTTTTAATCCATAACCCGATTGATCTGGTAATTTACCAATATTTTCCTGTACTTGTTCTTGAGCATTTTCCAATCCGGCATTTATTTCATTGTCTAAACTTGTATTTTGTTCTTGCCCATATACAACTAAACTAATTAAAAATACAGTTAATAATATTATACCAACAAATTTATTTTTCATTTTAATTCCTCCTATTATTTAATATATTTAATTTATCTTTAAATCTTTCCATTTTATTTAAGTCTACTTTAAATCCGTTTATCGTTTCGTTAAAGCTTTCTGTTATTATCTTTTTAATTTTCATAAATTTATAGAATCAACCTTTTATATATTTTTTTTTATTGAAACATAAGCTTATTTTTAAAAATAAAGGCTAATTTAAGCTTTTTTTTGTTCCAAAATGTTCCAATGAGTTTTATTTTCTTATAATAAAAACAAAATAAAAAATTATAGCCATTTAAAGATTAATAATGGAAATTATATATTTAAATACAGCCCAACTTATAACGAGATCACAATCTGGAAAAGGATACCATAAAATTGCAATTTATCTTTTCAGTCTAACAATGTTTTTATTGCCTTTACTTTCTTTAACAATAATATTTCTTTCTTCTAAATTATCTAGTAATCTGGATAAAGATGCTTTGCTCATGTTCGTTAAAGTTACCAATGTTGCCTGAGAGCATTCCTTTTTTCTTTTTAATATGTTAAAAATCAATTTTTCATCATCTTTCAAATGTCTTTCAACATTATCAATTTTTATTTTTTTAATTTTCAATTTTCTTTTTTTAACTGTTTTAAATATTAAATAAGCAATTATTAAAATAATAATTAAAGCTGGAAAAAAAATATAATAATCAAATGTTTTATGATTATAGACTAAAAATATTGAAAATGATTTGTACAATTCTGCATTGCCATTCCAAGCAATAATTAAATTTTTCCCGTTAGTTTCTAATTTATTTGGCTTTGGATAAACAGATCCAGAATCTTTTTCCGTGTATAATTTATCTAATGTTGCGCCTTCCGGCAAAACAATCTTAATTTCTAAATTGCCATTTAAAACAGGATTCACATCAGCTGTAAAATAATATTTTGAAGAACTTTCGAGATAATAATTTGTATTATATTCTATCCTCACATTAGACGAAGTTCCAAAAATATTGGCAAAATTATTTAGCTCTGCATTTCTTACTAGAAATTTTTTTTCATTATCATCCAAATAAACTTTTATTTCTTCAACATCTCTTGGAAAATCCAAATAAAAATTAAATCTTGTTTCATTTTCGTAATTAATATTGATTATAGAATCAACCTTATTTTCATTTATAAAAAATTCCTGCTTATATGTTGATGCAGAAGCTAATTGCATAAATAATAATAAGATAATTAAATAAATTATTTTTTTCATAAAATTATACTTCTTTTTTAATATTTAAATGTTATTAACTGCGTCAAAATAAATTCTTTTTCTGTTTTTTCCTTTATTTTCCATGCCAAGAAAGATGATTTTTCCAATTTCATTCAAGGATTTTAAATGAGTTCCCCCATCTGCTTGAATATCTAATCCGGAAATCTCGGTAATTCTTAATACTGGCAAGTCAGGCGGTGCTGCATTTGCTAATTTAATTATTCCCGGAATTTTTAATGCTTCTTCTTTTTTCAAGTAATAATTTTTAACTTCTAAATCTTTCAAAATAATTTCATTTGCTTTTTTAATGTAATTTTCAACTTTTTCTTTTGTAAAATCTTTTAAATTTAAATCCATTCTTCCTTTTTCATAAGTTAGTTCATTTCCTGTGATTAATACTTCCCCCTCTTCTTGAAAAACAGCATCTAATAAATGAGCGGCCGTATGCAGCCTCATTAATTTATATCTTCTCTCCCAATTTATTTTACCATGAACCTTATCTCCAATTTTTAATCCTTCTTCGTCAACTTCATGGGAAATATCTTCATCTATTTTTGCAACGAAAACAACCTGAAATTCTTTATTATCAGTTAACCTTGTTAAAGTGCCAAGATCACATGCTTGACCGCCACTTTTACAATAGAATGCGGTTCTGTCAAGAGTTATATATTTTCCATTGTTTACTTCAACTACTCTAGCTTCAAACTCCTTTAAATAAGAATTATCCAAAAATAAGTTCTCTGTCATAAAATTTAATTATGAGTTAGATTTAAATAATTTTTTATTTTATTAAAAAAAAATGAATTCGGAGAATTTTTATGATAAGTTAGGAGATGAGCTACTTGTTTATAGTTCAAAATATAAAATTTATCCTTTGGAGCGTGAGGGTAATTCAAAAAAATCAAAAGAAACTATAACAGTGAGAGCATTAACTATAAAAAAGCCTTCTTTATTGCCTAAATCAAAATTAGAGGAGATTTGCAGAGAATTTCTGGAATCTTCAAAAAATGAAATTAAATTTGAATTAATTTATTCTCGTTATGATAATATATTTAAAACAATTGAAATTTCAACGCCAATAAACATTATTCCAATGCATATTTATGATGATCATATTAAAATTGAATTAAACAAAGAAAATTTTTATGAGGAAGATTTGGGAGATAATGCAATAAATCTTATTAAAAAATTGTTAAATGTAGCAGCGGAAAATTAATTTTATACATTTTAATTTAAAAAGCATGATGGACATAGATAAATTAAAAATTGAAATAGGAGATAAGGCAATTTTTGAATTGGAAAATTGTTTAGAAATTATTACAAATGAAGAATTTAAATCAAAAAATATAATTAGATCTGAAAATTGCTCAGATAGATCTATAACTGCAACAATTAAAAATTATTATCCAAAATTTTGGAGGAATTTAGAAATAGAAGCAGTAACAGAAGATAACTACAAATTTAAAGTAAATTTATCTCAATGCAAAAATATAAGGATCGTAAAAGAGATGGATTATTTAGAAGAATAAGTTAAATTTAAATAATCTTTTCTTTTAGCAAAATAAATGATTGATAAATTTAATTTTAACAAGTTTTTAGAAAAATACTTTCCGAAAGAAACAATATCAAATCATGTTGGGAGAGTAATAATATCAGTTTATTATGATGAAAAAAAGAAGGACGATGTTCCATTTATTTTTTATAATACTGAAGATTTAGAAAAAACATTGGAAGAAATCAAAGAAAATAACTTGGTTGATAAAATAGAATTATATTTTAAATCCAATCATGATACTTTTGCTACTATTTATATTAAGACATATAACCAAGACAGTAAAAATAATTTAAAAGAAATCATAAGAACTATTTAAACTTTTCATTGATATAATCTATAAATTCCCTTGTTTTATTATAATATTCTTCCAAGACTTTTATATTAACTTCAATAGCTTCATCATTGTGCATTACAGTCAAAGTAACATTTTTCCTGAATTCTTCTTTTTTTGTAAATTCAGCCCTTGCAACCTTTCTCAAGAAAAAGTAATTGTTTAATGAATCTAAAATAATTAAATCTTTTTTGTACAAATCCCTTAATAATTCGGCCCTTGAAACAGGAGTTAAGGGAATTGCTTTTATTTTCTTCTTTAATTTTAAAACTTCCAAAGCATGAATTGCTGCATTATCATAAGCATTTGCCAATCTTGCAATAATATTTTTAATCACATCAATTGTTCTAGTATACTTTAAAGTAACATAGAGCATGTGATCTGCCCTTTTAATTTCTTCTTTTGCTTCATCTAACGATTCTTTATCTTCTAACATCTTTCAATATAATATTAATTTGGTTAAAAAAAGGTTTTAACTTATTTATATATTCTTTGATTTTTTCATAATTCAATGTTAATAGGTTATTTTCATTCCAAATAACATATTTGTCATTTTTTACGAACTCCATTTTGCTTGATTTTCTCTTTTCAATGATTTCATTTAAATTTTTTATTAAAACAATATATTCTTTATTGAGGTTATACCTATTGATTGAATATAACTTAAAAATTTCTCTTTTTTCTATGTCATCTTTTGGAACATATTTTATTCTTTTAAAGTAATAATCGTAATACAATAACGAATCAATTAATCTATTATTTGCTTCATTTAAATTTTCTAAAATTGTTATTATTAATTTATTGTCTTTTAACAAAGGATAACTTACATAAGTTAAATGATCAGCCATCTTAAACAATCTATTTGCCTTATCCAAATTATCAAGGATTTCATGCATAATTTAATATTAATAAGCAATTATAAATACTTATTCTTTTAAGCTTAATATAGAAGCAGCTAAATCTCCATTATTTTCATTTAATGCTTTTATTGCATCTTCTCTTGAACAATTTGCCTGTTCCATTACTGTTTTAACATCTTCCTCATTGGTTAGTTGTTCTATTTTTCCTGTAATCTGCAAAGTTTCTTGCCCCATTAAATTCATTTTAATTACTTCAGGATTTTTAATTATAAAATTTTTCTCGCCTTTAATTATTACTTCTGTAGCTGGAATTTCTTCCTGTTTTACATTAAGCTTTTTCATAGCCTGCTCAATCATTTTTTTATTCATTCCAGGAAACATTTTTCACCTTTTTAGAAAACATGCAGTAATATTTCTATAATAATTACAACTGCAATTACAGAAACTAAATATTCTGGCTTAATTTCCACCTTGCTTGCATCTTCATTATATCTTACTAAGCCACCCATTCCAGATGGTAATCTTACTTGATTATCTGCCATCATTTTAATAAAATATTAAGGTATAAAAGCTTTTCTCTAATAATATTTAAAATTAATGTAGGCAGGCAATAAGCCGTCTTCTGTAAATCTTCTCACTTTCGCAAGAACAGATATTCCTAACATTCTACTAAGCAGCTTCTAAGAGCTTTGCACCAGCAAGTACTAGCCGTTTCATCGTTTCCTTATGCAAATTCAGCTGGTTATCTTATTTCTTTTGCAAGAAACTTCGCAAGCCACATATTTTAAGCATAAGGCCGTGCCGTTTCTAAACTGTTGACTTTCATTTCTGAAACCTTTTATTCAAGGTTGCACTTTCACTTTTTCAGAGCTTTTTAGTAAAGCTTCTTTCTAAAAAGTTTGGTGGACGGACTTTCCTCAGATCTTTAAAAGAATTATTGTCATTTCACAATATTCTCATGATCCGTAAGTTAGTTTTCCTGCCTACAATATTCAAGAAATTTAATGATTTTTAAAGGTTTTGTTTATCTTTTTAAAATGATAATATAATTAATATATTATTTACATTTTCTCAGGAGATTCGATCCCAAGCAAATTCAAAGAAGTCTTAATAACATAAGTAAAGCATAAAACTAAAACCAATCTTGTATTTCTTAATTCTTTGTTTTCTTTAATAACGGGACAATTATGATAAAACTCATTAAAAGATTGTGCTAATTCATAAGAGTAATTTGCAATATAATTCGGCTTTAAATCACGAAAAGCTTTGTTAATAACATTTGGAAAATTGTTTAATGATTTAATTAATGCAATTTCTTCTTTTTTATTCAATAAATTAAAATTAAATTTTCTTTCTAATTTAACTTTTTTTAATATGGATTTTGCACGTGCATGAGAATATTGAATATAAGGAGAACTATCTCCTTCAAAGCTCAATGCTTGATCCCAGTCAAATATAACATTTTTTTCAGGAGAATTCTTTAATATAGAATATTTTAAAGCCCCATAGCCAATTATTTTAGCTAATTTTTTATCTTTATTCTTTCTTTTATTTAATTCTTCCTGGGATTTTTTTACAGCTTCATTCATAAAATCGCTTAATAGAACAACATTTCCTTCTCTTGTTGACATTTTCCCTTCGCTTAATAAAACAAAGCTGTAATGAATTATTTCAGGAGCCTTAAAATTCAATAAATCTAATGCTGCCTTAAATTGCCTAAAATACAATTTTTGATCTTCTCCTAAAATTAGAATATTTCTATCTTTTGCTCTCTTAGCCTTATAAATTCCATAGGCTAAATCTCTTAACCCATACAAAGAAGTTCCATCATTTCTTGTTAAAACAAAAAAACTGCTTTCTTTAGGCAGATTATATTCTCTCAAATCTAAAACTTGCCTATTTTCATTATCTGTAAATAATTTTTTTGTCTTTGCTAAATCTTTTAAAATATTTTCACAATCTTTATTAAACAAGTAAGTGCTTTCGTAATCAAAATAATTATATTTTATGTTTAATTCATTGAAAATTTTGTTCTGCCCATCAACGCATATTTTTACAATATCACTAAACTGCTTTCTTATTTTTTTACTTCCTTTTTCTAATTTATTCAATAATTCAAATACTTTTTTTTCAACTTCCGGATTTTCTTCTAATTCTTTATTTATCTTAATATATAAATTAATTAACTCATGAAATTTTATTTTTTTATTGTTTGCAGCGAGAACCAGCATAGCTATTTGTTTTCCGATATCATTTACATAATAATGTACCTCTGTTTTATAGCCATTAAACTTTAATAACCTTACAATTGAATCTCCAATTAATGCATTTCTTGCTCTTCCAACATGAGGCTCTGCATTTGGATTTATGCTTGTATGTTCTATTAATGATTTTTTTCCTTTTAATAATAAACTTCCATACCTTTCTTTTAATTTTAATATATTTTTTATTGTTATTTCATTTAACTTGCCTTGATTTATAAAAAAATTAACATAACCCCCTTTACATTCCACTTTTTCAACATAATCATCCTTAAAAAAATATTTGCTTAAATTGCTGGCTACTTCAGTGGGATTTTTTTTTAACTGATTAGATAAAATAAAACATGGGAAAGAATAATCTCCAAAAGCCGGGTTTGGGGGAACTTCTAATATTATTGATATTTCGTTTTCATTCAATTGGGTAGATTTTCTTAATAAATTTATAATGTACTGTTTAAATATGTCCATAATTTTTTTAAAATTTTTTATTATTTAAACTTATTGGGTAATCAAATTGATAACAAAATTACTATTCCAAGAGTATTAAGGATAATGCTTGTTAGAGAGAGACTTTTTGCATTCATTTTTGTAAGCCCTGCAAGAAATAGATTTATATAATTTTCTATTTCATTTTTAAAAATCAAGAGAGAATAAAAAATGAAAACAAAATTAATACAAGCAGATTATAAAGTATTTGAAGGAACATATAATGAGCAGATGCCTAGGCTAGTTAAAGGAGGCTATAAACCATTAACAAGCAAGGATGTAATGGAATACAGGGTTAAAGCTTTAAAAAATAAAGATAAAAATGAAATTGATTTTTGGGTAAATAAATATTGGGATACTTCAACAGGATTGGTTTATTTTAACAATGACTTAATTGTTGTATCAAATTTCAAAGAATTATTAGATATTAATGAAAAATCTGATTTAAATGATGGAGCTTTAGAGGTTAAGGAACAATATGAAAAATTGCTCAAGGAAAATGAAGCTATTAAGAGAGATAAAATAATCTCTGGAAGAAGCTTGTCTAAAAAAGAAGCCAAAGAGCATCCAATATTGAATAAATTAGCTCAAGGTGATAAATCATTATTGGATTATTATGTAGAAGCAATATTTGATAAGGCATGGGAAGTTCATGGTTACAATGAAAATATGGGGGTTTATCTTCCAGATGATCAAAATGTTCCTTTATTGCGTTCTTGGTGTCTCAGGTACTTGGACAATGGGTCTAATGCCGTTGCTTGGTACGATTTCAATTGTGACGCTCGCTTGTTTGGGGTGCGCAAAAAAAATTTTTCCAGTAAGAATTTAGAACAACGAATTGAAAAACAGAAATTTTAAAAAAAATACAATAAACCTTTAGAAATAATTAGTTATAGAGATTAATTTTAAATAGTTTTGTTGTTTTATAATTCTTACTTTAAGATAGTAACAAACGAAAGGTTTATATATTAGTTAATTAATGCAATCTTACTAAAATTTTTAACATGAATAGAAGAGAATTTTTGGAAAGAAGCACCTTATTTGGGATTGGTATATTTGCAGGGATAAATTTTGGTTGTGAAAAAAAAGAAATAAAAGAAATAATAAAAGAATTTGTTGATTTAAATTTGAATTTGCAAAAATTGGAAAATATAATTATGACTGAAACCTTGTCAAATTACTATCTTAATTATTCTTTAATTAACCTAAAAAATGAAATTAATAAAAATCATAATTTAAATAATATAATAAAACCAATAAGGGATAACCTAATTGATTTAACCTTGGAAAAAGCAAATAAATTCTACAAAAAAAATCCAAAAAAAATAAAAATACTAACAGATAAAGAACATTTTAAAACCCAAAATAAATTAAATAAAAATCAGGAAAAGATCCAAAATATTAAGGCAAATTATCTCTTAAATCCAAAAGAATATGAAGAATACAGTGAATATTTAAATGAGCAAAATAATAAATTTAATTCTATGATTAATTTGATAAATAAAAGCAAATATGATTTAATGAATTATAATTTATTTTTAACATTAAAAAATATTGCGCCAGATATTAATTTTATAAAAGAAGCTTCAGATGATTCTGGAATTCCAATAGAAGATATAATTGCATTAGCCCATATAGAATCAAGCGGAAGAGAATTCGCAGTTAGCAGACATGGGTGCATAAACAGATTCCAAATAAACCCAAGATTTTTAGAAAAAATTTATGAAGAAACAACATATCAAAATAATCAATTATCTAATTATATAAAACAAATTACAAAACCGGAAGAATTTTTAAAAAATTTAGTAAAAAACAGCAAGTTAAATATTGCTGTAGGGATAAATTATTTTAAGCATTTAAGGAAAAATCTTGATCATAATGAGGCTTTAGTTGCATATAATTTTGGTATTCCCGGGTTGAATAATTTAAAAAAAGATATTAGAGATAAAATAAGGAATCCTTACAAAATTTCCAAAGCTGATTTAAATGTTTCAGCAATAGAATACTATGCTAAATTTAACAACGCAAGAAAAGGAATAAAAGAATTAAAAAATTATTTAAGCTAACAGACTTTGCATATCTTTGGCTTGCTCTTTTTTTTGTTTATTTTTCCCATCGTTTCACCTCTAAATTTTTTATATTTAAATAATCTACTGCAATGTAAATGTTACAATATTGTAAGCTATTAAGATTAATAATATTCCTAAAGCAACTAAAATTAAGCCAATAGACAATCTCATCCATTTTCTGTTTTTCTGCTTCCATTTTTTTATATTTGTAACTTTAGTTCCAAAGTAAACTAAAAACAAGATTGTTAATAGTGGCGATACAAAAATGAAATTGTAAATTAATAAATAAATTAATGCATTTATTGGGATAACATCTGATTGTGCAATCCATGTTGTTATCGCTAAATATGGGCCCCCGGTGCAAGGAAGTTCAACAGCTGCAACAAATACACCCAAGATTATCGCTCCGGGAATCGTGACTTTTTTTGAATATTTTTCAATATATTCAACATATTTTGGAGAAATGCTTAAACTAATTCCTTTTTCATACCAGAAGAAATCCTTAATTTCAATTAATCCAAGAATTATTACTAAAGCCCCCACTAAAATGCTTAATGGTTGCGCTATACCTAATTTTTGTATAAATAATAATAACCCGATTCCAGCCAAAAAATAAGTTATGTAAATTGCAGAAATATAAATTAACCCGATTTTTAACAATTTATCTTTATGATAATGTCTTATTGCAATTAGCGTTGAAATAAGTAAAATTAATACACCAATAGCACATGGATTAATGCTATCTATCAATGCTGTTGTTATTATTACCGGCCAGGTTAAATCCACCATTTTATTTTAATATTGGTTTTTCACATCCTGCTTTTTCAGCTAATATTTCCAAATCTTGAACCCCCACTAATCTTTCTCCGTTTAAAAATTCCCAATCAGGATATTTCTGGACATTTTTATCTAAACATAATTGAGATTGTTGATTTTTTCCGCGAGCATCGCATTCAACATAAACATTTTTTTCTTTTATAATATTATAAGAAGATCCAAACATTTTTTGCTGCTTTGCGCAATTAGGACACCAAAAAGCGCCATATTCTTTGACATTTTTTTCAGCCAAACAATTTGCCAAATCATCCAATGAATCTTTAGTGTGCTTTACTTGAGAGCATGCTGATATAAAAAATAACATAAAAAACAAGATTAATATTTTTCTCATTTTTCCCTCCTTAATTTAATTGTTATAATAAAAATAACCAATATTATTATATCTAATAAAATACATAAAATACAAAAGGAATACAAAACGAAAGCTTCAATATAAATTAAATATAAAGCAAACAACAAAATAAAAATCATCAAATAATAAATTATATTGATTAATTCCTTTTTGTTGAACCCAGAAAATTCTTTATTATTTTTAATGTAAAATGAAATTATTAAAATAAAAATAAATGTCAATAATGAGAATAATGAAACAGGAATATTAAATATTTCTGAATATAAACTTCTATTTACAATATCGCAAGATAATCCTTTTGAAATATCGCAAAAACTGCTTGTATCAGAATAATGAATATATAATAAATAAACAGAAGATATTACTGCAATTATAGAATTAATAATAATTATATTAATCCCTCTTTTTTTATCCATAATGCTGATGAAATTTTAAAGTATATAAATATTGCTTTATTAATTAACTATTGTTAAGGTAAATTTTATAAACAATAAAAATATTAAAATATTATGGAAAAAAAGGAAGAGGTAATATGGTCCTTATTAAGGATATCTTTAGGATTAATATTTTTATGGGTTTTTTTTGATAAATTATTTGGATTGGGTTTTGCAACTCTTCCTGATAAATCTTGGCTACTTGGAAACTCACCCACATTTGGTTTTTTAAAAAATGCAACAATTGGTCCTTTCAGTAATATATTCAAAAATTTAGCTGGTAATTTAATGGTTGATTGGTTATTTATGGTCGGTTTATTATTAATTGGGATATCTTTAACCTTTGGAATTGCTATAAAAACTGCAAGTTACTCTGGAGCTTTATTGATGTTCTTAATGTGGATAGCTGTTTTGCCTAAAGAACATAATCCGATTTTAGATGATCATATAATTAATTTATTAGTCTTGATTGGAATTGCAATACTAAAACCAAGAAAATTTAGCTTAATAAAAAATTGGTATGAGTTTGATTTAGTAAAAAAATATTCAATACTAAAATGAACAAAAACATTAAAATTATTTTTATTTTTTCATTGATTGGAACCTTATTTTCCGGGTATTTGACGTTTTCAAAATTATTTACAGGATCATGTCCCTTAACAGAAGGATGCCCTTATTTTCTCGGGTATCCTGCATGTTATTATGGATTTATTTTATTTACATTATTATTAATTTTATCAATATTATTATTTAAAAAAGAAAATATTAATTTAATGAAAAAAATATATTATATATCATTAATCGGAATATTATTTTCTTTATATTCTTCTATAAAAGAATTATTGTATCCTAATTGTTTAAATGGAATCTGCAATTATTCATTTTTAATTCCAACTTGCATTTATGGCTTAATTATGTATGTCCTAATTTTTATAAATTCTAAAATTTATATTAAAAGAAATGAATAACCTAAAAAAAACAGAGTGGGCATTAAGAATTGGTGTCTTTGGAACTTTTGTAGGAAATGGAATATTTGCATTGCAGCTTAAACCAAGATTTATTGAAATGTTAACTGCTTTTATGGGGGTTACTGGAAATTTAGCAAATAATTTAATGTATTTAATTGGAATTTTAGATCTAATTGTCGGGATTTTTGCTTTAATGTATCCTTTAAGATTAGTTTTAGTTTATGCCTCCATCTGGGGATTTTTAACAGCTTTAGCAAGACCAATTGCAAATGATCCAATATGGGATTTTTTAGGAAGATGGAACAATTGGGCAGCACCTTTAGCTTTACTGTATTTAAAAGGATTTCCCAAAAAATTAAAAGATTGGTTTAGTTAATCATATTGCTTTGTTGCTTTTCTTATTATATAATTTATTAGATTTCCAAATACAAGCATAAACAAGCATCCTAATAAGATTAATCCCCACTCTTCTAATGATAATGGAACTGTCTTAAATATTTTATTCATGCTTGGAAGATAAACCACTAATAATTGCAGCAAAATGCTAAATAAAATTGCCAACCATAGCCATTTATTTGAAAACAATTTTAATTTATACTGAGAACGTATCATTTGAACACGAGTCATCTCGAGCATTACAACTGTTGTAAATGCAATTGTCTGCGCTTTGATAATATTATTAATATTCATTCTAAACAATGTCAAAACGATAATTGTCATCAATATTCCAATAGTTATTATATTAAAAATTGTGTTCTTTGTGATTATATTTTCCTTAGGATTTCTTGGAGATCTTTTCATGATATTTGAAGATAAAGAATCAACCCCCAATGCCAAAGCAGGCATACCATCTGTGACTAAATTTATCCATAAAATATGGAGGGCGGTCAATGGAACTATAATTCTTGGATCTTGGTAAATAAAAGCTAAAATCATTGCAACAAAAATAATTAAAACTTCCCCCAGATTAGAAGATAATAAATAATTTATAAATTTTTTAATGTTATCATAAATGCTTCTTCCTTCTTCCACTGCATAGACAATTGAATTAAAATTATTATCAAGAATTATCATATCAGAAGCTTCTTTTGCTACATCTGTTCCAGAACCAATAGCAACACCAATATGGGCTTTTTTTAATGCTGGAGCATCATTTACCCCATCTCCTGTCATTGCAATGATATTTTCATTATATAATGCGTTTAATATCCTGACTTTATGCTCTGGATTAACTCTTGCATAAACTGTAATATCTTTTAAAGATTCTTTTAAATCATTGTCATTTAATTTCTCAAGCTCTTCTCCTGTGATTGCATTGTCATTTAACCCAATTTGTCTTGCAATTGCCTGTGCTGTCAATTTATGATCTCCTGTTATCATTATCACTTTTATTCCGGCTTCCTTGCATTTTTTTATCGCATCTTCAACTTCCTGCCTTGGAGGATCAATCATTCCTGTCAAGCCGACAAAAATTAAATTATCCTTCTTTTTGCTTTCGAAATATGCATATCCAAGAACCCTTAGTGCTTGATTTGCCAGATTATCATTTACATTCATTATTTCTTTTTTTAATTTAGGGGTAAATTTTTTTATTTTGCCATTAATATTTATATGAGAGCATAGATCATAAATTTTTTCAGGAGCAAATTTTGCAAAAGTAAATATTTTGTTATCAACTTTGTTATATGTTATCATTGTTTTTGTCTTTGAACTAAATGGAATTTCATCAATTTTTTCATATTTTACTGCTTTTGTTGCAGCTCTTAAAATTCCTAATTCAGTTGAATCTCCAATATCTGGCAGAACAGCAGTATTACAATTTCCCATTATATTATGCAGTAATTGAAGATTATTGCTTTCTTCTCCCAGATTAATTATTTTATTATCTAAAAAAAATTTTGTTACCTGCATTTTATTTTGGGTCATTGTTCCGGTTTTATCTGCGCAAATTATATTTGTGCTTCCTAAAGTTTCAACAGAAGATAATTTTCTAATCAAAACATTTCTCTTAATCATTTTTTTTGTTCCTAATGCTAAAGAGATTGTAACTATTGCCGGAAGGCCTTCTGGAATTGCTGCAACTGCTAAACTTATTGCGATCAATAAAATCGCGCTTGGGTCTTGCTTGTCTAACAATCCAATAAAAAACACAGCAACAGCAATTATAATTACCAAGATTCCTAATGTTTTTCCCATTTTATCTAATTTTTTCTGCAATGGGGTTTGTTTTTCACTTTCATTTTGTATTAAGGAAGCTATTTTTCCTAATTCAGTGTTCATTCCTGTATTTGCTACAATCGCTTTTCCCCTTCCTTTTGTTATTGTTGTGCTTGAGAATAACATATTTAGCTGTTCTGCAATCAATGAATCATGTTTCATTATTCCAATTTGTTTTTTTACAGGAACACTTTCCCCTGTCAAAATGCTTTCATCTGCTTCAATATCATAACATTCCAACAAATAAGAATCAGCGGGTATTTTTATCCCCTCTTCAATTATAATTATATCTCCAGGAACAATAAACTTAGAATTTATTAAAACTTGTTTTTTATCTCTGATTATTAAAACATTTTTTGTTTCTAATTTTTTTAAAGATTCAATTGATTTTTCAGCTCTATATTCCTGGATAAATCCTAAGGTTGTATTAAGAATTAAAATAGAAGCTATAACAATTGCATCTAAATAATTTTTTGTTATTAAAGAAATAATAACTGCTGCAATCAAAATATAAACGACAAAGCTGTTTACCTGTTCTGTTAATATTTTTAAAATTTTATTTTCTTTTTTTTTTGTTATTTCATTTAATCCATATTGTGCTAATCTTTTATTGGCTTCTTCATTAGTTAAGCCATTTTCATTAGATTCTAAAAAATTAAATACCTCTTTTTTATCTAATTTATAAAATTGCATTAATTATAGGTAATTTTATTGATTAAAAATGTTTCTTTTAGTAAGGTTTAAATATGTATTTTTTAAAGTTTAATTTATGGGCCTGTAGCTTAGCCTGGTAGAGCACACGTCTTATATGACGATACTAGGTATAATAGTTAAGCTAAGAGCACGTGTGGTCGGCGGTTCAAATCCGCTCAGGCCCACTTTAACAAAATTTAAAAATTGAGCTTAATGTGGATTATTAAGCTCCTGTAGTCTAGTGGCCAAGGATACGGGCCTTTCGAGTAAACTTTTAAGAAAAGTTTAATCAAAAACAAAGAAAGCCTGTGACCCGGGTTCGAATCCCGGCAGGAGCATTAAAAATCTTTATAACCTTTTCTTTTCATTAAAATTTAATGGAAAATGACGAAAAATCATATAAATCAATTTGGATAGGTAAAAATGGTTTAGGTTATTTTGTTCATATTTATGAGGGTATTTCTTCCAGCCCAGCCATAGTTCTTCATCCACATTATAAAAAGGCAGAAGGCGTAAGTTTTCCAGAAGCAATTGAATCTCTATTAAATCTTTCATCTGAATTCTATAAAGATTTTAAAAAAATTGAATTTGAAGAAAAACCTGTGGTTGAAATAAATTTATTAGAGAAAATAACATTTAAATGTCTAGCTGATAAATTACACAATATCTCAAAAGAAAATTCAAATTTAGAAAATAAAATTAAAAGAGTTACAAAAGAATTAACCAAGGACGAACTTTTTTGATTTTAAATATGGCAAACAACAGGATGCGTTAAATAATATTTTTGATGATAATCTTCTGCTTTATAAAACTCAGAAGATTTTACAATTTCAGTCGCAATTTTGTTTTTAATTAATTTTTCCTGTTTTTTCCTTGAATTTAAAGCAGTTTCTTTTTGTTTTTCATTAAAATAAAATATTGAAGATCTATATTGAGAACCAATGTCTGGTCCTTGCCTGTTTAATTGAGTCGGGTCATGAATCTTCCAGAATATATCCAACAATTCTTCATATTTAATTTTGCTAGAATCATATTCAATTAAAATAGCTTCAGCGTGTCCTGTTGCCTGAGAACAAACATCTTCATAACATGGATTCTTGAATTTCCCGCCAGTATAGCCAACCAGTGTTTTTACAACACCTTTAACTTTGTCAAAAGAAGCCTGCACTCCCCAAAAGCATCCTGCTGCAAATATTGCTTTTTCTAGTTTTTTCATTTTTTCTTGAAATTCAACGATAATGAATTAACACAATATCTTAAACCTGTTGGATTTGGACCATCATCAAAAACGTGTCCTAAATGAGATTTGCATTTTTTGCATATTATTTCAATTCTTTTCATTCCATGACTATTATCTTCTTTTGTTTCAATTGAATTTTTAACTTGATCAAAAAAACTTGGCCAACCGCAATGAGAATCAAACTTATTATCTGAAGTAAATAGCTTATTGTTGCAATATGCGCAAATATAAACTCCTTTTTCTTTGTTATATAAATATTTTCCTGTAAATGGTTTTTCTGTAGATTTATTTCTTAAAACATCGTATTGTTCTTTACTTAATTTATTAAATTTCTGGTGCATAATTTAATTATTATTCTAAAGTATATAAATATATTTAAACTTTCAATTACAAAAGATGGCAAATGAATAATTATAAATGCTCAATCATAGCTGATCCTGAAAGCAGTTCATGGGGTTTTGCGTTTTCAATATATAAAATTTTATCTCAAAAATCAGACAAATTTGAATTAAACAAAGTTATAATTACAAGATTTAGAGATGGAGAAATCAAGCCAAAAATTGAAAAAAATGTTAGGGAAAGAAATTGTTTTTTCATTCATGATTCCAATAAAGACCCATTAGAATGGTTTACTGAATTAGTTTTAATAAATCAAACATTAAAGAATTCCTCTGCCCAGACAATAACAGATGTTCTTCCTTATTTAAAATTTGCAAGACAGGATAAAAAAGATGAAACAAGAGTCCCTATTTCCGCAAGAGTAATTGCAGATATGATCAGTTTATATACAACGAGAGCGATTAGCTTAGATATCCATAATCCAGCCATCCAAGGATTTTACACAATTCCATTCGACAATCTTTATTCTTTTCCAATTGTTGTTAAGTATTTAAAATTAAAATATCCTGAAATTTTAAATAATATTGTTGTAATGAGTCCTGATGCAGGTGGAACTCAAAGAGCAAGTTCGTTCGCTAAAAGATTAGGAATTCAAGATGTGGCTATTGGTTATAAAGTAAGAAATAAGCCAGGAGAAGTAAACACTTTAAAAATCTTGGGAAATATTGAAAACAAAAATATATTAATTGTTGATGATATTTTAGATTCAGGAAATACATTAGTTAAAGCTGCAGTTGCTGCTAGAGAACTTGGGGCCAAAAATGTTTATGCTTACTGCACTCACGGATTATTCACAGAAGGCACAGAAAAATTAGAAAAAGAGTTTGATTTAATTTTTATAAGTGATACAATAAAAAGAGAAGAAACAAATAAAATAAAAGTAATTTCAATGAGTTCATTATTGGCAGAAGCGATATACAGAACAAATGAGGGGCAAAGCTTAAGTGAATTATTTGAATTTGATAAATAAATTAAATTATCTTCTAAAAGATTTTCTAAATGGCCTTTTATGCCCAAAATTTCTATTATTATTTCCTAGTTCTCTTCTAAAACTTCTTCTTTTATCATCATGCTCTCTTTCAAATCTTACATTAAATTGAACCCTCTGAAATTCTGGAAGATTTTCTTTTTTTATTATTAAAGATCTATCTTCAAGAACTCTTCTGAAATTATCATAATCATTTTCAGATAATATTGAAATAGCTTTTCCTGATTTTCCTGCACGGGCTGTTCTTCCTATTCTATGAACATATTCATTGCTTATTTTTGGAATGTCATAATTAAAAATATGGGTTACATTTTTTATATCTAATCCACGGGCGGCTACATCTGTTGCAACCAATACATGCAATTTTCCAGCGTGAAATTCTTTCATTATTAAGTTTCTTTTATTTTGGCTATGACCCCCATGAATTGCCATTGCTTTTATTCCATTCTTATGCAAATTTTTTGCAATTATGTCTGTATTATCCCTTGTAGAGCAGAAAACAATGCTTAATTCAGGATTTTCCTGCTTAATTAAATGCAATAACAATGAGAACTTATCTCTTGAATTAACATTATAATAAACTTGGGTTAATAAAGTCTTGTCAACATAAACATTAGCCTTTATGCTTTGAGGACTATTCATATATCTTCTTGCAATGTCTAAAATTAAAGAGCTTAATGTTGCAGAAAATAAAACAGTTTGTTTGTTTTTTGGAGTATGATTAATTATTTTTTTGACATCATCTATAAAACCCATCTCAAACATTTTGTCTGCTTCATCTAAAACTAAGAATTTTAAATTATTCAAATTAATTGTTTTTCTGTTTAAATGATCAAGCAATCTTCCTGGCGTTGCAACTACAACATCTGCAAATCTTAAATTGATTATCTGCGGGTTTATTGATACCCCTCCGTAAACTGAAGTTATTGAAACTTTTTTGTATTTTGAAAATTTGTAAAACTCTTGGGCAACTTGTTCTGCTAATTCTCTTGTTGGAACTAAAACCAAACATTGTATTTTGCCTATTTTATTTATTCTTTCCAATATTGGAATTGCAAATGCAATTGTTTTTCCGCTTCCCGTTTCGCTCTGCGCCATTAAATCTTTTCCAGTCTTAATTATTGGAATTGATTTTTCCTGTATAAGCGTCGGCTCGCTTATCCCAATTTCATTTATTGCTTTTATTAGATTTTTATCTAAGTTTAATTCTTCAAATTTCATTTTAATATTATAGAATTAGCAATCCTTTTCAAGGCACTAATGCTATTTTAATTTTTTAATTTGACAGTTTAAAAAGGTTGTTATTTGCATTTATCTTTGCATAAATCGCATGAGTATCTTTTTAAAATGTAACAAGTTTTTTCTTCGCCATTATAATTATAAGTACAACAAGGCTTTAAATTTTCTTTATTTATTTGAATTTTTATTAAAGATGATGCGATTGCCTGTTTTTCATAATTTTTTACTAAAATAAATAATGAAATTAATAATATAGACAAAGATATTATTATAATTGTGAAAGTTTTCATTAATATATTACCCCGATTAATATTCCCTGAACTTGATTAAATCTAATTTTTTCATCGTCTGCTTCTTGATTATTATCCCCTTTTGCCATGTAATATATTTCGTTATCCTTTTTTATTTCAATTACCCTATGAATTATTATTCCATCATATTTATCTGACTTATAAGATATGATATCTCCCACTTTTATATCTTCTGGTTTTTCTGGTTTTATTTCAATCCCATTGCTTCCTTTATCTAAGAACGGGTCCATTGAGTTTGTGTCTGCAAATCTTGTTGCTTTTGCTTTTTTTACATTTATTATTATTTTATCTTCCTGAACATAAATATCATTGTCTTTTATCCTATCTCCTGGAGAAATTTTTTCACTGAAAAAATAAGTTGCTATTGCTGTGTTTAATGGTTTTTCTATTATTTTATCATCATCTGAATTGTAAATGTAAATGGACATAATTAATATTATTACTGAAATTATTAAAAAAATATAAGGGTATTTTGCCATTATTTTAATAAGTTTATTTTAGTTAAAAAGTTTTTGGATTTAGTTATACCTTTAAATCATAGTTGCTTTATAATTTTATGAAGTTTTTATTGTGTGGATGTTTTCATGGAAGAGTTCCTAAGAAATTAATTTCTGCATCTAATTTACTAGAATAAATAAGCAATTAACAACATTTATATATTTTATATTATTATTAATAATATGGATTACATATTCATTGATATAGAAACAGCGCCTTTTGAAATTAAAGATGATTTTATTATTAAATATTTAATGGATAAAAAATTAACAAATGATTCCAGAAGCTTAGACCCAAATTACAGCAAGATTATATTAATTGGGATAAAATTTAATGATGAATCTATATTTTTTGAAGGCGAAGAAAAAGAAATATTAAACAATTTTTGGGGATTCATAAAAGACAAGAATTTTGTAATTATTACCCATAACGGTTATGGTTTTGATATTCCATTTATAATTGTAAGAAGCGTAATTAATGACATTAAAATCACAAGAAGCATAAATTTAAACCATTGGAACATGCTCAACAGCAATCATATTGATACAATGTTAATCTTTTCTCAAAATGTTTTTACAAATTCAGCATTAAAAATACTGGCAAAATTAAACAATATTGATTTTGAAAGCGATAACTTGGATGGAAGGGATATCGAAAGATTTTACAAAGAAAATAAATTTGATTTAATAAAAGAAAAATGCAAAAAAGACATTGAAATTCTTGAAAAATTGTTTAATTTAAAGTGCAAAAGTTATTTAGAAAGCTTAAGGCGATAGTGCATTGTTAAGTTAACAATGTCTAAATGATTAAAAAAATTAATATTTTGAAATTACCCTTAAACCAATTTTTCTAGCCTTACACCACTCTTTTGCTGCTTGCTTAAATCCCCTGAGTTTACCATTTTATCCCAGTAAGAAATTATAATGCCTTGATTTTTAATATAAAATAAAAATTTAAAAGTCTATTTAAAAAAAGCGGACAACTTTCTTAGCTTCCCACAACCGAGTGCAGTACCACTAAGAACGTAGGCTTGTTTAACTTCCGAGTGCGAAATGGGATCGGGTGTATCCAAGCCACTATGGTCGTCCTAAAAATTAGCTCTTTTTTAGTATTTATAAAATTTTCTCTATTCAAAGTAGATGGAAAAGTAAATAAATTTAATGGTAATAAATCCATTTTAAAGCATCTTTAATTTTCCTGTTACTTTGTCAATTTTTTTTTCATCATCCGGACCAATTGCCAAGCAAGTTATTGTTCCTGGCTCAACTTCAGTTAACCCAGCATCTTTTATCAATGCATTAACCAATTTATTGTTATCAGCAAGTTTTTTAAATTTTATTAATTCTTTCTCGTCTTTAACTTCTAAAACAACTTTTTTAGAAAACTTTATCCATTGTTCAATATTGATTTGATTGCTTTTTAAGACAGCTTCTACGCTGGCGTGCGCACATTGAACCGCAGTTTTGGCACGGCTCATCTTAACATCCTTACGTACAAGTATAACCTGTTTATAGTTATGCATTTTTTTGCAACCTCAAATTTTTTCTAACCAAAATAATCTGCTTCATTCATCTTCACCTTCTATCAGTTCAGGAATAAATAATGTTTTGTCTTCATACTTTAACATGTAGCTTAATTTGTCATATCTATCTTTGCTCACATAAATCAATCTTTTTTTATTTTCCAAAGTATATAATTTTTCGCATAAATCACAGTAAAAATAAGTTGGAATTTTCTTGTCAAATTCATACAATTTTTCAAGAATTATATCATCCTTGTCTGTTGTATAAGGATTATGAACATTGTTAATGCATGAATATTCATAATTATCTCCTATCCTAAAAAATTTTTTTATTAGATTTATCAAGCCCATATTGTTTATATTAAATTATATTTTAATAATCTTTCTGTTTTGTTTGTTTTTCTATTGTTAATTTTTATTATTTAAATATTAATTTAAATCTTTCATTTTATTAAAATTGCTTTAAATTATATTTATAAATATTTCTTATTCTTTAAATTAAATGAGAAGTATATTAAGAAAAAGTTTGATTGCAATGTTATTTCCATTTCTAACTTCTTACATTGATAAAAAAGATTTTGATAAATATCATATTGAATCTGGCATAAATTTAACTTGCTTTAAAGGAAAAAATTTTGATGAAATTGATAAAAAAGCTATTGATAGATTAATTGAAAACGGTTTTTATTCTGTTGTTGCAAATAGAGTTTATTTTCAGGATAATTTAAACAGCAGTAATATTTTTAATACATCAAATTTTAGTGAAAAGCATTTAGAAAGTTTGTTTTCTTCCTATAATTTTAATAAAACTTTAAGAATTTTGATAAATACAAAAACCGATGAATCTAGAACGTTGATCAACCCATCTGATATAAATTTATGGTATAAATATTATTATAATATAATAAAAGAAAATTTAGAATTAGCAAATAAAAATAATATAGAAAAATTTGATATTGTTTCTGAATTAGATAACTTATTAATTTCCCACCCTAAATTATTTAAAGATTTAGCCTTAAATATAAAAAATATTTATAATAAAGATATTGGAATTTCTGTAACTTTTACCAATGATGAAGATTTAAAGAAAATAATTTTATTAAATGATTTTCCCATAGATTTTATCGGGCTAGATTTCTATGTTTCTATGGAAAATGATTCTTTAAAGGACAAGTTTTTTGAGCCATTATATTATTTAAAAAGAATTAATGAATATTCTAAGAAAGAAATAATTATAATGGAGCTTGGCTACAGGAGTGTAAATAAAGGAAATAAAAAACCAATGTTTAATTATAAGATTCAAGATTATAAAGATGATAAAATTCAGAAAGAAAGTTATGAAAATTTCTTTAAAGCTTTATTATCAAAAGAATTAGGCAATAATAAAATTAAAGGCATAAATTTATGGGTTACTGATAACAATTTTTATTATGAAGATATTTTGAATTCAAATTCTACAGGTTATAGCATATTTAACAAAGAAGCTGAGAATGTAATTAAAAAATTCAATAAAGATAGATTGTATTATTTCCTTAAAAAAAAATTATAATTTCTTTAAATCTTTAATTTTTCCAAAATATAACGTTTTAGATAAATTTTCGTTTTCTTCAACAATAAAAACTTCAAAATTATTTATATTATTTAAATAAGGGCTTAATAATTTTTCTTTTAAAACATTTGTTCCGTAAGTCATCAAATTAAATGAGGGCATTACGATTAAAATATGGTTTTTATATTTTCCTTTTAAAAAACAGCTGTATTTTTCATTCCTAATTCCTTTTTTCAATGAAATTGCAGGGTGTTCATGGCCAATAATCAAGATTTTATTTAAATTATTTAGAATTTTGTCTCCGTGCAGCATGGTTATATCATTAAGGTTATAGCTTTCAACCAATTTCAAATTTTTTTTATCCACAATTGGCTTTAATATTGGATCATGATTTCCTTTTACAATAATAATTTCTTTGTCATTTAAAAAATCAAATAATTTTAATATATTATTCCATTCTTGCCTTGAAATTTCTCCAAACTCATGCTTTAAGTCCCCATTAAATATTATTTTATCAACTTTGACTTTTTCAAAAATTAATTTTAATTTATTCAAAAAATCACCAAATTGAAATCTTGGGATTAAAATGCCTTTTTTATTTAAGCTTTCTTCCAAGCCAATGTGCAAATCGCTTATTATCAATGTTTTTTCTTTAATTAAATACAATGATAAATCAATTATTTCTATGTTATTATTAATTCTCATATTCAATCTCGTTTTCTTTCCCAATTTTAGCAAGAATTAAAGCATGCATATTTCTCAAGAATTTTATTTTATCTTCCATCTTTAATATATCCAAATAACCCTGCAAAACCAAGTTAAATGCAAAAGGACTTGGTAAATTAGTATGGACTTCTTTAAGTTTTATCTCATTCTTCTCAATTTTATTTAAAATGTCAATCGTATCTTCAATATCCATCAAATCTTCAAGAACTTCCCTTTTAGCTTCTTTTAATATTGAAAAATTCTCATTAATTCTTCTTACAGCACTTATTAATAACATTGATGAGACTTGCTGCCTTCCAACCCTTTTCTTCCTTCCTTTATACTCTCTTAATATCATTAAAGAACGCGCAGCGCAATTCCTAAATCTTCTTTTTAAAACTTCTGAATTGTCAATTGCTTTTTCTAACAATAATCTTATTTTTTCGCTTTTTAATAAATTAAATGATTGAGTAACTTGAACATTTCCTTCATAACTCAAGTAAAAGCCATTGTCATTTATTCCAATTTCAACATCTTTATGCTGCAATTTTCCGATAGCATAGCCTAAAGCTCTTGATAAGCAATCGTTTACCCTTCTTCCAAATAAGGAATGAAAAATGACATATTTTTTGTCTTCTTCATTATAATGCTCAATCAATATTTTTTTATCATTCGGAATTTCCTTTAAATATAGGCGCTGCTCATTAAAATAATTGTAAATTGCCAAGGAAGCGTTTTTGTCAACATATAAATAAGAATCAATAAATTCCAAAATTTCCTTTTTTGATTTGTTCTTGAGTTTTTCTTCCATTAATCTTCTAAATTTTCCTATCTCCAAAGCTAAATCAAAACTTAACGGCAGCATTTCCGAAACCCAGTTAGGAATTGTGGGAGATCTTCCTGGGGATGCTTTTACTTGAGCAACCATCCCTCTTGAGAATTGGAATTCATAAGTCTGTCCTCCAAGATTAAAAACATCTCGTGATCTCATTTTTTCAAGGAAATTTTCATCCAAGTATCCAATAATTTGTTCTCCGACTTTTACAGTTACAAAAGTTTCATCTGGAATTGTTCCAATATTAGTCATGTAAATTACTCTTGCTAATTTTCCTTTTTTTCCGATCATTCCATTTTCTTCATCATACCAAATTTTAGCGTAAACATTTCTGTCTTCTAATGTATTGTAAAAACCAGATAAATATTTTATAACTTCCATAAAATCTTCTTTTGACAAATTTTTATAGCAGTAGCTTCTTTTTATTAAATTAAATAAATTATCAATGTGGATTTGATCAGAAATAGCTATTCCATAAATTTGCTGCGCTAAAACATCCAAACAATTTTCTGGAATGTGAATCTTGTCAATTTTTCTTTCCAAGACATTTTTTAGCATAACACTGGATTCAATTAAATCATCTCTATCCAAAACAATAATTCTTCCTTTAATTGTTTCATGCAATGCGTGGCCACTTCTTCCAATTCTCTGGGTACAACGGGCTACCGATTTTGGCGATCCTAACATTATGACTAAGTCAACGTAACCAATATCAATTCCGAGTTCTAAGCTAGTTGAGCAAACAATGCATTTTAATTTGCCTTCTCTCATTCTTTTTTCTAAATTCAGCCTGTGCGATTTGGATAAACTTCCGTGATGAGCTCCGATGTTTTCAGTATAATTTTTTGGAAATTTCTCTTTTAAATAATGAACAACTCTTTCTGTCGCGCTTCTTGTATTTGTGAATATCAAAGTTGTCTTATGACCTTGGATTAATTTATTTATTAATTTATACATTGAATCATGCATTTCCTCATGGCTTGTATTTATCATGTCTGGAAGAGGACACAAAACCTTTACATCCATTTTCTTGCTTAAGTCAATTTTTGCAATATTGCATTTTCTATTGCCAACAACAAATTTAGCAATTTCTTCTATTGGCTCGCATGTTGCACTTAATCCAATTCTTGTAAAATCTCCAGCTAATTCATTTAGCCTTTCTAATGACAAGCTTAAATGCACCCCTCTTTTGTTTTCTGCCAAAGAATGAACTTCATCAATTATACAATATTTAACATCTCTTAATTTTTCGCGAAATTTTGGGGAAGTTAAAATCAAAGCCAAACTTTCAGGTGTTGTAACTAAAATATGGGGTGTTTCTTTTAGCATTTTCTGCTTTTCAGAAGCTGTTGTATCGCCTGTTCTTACTGCAATTTTAATATTAAGTTTTTTCTTTGATGAACTCTCCATTTCTTTCAATGGCTGCTCTAAATTGAACCAAACATCATTATTCAATGCCTTTAAAGGGGAAATATATATACAATAAACTTTATTTTCCAATAGATTATTGTTTTCTAAAGTTATTAATTCATTCAATATTGCCAAAAAAGCTGTTAATGTTTTCCCGCTTCCAGTTACTGCTGAAACCAAAACATTTTCCTGGTTATGTACTGGGATAACGGCATATTTTTGAGGTTCTGAGAAAGTCTTGAATTTATTTTTAAACCAAATTCTCACTATTGGATTTAATATATCAAATATTTCCTCATCCTTGCATGGTTTATCTAAGTATTTTATCATTTTAGTAAAGCAATTTATGTAGAAATAATGCGTTTATAAAGTTTTTTAGCAAGCTTTTTATAATTTTCTTTTATCTTAAAAAATATGATGCTTGATTATAATTTTGAGTTATTGCTGGATGAATTATTTCAAAATGCTCATTTATATGGAAGAACAGGAATGATTTTAGATAATCCCCCTGCCGACATTGAAAAATTTGATGATTATTATGAAAAATTCCAGAAATTTATTAATATATTGCCTAGTATGATATTAGAACAAAAACTTAAAGTAAAATCTTTAGAAGTATTAAATAAAATAATAGACAATAGAAGAGAGTATATTAAAAATTTAGAAAATGAAGTCAAAAGAAAAAATGATGAAATTAGAAGAAATCAAAATGAAATTAATGATATCCGCAAAGAAATTTATAGATATCATATTCTTGAAGATTTGATTAATAAATGATATTTAGTTAGATTTTTATAATATTAGAAAGAATTGTTAAAAAGAAATAATTAATTTATATTTTTTATTTTATCTAATAATTCGTCTTTTTCTTTTCTTGAAGTGTAAGTTTTACCGAATCTTACTAATATTTCATTGATTTTATTCCAATATTTTTTAGGAAATAATTTCCTTAATTCTTCTTCAACTTTATGCGGATGATTAGTTTTTGCCCAATTTAATTTTTTTGAAATGTAAAAAACATGAGTGTCAACAGGCAAGGAATCTTTTCCATATTCAGCCAAAAACACATTTGCTGTCTTTCTTCCAACACCTGGCAATTTTATTAACTCTTCAATTTTTTTTGGAATTTTTCCCTTATAATTTTCAGTTAGTATTTTAGCACAATTTATGATATTTTTAGATTTTGTCTTGTAAAAATTAACTTTTTTGATTATTTTTTTAATGTCATTTAAATTTGCATTGGCTAATTTTTTTAAAGAATATTTTTTGAATAACTCATAAGATGTTGGAATTGTTGTTTCATCCCTTGTTCTAGCAGACATTATTGTTGAAATTAAAGTCTGCCATTCTTCGTCCCATGATTCGGCAGCTAATCTCATTCTAGAACTTAATTTTTCCAATTCTCTTAATTGCTTTAATATTTTTTCCATAAAAATATAAGATAAAATTAGTTTATAAGCTTTTTATTATAATTATTTCCCAATAAAACAAAATAAGCATTGGTTAAATAATCTTGAAATATGATATCATCAAAGTGTTCATCTCCTGTAGAATAAACTTCAGTATAGGCATAACCTACATTAACAATATGTCTATCAAATTCATTCATCTTAAATTCGCTTAATATAAAATTAGAATTTTCATATTCTTCAATGAATTTTGATTCTAAATTTTTTTCTAAATTCAAATTAATTAATCTTAATAATTCTATCCCATCTTTTGCATTATATTTCATAGAAATAATTTAACAATAAAATTTAAAAAACTTACTTAAAAACTTCCCCTGTTTCATAGCTCCAGAATAACAAGTCAAGTTCATCAATTGGGATATTAACTTTATTGCTAAAATCTATAAATTTATTTTCAATTTCAAAATATTTTTTAGGAGTTAATGATTTTGGAATTTCATTAATTATATTTAGTTTATTTAAATTTTTTAAAATATGCCTGTCTAAAATAGCTAAATTTTTGTATCCAATATTTCTCAAGAAATGGCTTCCTTCTTTATAACCATAACCTTTGACATTTTTAACGAGAAATTCCCGCAATTCTTTGGAATTTTTTATTTCTTCCAAGTTTTTTTGTATTAAATTCCATTTTTCCTTAAATTCTATTAAATATTTGCTTTTATTAATATGAAATCTTATTCTATCGCTTAAATAAATTACAGGATTAAAGTTCTTGTTTAAAAAATTGTTTTCTTTTAATTTTAATATAGCATTCCAGCATGATTTAGCAGAGCTTTGAGGCGTTAATAAGCAGAAACAAGCTTCATAAAAATAATCTTCTTTTTTTACATTTGAAAAATCATTCAATCTTTTTTTTATAATTTCCTTTCTTTTTGAATATTCCTCTTGCAAATTCATGATAATTTTATAATATTATAAATTTATAAATACTTTCCTTTAAATGGAATTTTTATATTGTCTTTATTATATAAAAAAATAAACCATTTATTTCCCTGTTTATCAATCCATTTTTCATCAAATAAATTATAATTCTCTTTTTTTCTTCCACCACCCCATTCTTTTGGATATGGATCAAATAAATACATCGTATGGTTATAAAAATAAGGAAGAACATAGTGGCCAACTTCGCCTATTTCAGAAGGCCTGTGAATAATTGGCCATATGGAATTATCCAATAAATATTTTATGTTTTCCACACTTGCATGAGATTTAGAAAAAACATTTAATCCATAAGCTTCTGCAAGCAATTTTATGTGGGGGATATCTGTTCCTTTTTCTTTTATTTTATGTTTATTTATCAATTTAAGTTCATTTTTGTCTAAACCGTCTTCTTTTAATTTTTCCTCTTGGATTTCTTCTATTAAATTAATTAAGTTATCTTCTTTTTCTTTAACATTAAAATTATTATGCAAAACCGTTCTTAAAACTGCAATTCCGCACGTGCATGGGTGTTCTTGCATATAAAATCTTCGTCTCATGGTTTAAAAACATTTTATGATAAATATTTAAATTTTACGAAAATTCCAATAAACTTATCGGCTTTCTTTTATCATACCCTGATTCAGATTCATGCCAATATTTTATTTTTTTTTCTCCAAGCTGCCAACATAGAAATATTTCTTTTCCATTATGAACAGAATAAAAGTCAACCAATCCAAAATTCAAATCTTTTACAATTGCTCCTGCATTTAATATTTCTTCCAATAATAAATAAAATTCATAATTTAACTTGTGCTTGTTTTTCCTTGAATTAATCTCTTGCGTGATAAAATTAAACTCATCTTCGTATTTAATCTCAAAGTTATTTAACAATTTAATAGCTCGGCTTATCCTGATTAATTTATTTAATTTTATAGAAAGCTGTGGCAAGTAATTTTCAGCCTCTTCTAATGTAAAATACCTCTTTTTCATATTATATTTTAATAATTTACTTATTTAAATATGTTTTTATTTTAATTTATTCCGTCGTAACTGCCTTTGCCAAATTTTTAGGCTGATCAACGTTTAAATTTTTTAATTCTTTTCGCTTTTCTAATTCAATTATTTTTCCTTTATCTTTTATAACATATAATTTTTTATTATCAATTACAGAAATTCCAGCGCTGTCATAACCACGATATTCTAATTTCTTTAAGCTATTAATTAATAAAGGAACAATATTTCTATTTCCAATATAACCAATAATACCGCACATAAAATTTTAAGAAAAAATTAACATATATAAAGTTATTGCCAAGAAGCTAAAATTCCGCCAGAAATTAATAACATAACTAAATAATTAGAAGCATTAATCAAATATAATTTAAATGGTTTATTTTCCCATAAAACAATTCCAAGCATCGTTGTTGCTAAAAACCCAAGCCATATCCAAAATCCAGTTTCCATTCCCAAAGAAAATTTATTTGATTGAGTATATTGGATAAAATGAGCTAAAACATAATTCATAACCAATAATGAAATGAACATTATAAAATATGATTTTGCCATTCCTTTGTTTTTTGATTCTTTAATTTGTTTTTCATTTATGTTCATTAATTTAATCCAAGCTTTCCCAAATAAAACTCTATACCATAATGAGCCAATGATCATTGCAATAACAGAAGAAACTAAAACAGCTAAGTAATTTATTTCTGCCATAATAATTATAATATTTAATTGTTTATATAATTATTTTTTTTCATAAGTTTCTTTTAAGAACAAAGCATCTTTTTCAACGTTTGGGGATTCACAGACTACAACTCCTTTTAATTTGAATTCTTTCCATACTTTTATTAAATCTTTGTAATTAAAATCGCTTTCTTTTAAATTTAAATGATTTCTTTCCCCTTTTTCATTATAATTAATGCCCTGGCAATGAAAATGAACGTTGTCTAAAGATACTTTTCCTAATTTTTTTTCCATTAAAACTAAAATTTCTCTGAATTCTTCTAAGGTATTAATTTTTCCATTTGAGTAAGCATGCATATGACTCCAATCAATACAAGGAAGAACATTTTCGAATTCAGAGCTTAATTCAATTAATTCTTTTATATTTCCAAATTGAGAAATTTTCCCTGCTGTTTCTGGCCTTATCCAGATATTAATATCGTCTTTTTTTAATTCTTTTAAAATTAATTCAATAGCATCCTTTACTTTTTTATAAACTTCTTCTTTAGTGTTTTTCATGTTAAATGCAGGGTGAAAACAAACAGAATAGCCATTGCATAGATAAGTTATCTTAGCACTCTGAACAATATATGAAATGCTTGCGTGCCATTTTTGTTTATCTTGTGCATTTAAATTAATGTAATAAGGCGAATGACATGTTATAATTAAATTATTTTCTTTTACAAATTTACTTATTTCAGGAGTCTTTTCTTTTTTTAAATAAACTCCATGAACAAATTCTAATTCCATTCCGTCTAAATTAAATTTTTTAACCTGCTTTAATCCTTCTAATAACCCTTGCTTTTGAGTGCTTAATGGAATTCCTGCTGTGCAAAAATTTAATTTGTCCATTATATTAATTAAATTTAGATGTTTATAAAATTAATTAAACTTCTTTTATTTTTCCAGCTAAGATGTCTTTTATTCCACGAGAAATATTTTTTAGAAGTTCTTGATTTAACTTTTTGTATTTCTTACAGGATTATAAATCGAAAGGTTTATAATCTTCATAATATTATGATAGCTATATAAGGGAACGCGACCCGACGAAAGCCATATCTTGTTATGGTGAGTAGGACAGAAGGACGCCCTTACCTTATATTTATTCATGTTCTTAACCTCTCAATGTTTAATAAATTATCTAAAACGAGACTTGTTTGATATTTAGAAGTGCCTTTAATAAGCTCACTTTCTTTTTTTACAGTTACCCCTGATTTTATAGGATTTATTTCTTCTTTAACATAACTTCCCTTGACATTCCATCCTACTCTTTCTAAAATAGGATCAATTATCTTTTCTCTTGTTTCTTTTTCAGATAAATCAACCATAAAATTACTATAAAAAAGTATCTTTCTAAGGATTTTCATAAATATTTTTTATATCCACTCTCTTCAATTTCATCAGCTAATTTACCTGTTCCAGTATCAGCAATCTTTCCATTAATCATAACATAAACTTTATCTGGCTTAATATATTGTAAAATTCGATTATAATGCGTAATTATAAAAACACTCATATTATTATTTTTATTAAGAAATTTAATTCCGTTTGCCATTATTTTCAAAGAATCAACATCTGCACCAGAGTCAACCTCATCAATTACAGCAAGTTTTGGATTTAAAACACTCATCTGCAATATCTCCATTCTTTTCTTCTCCCCACCAGAAAAACCCTCATTTAGATAACGCTGCGAAAAACTTTTATCTATTTTTAACAAGCTCATTTTTTCTTCTATTAATTTTTTAAATTCAATAACAGATATTTTTTTATCGTTTAATGAATTATAAGCTGTTCTTAAAAAATTGCTTACGCTGACTCCGGGAATTTCTAATGGATACTGAAAACTTAAAAATAATCCTAATTTAGCCCTTTCATTTACTTTTAAATCTAAAATATTCTTTCCTTTGTATTTTATTTGTCCTTTAGTAATTTTATATCTAGGATTTCCCATAATAACATTTGCTAAACTGCTTTTGCCAGAGCCATTAGGGCCCATTAAAACAGTTATTTCTCCTTCTTTAATATCTAAATTTATTCCTTTAACTATTTCTTTATCTTCCACGTTAACATGCAAATCATTAATTATCATCATTTTGGTTTTTGTAAGATATTTTTAATGTAGCTTAAGAATCTTTCAGCGTTTTGTTTTGCAGATAAGGCGTCATTTTCGTACATTAAATTTTCAGAATATTCTGCGCTGTTTTTAATACTTATCAAATTAGATAATTGCCTTTTTTTAATATCCATGTCTTTCATATTTATTCGATTAATCAACTTTATTAATTCTTCATGGCTTTCTCCCGCACTTCTTTCACCCAAGCTGAATATGCATAAGGCGTCTGCCGCACAAATGCCGGAATGTATGGCTAAGCTTACTGCAGAATTCCAATTTTTATTTTCTATGGCTTTTTGGCATTCGTTCAAGAAATCTTCTGCTTTTTTAAGGTAATTCAAGTAAAAATGCCTTTCAATTTTTCTAGTTCTCATTTTAGCATATCTTCTCCAAGAATAACTTTATAATCCTTGTCTATAGTCGCTACAAATGGAATATTTTTATTAAATTCTTTTTTTGTATATATTTGTGCCGTAATTACATTTCCATATTTGTCTATAAAGTAACCTAATTTTTCATGAATCAAATCTTTTACTAATTTCTTGTTTTTTGTTATTATCAATAAGTCAATATCCGAACTTGGTCTTTCTTCTTTTCTTGCAACGCTTCCGAATAAGATACACGAATCAGCATGATTTTTTAATAAAATTCTAATTTCTTTAATTAATTCGTTCAAGGTGTTTTTCTCAAAATCGAATACTTCCAACAATTTGTTCAAGATTGATTTTTTATTCAAAGTGATTAAATGCGAATTTCCATGATATTCTAAATTGATTAAATTCATGTCTTGCAGGTCTTTTATTGCGTAATTAACTGTCGAATGATTTTTGCCGTTAAAGTTTGCTAGTTCCCTTATCGTCCATTTTTTATTGCCAAATTTAAATATGGTTCTTAATACCTCAATCTTTATCTTGCTTCCAAATATTTTTTCCAGATAATTGTTGTATTGCATGGACTAAAATTTCTCCATATGGATTAAAATTTAACCATATATTTAAGCCTTTCTATTTTATTTTTTTTAAAGCATTTAAAGCCAATAAAGCACAGTTAATTCTTGCAGGAGTTATTTCAACATTCAATAACTTAAATAAATCTCTTTCATTTAATTTTTTAATTTCATTTAATGGTTTTTCTTTTATATTATCTAATAATATATCTGCACTTGCAAGACTAATAGCACACCCTTTTGCTTGGAATTTTGCATTTTTTATTTTTCCTTTTACAATTTTAAGTTTTATTTCTATTTCATCACCGCAAGAAGGATTATGAGCATTACATACAGCGTTGTAATCTTCTAAATTACCATAATGATCTGGATTTTTGTAATGTTCTAATATGTTTTCCCTATACATATTCATTTTTTAAACACCTTTTGAACTTTTAATAACCCCTTAATTAATTTATCAACGTCTTTTTTATCATTGTAAATATAAAATGATACTCTTACACTTCCATTTATTCCCAATTTTTTATGCAAAATCATCGAACAATGGTGTGAGGCCCTAACACAAATATTATCTTGATCTAAAATGCTTGCAATATCGTGAGAATGAATATTTTTCAAATTAAAAGCTATAACCCCTAATCTATTTTCAGGGTTATTATTATAAATTTCTATATTTTCAATTTGATTTAATTTAGACAAGGCATATTTGGTTAATTCTTCTTCATAATTTTTAATATTATTCATTCCAATTTTATTCAAATAATCTATTGAAGCAGAAAAAGCTGCAACATCTGCCATAGAGGGAGTTCCGCCTTCAAATTTCTCATGATCTTCCTTAAATTTTAATTTATCCTTTGTAACCTCTAAAACATTTCCTCCTCCGGAAATGAACGGAGTTAAATATTTTAATAATTCTTTTCTAACGTATAAAACACCAACCCCTAAAGGACCGAGCATTTTATGTCCTGAAAAGGCATAAAAGTCGCAATTTAATTCTTTTACATCAATTTTCATATGAGGAATTGCCTGTGCACCATCAACAAATAATTTAACATGATTTTTTTTGCATATTTTAGATATTTCTTTTATCGGATTTATTGTACCAAGGACATTTGAAGCATGTGCTATTGAAAGTGCCTTGATTTTTTTATTTTTTAATCTAGATTTTAACTCATTTAAATTAATTCTTGAGTTATTTACAGTTAAATAGCCTATTTTAAATCCAATTTTTCTGCTTAATAATTTCCACGGGACAACATTTGAATTATGCTCCATTTCAGTTAATAAAAGAATGTCATTTTTCTTTAAAATTTTAGAAAAATAGCCAAAGACAGCATAATTTATTGATTCTGTACAATTTTTAGTAAATATTATTTCTTCTCTATCTGCATTTATGAATTTTGCTATTTTCTCTCTTGTTTTTTCATATAATTCAGTTGCTTCCTCGCTTAAAGAATATAATCCCCTGTGAATATTCGAATTGTATTTTTCATAAAACCCCTTAATAGTGTTTATAACTAAGGAAGGGCGCATAGATGTAGCTGCGTTATCTAGATAAATTATCCTTTTTCCATTAATTTTTCTTTTAAAAATTGGAAAATCTTTCTTAACTTTTCCTCCATTAATCATTTTATGTTCTCCTCAATTAATTCGTCTAACTCTCCAAAATTTACTTTATCAATCACTTCCCGCAAAAATCCTTTTACCAAAGTAATTTTAGCTTCTTTTTCATCTAAACCCCTGGACATAACATAAAACATTTTCTCGTCATCAATTTGAGAAACACTTGAGCCATGGGTGCATCTTACCTCATTATTATCAATCTCTAATTTAGGAATTGAATTTGATTCAGCATCCTGGCTTAATAAAATTGCATCTTGTTTTTGATATCCGTTTGAATTAGATGCGTTCTGCTTAATCTTGATTAGACCTTTGTAAAAAGATTTTGATTTATCGCTTAAAGCTCCTTTAGTAAGCATATTTGAATAAGTATAAGGTGCATTATGAAAAGCATTAACATCAAAATTAAATCTTTGCTCTTTATTGCCTAAAAATACTGCAAAATGCTCAAATCTTGAATTTTCTCCATTTAAGTTTGCACTGACATTTACATTTGTTAATTTGCCTCCAAAATTTAAATCGAATAAGTTAAATACAGAATTTCTTTCCTGTTTTATCTCCCTTAAAATATTATTCTCAGTCATATTTGAGAACTTTTGCAGGTTTATAAAATTTAATTTTGAATTTTCTTCTAAGTTAATATTAAAATTTATTTTAGAATCTAATTTGTTTAAGGAGTATATTACCATTAAATTTAATTCTGCATTTTTTTCAACCAAAATATTAAAATCTTCATTCTTATCAATATCAAATTTAAGTTCTTTCTTCTCATTTTTTTTAATTATTATATCATTCATCCTAAACTTCCTTCAATTTCTAATTCAATTAGTCTATTTAATTCAACAGCATATTCTATCGGCAATTCTTTAATAATTGGCTCAATAAATCCATTTACAATCATCTGTGTAGCTTGCTCTTCTGTCAATCCTCGAGACATTAAATAAAATATTTGATCTTGTGAAATTTTTCCAACAGTTGCTTCATGCGCAATACTTGCTTTATTTTGTTTTATTTCAATTACAGGAATTGTATCACTTTTAGAAATATTATCAAGCATTAATGCATCGCATTGCACTTTAGACTTTGCATTTATTGCGCTTCTTGAAACATTTAATAAACCCCTATATCTTGCAATTCCGCCATTTTTTGAAATACTTTTAGATTTTATTATAGATGTTGTATTTCGAGCAACATGATAAACTTTTGCCCCAATATCTTGTATTTGATTTCTTCCAGCATAACCAACGCTTAAATGATCTGCTCTTGAATTTTCGCCTTTTAAAACACTGCAAGGATAAACCATTGAACATTTTGATCCTGTATTTCCTGTAACCCATTCTATTGTTCCATTTTTTTCTACAATTGCTCTTTTTGTATTTAAGTTGTAAGTGTCTTTGCTCCAATTTTCAACGCTTGAGTATCTTAATTTTGCTCCTTCCTTGACAAATAATTCAACACATCCTGCATGCAACGAGGGAGATTCATATTTTGCAGATGAACAGCCTTCAATATAATGAGCTTCAGAATTTTTTTCTAAAATAATTAAAGTATGTTCAAATTGGCCAAATGATCCTGTATTCATTCTAAAATAAGCTTGCAATGGTTTTTCTAACTTAACATTCTCAGGAATATAAATGAAAGTTCCAGAAGACCATACAGCTCCGTGCAATGCAACGTATTTATGCAATGATATTGAAATACATTTTGTCATAAAGTATTCTTTTATTAAATCAGGATATTTTTGCAAAGCAACATCCATATCTTCAAAAATTATCCCTTGTTTTTCTAATTCATCTTTCAATTTATGATAAACATTTGTAGAATCATATTGGGCTCCAACCCCTGCCAAATATTTTTGTTCTGCTTCTGGAATTCCTAACCTCTTAAATGTATTTTTTATATCTTCAGGAACTTCATCCCAAGACTTTGCATTTTGCTTTGCATCTGAAACAGCATAATAAATTATTTTATCTGTATTTAATTTTGATAAATCAGCGCCCCAATCTGGGATTTTTAAATTTTTATAAACTTCAAACGATTTTAACCTGAAATTTAGCATCCACTCCGGCTCATTTTTGCTTTGAGAAATTTTTCTTATAACTTCCTCATTTAGCCCTGGTTGAGCTTTGTAAATGTGATTATCTGGATTTCTATGTTCAAACATTTCATGAATTCTTTCATTTACGTTCATTTTTCATATATGCAAATGTCACAATTTTTCGGGAGGCTATCATCATATTTATGGTGGATTTTACAGATAAATTTGTTTTTTCTCATTATATTATTTATTTTTTCAATTTCCTTCATTACATTCCCATTTGTCATAATTTTTTTAGCTGCCCTTTCTATCGACTTATTTATTTTATCATCAAAAATTATTTCGTTAGCTCTTTTTTGCTTTAAATATTGGGATACTGCTGATTCTGTAATTCCTAGTTTTTTTGATATTTCTTTTTGAGTTAATCCTTGATTTACCAAAGATTTGGCTAATTCTTTCCTTATGCTTGGGAGAATATACCAAACTTCAATTTCTTGAGGATAAATCATAATTAACAATAGTTAAGTAAGGTTTTTAAAAGTTTTTATTATTTTAATACAATGAGAAGGGACATTGAAAAAATAATCGCAAATTATTTAGATAAGAACAATATAATTATAATTCCAGAAATTAAAGATGACCTTGAGTTATTTAAATTTATCAGATATGATGATTCTTTAAAAATTCGCAATGTAGCGGAAATTTATTATAAAAATAACAGATTAAAAAGTATTATTTCTTATGAAAGATCAAAATTGATGAATTCTATGCTAATTTATCCTATTGTTTATTTAATTGAAAAATCTAAAAGTTGTAAATTATCAAAAAAATTAGAATATATTTTAAATAAATCTGATAAAATAAAGGAAAAATTTAACAATAGAATTAATTTAAAATTAAATAATTTTATATAATTCTTTTTTTTGTTTCCTTGTCTAAATTCTATAGGGATATCTAGACCTAGTGAAGATTTTCCCTCGAACTGCAGTTCAGAGCTGGAAAATTTTCGAGTGGCGAGGGCAAAGCCCGAGAGTGCAACGTCCCTTTAGCGTTTGGTTTGGAGCGACAAAAGATTAATAAAATATTAGATTTTACTATTATTATGAAATCCATCAAGGAACTAAAGAATCCAGATATTATAACAATCAATGGCGAAAAATTTCAAGTTATTGAAAATACTAGTGTCTGGTATCATACAGACAAAGATGAATTAGAAATGGGGGTCGGACTAGTAAAAGTTGGAGAAAAAAGCATGACTCCCACACACAGATTACACTATGTTTATGAAAAACCAGATAATACAAAATCGTGGAAATTTTTCGCTTATAATAAATACACAAAAGAAATGGAAGAAACTAATCTAGATTCTCACAATTTCTAAGCTCCAAACCAAATGTCGTATAACGATGTTATATTCTCCGAAGGGCAAAAATTTAGTGCAACGATGCCGAAGGCAAAAAATCAGAGTCGTCGTGTGTATAGTTTAGTCGTGGGGGATTGCCGCCGTTCCGTAATAATCATCCAATAGTGACAACAGAAGCGAAAGCTTTATATAGTTGCTCTTTCTATCTTAATATTATGATAGCAGAATCAAAGATCCAAGGTTTAGAATGTAAAAAAGATTTTGCTAGTTTTAACTCTATAAATTCTCATCATCATTTGTAAGTCTGGCTTATTTTCCAGACTGTGAATTTCTCTCAGATTAATTATAGTTCTGGTTTCTAAGTTCAGATCATCATTGTTTCAGATTAATTTATCTAAAAAAATGGCTGACATCCAAAACTGTCGGAGGAAAAGAAAATGAAAAAACAAACAAGTGTAAAACAATTGGAGGCTAAGGCACGAGAAAGTGCTGGTTGTATTCACATATCTTGTGACGAAAGATATAGTTGAAACTCTAGAAAGAAAAGTAGGCTATAAGTTATGTGGAGACTTAAAGGGATTTGTACGAGATTTGGAAAATCAATTTCTTGAAGAATTCTGGGGATTTGTACCTGATACCGTTGAAAAGAAGGCAATCGATTCAACTAGAGTATCTGTTCAATTGGATTCCATAAGTAGCAGAAATGGAAAACCTATAGTGAGTTTAGATAGGGTATATTTGACACAAGCGGATGAATATCTGGAAGTGACAAGAGTAACTGATCCAAGAACAGGACAAGTGAAGATATCCGAAAGACCTGGAAATGAACCAATAGAGAGGCAAATAAACCGCTTGAGGAAATATCAACAAATCGTTTTGGTCGATGTTGGCGCTTTCGAAGGTGGTACACTTTTAGAGATTTGTAATTTATTGGAAGAAACAGGAATAAACATAGAAGAGATATATCTCGGATTTTCCAGCAATGAAGCCAACAGAAGAATAAATAACAGTAGAAAACTTACGGCTTTGAATTTATTTGATTTCTACGAATGGATTGAAATGAGAGATTTTTTTGGGATAGACGGTAGGGCTGTAGGCATTGATTCTGGAATAAGAACATACATACCATATTGGGAAAATCTTTCAAAATGGGCAAGTATTCCAAAAGAATCAGAAAAAACCGCTTCTGATTTATGCAGAAAGTATTATGCTCTGCTTACAGAAAGGATGTTAAAAGAAAGGTATGATATAAAAAGAATAGGAACTCAAATAAAATATGGGGGAGGTAAATAAAATGAGAAAACTACAAATAGGTGTCATGGGTTCTGCAGCAGATTTAAAATATGAAAAGGAATTGGAAAAAATAGCAGAAAAAGTCGGAGAATTAATTGCAGAGAATAACTGCATTCTTTTTTTTGGTGCAGAAAAAGACTATGATTCTTTATCAACTGCTGCTTGCAGAGGCGCAAAGAGAAGAAATGGCATTACAGTAGGAGTAACTTACAATAAAGATAAAAAGATTTACCAAAAAGATGCAGATGTAATAATATCAACTGGTTTAGATAGGGGTGGTGGCAGAGAATTTGTTTTGACTTTAAGCTGTGATGTAATAATTGCAATAAGCGGTGGTTCCGGAACTCTTAATGAAATTGTAGTGGCGTATCAAGGAAACATTCCGATCATAGTAATTGAAGACACAGGCGGTTGGGCAGATAAATTGGCAAATCAATTTATAGACGGAAGAAACAGACAAAAAGTATCTGGCGTTAAAACATCTGAAGAAGCAGTAAAGTTAGCAATTAAACTCGGCGAAGAATACTTAAGAAAATATAGTTAATTCCTGCGAAGCAAGACAAAATGTCCGAAGGACTAAGGCGGCAACCCCTCTTAATAAATCTACATGACGATTGAATATAAATAACGCTGTTATATTCTTCCGTTAGGAACGAGGAATAGTCTGCAAGACGGTTTTTTGCGGAGCAAAAAAATTCCGAAGAGTAAGCGGACGGGCGATAAAATTATAAAGTTCAGAAGTTCTTTGATAATATGATGAAGGATAAACTCTTAGAATTTGGAAATTTGTATGAAGAAATGAGAAAAGAAGCATTTAGAATAGTTGAAGAAATAAAACCAAAAGTGCAAGATATGACAGATGCCCAAATTGTTCAATCATTAAAAGAGAAAAGAGATTTTTATTGGAAACATGATTTATCAACAATTAAAGGATTAGCAAATAAATACAAAATAAAAATCTCTAAACTTAATGATATTTGGGAGAAATATGTAAATCTTGAACAAAAGATATTAGCAAAGAAAATAGATTTGGAACAATTGGGCTTAAAAGATATTACTTTTGGTCCAAAATCAATAAGTGCTTCTGGAAAAAAAGATTCACAAATTTACATTTATATTGACATTCAAAAACAAGAATTAGATATTAGAGTTTATCCTGAATTTGATGAAGAAGAAAACTGGACAAAAGATTTTGAAAAGTTTGCAAATGAGTTGAAAGACAAGATAAAAAATCTTCTGCAAAAAGGCTTCTGAGCCCGCCCGCTTATTGAATATAAC
>Ga0233425_10000478_pt1 | contig 104428 bp, 91 predicted proteins | sample Watercolumn_Towu_2_FD_181712 | JGI IMG/M metagenome (GOLD analysis project Ga0233425, IMG submission 181712) | Freshwater microbial communities from Lake Towuti, South Sulawesi, Indonesia - Watercolumn_Towuti2014_140_MG | ecosystem: Environmental > Aquatic > Freshwater > Lake | place...
GCGGAGGTGTGACCGGAGCAAAGGTTTGGTCAAAATCGAGACACCATTGTGGATGACAGTCCCGGAACTCTCGATTCCACACACTCTCTCATTGTCTTAAGCCCGACAAGCTGCTAGCTTGGCTTAACAACAGACTAGCCAATGGCCCTTGGTGTCTCCGTATCACCGATGTCAGTGCCGGCGACACCGGCACACTCTTGTGGTGGGAATTGCGCATCGCCTCGCACACCTATCAATACACCGCCACCCTCTACAACACCGCCCCCATCGCCTATCCGACCAACTACACCATCCCCTCCGGCATCACCACCAACCTCACGCTTATCGCCACCGACGCCGACTCAGACCCCTTGACCTATCTCACCAACAACATCGCCACCACCAACCCGCTGCCCTACATGCCGCCGCCCGGTTTCGCCGGCACGACCAATTTCAGTTTCACTGCCTCCGACACTTACGCCACCAGCGCCGTCGCGACAGTGACTCTCAACATCCTCTCCACGACCGCTGACATAGACGGCGACGGCTTCACCGACTGGCAGGAGTTCCTCGCTGGCACCAACCCGACCAACAGCGCCAGCGCCCTCCGTCTCTTTCCCACTCAAACCGGCTCTTTCAACTTCAACAGCGTCACCGGCCGGACCTATCAGATCGAATACAAAGACAACCTCACCGATCCCCAGTGGCAGTTCCTCCTCAGCACCAACGGCACCGGCGATTCCATCCAGTTCGCCGACCCCGCCGCCGCGTCGCTGCCGCAACGCTTCTACCGCGTTCGACTATTGTCGCCGCCTTGACGGTCCAGTTGTAACTTGTGCGACGGAAGCTCCGTCTATACGATGTGAATATGAAAGTAATTCTCGCGTCATTGCTGGCCCTGACGACGACCGTCGGGGCGGAACAGATCCCGAACCAGTACTGCGACCTGTACCGGACCCTCGATGCGAAACTCGCGGAGGCCGAGCGCGTCGTGGGCCGGCCTGACCCAAAGTCTCAGCCGGTGTTTGCGGCTGAATTGACGGCGGCCAACGGCAACCGCGGGCCGACGCTGCTCGAAGAACGGACCCGCGTCGGCGTGAGCAAGAACCTCGACGCATTCAAGGCGCTCGGCGTGTCGGGCATCGTCGTGGCATCGGTTTATCCAATGTTCGTGAAAGACTTCCCGCACGCCGCCGAGTACCTCGACTTCTACAAGTTCGTCATGACCGAAGCCCGCCGGCGCAACTTGAAGGTGCTTTTCAAGATCGGCGAGGCGTTCCGCGACCCGGTGCACGGACAATTGCCGGTGGACAACTGGTATCGCGGCCTGACCCTCGACCGGTTCCGACGCGAGAAACGGACGATGATCGAGACGGCGCTGCGCGAGTTGCAGCCGGACTATCTGACTGTCGCCAACGAACCCGACACCTCGGCCATGAACACGAAACTGGATTTCTCGACCGAGAATTACATCCGCAGCGTGCAGGCGTTCACCAGGGGCCTCGCGCGCGGCCAAACCAAAATCGGCGCCGGCGCTGGCACATGGTCGCAGACGGTCTATTTCGAGCGGCTGGCAAGAGAAACTGATGTGGATTATCTCGACCTGCACATCTACCCGATCAACCACGACTATCTCACCAAGCGCGCCCTCGAAGCGGCGGCGCTGGCGCGACGCCACGGCAAATCACTCGTCATCGGCGAAGGCTGGCTCTTCAAGAGCCGCGACCGCGAACTCGGCCCCGGCGGACTGGGCTACGTGAAATTGTACGCGCGCGATGCGTTCTCGTTCTGGCAACCGCTCGACGCGCGGCTCATTCGTGTGCTCGCTCAGTTCAGCCGCGCCCAACGTGTCGAGTTCATGTCGCTGTTTTGGGTCAACCTCCTGTTTGGTTCGCTCGAATACTCGCCGGAACTCGACGCCAAATCACCGGGCGAAATCCAGGCACTCGCCGCCCGCGCCGCCGTGCCGAACATTCTCGCCGGGAAACTCTCACCCACCGGCGAAGCGTATCGCTCCATGATCACGGCGCGATGAAAATCGCCCGCAAATCCTGAGTGATTCGCTCAGGTTTGCGCGCGCATTTTCTTGACCGGCCTGCTTGTTTCTGGTTTATTGCGCGCGTGAAGCGCGCGGGGTGCGTTGGGCCGCACACTGCTCTGGTGCGTATTTGCCGGGCCGTTCGCCGGCAACGCGCAAGGCGACGACACTAATTTCTGGATCGGTGGCGACGGCAACATCAGCAGATTCCTTCCATTGGAGCTAGCGGTCGCACCAACGTCGTGCAATCTGCCGCCACGCCGAACAGCGCATCGTTCAGCGACCTGAGCGGCCTGATCATTCTCAGCACCGACACGACCAACTGGCTTCATTCTGGTGGTGCAACCAATGTTCCCTCGCGCTATTATCGCGTCCGTCTTGTTCCATGAAAAAAAAGTTAGTAGGCCGTGCAGTCCGCAATTAACGGACACCCCCACGCGGTGTTCACCCCGTTCACCGCGTCTGGGGCGCGGCCTACTGTGACTTTCCTTGCGACGGATCGCTGCTTCCCCAATACCACGTCTTGTCCTTGAGCGCCCATTTCTGCGGGCAGGGAAATTCACGGCGATTGACGTTGCCGCCGCCCTCGCCGGTGATGAAATGCACGAGAACGGTGGCGTTCACATTGTCTTTCTCGATGGTGACCCGGCGAATATTGAAACCGCTGATCTTGCGACGATACGCCGCGGCGCCGCCCTTCAGTGTGGTCATGAACTCGCGCAGCTTGTCTTTGATCTTGTCTTCGCCGGCGGCTTCGAGCAGGTCGGGATTCACGCAACGGGCAGCGACAGCGTAGTCCTCCTTGATCCAAGCTTGGTTGAACTCCTTGACGCGTTCGCGCAACGCTTCTCCCGGAGATTTCTCAGATTTTGTCGCGGCCACCAATGCGAGACAGAATAAGATGACGACTCTTTTCATCATAGGATGATACTCAACACCGGAACAGAAGGTTACATGACAATCACGCTCTCGATGCCCAGCGCGTTGGCGATCTGCTGAATGGCGTGGGCGTGATGACCGATGCCGAGCGCGAAATGATGCGTCGGGCCTTCGGCCACCCAACGTTTCAGGAACGTCCGCACGTCGGGCTGGAAGCGTCCGTGCGTGTTCGTGTTGCCGGTCGGCGGAATCGGGCCTTTGACCGACTCGCCCTCGGCGATGACGAACTTGAACCGGCCGTCGGCCTTGACGCCAATGCTGAGCATCGTGATCGGGCCGACCTTGAGGTTGAACTCGACGCTCGCGCCGGAGCCGGGTTTGCCGTGATACTTCTTCAGGCTCCGCAACACCGGTTTGCCGTCGGCGATGTTGACGTGGTGCGGCCCGTCGTGGCCAACGAGCACGGTGTCGCGCACGAAATCCACGGGATGAAACTCGGCGAAGCTGCCGCCGATGTCGAGCCGGTCCATGATGAGCATGGCGAGGCAGGTCTTGATATCGAACTCGCCGCACATCGGGAACCCAGCGCCGGTGAGCAGTGAGTTGCCGACGATGAGATTCGTGACCATCTCGCGCATCGGCGTACCGGCTTCGGCTTCGTAGTAGTAGGCGAGGCCGTCGAGTTTCTTGTCGGCGATGAACTTCTCCAGTGCCACCGCCGCTTTCGCGGCGACGTGAAGGTCTTTGTCGGTGAGTTTGGTTGTGATCGGGTCCGACTTCGGGTCGGGCGTGTCGAAGAAATCGAGGATCTCGCGTTTCTTCGCTTCGATCTCGGCGCCGTGCTCGTCGCGGTAGTGGCGCAGGATTTCGTCTGGCTCGCATTGCACGACGTGGCAGCCGAACTCCCTCGTGACGGCGGTCGGATCAGTATGCATGTCGAGCATGCTTTCGAGCACGTGTCCCATGTGGCCGATCCGGGCGCGCTGCAAGTCGTGCAACACCTTTGCGATGCCGCACCACTCCGCCAACTCCGCGTCTGCCGCCGGATCGTTGTCCAACGTACCGAGAATCACCTCCGGTGCCCGGCGACCGAGTCGGATGGCGACGCCTTGAAACTCCGGCACAGAACAGAAATCGTCGTTGCAGAGCTGCATGTAGGTCGAGGCTCGCTCGTAGTCCATCGCCTTGAGTGGCTGGAGAGCGACGAGCACCGACGGCACGTCGAGTCCGCGCAGGATTGCGCCGACGGTGGACGACGTGGCGTAGGTCACCATGTCAACGAAGACGAGATCCAAGTTGGCGGCCTTAAGTTTCGGGAGCAGTTCCGCCGCGCCGAGCGCGCTGTCCACCATGCCGAAATTTGTCACGGTGACGCCGTGCGCCTCGACCTTGCGGACTAGGTGGTCGAGTTTACGGTGCATCTCGTCGAGCATGCCGGGGAATTGCGGCCAGTAGTTGTAGTGGCCAACGCCGAAGATGCCGATGTTGGCAGTGAGTGGTTTTCGTCGAGGGATTTTCATGGTGTTTTGAATGTTCGTTTGATCGCTTCCAGATAGGCGGTGCCGGTGCGTTCCTCTGGCAAAAGGTAACCGCCTTCGGTCCATTCGTTCCACGCGTTGATGAGGACACCGAACGGTTTGCGCGGGTCGTTCTTGATATGCCGGGCGGCATCGCGCAACAGTTGCTCGAAACGTTCCGGCGTGTTGCCGACAACGACGGGAGTGTATGGATATTCGCTCTTCGGGAACGGCCACGGCACATCGGGACGACAACGCGGCGTCGAGTCCCAACCCATCGTCACCACCGGAAGATTCACCAACGGCGACGCCAGCATCTTCTTCCAATGCTCGCGATGCGCTTCCATCACGTCCTCGTATCGCTCGGTAAAATCCGGACGAACCTTGTTCGCGCTGTGGACGTTGTAGCGGCTCGTGCTGTGGAACCCGGCTTGCTCGGCCACGGCGGCCGCCTTCGGGTCTTTCACCATCGCGTTCCAGTGCATCGGCGGCAACTTCGCTTTCCGCAGGCGGTCATCCATCTCTTTGAACAGCGCGCGGGTCTTCTCCGCGCCGCCGAGCTGTTTTATGAAATCCTCCGCGTGAAAGATGCTGAAGAAGAAGCCGCCGTTGACCCGCCAGTAGTTCGGCTGGCGGAAGTAATGCTCGATGCAGTAGTCAATCACGCGCGTGAGGTCGCGTGGCGAGTGACGCGCCGGCAGCCACACCGTCCGCGGTTTCCCAAACTCCGGACAGAACTGGTCGCGCCGGTCATGATTGGCCCACATCAAGGCGAACTTCATCCGGTTGCGATTCGAGGCGCGCAAGAAGCCTTTTTCGAGCGCCTCCTCCATGGTCCTGACGCCGCTATACCAATACCAGTCGTAGAGAAACACAGTGATGCCGTGATTGGCGGCGAGGTCAATCTCCCGCGCCACCCATTTCGGGTCGCTCTCGTCGAAACAACCCCACACCGATTTCTTCGGCTGCTCGTGGCCGGGGAAACGCGGAACCGCCGCCTTCATTCCTTCCCATTCTGTCCAGCCTTCGCCTTTCCACGAGGTGCCGTGATCGTAGTTGTGCCAATGCGGGTAATAAACCGCCATGACTTCCGGGCGTTCGGCCAGCGCATCGCTGCAAACGATAATCAAAATGGCAACGAAGTATTTATTCATGGCGATTGTGGATGGTTGCGAACAGAACGATGAATGCCAGCGGATACATGACGCCCGACGCCAGCCAGAGCGGGCCGTAGGAGAACTTCTCCACAACCCAGCCCGTGTTGAAGTTGGCGAGAATACCGCCGAGCGCGCCGATGGTGCCGGCGAAGCCCATCACCGTGCCGACCGCGCTCTTGGGAAAACGGTCGCTGATGAGCGTGACGTAGTTGGTGATCCAGAAACCGTGCGCGAACATCAACAGCGACATCATCGCCAGCGCCATCGGCACGGTCTTCACCTGCCCGGCGAAGCTGGAGGCAATCGTCACCAGCGCCGCCGCCGCCATGATCGCCCTGCGCGCCGTCAACGCCGGCAGACCGCGCTGAATCAAGCGGTCGGAGACCCACCCGCCGGCGGCGTTGGAGATGCCGAGCGCGAGAAATGGAATCCAGACGAGGTCGCCAATCTGTTGCTGCGAGACGCCACGCTCGTGATGCAGGTATTTCGGAATCCAAAACATGTAGAAGTAAAACACCGGGTCGAAAATGAATCGCATCAACGCCAAGCCCCACACATCGCCGCGGCGCGCGAGCGACGAGAGTTGAACAGGCGTCTCGCCTGTTTGGCTGTTGGTTTCTGAAACGGAACAGGCGGGACGCCTGTTCAACATCCACCAGCCCACGACCCACGCCGCACCCATCAAGCCGGTTGTCACGAACACGCCGCGCCAACCCACGGCTTTCGCGAGCCAGACAGTGAGAGGCGGCGCGACGACCGCGCCGAGACTGGCGCCGCCGATGGCGATGCCCATTGCCAGCGCGCGTTCGCGTTGCGGGAACCATTCCGCGACGCCCTTGGCCGCTCCGGGGAAACAGCCGCCTTCACCGACGCCGAGCAGGAACCGGCAGAAGCCGAGTTGCGCGGCGCTTTGCACAACGGCGTGCGCGGCGCTGGCCAACGACCACAGCCCAACTGACAACGCCATGCCGAGCCGCGTTCCGAGCACGTCCATCAATCGTCCGCCCACCACGAACATCACCGCGTAACTGACGAGGAACGCCGTCGTGACGTGTGAATACTGGACATTGCTCATGTCCAATTGCTTCGTGATGACCGGAGCGAGGACCGACAACACCTGCCGGTCCAAAAAACTCAACGCCGTGGCGACAAACAACAAGCCACACAACCACCACCGGCGGTTCGAGTCGGGCGAGTTCAAGTTGGCTGCGAGCGTAAACGTTCTGACTGGCATACACAAGCCGGTTTACCGTACACTGGCGCGCGGAGGGTTCCATGAAACTTTCATTGATCGGTCTGTCATTGTTGATCAGCCTGTCTGCTAACGCCACCGATTCGCGTGCGGTGAAGAAACTTTTCGCCAACCCGCCGCGCGAATATTCCACTGCGCCGCTCTGGGTCTGGAACGACCTGCTCACCGAGCAACAAGTCCGCGACACGATGCGCGACCTCGCCGGCCAGCAGGTCAAACAAGTTTTCGTCCATCCGCGCCCCGGCTTGATGACGCCGTACCTCAGCAAGGATTGGTTCCGGCTCTGGAAGGTCGCGCTGCGCGAGGCCGAGCGGCTCGACATGAACGTCTGGATCTACGACGAGAACTCCTACCCGTCCGGTTTCGCTGGCGGCTGGGTGCCGGAGTTGATGCCCGAATCGCGCGGACGCGGCCTCGACCTGCGCGTCGTCGCCAAACCGCCTGTTTCTCAGACGAACACGCTCGCCGTGACCCGGCTCGCTGACGGTCGCTACCTCGTGGCGACAATCCTGCGCGCTCAAAACCGCGGCTGGCACGGCGACCGTTGTTACGTTGACCTGCTCTACCCCGGCGTGACGGATAAGTTTCTCGACGTGACGATGGAAGCTTACCGTCGCGAAGTTGGTCGCGAGTTCGGTAAACGCATTCCCGGCTCGTTCACCGACGAGCCGGAGCTTATCCCCGCGGGCGGATTGCCGTGGACGGAGGATTTGCCGCAGCAATTCCAAAAACGCTGGGGTTACAGCCTCATCGCCAGTTTGGCGTCGCTCAAGGAGGAAGTCGGCGACTGGCGCAAAGTCCGCCACGATTATCTTCATTTGCTCAACGCGCTGTTCATCGAGCGCTGGGCCAAGCCGTATTACGAGTGGTGCGCCAAACACAATCTTGCCTTCACCGGCCATTATTGGGACCACTCGTGGCCGAGTTGCATCGGCGTGCCCGACAACATGGCGATGGCCGCGTGGCAACAGTTGCCGGGCATTGATTGCCTGATGAACCAATACCGCGAGGACACGAACGCGCAGTTCGGCAACGTCCGCATGGTTCGCGAGCTTGCCAGCGTCGCCAACCAACTCGGACGCCAGCGCACCATCTGCGAAATTTACGGCGCCGGCGGCTGGGACTTGCGGTTCGAGGACATGAAACGGATCGGCGACTGGCTTGCCGTGCTCGGCGTGAACCTCTTCGATGAACATCTCTCCTACGTCACGCTCCGCGGCGCCCGTAAACGCGATCACCCGCAGTCGTTCAGCTACCACGAACCGTGGTGGGAAGCCTATCACGTCAACGCCAGCTATCTCGCTCGACTCTCCTGCGCGCTTTCGCAAGGCCAACAGGTCAATCGCATCCTCGTCCTCGAACCGACGACCACCGCGTGGATGTATCTTGGCGACAAAACGCGCTTGAAGGAACTCGGCGACGCCTTCTTCAATTTCCTGATGACGTTGGAGTCCGCGCAAGTCGAGTACGACCTCGGCGACGAAGACATCATCGCCCGCAACGGCTCCGTCAAAGCCGGCGAGTTGGTCGTCGGCCAGCGCAGTTATCACACCGTCGTCCTGCCGCCCAGCACCGAGAACCTCGACAGCCCGACGTTGAAACTGCTGAACGAGTTTCGCGGCACACTGTTCCGCTGCGGCGAGCCGGTGACTCGCATTGACGGTGCCGCGACCGACCGGGCCGCGGCGCTCGGAAAGAAGTTTGTTCCGTCCGCGTTGCGCTCGGAAGGGTTCGCCATCAAGCGCGCACCCGACGACAAAGGCATCCTGTTCCATCAGCGCCGGCAGCTTGACGACGGCCAGTTGTTGTTCCTCGTCAACACCAGCATCGAACACCCGTCCGCCGGCACCATCGAAACCGACCTGCCCGGCATCGAGCAATGGGACCTCTACACCGGCAAAACGCGCGCCGCCAACGCCAGCTTCTGCCTGCCGCCATCCGGCAGTCTCTTGTTGTTCCTCTCCCGCAAACCTTCGGCGCCCATGCCGGTTGCCGCGGGAACGACAACTCCGCTGAATGCTCCGGTAATGGTCCGGCGCGTCGGCCCGAACGTGTTGACGCTCGACTACGTTGACATCACCGCCGGCGGTGAAACGAAGAAAGACGTGTACTTCTACGAAGCGAATCAGTTCGCGTTCAAGAAGAACGGCTTCGAGCGCAACCCGTGGGACAGCGCCGTGCAGTTCAAGGACGAACTCATCTCGAAGAAACTCACCAACAATCCCGGCTTCGAGGCGAGCTACAAGTTCACCATCGCCGACAGCGTTCCCGCCAACCTCGCCATCGTCATCGAACGTCCCGACCTCTACACGATCACCTGCAACGACAAGCCGGTCAGCGCGAAGCGCGGCGACTGGTGGCTCGACAAGGCGTTTGGCCGGATCGCGCTCGCCAAAGTCGCGCGTGTCGGCGAGAACATCGTCACCATCAAAGCCGCGCCATTTACGATCTTCCACGAACTCGAACCCGCCTACGTGCTCGGCGACTTCGCGTTGCGCCCGGCGGAGAAAGGTTTTGTCATCGCGCCCGAACAGCCGTTGAAGCTGGGCCGGTGGAACGAGCAAGGCCAGCCGTTCTACAGTGCCGGCGTGGCGTACCAATCGAAGTTCGATGTGGCGTCGCGCGATGGACGCTTTGTGGTGGCGTTGCCGTCGTGGTACGGCAGCGTCGCAAAGGTCAGCGTCAACGGCAAATCCGCCGGTTACATCGTCGCGCCGCCGTGGGAGTGCGATGTGACCGGGTTTATCAAGCGCGGCGCGAACACGATTGACGTGACGGTGATCGGTACGTTGAAGAACACGCTTGGCCCGCACCACGGCAAACAACCGCTCGGCAGCGCCTGGCCGCGCATGTTCCAGACCGGCCCGAAAACTCCGCCGCCCGGCACAGAATACAGCACGGTCGGCTACGGATTGTTCGAGCCGACCGTGCTGAAGCAGATCAACTAACGATCTCGACTACTTGTTCTCGGCGCCGCCTTTCTTCTTGCCTTTGAAACGCTCGCCCATTTTCGAGCGCATTTCTTCCTGCATCTTCTGCCACTTTTCGGCCTGTTCGGGCGTGAGGATCGCCTTGATCTTCGGCTCGTACTCATCGCGGATGGCTTTCATCTTCTCCATCTTCTGTTCCTGCGAGAGATTGCTGTCGCCGAAAATCTCTTTCGACTTCTCCATCCGCTCCTGCCAGACACCGCGGAACTTCTCCTTTTGGGACTCGTTCAATCCCAGTTTCTCGGTCATTTCCTGCATCCGTTCGCGCATCTTCGCTGCGCGATCCCCGCCGGCTTTGTCGCCAGCCGGTTTTTCGGCTGCGCGGGCGACCGGCGACAGGCTCAGGGCGCTGCACAGCAGCACTGCGGTCAGTATGGTTCTCATGTTGGTTCTCCTTTATCTGTTGGTTGGTTTCTTCTGTTCTACAACACCGTTGGACGCGACAAGTTCCTCCAAGCCGCCGCCCAACAGCCATGCTTGGGCCGCGCGGTCCTGCTTCAGGTGCGCGTCCCAAAATCTCGTCGTGATCCCGCGAATCAACTCCAAATGTTTCGCGTTGCCAATTCCGGCAAACGTCATGTGCGTCGCGCCGTTGAACGTGACCAGCCATTGGTCGGCGTTGCTGATGTTGTCAAAAGCGAATCGGCGGTCCTTGGCGGTGGTGTTGAAGATGGCGCTGTCGTCTTTCGTGCCGGTCAGGTGCAGGCACGGCATCGTCACCTCGCGATACGCCTCGCCCATCAACGGACGCGGCGACGACATCGGAATGGCCGCCTTGACCCGCGGGTCGAGGTAACTCTTTGTGGCTAACCGCTGGCCGGCCACCACCAACGTTGTCTGCGCGCCGAACGAATGCCCGGCGACGCCGATGGCGCCGGCGTTGACGCGCGAATCTTTGCACGATTCCGTGATGACGAAACTCACATCAAGCGGGCGCGCCTCGGCGTTCTTCAGGTTGCCGGCTTTCTGCATGGCCGATACCTTGTTCTTCTGGCCGCGCCACGCCGAGTCGTCGCTGCCGGGGTGCTGGACGACAATGCACACGTAACCGTTGGTCGCCCAATGTTCGGCGAGGAACCGGTAGCCTTCCCGTGTGCCGCCCAGCCCGTGCGAGAACACAATCAACGGCGCGTTCATCGCGCCCACGGGCGCGTACATCTTGACCGGCACGTCCCGGTGGCGCGCCGCATCGTGCCACATGACGTTGGTGACACTAAGCGTAACGGCTGCGAGTAGCGCAATCATGGCGACAACACAGGGGCGATGCGCGGGAAATACTTCTTCCAGCGTTCCCGCCGCTCGGCGGTCAATCGGTCAAACTGCTGCCGTTGTTCCGGGGTGAGCGTGTCGCGGACGCGACGGGTCATATCCTGAAACGCGTCACGGACTTGCGGTTCGGATTGGGCGCGGGCCTGCTGGAGTCGCTGGCGCGTGTCGCCGATGATGGCTGTGATCTGGTCGCGTTGCTCCGGTGTGAGCTTCAACTGTGCTCCCATCTGGCGCGCGATGGCTTCAGGGGTGGCCGTCGCCTGGCCGCGCTGGTAGGCGTGGATGCGTTTCTGGTAGAAACCGTGCGTGGCCAGTCCGCCGGCAGTGACGCCCAACAGGAACACGGCCAGCACGCCGAGAATCGCTTTCCAATTCTTCATGTCAGTCTCCTGTCAGCATCGCGACGAGAGCAGCGTCGTCGCTGGAATCGCCTACGAGGTCCGCGAGCGGGTCGGCCGGCGCGGTGAAATTCCAGACGCCGAGCGCGATGACGATCGCCGCAAACACCGGCGCCAACCGCCACGTCCAGACAAACCACGGCACGATGTTCTGCCGCTGCTCGCGCAACCGGGCCAGCAGCCGCGTCTCGAACGCGAACTCGGCGCGCCACGTTTCGCGTTTCTCGGCGCGGGCGGCGGTGAACAGTCTATTGAGTTGGTCATCGTTCATTGGTTGTTCTCCGGTGCCCGCGGCGGGCTGGGACAGCCCGCCCTACCACAGCTTTGGTAGGGCGCGGTGTCCCACCGCGCCGTTGTCGTTTATCGTTCATGGTGTGCCTCCAAAATCTCCTTCAGATGAAGCCGGGCGCGGAACGCACGGACTTTGACGTTCGACTCGCTCCAGCCGGTCAGCTCGGCGATCTCGCGCACTGTCCGTTCCTCCAGTTCGAGCAACGTGATCACGAGTCGTTCCTCCGCGGAGAGTCTGGCCATCGCGAAGTCCAGCACCTCGTGGGCGCGACGCGGCTCGATGTTGTCGGTGCTTGGCAGTTCGATGCTGTCCAACGCCACGGCGTCGCGGTCGTGGCGGGTCTTGCGGAGATGGTCGTAACAGGCGCGCACGCCGACGCGCGCCAGCCAGTGCTCGAACGGGGCCTCGCCCCGGAATTTTCCAAGATACCGATACGCCTTGATGAAAATCTCCTGGCAGAGGTCATCGAGTTCGGCATCGGAGCGCGTGAAGCGCGCAGCGATGCCGAAGATGCGGCGTTTGTGGCGGACAACGAGCGCAGCGAATGCCTCATCGTCGCCCGCGAGGGTGGACTGGATAAGGCGTTCATCGGTCGGTTCCCCGTGTTGCGCGCTCATTGCGCACTGCTTCTACTCCTTCCCAAGGGCCTTGACAATGTCATCCACAAACTTGCCGAGATGTTTGGCGCCCTCGATTTGATCGGGAGTCAACACGCTCTTGAGGTTCTGCACCATCTTGGCGCGTTGCTTGGCGAGGTCCACCAGCACGTCGGCCACCTTCGCGCATTCGGAGCGGATCGCCTGCTCGCTCACATCCACGTCGGCCATCATCTCCTTCAACGCCGTCTGCGCCTCCGCGAATCGAGTCAGCACCTTCTTCAGGGCCGGCAACTGTCCGCAAATCAACGCGCCGGCCTTCTCCCGTTGCGCCTCTGTAAGCTCATTGACGCTGCCGAGTTTCTCCGTGACGAACTGCTCGGTGGCCGGAAACTTCGGCGTATCCGCGGCCATCGCCTGCGCCGCGATCAATCCTGCTGCGATTAGAATTCTCATCGTGTTATTTTCCTTTCACCTCCACAGACGAAAATCCCCACCAAAAGGTTACAATCAAGGCGCGACAACGACCTTCAACTCCTTCACGGGCGCGTCATCGCTCCACTTGCCCATGAACCGTTGTTCCGGCGTGTTGCCGAGCGCGACACGCCTGTTCTTGCCGTAAAAGGCGGCGTCGCACAGCGCGTCGAACAACTTCCACGTCCCGTAAAAATCCAGTGCGTCAGGTGCATGCGCCAGCTTGACGAAAAAGCTCACTTGTTCCCCGCGCTTCACCGGCAAGGGCGCGCACACGGCAAAATGATCCGCCACCAACGCCGGCTTCCCGCGGTCATCGCTCCGCAGAACCACAAAGTTCTTGTTCGTCGCAGCCACCTGCGTGGTCGCCTTGAAAAGGCGTTTGGCGTCCCCGGCGCCAACCAGTGAATCGCGGTCGCCAGCCACGCACAACAACAACGTCTCCGGCGCGACGCGGCTGAGGTCTTCAAGTTTGGCGCCGAACCAATTGGCATGACCTCGCGCCCCACCCGGCTCCGCACACATCACGGCTTTCGGTTGCGGCAACCCCAGGTCGCGCCAGCGCGCGGCGAGATTCGCCGAAATGATGCCGCCCATCGAATGCCCAACCATCGCACACCGATTGAGGTCAAGCCGAACGGGCCCAACCCGCTGAATCGCATCCTTGATCGCCGCGGCGGCATTCGGCGCAAAGTCTGCGGGCGACGTGAACATGCTGTTCTGGTAGCGCGGAAAGACAACGATGTTACCGCGCTTGACGAGATGCTCAATCCACGCGTCGTAGTGTCGTGGCTCCATCAAAATCCATCCGTGATTGAAGACAATCAACGGCGCGCGTTCCGTCACAGGCTCCGACGGCTCGAACAGCCAGTACGCCTTGCCGCCCTTGCCGTACGAGTTGCTGACAACAGTCTGATGCGAATAATCCGTTCCGCCAGGCCCACTCTTTGGCTGCAACGGTGGTGAAGGCTTGTCCGCGGCAATTGCCAAGACGGCAAACGCAATAGCTGCTTTCGTCATTGGCCATTTCCCGTCGGTGCTGTCTCCCAAATCCTGCGGAGCAACTCGAACACTTCCGGCTCGGATTGCTTCAGTTCGCCGCGGTTGAACGGATAAAAGTCGTTCATGCCGAAGTAGGCTTCGGTCATCTCAGCGAAGAATTCTTTCTGGTTGGTCAACGCATAGTGCTGCTTCTTGCCACCGTAGATGTGAAGCACTGAATCGAAATGGCCGCTCTCCTTGACGCGTTTCCAGACCGCCGCGATCTCGGGGTTGTCGAAGCCGAGAACCCGATCATGATAGGCGTGCGCCAGTTCGTGGAGCACTGCCCACGGTTGTCGGACGTAATGGTCTTCCGGCGTCAGGAACCGCGAGGCGTCGGGAATGTGAACGCACTTGGCGAGGTTGGTCGAGTAGCCGTGGTCGCGCAACCAATCCGCGCTGGGATGGTATTGCATGCCCTTCAATTCGCCGTGCGTACGGTCAAGCCAGATCGGCACCTGACGGAGGCACTGTACCTTGTCGGCAGGCACCACCAACGCAATCTGAAACAGTCTGTTCTCCAACAACCGCAACGCGCGTTGGCCGAGGCCGGCGTCAGCGCCACGGAGCAAGCGGTCGTCCATATGGATGGTCCAGCCTTCGATATTGCGCGTCGTGTGCGAAGTCGGTCGGGACGGTGTCGTGCTCGGAACGGGTTGTTCGGCATTGCGAGTGGCTGTGCCGAACAGACGACCTTGCGCGTCAAAGTGAAGCGCGTCGAGGCAAACGAACCGGTCCCACGCGATCTGTGTCGAGTTCTTCTGGTGATAGACAAACCACCACTGTCCCGCACGATCCTGAATCGCGCAGCCGTGGCCGGGACCAAACACGCCCTCGGAACGATGAAGAATCGGGTTGTGTGACGCGCGCTGGAACGGGCCGAGCGGGTTGGTCGCGGTGGCATAGCCGACAGCGTAATCGGGTGTGTTCGCGCCGGAGCCGCTGTAAAGAAGGTAGCAGACACCGCCTCGTTTGATCATCCAAGGCCCTTCGGTCACGTGCCCGGCTCGTTTCTCCCAGTCGCTTTCCGGTTGAATCACGACTTTCGGTTCGCCCACCGGCTCGGTTGGTGTGCGCATGGGCTGAACCGTGATGCGAAAACCCGGCACCTGCACGAAATACAAATACAACTTCCCGTCGTCATCGCGGAACAGATGCGCGTCAATCGCGTGGTCGAACAGTTTATGCGGATTCGTGAACGGCCCCAGCGGCCCGTTTGCCACGGCGACGCCGACGGTTCTGTTGGCCGTGTAGTAAAGATAGAACTTCCCGGATATCGGGTCGCGCCAGACATCCGGCGCCCAAACGTTGCGTTGGTGCGTCTGGAAAACCGCCGGGCCGCGCTGCCAGCGCACGAGGTCGGCCGAAGTGTAAGCACGGTAGCCGTTGTCACCTTCCATGTCGCCGGTGGCGTACAGGTAGTAACGGTCTTGGTGAAAGATGACGGTTGGGTCGGCCAGCGTCCCCTTGATGATCGGGTTCCGATACATACCGGCAAGCAGCAAAATGGCGGCCAGGCAAGTCATGTTGGCAGCCAGAATACACTGAGGCACGGAAATCGAAAACATTTCTCTGCTGCATTTGGGCATTGCGTTCCACGGGCGAACTCGGTAAAGAAAAGACAAGCGAATTCGCAGTTTCAACAACCAACATTTGCAAGCAACGGAGGTATCGTCATCATGGGAATGTGGATTGGCCGTAATCGAAAAGCACGCGTCACGTATGGTTTCGACGACATCGCCCTTGTGCCGGGCGACATCACCATCAACCCGAACGAAGTGGATACGAGTTTCCAACTCGGCCCGCACAAAATCAAAGTGCCCATCCTCGCCAGCGCGATGGACGGCGTCGTGGACGTCAACTTCGCCGTGGCGATGGGCAAACTCGGCGGCGTTGCGGTATTGAATCTGGAGGGCGTCCAGACGCGCTACAAGGATCCGTCCGAGATTCTCGACAAGATCGCCAATGCCTCAAAGGAAGATGCGACACACCTGACCCAGCAGATCTACACCGAACCGATCAAGGAGGAGTTGGTCGCCCAGCGCGTCCAGGAAATCAAGAAAGCCGGCGTCATCTGTTCCGTCAGCGCCATCCCGCAACGCGCCGAGAAGTTTGGCGCCGTCGCGCAGGAAGCTGGTTGCGACATCTTCGTTGTCCAGTCCACCGTCTCGACGGTGCGCCACATCTCCAGCGAGTACAAGACGCTCGACATCGTCAAGTTCTGCAAGAAGATGAATATCCCGGTGATCGTCGGCAACACCGTCACTTATTCTGCCACCCTCGAACTCATGCAGGCCGGCCCCGCCGCCATCCTCGTCGGTGTCGGCCCCGGTGCCGCCTGCACCACGCGCGGCGTGCTCGGCCTCGGCGTCCCCCAAGTCACGGCGACCGCCGATTGCGCGGCAGCCCGCGACTACTACTTCAAACAAACCGGCCGCTACTGTCCCATCATCACCGATGGCGGCATGAGCAAGGGCGGCGACATTTGCAAGGCGTTTGCCTGCGGTGCCGATGCCGTCATGATTGGCAGCGCGTTCGCGCGTTGCAAGGAAGCACCTGGCCGCGGTTATCACTGGGGCATGGCCACCCCGCACGCGAATCTGCCGCGCGGCACACGCGTCAAAGTGGGAGTCACCGGCACCGTGAAACAGATTCTCTTCGGCCCCGCCGAACTCGACGACGGTTCCCAGAATCTCATGGGCGCGCTGGCCACGTGCATGGGCAACGTCGGCAAGAAGAACATCAAGGAGTTTCAGGAGACTGAAATCATCATTGCCCCCGCCATCAAGACCGAAGGAAAAGTTTTCCAGACCGTCCAAGGCGTCGGCATGGGCAGCAAGTAGCGGAGGAACCGGCGAGCCGGCGAATGAGCGAAACGGCGCGACAACATTGTAGGGCAAGCGCCACGCTTGCCTCTGTAATCGTCCGGCACGTAGTTGTAAACTGCGACGACTTGATGTTGCAGAATGCAACATCAAGTGGCATCAACATACTGAGGACATAGAATGCCCGCCGACAACTGCATCGTCCCGCTCAAGCGCATTGAGAACCTGATCTACTTGGTTCGCGGCCAGAAAGTCATGCTTGACCGGGACTTGGCCGAGCTTTACGGGGTCGAGACTCGCGCGTTGAATCAGGCTGTCCGCCGCAACAGCAACCGGTTCCCCGCAGACTTCATGTTCAGTCTGACCCGCGCGGAGATACGGAACATATCACAAATTGTGATATGTTCGGACATCAAGCACGCCAAGAACGTCTTCGCCTTCACCGAACAGGGCGTTGCCATGCTCTCCAGTGTCCTTCACAGCGATCGGGCCATCGCCGTCAATGTTGCCATCATGCGGACGTTTGCTCGGTTGCGGCAGTTCCTGGCCGAGCACGCCGAACTTGCACGGCATCTCGCCGAAGTCGTCCGCCACGTTCAAGATCACGAACAGAAGATTCAAGCCATCTTCGACGTGATTCGTCGCCTGACCACGCCCGTTGAACCGCCTCGCAAACAAATCGGCTTCCACGTCCGCGAAAGCAGCGCGTCGTACCGAGTGAAGAGAAACAAGTAGATTCAACACGTTTTTATGGAACAAATCATCATCCTCGATTTCGGGTCGCAATACACGCAAGTCATCGCGCGTCGGATTCGCGAGTGCCAGGTCTTCTCGCAAATCCTGCCGTACAACACGCCGGCGGCGAAGCTGGCGGCGTTGAAGCCAAAGGGGCTGATCTTCAGCGGCGGGCCTTGCAGCGTCTATGACAAGAAAGCGCCGCACTGTGATCCCGCTGTCTGGCAACTCGGCGTCCCGATCCTCGGCATCTGCTACGGGATGCAGTTGCTCGCACACCAACTCGCCGGCAAAGTCCAGCCGGGCAAGAAACGCGAGTATGGTCCGGCAGAGATTGACATCGCCGGGGACTCGCCACTGTTTCACGGGATGGAGTCAATCCAGAAAGTCTGGATGAGCCACGGCGATCAGGTCACGCTGTTGCCGGAAGGGTTTGTCGCCATCGGGCGCACGGAGAATGCGCCGCACGCAGCCGTCGCAGACGAAAGCCGCAAGCTGTACGGTCTTCAGTTCCACCCCGAAGTTCATCACACGCCAAACGGCAAACAGATCATTTCCAACTTCGTCCACGGTGTTTGCGGTTGTGGACGCGAGTGGACGATGCGTTCGTTCATCGAGCGGAGCGTCGAGGAAATCCGCGCCAAAGTTGGCAAGGACAAGGTGGTGCTCGGTCTCTCCGGCGGCGTTGACTCCAGCGTGGCCGCCGCGCTCATCCACAAGGCCATTGGCAACCAGCTTACCTGTGTGTTCGTCAACAATGGTGTTCTTCGCAAAGGCGAAGCCGAAAGCGTCCAGCGCGTGTTTGGCAAGAACATGCACATGAAGCTCGTTTATGCCGACGCGACAAAGACGTTCCTGTCCAAACTGCGTGGCGTCAGCAACCCGGAACGCAAACGCAAAATCATCGGTCGCACCTTCATCGAAGTGTTCGAGAAAGCCGCCCACAAAGCCGGCAAGGCGTGGTTCCTCGCGCAGGGCACAACCTATCCCGACGTGATCGAGAGCGTTCCGATTGCCGGCAATCCGGCGGCGATGATCAAGTCGCACCACAACGTCGGCGGTCTGCCGAAGCGGATGAAGTTGGAGTTGCTCGAACCGCTCCGTCAACTCTTCAAGGATGAAGTCCGCGAAGTCGGCACGCAGCTTGGACTACCGAAGGAAATCGTCTGGCGGCAGCCGTTCCCCGGTCCCGGTCTCGCGGTGCGCATCCTCGGCGCGGTCACGCCGGAAGCGATCACGGTGTTGCAGGAGGCCGATTGGATTGTGATTGATGAGATGAAGAAGTCGGACATCTACTACAAGGTCTGGCAGACGTTCGCGGTGCTGTTACCGGTGAAGTCGGTCGGCGTGATGGGCGACGAGCGCACTTACGAGAACGCCATTGCTATCCGCGCCGTTGATAGCGTGGACGGGATGACTGCCGATTGGGTGCGGTTGCCATACGACGTTCTCGCCCGGCTCTCAACGCGCATCATCAACGAGGTCAAAGGCGTCAACCGTGTCTGCCTCGACATCTCCAGCAAGCCGCCCTCCACCATCGAGTGGGAGTAAGCTGGCAGGGATTTGGGGGCTTAGAACAGGTAGAACCGGCGCATGGTGAAAACACTGCAACCGCGAACTTGGCGCTGGGCGCTGACGGTGGTTGTCCTGTTGGCTTCCTGTGTCTTCCTGTTCGCACGGCTTGGTCATTATGCGCTTTGGTATGACGAAGCGCTGACTGCGCTCGGCGCGCTTGGCGTCTGGCGCACGGGCGACACCACGGCGATGGTAGGCTCCAACATTGTTGCGTATCGCGGCGGGATCATGATGAGCGGCGGCAAGGAACGAGGCACGCCACCGTTGCCGTTTTATCTCACCGCGCCATTTGTTGGTGTGTTTGGACAGCAGGCGTGGGCGGCGCGGCTGCCGTTTGCGCTGCTGGGACTGGCAACGGTTGCGTGGGTGTTGTGGTGGCTGTGGCGCGACACGTGTGACCCGGCGTTTTGGATGCTGATGGGGCTGGGGTTGATTACCAACGTCTCGTTTTTTCTCTATTGCCAGCAATCCCGCTACTATGCGCCGGCGATCTTTGCGACGTTGGGCGTGGCATACCTGTACCTGCACTGGGATGGCATACGCTGGAAACTCTGGATGATCTCGGCTCTGTCGGTGGCTCTGCTGGCGTCAAACTACATGGAGTACGTCGCGCTATACGTCTGCTTGGCCGTGGATTATTTGTTTTGGGGACGCAAACGACTGCGGCTGACGGCATCGGACTGGCTGCACTTGCTCGGCCCACAAGTCGTGCTCGGTGCGCTTATCGTATCGGTTTGGAATCCGCTGAACACCCAGTTCTCGGAGAACGTTGTCGGCAATACGCTGGCGGAACGGGCGCGGCTGGTTTGGTGGACATTGCGGGACATCAACACCTGTGAGTTTGGTGTCGGCGCGCTGGTGGTGGCGGCGCCGTTGCTGTGGTTTCGCGAACGGTCTTCGTGGCTGCTGCGCGCGCCGTTGGCATTGTTGGTTTATGTCGTGGTGGCCAGCGCCGTTTCGCCACAGCCGGTCCGTGAGGCTGAGGCGGCGGATGTTCGGTACGTCTGCCCGGTGATCTTGTTGTGTATCGCAACCGGAGTGCTGGCGCTGGCGGTCGTGTGGCGGTGGCGATGGTGGGTGGCAGTGCCGCTGGCGTTGGTGGCATTTGCCTCGAACCTGCTCAATGTCGCCTGGTTGACGACGGTTGCACCGCAGCCACCCCGTTCGACATTGGCCGCCCGAATACACGAGCTGCTCGATCCGCCGCCGGAGCCGTTCTCGGCAGCAGCGGGCTGGATCAACCAACACATCCCGGCCGGAACCTCAGTGTGGGTATTGCCTCATTTCATGGCTTATCCACTGGTTTTTCACGCGCCGCACCCATTGTACGCATGGCAGCTTCGATGGCCGCCGGAGGAACAATTCCAGGGAATGCCGCTGATTCATTTTCAAGGGATGCTGCCGCCGGATTACATCATCGTGTTCGGACCGATGGGGCTTGCGCAACTAAAACAAGCACCGATGCGCTACAAAGGACGGGTTCACTATGAGCGCGAGGCAACGATTGATTGTTACTGGTTCCCCGGTTATCGTCCCGAAGTGTACGGACGCCACTTTCGTCCGCGGACAAACTACGACCGCCAAGTCGAGGTGATTCAGGTGTTACGACGCACGCAACCGGAAACACTCGCACCGTAAAAACAACTCCTATGTTGGACGACTGCTATGCAGGTTCAGGGTCATGGTGTTGACTTGGTCCTGACCGGGCGATCCGCTGAGACGCAAGACCGTTTCACCAATTTGAATCTCAGCGCCGGATTGGAGCGGGCGGCTCTCGGCGCGCAGGCAGATGTCGGGACGCACCAAAGTCCCGTTATGGCTGCCGAGGTCGGCGATCACCACTTGGCTCTTGTGGTGGCTGACGCGCACGCTGGCGTGACGGCGGGAGACGGCGGGGCCTTTGATGATCACTTCGCAGGAGGAGTCGCGGCCGATCACGTTCTCGCCGACATTGAGGGGAAACGAGTCGCCGACAGCCACACCGCTGTCAGGCCCCACCTCGATTACCGTCAGGCATTGGACGCTCGGCGGGCGCCCGGAATCTTTTCGTTTGCGAAAGAGGAGCATGGGTCAATCGCGTTCTTTGCGGCGTTGCAGGTCAATGTAGCGTGAGACGAGCATGCTGAACAGCAGGACGGCGAAGCCGAGGCCAAACCCAATCTCGCTTATCACCGTCAGTTTTGCCCAGCCTGTCAGCGGATAAATGTCGCCGTAGCCCACCGTCGCGATGGTGATGAAACTGAAATAGAGACGGTCGAAATAAGGTGTACCAGACGCCGCGTTGACATGGAGAACCGGGCGTCCCGCAATGGACTCCAGACCGCTGTAGATCGTGGCGAAGCTGACGGCTCCGCCGACATATTTGATCAGCGCCGCGAGGATCTCCCCGCGGATCTCCTGCACCGAGGTGATGTCCAACATGCCGCGCCGGGTTTCCAGCTCGTGATGGCCAAACACCGACAGCACGACGTCGCCGGCGATCACGAAGACATAGAACGCCGCCAGCGCGATGCCCGCGGCGGGAGCGATCTGGCCGGGGATGTGGACCAAAATCACCGGCAGTCCCCACAAGGTCATGAAATGGCAAAACAAAGCGCCCGTCTCGCCGATCCGCTCAGCAAGCGAGGCTTCGACCGACGAGAGGAAACTCAGGACATTGACCCATGCGCGAAGCATCGTGGAACATCTAGGGTTTTCCCGCGTGCGAAGTCAACTCCGATTCTGTTTCCGTCCTGAGCCAGAGATAGGCGAGCACGACCAGCGCGAACCAGACGAGGTAACCGTAATCGAGCAGGATGTTGCACGGTTTGCTGCCGACGATGTCTTTTGTCAGCAACCCGATGGCGATGGCGACGATGAACCAGAGGATGCTGGCCCAGTGTTTCGGCGTCCGCACCGCCGCTGCCGTCAGCAACAGGATCGGCAGCAACATCGAACAATACTGCGCCTTGCTGGTCTTGGGCGAGAACAGCAACACCAACGCCATCACCACCGCCGCGTCGTGGCCGATTGACCCGCGCCGCGCCAACATCGCGCACGCCATCAGGCCTGCGCCCAGCGCCCCAAAAAGTCCTGTCACCATTTTCGGCTCCAGCCGCACCAGCAGCGCGTCAACGCTGTAACAACCTTTTCGAAAGTAACGGCTCAACGTTCCGCCGAGCGATTGATTGAACCCCTCGTCGGCGCGCCATACTCCCGTTCGATTCGCCGAAGGCCCCGCCTGCACGGCAGGCCGCGCCATGCTCTCGATCCACAAGGTCGCGTGCCAGCGCCCCGTAGGACTTGGAAATTGAACGGATGGCAGGATGTTTAACGCAATCACCGCCACGCCCATCATCACCGCTGCCCGCCATTGTCGCCAGCGCGCAAGGAACGGCAGAAACAACAACGGCGCCGCCTTCATTCCAACCGCCGCCGCCAATGGGATGCCGCCCCATCCGCGTTGCAACCAAAGCACACCGCCGAAGCACATCGCCGTAATCATCAAGTCCGTCTGCGAGCTTTCCAGCGGCGCGTTCAGGTGCCGCACGCTCATCAACGTCACCGCAACAAGAAACCACCGTCGCTGCGCCGGCGCGAGCGGCTCCCACGCCGGCCGGCTCAGGCACGCGGCGAAATGCACGACCAACACCAGCGCCACGCCTTGCGTCACTGCCCACAGCCATTTCGCCGCCGGCAGTGACACCAATGAAAACGGCGCGCACAGCCACGCGGCAAAAGGCGGATAGGAAAACGGAAGACAGAGCGGGCTGAATTGATAGAGGTCCTCGCCGGTCCTCAGCCAGCGGCCGGCGTGGTAGTACGTCGCGAAATCCATCGGACGCGAGCGCAGCCCGACAAACAACGTCGCATAGACGAACAACCCCGCCAACAGCAGTTTGTACGGGGAGAGTTTCACTTGGCGCCGAAGAATCGGCGGGCGCGTTCGAGCCATGAGTTGCGTTGCGGATAAGCGCTGTCGTCTGAGAGCCTGGCGAACTCTTCGAGCTTCGCGCGCTGCGCGTGGCTGAGACGGCTCGGCACCTCGACGAATGCGCGCACCATCAAATCCCCCCGACCGTGTCCGTGGACGTCGGGCATCCCTTGGCCGCGCAGACGGAACATCGTGCCGTGTTGTGTGCCGGCGGGAATCTTCAAGCGTGCTGCGCCTTGCAAGGTTGGCACTTCGATCTCGCCACCCAGCGAAGCGGTGGTGAAACCAATCGGCACTTCGCAGAGCAAATCGTTGTCCTGACGCGCAAAAATATCGTGCGGCCGAACGTGGACGACGACGTACAGGTCGCCGCGCGGGCCGCCGCGGATGCCGGCTTCGCCGTTGCCGCTGCTGCGCAGGCGCGAACCGTCGTCAATGCCGGGCGGGATACGCACTTTGATCTTGCGGCGTTGCTGGACGCGGCCTTCGCCGGCGCATTGTTTGCAGGGGTTGGTGATGTTCTGTCCGGCGCCATGGCAGCGGGGACAGGTGGTGGCGACAGTGAGGAAGCCGTGGGAACGCGCGACTTGGCCGCGTCCGCTGCACGTCGCGCACGTTTCGATTTTTGCGCCGGCGGCGGCCCCGCGTCCGCCGCAGGCGCCACAGGTGTCGAGGACGTTGAAGGCGACTTCCTTTTCGAGGCCGCGCGCGGCTTCTTCGAGATCAATTTCCAAATCGTAACGGAGATCGTTGCCGTGTTGCGGCCCGCTGTGTTCACCGCCGCCACCAAAGATATCGCCAAAACCGCCCATGCCGGCGCCACGGAAGAATTGTTCGAAGATGTCGCGCGGATCGTGGAAGCCGCCCCACTGCGGTCCGGGGCCGGCGGGGCCGGGACGGCCGGCGCCGCCCATGCCGCCACCGGGGGCAAAGGCGGCGTGGCCAAACTGGTCATAGGCGGCACGTTTGTTGGAATCGGAAAGGGCTTCGTAGGCCTCGCCAAGCTCCTTGAATTTTTCCTCGGCAGTCTTGTCGCCGGGATTTTTGTCGGGATGGAACTTGATGGCGAGCTTGCGATACGCCTTCTTGATGTCGTCGTCGGAAGCGCTGCGGCTGACGCCGAGGATCTCGTAGTAGTCGCGCTTGGTCATTTCGAGAAGGGTGACTTGAACCAGGAATTCTTCTTTTCCGGTTCGGCCGGTTTGTCCGCCGTCGCCGTGGCTTCGGCGGTGGGACCTTTGCTGACGACGACGCGAACGGGGCGGAGAAGTTTGTCGGCGAGTTTGTAGCCGCTCTGGACTTGTTGCAGGATGGCGCCATCGGGCTGGTCGTTGGATTCGATGTGGCTGATGGCTTCGTGGAGGTTTGCGTTGAAAGCGTCGCCGGGTTTGACCGTGATTTCGTCAAGGCCGAACTCGGCGAGGCTGCGCTCAAATTGTTTTTGGACTTGGAGAAGCCCGTCGTGCAACGGCGTGCCTTCGGGGCTGTGGTCGAGGGCGCGTTCGAGGTTGTCGAGCGCTGGCAGGAGGGTGTTGATGACGGATTCGCGGGCGGTGCGTGTGAGTTCTTCTTTTTCGCGGGCAACGCGTTTGCGATAGTTGTCGAAGTCGGCGGCGTTGCGGAGGAATTTGTCCCAGTTCTCGGCTGCCTTGGCGGCCTCGGCCTTGAGTTGCGCGAGTTCGGTTTCGGGAAGCGTGACGGTCTTGGGCGGCTCAACGGATGGCGGAGCCGTCGGTTCCGGTTTCTGGTCGGGCGTGGGGACAGCGGAATCGTCTTTGTTTTTCTGGCTCATGGGAGGGTGGCGAGAATGGCCGAGGATCAGGATTTTTTCAAGTGTTTGACGAGGCGAAGTGTATTGCCGCTCACGTCGTCGGACTTGTACTCCACTTCGTCCATGAATTTGCGCATGATGGCGATGCCGTAGCCGCCGCTTCGCATGGCGCGGATGCGTTCGAGGAGGTTGACCGGGCGGTAGGAGGCGAAGTCGAAGCGTTTGCCGTTGTCGTGGATCTGGATGACGAGACGGTCGGCGTCGGTGTGGATGGTGAGTCGGATTTCGGGGTTCTGGTGTTTCCAAGCCCAGTTGCGTTTTGCTTCGTAGGCATGTTCGACAACGTTGGTGCAGGCTTCGTCCACGGCCATTTCGATCTTGGCGACTTCGTCTTCGGGGAAACCGACCTGGCGGGCGAGATCAGTGATAACGTTGCGGATGGGGCGCAACGAACTGCCGTGGCCCGGTGCGCGGACGAACAGGCGGCTCGTGGATTTCTTGACGTCTATGTTGGCGTCGGGAACCATCTGCACTTCTGGTGGTCAGGGTTTCTGGAAGCTGGCAAGGGCGGTGTCTTCGGTGTTGTACACTTGGAGCACCTTGGTGAAACCAAGAAGTTCGATGATCTTGTAGATGCGTTCGGGGACGCGAAGCAGTTTGAGGTCGCCATCGTGCTCGCGGGCCTGTTTGGCGAAGCCAATGAGCACGCCGAGGCCGGCGCTGCCGACGTAGTCAAGCTGGCTGCAATCGAGCATGATGGCGTAGCGGCCCTGTTGGAAGAGCGTCTGCAAGTGGGATTCCAAGCGCGGGAACGAATACATGTCCAACGAGCCTTGCAGGCGGATGAGCTGGATGTTACCGCGCGACTCCTGTTCGATGCGAAAGTCCTTCATGGATGGCTCTCCTAGGGCGAAGTGATGATGGTTAGGGGTTCTGTTTGGGTGGTTGGTCGCCGACCTTCTCGCGCAGAAACTTCGTCAGGTCATGGAACTTCGGCGCGTTGCGCGGATCGGCTTTGATGAGGTTGTTGTGCGCTTCGAGCATGAAATTGGCGGTGTCGTGTTTGTTGAGGTTCTTGGTGGTTTCTGCAAGATCGGAGTCGGGCAATGCCTGAAAATCGGTTTCCATGGGAAATGCGTGGCACGTACGATCGCGCCCGACAAGGTTCACATCGAAAAGACGATCCAATCCCAGTGTCTGCAACAGTTCGACGTTGCGGGCGCTGACATTGAGGACGTGGATTTTGCCCTCGTGGCCGCCTTGCGTCAGGCGCAACCCGATGCCCGCCAGCACACCAAGAAACGTGCTGTCCATTCCCTGGCACTGGTTCATGTCCACGAAAAACCGGTCGCATCCGCGAGCCAACATTTCCATGGCATAGCGGCGCAAGGGCTGCCCGTTCTGAAACGTGCCACGCCCCACGATGCGCACATTGACCTCGGCGCCAGTATTGTTCACCGAAATCCCTTTTGTTGGTCCGTCCATATCGCTTTTGTTTTTCTCAACTCAGATTATAGGCCTCTCCCCCGGCACGTCAAGGGTGCTGTTCAGAGCAGGTTTCGCAATCAGGACTCTTCTGTGTCAGCACCACCGTCGTCATCGAAATGGCCGAGGGCTGGCACATCAACGCCAACCCTGCCGCCGAACCGGGCCTCATCCCGACCACCGTCACTTGGAAAACTCCCGTTGACCGATCAGGTCATCCAAGGCCACTTGACCGGCAAACTAACCGCCGGCGTTTATCCGCTTCTGACCGACGAAACATGCTGGCTTCTGGCAACCGACTTCGACAAGGCCAATTGGCAGGACGATGTACAAGCCTTTCTTGGAACTTGTAGAGAATGGGACGTTCCAGCGGCCAACCTCGCGCGGAAACTTGGCGCTGCAATTCTTACCAGAACGATGGAACGACGCCATCAAATCGGTCTCGATTCGTACGATCGCTTTTTTCCCAGTCAGGACACGATGCCCAAAGGCGGTTTCGGAAATCTGATTGCGCTTCCGCTGCAACATCTGCCGCGCAGTCGTGGCAACAGCGTTTTTCTGAATGCGGACTTTGTGCCTTATTCCGACCAATGGGAATTTCTCTCGGTCATCCGTCGGATGCAACTGACCGGGGTCGAGGCAATCTCCTGTACGTCGAAAACGAAGGATTACCCTCGGCCATGCGCCTATGTTTCTACAGATAATTGCAAATACGGGCTAGAAATTGAATTTCTAGCCCGTATTCAAGTTGGTAGCGGGGGTGGGATTTGAACCCACGACCTTCAGGTTATGAGCCTGACGAGCTACCGGGCTGCTCCACCCCGCAGTCAAAGTTGCGGTGACCTTAGGGGAGCATCACCGCTTCGTCAAGCCTTCTCCGTGCCCCAGCGCCGATACAGAAAACGTTCCCACGGCGAGAAAAGAATCTTATCGGCCAACAGTCCAATCACGATGATCACCAGCATAATAGCGACGACCTGATCCATCGCCTGCAATTCGCGCCCGTAGTGCAGCAAGTGTCCGAGTCCAAAACCGGTCAGGATCGTCACGTAAATCTCCGCGGCCATCAATGATCGCCACGCGAATGCCCAGCCTTGTTTCATGCCGCTGATGATGAACGGCAGCGACGCGGGCACGATGACTCGCGACCACGTGTGCAGACCGCGTGAACCCATCGTGCGCGCGGCGCGCACGTAAATCGGCGGCACGGTTCGCACGCCGTTATCGGTCGCGATGAGCGCCGACCAGAGCGTGCCCATCGTGACGACAAACAGCATCGCCGACTCGGTCTGCCCAAACCACAACAGCGCCAACGGCACCCAGCAAACACTCGGCAACGTCTGGAATCCGAGCGCGATGACGCCGAGCGTGTGTTCCATCAGCTTGAAGCGCGCGGTCAACAGTCCCAGCGGCAAACCGACGAGTAATCCCAGTCCATAGCCGACCAACAACCGCCGCATCGTAACGAGGATGGCATGTTCCATTGTGCCATCGGCCAACGCTTGGCCGATGTAGCGCAACACGCTCAACGGCGACGGCACCAACACCGGCGACCAGACTTCCATCCGCACCAACGCCTCCCAAATCACGACCAAACACACAAAGAAGATGATGACACCAATAGTGCGTTTCATTCCGCCACCTCGGTCAGGTCAGGATGCAGGTGTCGCTTGAGGGCGCGCGTGATTTCGGTCGCGTGTTTGGCGAGGTCCACGCTGTTGATGTCGCGCGGGCGCGGTAAGTCCACGGTAAACTGTTCCTGCACGCGGCCTGGGTTGGGCGAGAACAACACGACGCGGTCGCCAAGACAGACCGCTTCACGGACGTTGTGGGTGACGAACACGACGGTTTTTGGCCGTTTCTGGCAGATCGCTTGAAGGTCCCGGTAGAGTTGCTCGCGGGTCAACGCATCCAACGACGCAAACGGCTCGTCCATCAGCAGCACGCGCGGGTTCGGAGCGAGGCAGCGGGCGAGCGCGACGCGTTGTTTCATCCCGCCGGACAGCTCGTGGACGTTGGCGTACATGAATCGCTCCAAGCCGACCAATTCCAGATAGTAAGTCGCCACCTCGGTGCGTTCCTTGTTGTTGAGACGCGGTTTGAGTTTCAGTCCGAACATGACATTGTCGAACACGTCCAGCCACGGAAACAACGCCGGTTCCTGAAACATCACCATGCGATCACTGCCCGGACCGGCCACGGGTTTGCCGTCGGCGAGGATGCGGCCGTTGTCGGGCAGGTCCAGCCCGGCGATCAAATTCAACAGCGTTGTCTTGCCGCAACCCGATGGGCCGACCAGACAGACGAACTCCGTCTCGCGCACCGCCAGTGAGACGTTGTCGAGCGCGTGGATTTCGCCTTTGCGTGTGCGAAAACGTTTTGTGACATTCTCAACCACCAGTTTTGGGGTGTCCGGCGTCATGGCGTCTTCTCGCCCAACACCTCGTTCAGCAGACGCAACTCGTAGATGCGCGACAGGTCCGGCTTCTCGCGCAGGAAGCCAAGCCGATGCGCGTCCTCCGCAGACTTCAACAGTGACGCGCGCACCGGGTCATGCGTCAACTCCAGCCGTTTCCACGCGGCGTCCAGCGTCGCCGCCGGCAGCGGTTTTGTTGTCTCCGCCTTGATCTCGTCGTTCAGAAGTCGCTTCGCCTCATCGGGGTGCGCCTTGATCCACTCGGTCAACTCCACGTGTGCCGCGATCCACTTCTTCAACACCGCGGGCTTCTCCTTCAACAGCCGCGCACTGCTGACCAGATGTGTTGTCACGTACTTGCCATCCGGCCAAAGCGCGCTCTCATCCAGATACACGCGCCCCTTCGCCTCCTGTTCCAAACGCGTGACCCACGGTTCAACTGTCCAGACCGCGTCCACGTCGCCCTTCCGAAACAGCGCCAACTGGTCCGGGTTCGACGTCGGCAACACCAGCGCGTCGCCGCCGCTCATCGTCACACGCAGTCCCTTCGAGCGCAGCCACGCACGCGCCGCGACGTCCTGCGTGTTGCCGAACTGCGGCGTCGCGATCCGTTTGCCCTTGAAGTCGGCATCGCGTTGGATTCGTCCGTCGGGTTGCACGACCAACGCCGCGCCGCCGCTGCACGCGCCGGCGACGATGCGGATTTCCGCGCCGCGGGATTTCAAGTGCGCGTTGATCGCCGGGTTCGGGCCGACATACGCAAGATCAAGCGACCGCGCGAAGATCGCCTCCATCGCGCTCGGCCCGGCGTTATAGGCGAACCACTGAATCTTCACATCGGGACCGACCCGCTGCTCGAACCAATGGTTCTGTCGGGCAACGAGTGCCTGAGCGTGGGTGATATTCGGGAAATGGCCAACGCGCAGCACGATCTTCTCAGCCCGACCGTGCGCGCCCACAAACAACGCCAGCACAACCAGAACGTTGACAATCAAGCGTCGCATCTGCGACTACCATAACCTGTTCTCGTCAACCCTGCAAAGCGTTTTCGATTGATCGCCACACATCCTCCGGATCCTCCAGTCCGACGGAAATCCGGATCAAGTACCGCGACACGCCGCACGCTTCCGCCCACTCCAGCTCCGTGTAATGCGCCAGCAACGTAAACGGACACGCCAGCGTGAACACCGTGCCAAGGCTTGGTCCCTTGCACAGCGCCAGCCGGTCATAAATCTCCGGCGAGCGCCGCTCCGCGTCCCTCGGCAGAAACGTGACCAGCGAACTCCACCCGCCGTTGGACCGGCGCACGGCCTCGTACGCCTCCGCGAACTCCCATTTCGGATACCAGACCTTCTCGACCGCCGGGTGACGGTGCAGACGCTCGGCAATCGCCAGGCCGTTCGCGTTGTGCCGCTGCATCCGTTCCGGAAATCCGCGCGCCTCGCGCTCCAACACCACCGCGTCCTCCCACCACAACAACTCCTCGTGTTGCGCTGCCACGATCGGTTTCAACTCCTCGTACAACGGCGACCGTGGATTGCAGATCAACGCCCCGCCCATCACGTCGCCCGTGCCAACGACGTACTTCGTCAGGCTCGTCGCGATCAATGCCGCGTGTTCGCTCAAGTCCACATTCACCGGCGTCGCCACCACGTCGTCGGCCACCAGCGGCACGCCGTTCTCGCGCAACAACGGCGTTACTCGCCGCAAATCCGCCGAGCCGAGAAGCGGGTTGCCCGGAATCTCCGCGAACGCCGCCGCCAGCGGCACGTGGTGAATCAACTCATGCAAGTCGCGCTCAATCGTCGCCAGATTGTGCAACAACCGCGCGCCCGGACCGAACTTCTGTTGCAGCTTCAGCGTGTCAACGTATGGAAACCCCAACTGCACCGTTGGCCGTCCCGGCGCGCGCGCCTGCGTCGCCCGCAACGCCGCGAACTGCGCCGCCATGCCGGTCGGTTGCAGAAACACGTCGTCCTTACCGCAATCATACCAACTGGCAAGCTGACGCCGAAGCGACCGGAACACTTCCGGAACATCTTCCCTCTTCCGTCCCGACAAAAATGCCTCCGCCTGCCGGCTCGACACAATCAGCCCGGTGTGTTGCCAGAACATCTCCGGCACAAAACCGGCGGCCATTTCCGCCACACGTTGCGACGGCCACGGAAACCGGCCAAGTTGCCGCTGCATCTCGCGGACAAGCGGGTGAATGACAAAACGCGGGTAGCCGGTCCTGATGTGGGACATCGTCGCCGGCATTTTCTCCTCGTAGCCGACCACGTCCTGCCAGCGCGGCAACGACATCGAGACCGCGTGGACGGAATCTGGAATCGGCTGACCGAGTTTCATCTTCCTATGTTGTCATCCTGAGCGAAGCGAAGGACCTCACAATAATCGCGCGGTTGTCTCCGTACAGTTGCGAGGTGCTTCGCTTCGCTCAGCATGACAAGGTAGCTCACAACGCCTGCTCAATGTCGGCGATCAAATCATCCGCGTCCTCGACGCCAACGGAGAACCGCACGACGCCATCGGTGATGCCAACCACCTCGCGCACCGGCTTCGGTACGCCGGCGTGCGTCATCGTCGCGGGATGACAGACGAGACTCTCGACGCCGCCGAGACTCTCGGCCAGCGTGAACAACTCAAGTTTCCGACAAAACGACAGCGCATCGCCATCAATCGCAAACGTGATCATGCCGGAGCCGCCGGACATTTGTTTGCGGGCGAGTTTATATTGCGGATGACTCGGCAGAAACGGATAGCGAACCCACTGCACGCGCTTCTGCTTCTCCAGCCAGCGAGCAATCGAGAGCGCGTTGGCGCAGTGTTGTTTCATCCGCAACGCCAGCGTCCGCTGGCCGCGCGTCGTCAACCACGCGTCGAATGGCGACGGCTGGAGGCCGAGCGCTTTTTGGGCGAAGACCATTCGCTTGTGCCACGTCAGATCGTTGGTCGCCACGATGCCGCCGAGACAATCGCTGTGGCCGTTGACATACTTCGTTGTCGAGGAGAGCGAGAGTGTCGCGCCAAGTTCAATCGGTCGCTGGAGAAACGGCGATGCGAACGTGTTGTCCACAACAACAGGGAAGCCAAGCTTAGCGATGCCGGCGATGTCGAGAATCTTCAGCAACGGATTCGTCGGGCTTTCGATCCAGACCAGCGTTGGCTTCAACGCGCGAATCTGCTCCCAATTCTCCCGACGACTCAGATCGGTGTACACCGCCTTAACGCCGAACTTGGCGAAGACGCGCTCGAACAGCCGGTACGTGCAGCCGTAGAGGTTCTCCTCGGCGAGGATGAGGTCGCCACTTTTCAGGCTGGAGACGACCGCCGTGATTGCCGACACGCCGCTGGCAAAACAGGTTGCGTGCTCCGCGCCTTCGAGTGAGGCGAGCGATTGTTCGAGCAACCGGAAGTTCGGGTTGCCAGAGCGCGTGTAGTCAAAGCCGTCCGGGTTGCCCTGCGCGAACGTCGAAGTCATGTACACCGGCGGCATGACCGCGCCGGTGTTGCCGACGTAGCCGCGACCACCGTGCACAGAACGAGTGCTGAAACCTTTTTGCGTTTTGTTGCCCATGCTGGGGCAGACTATACGCTATTGGTTCAATTTCGTCTGTAAGAAACCGCCACGCAGGTTGGCGACGTTCGTGAACCCGTGTCCTCGCAGCGCGCACGCCGCCAGATAACCGCGCAGGCCTTTCTGGCAATACGCCACGATGCGGCGGTCGCGCGGCAGCTCACCGAGACGGTCGCGCAATTGCCCCAGCGGAATGTTTACCGCGCCGGGCAACACGCCAAACTCCGCCACCTCGTCGGCGTCGCGCACATCGAGCAGAAATTCGCCATCGGGACGCCACGTCTCCGGCGCCACGGTCGCAATGTCATCCCGCGCAATGTGCCCCGCCACGAACCCGGCGACATTCACCGGGTCGTTGGCCGAGCCGAACGGCGGTGCGTACGCAAGATCCAGCGTTTCGAGGTCGTACACGCTCATCTTCCCGGCGATGGCCGTGGCGAGCACGTCAATCCGTTTGTCCACGCCTTCCTCGCCGAGCACTTGCGCGCCAAGCAACCGGCCGCTGCCTTCCTCGGCGATGAGTTTGATCAACACCGGCTTCGCACCGGGATAATAGTGCGCGTGGTTCCCGTCGCGGGTTGGGCTTGTGAAGAACCGGAACCCGGCCTTGGCCGCCTGCGCGCTGTTCAATCCCGTGAATCCAGCGATCATGTGCCGGACCCGCACAATCGAAGTGCCCAACGCGCCGCCGTATCGCAACGCCGCGCCGGCGGCGTTTGCCCCCGCGATTCGTCCCTGACGGTTCGCCGGGCCAGCGAGCGCAATCCGCACAGGCGCGCCCGTCAACGCGTGCGTGATTTCCGCCGCGTCGCCGACCGCGTAAATGTCCGGGTCAGAAGATTCCATCCATTCGTTTGTTTTGACGCCGCCGGTCGGGCCAATTGCGAGTCCCGCGGCTTTCGCCAACTCGACTTCCGCTTTCACGCCGACACTCAACAGAATCAAGTCCGCCGGCAGTTTGGCGCCGTCAGCCAACTCGACGCTGTTGTCGGTGAACCGCACCGCTGCCGCGCCGGTTCTGAATTCAAATTTCTCATCGCGCACTTGGTTTTGGACGTGTGCGGCCATGTCACCATCGAGCAACGGCAAAATGTGCGGCGTCAACTCGACCACCGTGACGTGCAGTCCGCGACGGTGAAACGCCTCGGCCATCTCCAAGCCGATGAATCCGCCGCCAATCACCACGGCGCGTTTCGGACGACGCTCGTCGAGGAACGCCACGATGCGGTCCATGTCGGGAATGTCGCGCAACGTGAACACGTGCGGCAGATCCACGCCCGGCAACGGAGGCACGATCGGACGGGCGCCCTGACTCAGAATCAGTTTGTCGTACCGCTCGTCGCGCTCCGCGCCATCGGGGTCTTTGACCCGGATCGTTTTCGCCGCGCGGTTGATGGCAATGACTTCGTGATTGACGTGGGCATGGACGCGCGACCTCGCCCAGAACCGCTCCGGCGTCATGATGAGCAACTCAGCGCGGTCGGCAATCTCGCCGGCGATGAAGTACGGCAGGCCGCAGTTCGCAAACGAGATGTACGGTCCGCGTTCGAAGACGTGGATCTCCGCCAATTCGTCCACTCGCCGGGCCTTGGCTGCTGCCGACGCGCCACCAGCCACGCCACCGACGACCAGAATGCGTTTCATGATGCGCAGCAACTCCCGCGCGACTGCAACCGGTTCCACGGCATCTTCGCCAGAATCAACGCCAACCCACAGAACCCCGTCACACCGGCGAATACCAGACCGCAGCCCATCAGTAGCGAGATGATTACAAAACGAGGATTCACCGTCATCGCCAGTACCGCGCCCGTTGCCGTGATCGTGCCGACAATGATCTGCACCTGCCGCATCAACGGCAGCACCCGGCTCTCGCTGCGTTCGACCGGCAACCCGGCCGCGATCCACGCCGCCGTGCCGCCCTCGACCACCACACAACCGTTGAAGCCAGCGCGCTGGAGTTTCTCGACGGCCTTGCAGGCCCGGTTGCCGGACTGGCAGAGCACGTATACCGGCGCATCGGTGTTGTGCTGTCGCTGGAATGCAACAGGATCAAGGTCGTCGAGAGGAATGAGCTTGGCGCCCGGCACGTGGGCCTCGGCAAATTCGCCCGGCGTGCGCACGTCGAGCATCTCCACTTTGTTGCCTCCTGTCAGGAGACGGTTGAGTTCAATGGGTGCGATGGTGTTTTTTGATTGCATGGTTACCTGAATTTCCTTTTCACCCAACACTGAGCCGGCAACACGTGAAAAGTTACAACCGACTCGTTTAGGAGTGCAACTGCTCGAAGCGCTCGCGTAACGTGTCGTGCAGTCTCCGACGGAACTTGACCGGCAACGAGCAGGGCTGGCCGTCCTTGTAGAGGGTGATGGTCTGGCGGATGTTGTCCACAACGACCTGGCAGGGGTTGCAGCCGGCGAGATGTTTCTCGAACTGCTCGCAGACGCCCGGATCAACCGTGCCGTCCACGTACTCGTTCAACATCTTCAGTAGCTCTTCACACTTCATGGCTATCTGAACTGAGCCACCAGCAGCGGAAAGGTTACAACGGAATTGCGATTGTTTTCCGTCGGGGGGTTAGTAGCCGAAGCTGAGTTTGTAACGAAGGACGTTGTGGCAGGGAACAGTGTTGATCGTGGTCTTGCTCAGCCAACCCTGACAGATCAACTCGCCGATCACAGTGGTGCGGTGTTTCGCGATCGCCTCGGCAATTTCCTCACTCAGATCGAAGTCGCCGCCAATACACTCTTGATTGGGACAATCAATGCGAAAGACGGCTTTGGCATTCTCCAGGTTGGGCGTGTATTTGACTTGGGCATTCTTGGTGGTTCGCGTGGAGTCATAGTAGCCAAGATCCAGAGTCAGCGACTTCAACTCCCGGAACTTCTCCGCCAGAAGGGGCGAATCCTTGACCCGCCGCTTTTCTTTCTCTCGATATTCAAAACGGGGGCCTTCTTTCAAACGAAACATGATTGAGTCTTTCTGATGACCGGGTTGCGACGAGCGGATTGAGAGGAATGGGCATCCTGCGTTTTACAGGATGCCCCCTCTTGCTGGGTCGAATGTTTAGTAGCGACGCTCGCGTCTGCCACCGCGACCACCACCACCGCCGCCGCCGAAATTGCCGCGGGGGCGATCTTCGCGCGGACGGGCTTCGTTGACGGTGAGGGCGCGGCCATCGAGTTCCTTGCCATTGAACTGTGCGATGGCGGCGTTGGCTTCTTCCTGTGTTCCCATTTCCACGAATGCGAACCCGCGGGACTTGCTGGAGAACTTGTCCACGATCAGTTCGCACTTGGTAACGTTACCGGCCTGTTTGAACAGGTCCAGGACATCACCTTCGGTGGTGTTGAATGAGAGGTTTCCGACGAATAGCTTGGTAGCCATGTTTAGTGTTTCTTTCTGCTGCGGTTAGGAGGTCTCAGTGGGCGTTCCCGACTTGTTCGGATTTCGGACTGTCACTGAGCACAAAGCCACCTGACAATCTACCATTCACACTGCAGATGCTTCTATCTGCGAGCGGCTGCATCATAGCCTGTTTCTGCGGAAAAGCAACAGGAACTTCCGGCGGTCAAGCCTTCCTCCGGTGATAGCCAAGCTGGAGCGTGTAGTGCAGAACGTTAAGGCAGCGATCACGGTTGGTCGTCCTTCCTTTGCAAGCCATTTTCCCCGTAACATTCGCGAGTCGTTTTCTAACGGCTCCGGCCACCTCCTTGGTCAGATCGAAATCGCCGCCAATACAAGCGCTGTTGGGACACTTGAACCGGAACACCGACTTCACATTATCGAGGTTGACCATGTACTTGAGTCGGTTGCGTTTCTCGCGATTGTCCGAATCGTGATACTCCAGATTCACGGTCAGAGATTTCAACTGCGGGAATTGATCGGCAAGACTGGGTGCCTCCTGAACCCGCAGTCTTTGTTGTTCCTGATATTCCGCCCGCGCTCCGGATGGTTTGTGATGGGTTATCGCCATATTGTGTTTATGCAACCAGCCTACCACAAGTGCGCCTCGCCGTATGCCTAAATAGCTCGCACACCTAAATAGCTCGCATTGTCTATCGTCTCAGTTGAAGACGGCGGGATTCGTGGAAGCCAAAGAAGTAGGACGCGCTGACGTTACTCATGCGCGTGCGGCTGAAGTCGGCGCGATTCGTCACCGAAGGCACGGGTGAGTTTTTCTCGCAGTTCGAGCCGGGCGCGGAGCAGACGGACCTTGACGTTGGCTTCGCTCAGGCCGAGAGCGTCGGCGGTCTCTTTCACGGAAAATCCCTCGATGTCGCGGAGCAGGAAGACCAGCCGGTATCGTTCATCGAGTTCGGCCAACGCAGCGTCAATCAGGCGTTGGGTTTCGCTGCGTGTCGCCAGCTCGGCGGGGCTTTCGCGCCAGTCGGCAATGTATTCGGGATGCGGCAACGATTCGTCATCGAGCGATTCGGTCGGCAATCCCTTGCGTTTGCGGATCACCTTCAGCGCGGCGTGCGACGCGATGCGCGAAATCCACGTTGCGAAGCTGGCCTCGCCGCGGAAGGTGTCGAGATGTTCGAGCGCGCTCAGGAAGGCTTGTTGTGTCACATCCTCGGCGTCCTGTTCCTGCCGAACAACGCGACGGGCGAGCGTATAAACGCGCTGTTCGTGGCGGCTAACGAGTTCCTCAAACGCAGCCAGTTCGCCGGCTTGAGCCCGGCGGACCAGTTCGACATCGGTGGACGGCGGCGTCGGCATCGGACGACGGCATCCTGTCAGAAACCACTTCGGGCGTCAACGGCCGCCAGACTAGATTTGGTAGTCGTCCTTACCGCGGACGCGACCAAAGGGGATTTTGTTCCAGACACGCTCGTGGAGGTAGAAAACGACGATCTTGGTGAACAACTCGATAACCCCAATCGAGAGCGCCACCTTGATCTGGCCAGACACCAACAATGAGACAAGGATGGTGAAGATCGTGCCGGTGACGCGGTAGGAGATCGCCTTCAGGATGCTGCGTTTGCGGAGATCTGCCATGGTTCCTAGATGACGAAGTCGTCTGCCAAATCCGTGAGAGGTTGGGCCGGCGGGTGCAACATACCGGCGGCGACGGTGTGGTTGGTGCCTTCCTCGATGAGGATGAACGAACCGGTCAGACGGTTCGCGGCGTACCCGTCGTAGAGCAGCGGCTTGGTTGTCTTCAGGCGAATCTTGCCGATCTCGTTCAAGACCAGTTCGTCCTCCGACGGACCGGGTTCGAGCGTCTCGATGTTGATCTTGTGGTCAACGGACGTAACGATCGTGCGGACGTTGTGGGTCGTGTGCTTCAAGCCGTACTTGCGCCCGACCACCAACGGTCGCGGACTCACCCAACAAACATCCGCTTCCAAATCGGTGGCGCGTCCCGGCAGTTTGTCCATGCCGGCCAGCATGTCACCGCGACTGATATCAATGTCGTCGGCAACCTGGATGGTCACCGATTGCGGGCAAAACGCTTCCGTCTGCGGGCCATCATAGGTCCAGATTCCCGTCACGTGCGTTTTGATTCCCGACGGCAAAACGCGCACTGGCATCCCGACCTGCACGATGCCGCCGGCGATCTGGCCGGCGTAGCCGCGAAAGTCGTGGTGCTCGGTTTTGTTTGGGCGATTGACCCACTGGACGGGGAAACGGAAGGAGTTGAGGTTCCAGTCGCTGGCGATGTGAACGGTTTCGAGATGACCGAGCAATGTCAGGCCGTGATACCACGGCATGTTCTGCGACGGTTCAACGACGTTGTCGCCGAGCAACGCGCTGATCGGGATGAACGTCACGTCCTGAATCCCGATGAGCGGCAGGAACTCCTCGAACTGATCGCGGATTTCGAGGAACCGTTCCTCCGACCAGTCCACGAGGTCCATTTTGTTCACCGCGACGACAAGGTGCGGAATCCGCAACAGCCCCGCGATGTACGAATGCCGTCGGCTTTGCTCGATGACGCCTTGCCGCGCGTCCACGAGGACGATCGAAAGGTTGGCGGTCGAGGCACCGGTGACCATGTTGCGCGTGTACTGCACGTGGCCCGGCGTGTCGGCGATGATGAACTTGCGGCGCGGCGTCGCGAAGTACCGGTACGCAACGTCAATCGTGATGCCTTGCTCGCGTTCGGCGCGCAGGCCGTCGGTGAGGTTGGCGAGGTTGATGGTGCCGTTGCCGGTGAGGTCGGCGCTGCGTTCGAGCGCTTCGAGTTGGTCTTCCATCAACGACTTCGAGTCGTACAAGAGACGGCCAATCAGCGTGGATTTGCCGTCGTCAACGCTACCGCAGGTGTTCAGGCGGAGAATATCTACCGGGTGGTTCATGTTAGAAATAACCCGCTTTCTTGCGGTCTTCCATCGCGGCTTCGCTGGCTTTGTCGTCGGCGCGCGAGCCGCGTTCGGTGACGCGGGCGGCGGCGATCTCGGCGATGATGTCGTCCACGTTGTCGGCGCGCGACTCGATCATGCCGGTGCTGATGATGTCGCCGATAGTGCGGACGCGAACAACGAGTTCCCGAACTTCCTCGTTGGGTTTCGGTGGCAAGAGGTCCGTGACCGGCAACCATTGGCCGCGACGGCGGACGACTTTGCGGGGGTGGCTGAAGTAGATCGTCGGCACTTCGAGCTTCTCGCGCTTGATGTATTCCCAGACGTCCATCTCGGTCCAGTTCGAGAGCGGGAAGACGCGCATGTGTTCACCGGGATTGACGCGGGCGTTGTAGAGGTTCCAAATTTCGGGGCGCTGGTTTTTCGGGTCCCACTGGCCGAAGGCGTCACGGAAGGAGAAGAACCGCTCCTTGGCGCGGGCCTTCTCCTCGTCGCGTCGGGCGCCGCCGATGCAGCAGTCGAAACGGAACTCCTCGACGGCGGCAAGCAACGTCGGGATTTGAAGCGTGTTGCGGCTGATCTCGCCCGGTATGGGGACGGCGATGCCTTTGGCGATGGCGTCCTCGACTTTGCGGACGATGAGCTTGGCGCCGAGTTGGGCGGCGCGGTGGTCGCGGAACTCGTTCAGTTCGGGAAAATGATGGCCGGTGTCAACGTTGAGCAGCGGGAACGGCAGGTCGGATGGACGGAACGCTTTTTCGGCGAGCCGCAGCAGGCAAATGGAATCCTTGCCGCCGGAGAAAAGCAGCGCGGGACGCTCGAACTCGGCGGCGACTTCGCGCATGACGTGAATCGCCTCGGTTTCGAGGAACTGAAGATGGTCGAGATGGTAACTGTGGGTTTTCATTTATGGAGGCCGCACTCGTTTTTCTCGTCGCCCTTGGCGGGGTCGTAGTAGTCCCACTCGTTCGGCAAATCGTGCTCGCGAAGGTAGGCTTCCATGTCGGCGTCGGTCAACTCAAAAACCGGGCTGACCTTGAGGACGCCGAACTTCTCGTCGCGCGCGACGGCGTTGAGAGTTGCGCGGTGCGGGTTCTGGACTTTGCGCAACGCGGTGAGCCAGACTTGCGGCGCCAGTTCGCGCATCCCGCGCTCGAACGGCTCCAGCTTCATCGCGGCGCTGAATTCTTCACGCGACGTTTCGCCGTGACGCGCTTCCCAATGCGCAGCGCTGAGTCGCGGCAGGTACGGCTTCAGATTCAGATTCAGCCGCTTCGTCAACAAGTCAGCGAAGCGATAAGTCGCGGGCCGGTTGAAACCGTGGTCCACCCAGAGCACGGGAATATCCGGCTGCACTTGCGTCGCGAGGTGCAAGATGACAGCCTCGTACGGACGGAAATTGGTCGAGACAATCGCGCGGCCTTGCCCGACAGCCCAACGTGTGAGTTCGAGCGGCGTCATTTCGGGAATTCCACCGCGCGCACGACCCAGTCGCCAAACCGCTCGCCGGCGGCGCGTTCCTGTGCGTATCGTTTCAGAAGGGGACTCAACACACCGATGAGATCGGTCGCCTTGACGTTCTCCTTGTAAAGGCGGTTCAGGCGCGTGTTGCCGCCGTTGCCGCCGAGGAGAAGTTGATAGAGACCAACCGATTTGCCGACGAGGCCAATCTCGGCGGTGTAAGAACGTGCACAACCGTTCGGGCAGCCGGTGATGCGGATGGTGATCTCGTCGTCCTGCAAACCCGCCTCGGCCTGCGCGCGCTCGAACTCGGCAAGAAACGTCGGCAGAAACCGCTCTGCCTCGGTGATGGCAAGGCCGCAAGTCGGCAACGCGACGCACGCCATCGAGGCGCGCTGCGCGGCGCTGGGATGGATGTGCGCATCGAGAAGTTGCGTGATCGCCGCGCGGTCGGCGTCGGCGATGTTGACAAGCAACAGGTTCTGTGACGGTGTGAGGCGGACTTCGGGTTTGAAACGGCTGACCACTTCGCGCAGCGTGTTCTTCAGTCCGTCCTTGATTCTGCCGCTCTCAATGTACAGACCAAGAAACCATCGGCCATCGAGTTGTCGGTGCCAGTCGAAGAGGTCGCCCTGCTTCGTGAACGTGAAGGGGCGCGCTTCTTGCAGCTTGAAGCCAAGCCGTCGTTCGAGTTCCTCCCGACACCACGCGGCGCCTTTCTCGGCGAGGACGTACTTGAGGCGGGCATGTTTGCGGTTGGTGCGGTCGCCGAAATCGCGATGGATGCCTACGGCAGCTTTCGCGACCTCAACGAGAGAACCCGGCTCGACGAATCCGAGCAGATCCGCGAGACGCGGGAACGTCGCCGGGTTGTTGTGCGACATGCCAAGGCCGCCGCCGACATGCACGTTGTAGCCGACAAGGCGGTCGCCTTCGACAATGGCGACGAAACCGAGGTCGTTGCTGAAGACGTCCACGTCGTTGAGCGGCGGGATGGCGAAGGCGGTCTTGAATTTGCGGGGCAGATATTGTTTGCCGTAGAGCGGATCGGTAAAGTCAGGATTCAAGTTGATCTGGACTCCTTCGATCCAGATCGCGTGATAGGCCGGTGTCTGCGGCAACACCGCGTCGCTGACGCGCCGGGCGTCGGCGATCACCTGCTCCGCGACGCGACTCTGCAATGGCGTCGGCGGGGCCATGACATTACGGTGGACATCGCCGCAGCCGCCGAGCGTGGTCAACAGGGCTTCGTTAATTGCTTTGACCAACGGACCAAGGCCACCCTTGATGACACCGTGAAACTGGAAATCCTGACGAGAGGTGATTCGGAGTGTGCCGTTGGCAAAACGGCTGGCAAGGTCGTCACAGGCAAGATACTGGTCAGCGTTCAGCACGCCAGCGGGAAGCTTGGTGCGAACCATGAACTGATAGTGTTTCGTGCCCGTCTTGCGGGCATCCCGGTCATCGCCTTGATAAATACCGTGGAACTTCAGGAATTGCTCATCGTCGGCACTGAAACGATCAGTGGCTTGATCGGCCAGCGTCGTGGCAATAGCACCGGCTAATGTGGGCGAACCGACCTTGAGTTGCTCGTTCTTACTAATCATAATTATCTTTGGTGTTGTGCTTATGTATCGCAGGTTATGTTTTTGTCAACAAGAAATCTTTACCTGATCGCCCTTCCGCCATAAGCTCTCGTCACGACCATGAAAGAGTTCTTTATCGGCCTGTTTCTTGGGGTCATCCTGACCCTGGCGACTGTCTGGTATTTCGCCATCGGACGCAAACAACCACAAATCCGCCATGCGCAAGACGTGGCAGCGGCCACGGTGCAACACACCGTCGAGACCGTTGATGCCAAACTCACCGCGTGGCACCTGACCACGCCTGAGATCAAAGCCGAACTCGCCAGCACCGGCAAAGTCATCCGGCGTTCGGCCCGTGAATTCGGCGCGGCGGCGGCCAACACGGCCACCGATGCCACAATCACAGCGAAAATCAAGGCGAAGTTCATTGCCGAGCGGAGTCTTTCCGGTTGGAACATCGTTGTCAACACTACAGACGGACACGTCACGCTGGCCGGGACAATACCGGAACACAGCCTCATCGCCAAGGCGATGGCGATTGCGCTGGAGACCGACGGTGTGCGCGACGTGACGTCCAATTTGCAGGTGCGAAAGTAAGTCATGGACAAGAAAGAAATCGCCGAGGTGTTCAACGAGATCGGGCAGTTACTGGAACTGAAAGGCGAGAATCCGTTTCGCGTCCGTGCCTACTACAACGCCGCGCGCATCGTCGAGAGTTTGCAGGAAGACCTCCACAAACTCGTGGATGAGCAGCAACTCACCGACATCAAGGGCATCGGCAACGACCTCGCCGCAAAGATCACCGAGATGGTGACGACAAATCGGTTGGAGTTTTACGAGAAACTAAAGTCGTCGTTGCCGGCGGGCTTGCTCGACATGCTGCGGATTCCCGGTTTTGGGCCGAAACGCGCAAAGGTCGTGTTCGACAAGTTGAAGGTGGATTCCATCCAAAAGCTCGAAGCCGCCTGTCGTGCCGGCAAGGTCGCGGCGCTCGACGGGTTCGGCGAGAAATCGCAGCAAAAGATCCTTGAAGGCATCGAGATGGTTCGACGGTTTGCGTCGCGCCACCACATTCACAAGGCGCAAATCGCGGCGGGTGCGGTGTTGGAGACGTTGCGCGAGTCAGCCGGCGTCATTCGCGTGAGCGTCGCCGGGAGTTTGCGGCGTTGCCGGGAGACAATTGGCGACGTTGATTTTCTCGTCAGCGCCAAGCCGAAGGATGCGCCAGCGGTCATCGCGGCGTTCGTCGCGACGGAGGGCGTGATCAACGTGTCAGCGCAAGGCGAGACGAAGGCAAGCGTCGTGCTCAAAGGCGGGATTCAGGCGGACTTGCGCGTCGTGAGCGACGACCAGTTTGCATTCGCGCTGAACTATTTCACCGGCAGCAAGGAACACAATATCGCGATGCGTGCGCGGGCGTTGCGGCTGAAGAATCTCTCACTGAACGAGTACGGCTTCTCGCCCGCCGCTGAGAAGGAAAAGAGTGCAAAAGAACTCGGCAGCAGCATCAAGTGCAAGACGGAGGAGGAGATCTATGCGGCGCTCGACCTCGATTACGTCGAACCGGAATTGCGCGAGGACATGGGCGAACTCGAAGCCGCCGAGACTAGGAAGCTGCCGAAGTTGATCGAGTTGCCGAACCTACGCGGCACGTTCCATGTTCACTCGACGTGGAGTGATGGCATCGAGACCATCGAGAAGATGGCGGAAGCTGCGATGGAGCTTGGCCTCGAATACATCGGCATCGCCGACCACAGCAAAGGCCAGCGCCAAGCCAATGGACTCGACGAGAAACGTCTTCGTCAGCAAGCCGAGGAAATCAAGAAACTCAACGCCAAACAAAGCTTCCGAGTCTTTTTCGGCACCGAGGTGGACATCCTTCCTGACGGCTCGCTTGATTTCAACGACGAGACGCTGGCGTTGTGCGATTACGTCATCGCCGCCGTCCACACCAGTTTCGGACTCCCCGCGGACCAACAGACGGCGCGGATCTGCAAGGCGCTGGCGCATCCGCGCGTGACGATGCTGGCGCATCCGACGGGCCGGTTGTTGCTGGAGCGCGAAGGTTACGCCGTCAACATGCCGGAGGTGGTAGAGGCGGCGGCGAAGCACGGGAAGATCATCGAGTTGAACGCGCATCCGTACCGGCTCGACATGGACTGGCGGCTCTGGAAACGTGCAAAGGAACTCGGCGTGAAGTGCGCGATCAATCCCGACGCGCACAACATTGACGACTATCAATGGCTCCCGCTCGGCGTCGGCATCGCCCGCAAAGGTTGGCTCACGAAAGCCGACGTGGTGAATTGCCTGCCGCTGAAACAGGTCGAGAAGGCCATGGCTGCCACGCGGGCATAACCATGCCTCAGACACAATCCACGATGGCCCGGGCTGGTGGCATCCTGGCGTTGGCACTGACGCTCGGCGCGTTCGGCGCGCCAGCGTTTGTGTATGTCCGCTGGCTCGTGCGCGAACATCGCTACAACCTGATGATCGAACAGATCGCGCCGCATCACGGCGTGGACAAGTTCCTCGTCAAGGCCGTCATGCGACAGGAAAGCGGCTTTGATCCGTTTGCCCGGAGCAAGACCGGCGCAGTGGGTTTGATGCAGGTCATGCCCGGCACGGCGCGGCTGATCGGTGTGACAGAAGCGCAACTCTGGAACGAACGAACCAACATCGAGGCCGGTGCGTGGCTGTTGACGGACGCGCTGAAATTCTGGGGGCGACAGACCGACGACCCGGTGCCGTTCGCGCTGGCCGAGTATAACGCCGGTCGCGGCAACGTCCTGCGCTGGGCGCCGCAAGGCCAGCGCAGAACCGCCGCCCAGTTTCTCGCGAGCCTGCCGAACCGCGGCGTCCGCGGCTACATCGAACGGGTTCTCGAATATCGCGACGAGTACAAGGACGCTGGACGCCTGTAGAAAAAGCCGCCCGACCGGACGAGGTCGGGCGGCTACGCAAACTACAAGGTGGAGGCTCAAGAGGTCAGTCGCTCACGGTTGAGCGGTGACTACCTGGGTGAGGTCAGGCTAGGAGAAGCGCAGCCACCGCCCGGAGGCGTCGTGAGCGACTGGTCTAAACCTCGCACCACTCACTTTGACCCCACCCCTCCGGGAGCGTTCAAAGATTTCTTACGATTTCAGCTTGTCGTTCTTGGCGCGCGATTCCGCGGCTAATCTGGCCTTAAAACCAACCAATTGCTCGGCCAATCTTGCATCGCCGGTCGCGATGATTTGCACCGCCAAGATGCCCGCGTTGCGCGCTCCGCCGATGGCCACCGTCGCCACCGGAACGCCGCTCGGCATCTGCACCATCGAGAGCAACGAATCCAATCCGCCCGCCATCTTCGTCTCAATCGGCACCGCGATCACCGGCAAGGTCGTGAACGACGCCACCACGCCCGCCAAATGCGCAGCGCCACCCGCGCCCGCGATGATCGTCTTCAACCCGCGCCCCGCCGCGCCGCGCGAAAACTCCGCCACGTCTTCTGGTGTCCGATGCGCACTCATGATCCGCACTTCGCATTCGACACCAAATTCCCGGCACGCCTCGACCGCCTTTTGCATCGTCGGCCAATCCGAGTCGCTGCCCATCAAAACTCCGACCAATGGTTTGTTCTGTGTGCTCATGTCTCGCAAAGAGTCCTCAAAACATTCTCCAGTTCAAGCCTTTTATTTTCGCGTGTCGCCGCGTCCGCGTCGCGCGACACCGGGATCGGTTCGCCAATCCTCAACACCGCCCGCGCAAACGGCAGCGGCACTTGGAAAGTGTCCCACGCCTTCTTGAAGACGAATTTCCGGTCCACATCCCACGACACCGGCATGATGGCCGCCTGCGTGACCTGCGCGAGCGCGATGACGCCGTCCTGCACTTTGTATTTCGGGCCGCGCGGTCCGTCGGGCGTGATCCCGATGTCATAGCCGTCTTTCACCAACTTCGTCAGCTCCACCAGTGCCTGCCGGCCGCGCCGGCTGCTGGAGCCGCGCACGCAAATCAAATCGAACTGCTCGAGTACCCGCGACAGTTTCTCGCCGTCGGCGCTGGCGCTTACCAGCACAGCGACCCGGTCGCGTTTCCGTTTGCTCCAGTGTTTCTTGAACAGGAATGGCAGCAGCAGAATCCGGTTGTGCCAGAACGCAAAGATCAACGGCTCTTGCGGCGTACGCGCCAGCAAGCCGGACGGATCCTCAATCCGCCAGCGCAACGTGCGGCCGATAAACATCACCACCAGCCGCAAAAGAAATCCGAGAAACTTCATTGGCGCGACTATATCATCCACCGAGGCAGCGTGGAAGCATTTGGCACTGTGTTCTGTAGCGTGCGCCGCAAGCCGCGGATTTTTGTCATAATTATAAAAGCACCTCCGATAACTCTCCAAAACCGGGGATTTGTTGTAGGCCGACTCTGCGAGTCGGCGAAATCCTCAACAAAACCGCCGCTTCACAGAAGCGGCCTACAACCTCGGCAATCGGAAATGGAGTTACCGGAGGTACCCATAACAAAAATCCGCGGCTAGGTTTTCCGCAGACGTGTGGCTGCCCAGACAGCGTGCTCGCGCACCAACGGATCGGAGTCCAAGGCGGCGCGCTCCAGCACTGGTAACGCCGACACGTCGCCACGATTGCCGAGCACAACACAGACATTGCGGAGAAACCGCGTCCGCTTCAGGCGGTACAGCGGTGTGCCTCGAACGTAATCAGCAAACTGCTGTTCCGTCCACGACAACATTTCCACCAGTGGCGGCAACGGGCGCGGTTTCCATGTCGAGGGCTTGGCGAACCGGTTCCACGGACAAACTTCGAGGCAGGCGTCGCAGCCGAAGACGCGATCACCGATCTTGGAGCGAAACTCCTCCGGTATTCCTCCTTTCAACTCGATGGTGAGGTAGCTGATGCAGCGACGGGCATCGAGCCGGTAGGGTGCGGTGATTGCGCCGGTGGGGCAGGCGTCGAGACAGCGACGGCACTTGCCGCAGTGCTCGCGTTCGGGCGCGTCGGGGACGAGTTCACGCGTCGTCAGGATTTCGCCGAGCAGAATCCAGTTGCCGAAGTGGCGGTTGATGAGGTTGGTGTGTTTGCCGATCCAACCGATGCCGGCGCGTTGGGCGAGGTCGCGTTCGAGGATCGGGCCGGTATCCACGTACCAAAGGCCGTCCACCAGCTTCGCAAGCTCTTTGAGTTTCTCTCCCATCACATCGTGGTAGTCGCGTGTGCCGGCAGCGAAACGGGCGACGCGAGGAGGCGGTGACGGAGCGCCGCCCTCCGGAGGGCGCTGCTCCGTCAGCGCCCAGTAGTTGAGGCCAACGACGATAATGGAGCGGCAGCCGGGGAGAATCTGTTCGGGGTCGAGCCGGCGAGTCATGTAACGCATGTCGCCGTGGCAACCGTCGGCGAGCCATTGACGGTAGGCGGCGTTATGTTTCGGCGGTGTTCCGGTAGTGATTCCGCAGAGGTCGAAGCCGAGTTCGACAGCGCGCGCCTTGATCTGCGCTTCCAACGACATCAGTCAACGGTGGCGCGCTGGACGTAGGCGATGCCTTCCATCTCCACCAGCAGGTCGGAACGGCAGACACCGGCGTTGGTGTAGAGGATCGGAACCTTGCCGAAGTGTTTCTCGCAGACGTCTCGGCAGACCGGATAGTCCTCGATGCGTTTGACGTACACGCGCAGTCCGGCGACCTCGGAGAGTTGCGCGCCGGTGCCGGCAATGCCGTGGCGGGCGAGGTTGTCGGCGGCGATGAGACAACGTATGTTTTCGATGGTTTGTTCGGTCTGGCCGCGGGCGTCGCCGAGGTGAACCGTCTTGGAATTGACGATGCTGGCGGTGCCGGAAATCCAGACGGTCGCGGCGCCGTCGGCCACCAATGCCATGGCGCGGGAGAACTTTGGCGACTTCGGCGAATAGACGGCCTCGTAATGATAGACGGGCGTTTGCTGCGGATTCTCGATGGGCTGGAGGTAAACGTCGTCGCGGTGCGTGTCCATCGCGGTGCAATTCATCACCACTCCGGTGCCGTCCATGCCGATGCCGGTGCTGGCGGGATAGACTTCCTTGAGGGTCTCATCGAGCAGATGTCCCTGACAGAACCTGACGTCCTCATAGAAGTCGGTGCGGGCGCGATTCAGTTCCATGTAGCGTTCGAGGTTGCCCTCGGAACCGGTGATGTCGCCGAGATACAACCAGGTTCGCACGACGCGGTCAAAGGTCAGTCCGGCCTTGCCGAGCTTGGTTTCCATCTGGTTGAAGGCGTCAACGCTTCTCTGGTACACGCGGCCGGTGTCACAGCCGGTGGAGACGCCGCCGCAGTAGATCATGCTGATGCCGTGGTGGCTGGTCATGAGCGTGCCGGGAGCAGGTCGTCCGATCCGCACCGCGGGTCCGCCGATGGCGCACAGCTCAATGGCCAACGCAGCGCCGTTGCAGGGAGGTTGGTGGACATAGGTCGTCACGGGACCGGCGTTGCGGTAGTGCCCGGCACACGCGGATTCGCAGGCGGCTTGGTCTGCCGCATTTCTCAGGAAGACGGTCTGGACTGTTGGTTGCAGGGAAACGGGTTGGCTGTCCAGCGTGGTTCGGATGGCCTGAAGCGCCTCGGCAATCTGTTCGGAAAGAGAACCATGGCCCTCGGGCGTGACCATCAACATGAGGCGTGTGACTTCGCCGTGCCGCACGACGGCATGGCGGACAATGGATTCGTTGAGTGGAACGGAAACGGCGCCGGGACACAGGCTCTCTGCGCCTGCGTTCTCTCGGCTGTTGACGTCTTGACTCATGATCCTAGTCCCTGCATCGGCAAGATAGACGACCCCCTCGGGGGGTTATTCGGGATTTCTTTGTTTTTGTTCGAGCGCTTCACGCGCCTTGGTTGCCAGCGCGAAGGCCGAGTACGGTTTCTGCAGGAGCAAGGTGTCGCGTTCGAACGCGCCGTTGTCGGCGATCTCCTGGGAGATGTAACCGGAGACGAACAGCACCTTGATTTGGGGATGACGCTTGAGTAATTCGTCGGCGAGTTGTTTGCCGTTCATCTGGGGCATGACGACGTCGGTGACCAGCAAGTGGATGGTGCCTGCCTTTTCGGCGGCGATGCGGAGCGCATCTTCGCCGCCGGCGGCGACGAGGACTTTGTAGCCGAGTCGTGTCAACATGGCCTCGGCCAGTTGGCGCACATCGGCGTCATCCTCGACCAACAGGATGGTCTCGGTGCCGAGCGGCAATGCCCCGGAGATTTTAGCGTCGCGTTTGCGACTCTGGCGCTCGGCGAAACGCGGCAGGCGGAGGCGGAAGGTGGCTCCCTGCCCGACGGCGCTCTCGACAAGGATGTGGCCGCCGTTCTGTTTAATGGCGCCGTAACAGATGGCCAGTCCGAGACCGGTGCCTTTGCCGACAGGTTTGGTGGTGAAGAAAGGCTCGAACAGGTGGGCCTTGACTTCGTCGGTCATGCCGATGCCGGTGTCCCGGATGGTCAGTTGGATGTACTCGCCCGGCGGTGCGACGGACTCGGCGTGGGCGCTGTCGAGGGTGAGGTTGGCGGTTTCGATGATGAGTTTGCCGCCTTGCGGCATGGCGTCTTGGGCGTTGGCGACGAGGTTGGTGACGACCTGTTCGATCTGGGTGGAATCGGCGCGGATCCGGCCAAGGTTCGGGGTGAGCGACAACGTGAATTCGACGTCCTCGCGCACCAGGCGGCGGAGCATCGGGTCGAGGTCGGTGAGCAGCGCGTTGAGGTCGAGGACACACAGTTCCCCGATTTGTTTACGGCTGAAGGCCCGCAGTTGGCGCGTGAGCGCAGCGGCGCGTTCGGCGGCTTTTTTTATCTGGCTGACTTGTTTGAACAGCGGGTTATCCGTCTCGATTTTGGTGAGGGCCATTTCGGCGTAACCGAGGATAACATTCAGGAGATTGTTGAAATCGTGCGCCACGCCGCCGGCGAGGCGGCCAATGGCGTCCATTTTCATGGCGTGGTTGAGTTGTATCTGCAGTTCGGTTTCGCGGGTGACGTCGAGTTTGAGGGAGATGTAGTTGACGATGCGGCCCGAGGCGTCGCGGACCGGCGAGATCGTGGCGTCTTCTTCGAAGATCGTGTTGTCTTTTCGTTTATTGATGAAATGGCCGTGCCAGACTTCGCCTTTCGAGAGCGTGTCCCACATCTGGCGGTAGAACTCGGCGTCGTGTTTGCCGCTCTTGAGGATGCGCGGGTTCTGGCCGAGCGCCTCCGCGCGGGTGTAGCCGGTGATTTTTTCAAAGGACGGGTTGACGTAGAGGATGTTGGCTTGTGCGTCGGTAATCATAATGGTTTCGGCCGCCTGCTCGATGGCGGCTGCCAGCCGCACGCGTTCTTCTTCCATTTGTTTGCGTTCGGTGATGTCGCGGTTGCTGGCGCGCCGGCCCAGACAGGTGCCATCGGCACGGAACACCGGCTGGCAAACGTGATTGAGCCAGCGCACTTCGCCGCCGCGGGTGACGATGCGGAAATCCAAGCTGCACGGCGGCGCTGCGGTTTCCCACGCGAGATGCTCGGCCATGGCCACCTTGTCTTCGGGATGGATGATGCGCAGGAACAGATCCGGGTCCTGTTGAAACTTTATGGCGCCGTAACCGGTGATGCGGAGGCACGAGGGCGAGACATATCGGAACTGGCCGTCCGGCCCGATCCAGAATTCCCAGTCGTAGGTGAAATCGGCCATGGTGCGGAACTGTTCCTCGCTCTCGCGCAAGGCAGCCTCCGAGCGTTTGTGCTCGGTGATGTCGCGCACGATCGCCTGAACATGTCCATCTTCCGTCCTCCAAGCGCTGGCCTCAATGGTGACGAAACTCCCATCTTTGCGTTTCATGGGACGTTCAAACTGAGTTGCTTCGCCTCGCTCAATTTTCGCCAAACGCTGACGGCCGCCCTCGCGACTTTCGTCCGAATAGGTATCGAAGATCGTGAGGCGCAGCAATTCTTCCGGGGTATAGCCGAGCAGGTTGCAGATTCCTTCATTCACGAAGAGAAAACGCCCATCGGCGCCCAACGTAAAAATGCCGTCGCGCGCGTGGTCAACCAACTGTTGATATCGGTGCTGGCTTTGTCGCGCCGCCTGTTCTGCGCGGCGCTGGTCTTCGAGCATGTTCAGCATGGCGAGTTGATCGCGTTGCAGTTTCTCGTTGGCCTGCTTGCGTTCGGTGATGTCCTGGACCGTGCCTTCATAGAAAAGGATCTTGCCGTTGGCATCCCGCACCGCCCGCGCATTGGTGGAAACCCAAATCAGACTGCCATCCTTGCGGCGCACCTGATTCTCCATTCCATTGACTTCTCCTTGTTTTTCGAGCCGCCGTTTGAACTCCTCCCGCCGGGACGGATCCGCGTAGAGTTGGCCGGCGATGTCACGGACACCGGCGGTGAATTCTTCAGGGGAGTCGTAACCGTGAATAGTCGCCATGGCCGGGTTGACGCTGAGCAGGACGCCGTCCGGGGTGCTTTGGTAGATGCCTTCGGCCGCGTTATCGAAGATGTTCCGGAATTTCTCTTCGGCTCGTCGCAGCGATTCTTCCGCCCGTTTGCGTTCCGTGATGTCGCGGAAGCTCCAGACGCGCCCCACGATGGTCGCGTCAAGTTGTTGCGGCCGGGAATAGCGCTCAAGGATGCGTCCATCCTTGAAGCGTATCTCGTCCATGGAAGTTGCTTCCGGATTCTGATAGAGCGCCTGCACTTTGCTCAGGAAGTCCTCGGGACACTGAAGTTGATCCAAGACATACTGGAGCAATTGCTTGTCATCGCGCTCCGCCATGAGCGCATCGGGAATCCGCCACAGGCGCAGGAAATTCTGGTTGAAGCCGGTCACTTTGCCCGCGCGGTCAATCACCAGGACGCCGTCCGCCGTGGATTCGAGCGTGGCCGCGAGCAGGGAATGTTCGTTGGCCAATGCCTCAACGGCCCGTTTGTGTTTGGCCAGTTCTCGTTCCAAGTCACGGGTGCGGTCTTCCACCATGGCAGCGAGGCGGTCCGTCTCCACGCGCTGCAGCAAGCCGGCCATCTTGACCTTGGCCATGACACGAATTTCGGCTGTCAACTCCACCACATCCACCGGCTTAGCCAGAAATCCTTCACCACCAGTTTCCAAGGCCTGAATACGACTATCCCTGTCACTGCGCGCACCGGTAAGAAAAACCACAGGGATATGTCGCAGGCGATCATCAGACTTCAATTGACGGCAGACTTCAAACCCGTCCATTCCGGCCATCATGATGTCCAGCAAAATGACGTCGGGGTCTTTCTGGCGCGCCAGTTCGAGGCCATCCGGTCCGTTCTCCGCGGCGAAGAACTTGGCATTGGGGAACGCTTCCGTCAGGAGCGCTTGCAACACCTTCAGGTAGGTTGCCTCGTCGTCAATCGCCAGGATCTTGAGCGGGCTATTGTCCATGGAGGCTCCCACCGATCTGATACTTCTCCGTTTGGCCGGTTTGTTTCAGCAGCGCGTTGATCTCCTTCTTCAACTCGATCATCTGGAGTTCCCGGTCCACGGTCACGGAATGGAACCGTTCGAGCGTCTCCATCTTCCGCTGCAACTCTGCTTCGGCCTGTTTGTGGGCGGTGACATCATCGAACACCGCCACGATTTCGCCGGTGGACAAACGGTACACGAAGTTCTCCGCCCAGAACGTCAGTTTCCTGTCCTGATACAAGTGTGCGCCATAACGTTCGGCGACGCCCGTCCGCCAAACGCGTTGGATCACCTCCAGCAATCCCATCTCGCGCACGCCGGGAAACACTTCCGTGACCGGGCGACCGACCACGTCGCTCACGGACACCTTGGTGATCGCCTCGCCGGCGGGGTTGAGGTCGCGGAAGATGAAATCGGCGCCGTCGTGAGTGGCTTCGTACACGGCGACGCCACTGCTCATGCTGGTGAACATCTGGCGGAAGCGTTCTTCCTTGTCGGCCAGCCATCGCTCGGCCTCGCGCCGTCGCGTTTCCTGCTGCAAATGCTCCATGGCAAAAGAAACGTTCTCCGCCACTTTCGCCAGCAGGACCGTCTCCTTGTCGCCAAACATGCCGGCGTCTTCCGCGTACACCGTCACCGCTCCCCATGTTCTTCCGCCCAACTTCAGAGGAACACAGGCGGCGGGTTCGTCGCCCCTGTTGGCTCCGTGTTGGATGAAGGCATCGGTATTATGCCGGCTGATGCTGGCCAGTTTGAATCCGCCACATTCCACGAGCACACGGCACACTTCGTGAAACAGTTCGCTTTCGGCCTGCACGCGGACGACGGTTTCGTTGACTTGGCTGAGCGCCGCATACAGGCGGTTCATGCGTTGCAGTTCGAGTTCGGCGCGTTTGCGGTCGGTGATGTCCCGGATGATGCCTTGAAAATACCTTCGTCCTTCGACTTTGACCGCGCGCAAGCTGGATTCGATAGGGAAGATCGTGCCGTCTTTACAGCGGTGGGTTGTTTCGAGAACCATGCCCCCCGTATCCACTTGCTTCGTCTGTCGCTCAAAATCATTCAACGCCTCTGTCGTGCGCAGTTCCCGCACGTTCATCTGCAACAACTCATCGCGCGTGTAACCGTATTTTTCGACAGCGCGGTCATTGGCCTCGACAATGTTCCAGTCTTCATCGAGCAACAAGATGATGTCGTTGGCGGTCTTGACGAGGTGCGCGACCCGCTCGGTCATGGCCAGTTCCTGCCGGAGCAGGTGCCGCTCGCGCTCCCGCCACACCAACAACAACGCCAGCCCCGACAGCGCCACCAGCGCCAGCCCAATCACCCCCTCACGGAACTCGACCTGGCGCAACGGCGCACACACTTCAGCGTAATCCATCTTGGCCACCAGTCCCCACGGCGTGCCTGGAACACGGCGCGCCACGGCCAGCACCGGCATGCCCCGGTAATCCGTCCCTTCTACAAACCCCTCCTTCCCCCGCACCGCGAGCGCCGACGGCAACTGCGCATGGCCAATCGGCATCCGCAGTTTCAGCGCCGTTCCGGAGCGGTGCCGCAGCTCGTTCAGGAACAACACCTCAGCGCCTTCCCGCCGCACCAGCAACGTCTCCGCCGTCGCGCTCGGCACCGGCCACGTCTGGATCATCGGGAACAGATGGCTCCCCGGATCAATCTCCATCATGAACACCGCCACCGGCGGAGCCGACCGGTCCGGCGACTCCACCGGCACCAGCCAATCCATGTTGATGTAGTTGGTGATGACCGTGCTGAGATGCAGATCGGACACCACGGTCCGCCTCGATCGCAACGCTTCCTGCGCCTTGAGCCGCGCGCGCTCCCCAAGCCAGTTCTCATCCGCCGGCACCGACAGATGGACCTTCTGTTGTGTGTCCAGCAACAACACCCGCCGATATCCCTCGCGCCGCCGCAGCGACGCCATCCAGTCAAGAATCTTGCCGCGCGTTTCGGTGTCCGTCGGCATCGCAAGGAACCGCTGGACCTGCCGATTCAGCCACGGAGCATCGTTGACGGCAACCGCATCCGCCATCCGGCTTTTCCACCAGTCGGTGATCTGGCGCACCTTGAGTTCGGCGATGGAGTGCAGTTGCCGCGTCGCGGATTCACGAAGCGATTCCCTCTGGGAATGGTACGCGCCAATGTTCGTGAGAATGATGACAGCCGCCACCAGGAGGAATACAAAAAACAGTATCCATCCATACCTCGACTTCTGAATCGAATTGCTCATTCAGGTTCCTGGCGCTGCTCACCGACCGATTGTCTAGCAGACAGAAACGACTGAGTCAATTACTTCACGGCTTCGTCAACACGGCCCGACGCCGACACGATAAAGCTGACGCAACGAATTCAAGCTTTCTTTGCCAACGACTGGAAGGCGATGTGTTGCATGTAGTGGTCAAGCAACAAAATCGCCATGAACGCCTCCGCCACCGGCCAGACGCGCGGTGCAATGGTCGGGTCACGGCGCGTGACGGCGGCGAGGTCCTTGTTCTCCAGCGAGACCTTGTCAATCGTGTGCTGGGGTTTGGCGATGGTCGGCGTCGGCTTGACCGCGAGACGAACGACAATGTCCTGGCCGGTGGCCAGACCGCCGGTGATGCCGCCGGCGTTGTTGGTGCGGAAGGTGACTTTGCCGTCCTTGGCGTCCATCTGGTCGTTGTCCTGCGAGCCGGTCATGTCCTTGACGGCCAGCCCGGCGCCGATTTCGACGGCCTTGATCGTGCCGATGCTCATCATCCGTCCCAGTTCGCCGTCGAGCTTGTTGAAGACCGGCTCGCCCATGCCGCACGGGATTCCTGTGGCGACAACCTCCACGAGACCGCCGCTGGAATCGCCGTTGCGGGTGATTTCCATGATCCGTTCGTACATCGCGTCAGCCGTAGCGAGGTCGGGGCAGTTCAACTTCGGATGAATGCCGTATTCCTTGCGGATCGCTTCCTCGTCGAAGTGAATCATCTTCTTGTACATCTCCGGCACTTCCCGCTCCAACTCGGCGAGCACCGCCATTTTCTGCAGCATCCGCATCTCGGGTTTGAAGCGGCCGGATGTGAACACCCAATTGTAAACCGGATCATTCTTCCAGCGCATTTCCTTGTACGCGGCAACCTTCGGGCGGATCTTCTCAATCGGCATGTCGGCGAGACGCACGCCGGCGGCTTCCTTGACGTAACCGGTCACCTCGATGCCGTGATCTTTGAGGATGCGTTTCGCGATGGCGCCCGCCGCCACAATCGTTGCTGTGTATCGTCCACTGAAGAACCCTGCGCCGATGGAGTCGTCCCACTGACCATACTTCACATAGGATGCATACGACGCATGTCCCGGGCGCGGCGTGCGGTTGGTGACGCGATACGCCTCGATGTGCTCGAAATGCCGGTCGAGGTTCGGAATCAGGATCGTGAACGGAGTGCCATTGGAATAATGGCCGTTGTGGAAACCCGGCATTGTGTCGTCGCAGTTCTGGCCCGTGACAATCACCGGCACATCCGGCTCGCGGCGCGGCGAAGTCAGTTCGCCCTGCCCCGGCTTGCGCAGGAGCAGGTCGCGATAGACTTCTTCCTCTGCGATGAGATAACCGGGCGGAACGCCTTGCAGGTGCGTGACCAGCGTTTCCTGATACGATCCGCCGGCGACGGTGACTTTGAACAAACTGCCAATGTTGCATCCAAGCATAATGTTTCTCTCTTTCTGTTATAGTCCGGGCTCATTCGCGTAAGGCCCGGGGCGGCCCTTGTAACGGTTTTGCCGGGAAAAGCAACTCAATAATCAGCTCTTCTTCGGCGACACACGGTGATAGATTCAGCCCCGTGAAACTGATCACGCGCAACGCGGCCATCCGCGGCGGAGCGATCCTGCTCGTGCTCGCCGCGGGGCTGTGGTACATGTGTGCCAAGCCCGGCACGGGACAACGCACCATGAGACCGCTTCCCATCTCCGCCGACGCGCTTCGCGCCCACGTCCAAGTGCTGGCAGGCGACATCGGCGAGCGCAACGTCTTCCACCCCGGCTCGCTCGCCCGCGCTGCCGACTACATCGAACAGCAATGGCGTGCACAGGGCTACAACATTACCCGGCAGGACTGCGGCAACGGTTGCCAGAACCTCGAAGTCACACGCCCCGGCAACCGCGAGATCATCATCGTCGGCGCGCACTACGATTCCGTCGCGGGCAGCCCCGGCGCCAACGACAACGCCAGCGCCGTCGCCGCATTGCTCGAACTTTCGCGCATCCTTGCCATTCAGAAAACGGAGCGCACGACTCGTTTCGTCGCGTTCGTCAACGAGGAGCCTCCGTTTTTCAAGACGCCGCAGCAGGGGAGTCGTGTTCATGCGCGCGCCTGCCGCCAGCGCAGTGATGATGTCCGCGTGATGATCTCGCTGGAAACGATGGGCTGGTTTACCAACGCGCCGGGCAGCCAAAAATATCCATTTCCATTGGGTTTCTTTTATCCGAACCGTGGCAACTTCATCGGCTTCGTGTCGAATTTGTCGTCGCGCGGCGTGATGCACGAGGCGGTGCGCGCGTTCCGGGCGCACACGGATTTTCCGGTGGAATGTTGCGCGATGTTTGCGAGTGTGCCGGGAATTGACTGGAGCGACCACGGTTCATTCTGGCACGAAGGTTACCGTGCGTTCATGGTGACCGACACGGCACCGTATCGCTACCCGCACTACCACGAGGCTACGGACACGCCTGACAAGGTCAACTACGAGGCACTCGCGCGGGTTACCCACGGCTTGAGCACCGTCATCGCATCGCTGGCGAACACGCACTAGGTGACTGATTGCTGTGCGGGTTGTTTAGCGCCGCCGTCAGCAACGTCGGCCCCACCAGAAGAGCCGTGACCAAGACCGCTTTCATTATCGGGGCCGCGTCCCCAAATCGCGATATCCCCACTTGACCTGCCAGATGCGAAACGCTGCTTCCACCTGAATCGTGAGCGACATTTTTGATTTTCCCCAGCGGCGATCCGAGAAATAGATGGGAGTCTCAACGATTCTGAGTCCGAAGCTATGAGCCAGAAAAGCCAACTCAACGAGGAAAACATATCCGCTGGACTTGATCCGTTCGAGCGGCAACCGCAGCAATGCCTCGCGCCGCCAGAGACGATATCCCGTGGTCATGTCGCGCAGTGGCATCCCCAGCAGCGTCCGCGCATAGAAGTTTCCAAAAGCCGAAAGCCCCTTTCTCCAAGGCGACCATCGTTCATCCACCGACCCACCCGCCACATAACGCGACCCCAGCACAAGGTCGGCGTCTTCGATGCGCTTGGCCATTTCCACCAGCACCTGCGGGTCGTGGGAAAAATCCGCATCCATCTGGACCACGCCCTCGGCACCGTCCGCCAACACTTTCTTGAAACCCTGCAGATAAGCGGAACTCAACCCCAACTTTCCGGCACGATGCATCACGGAAACGCGACCAGGATGGGCCTTGGCAAGTTCATCCGCCACCTGACCAGTGCCGTCGGGGCTGTTGTCGTCCACGACCAACACCCGCAGATCGAGTGGGAGCGCAAACAAAGCGGAAACCAATTTGGGCAGGTTCCCCGCTTCGTTATATGTCGGAATGACAATCGTGATCTGCAATTTCAGGGCGAGTGTAGATTGCCCTTACTTGAAGTCAAGCCTCCGCCGCCGCGCTCCGCCGCCGCGCAACTTTCGCGACGGCGCGCAAAATATGCGGGTTGTTCTTCTGTGAGTTTTGATTCTGCTCGGACCAACGGTCGTAGCCGAGTTCACGGAAGGCGACATCGTCCGCTTTGTCCAGTTCCACGAGTACGTCGCGCATCAGCCGCCAGCCGGTGAGCTTGAAGCCTTGCAGCACTCTTGCGCCGGTGGAGTAGGTTAACTGTTTCAGTTCGGCGCTTACCAAATGTTCCGGTATTGTTCCGGCTGCGTCATCCTCCGCCGCGAGCGGGTTCCAGAATTTTTCCGCTGCGTCGTACGACATCTTGAACAACGCCGGCGGCGCCGCTTTCGGTCCCGTTTTTCCCAAGTCGCCGGCGCCGAGAGCCTTCTCGGACCAACGCGCCATGCCTTCTGTGTACCAGGCGTTCTTGAAATAGGTGGTGCTGTACTGAATGAGGTGGAAGAACTCGTGCGCCGGCGTCAGGTTCGCGGAGGCTTTGACCGAGGTGGCGACGTTAAAACAGAGCGAAAGCGTGTTGGTCGGGTCTCCGGGACGCTTGAACCGTTGAAGCTCGTCGCAGGCCACGCCGTTGAAGCGCAGGATGCTTTTGTGCAGGAGATGGATGTCCAGAAACGATGCGCCGCGAAAGCGTTCGGTCTTGAATGGATCAGGGAAACCAAGAGTTTCGACAAAGAGCGAGTAAGCCGCCGAAGTTTGTTTCGCGATGTCCTCGACGTTGGCGGTGTCCACGGCGTTGGTGCCGATGGTGTCGTAAAAGATGCGAATCCGTCCGAGCCGATACTCGTGTGCAAACTTTGCCGCGTAAACCGGGCACGCGATCACAAGCAATGCAAGATTGATTCTTATCCAGCGAACTCTATAATCCATTTCACAGGTATTATGACAGCCACCGCTCCTCCTGCAAAGAAAACGATTCCGCTTCACACCAAGATCCTCATCGGCCTCGTGTTGGGCGTCGTGGTTGGCATCGCGACCAATCTCACTATCGGCAGCGACAAGGTTCATGGGTTCGTCGCCAATGTCACCGAACCTCTCGGACGGATGTGGCTCAGCGCGATGATTATGATCGTCATTCCGCTGATTATCTCGACGCTCTCGCTCGGTGTCGTGGGGCTTGGCGATCTGAGGATGCTCGGACGAATCGGGCTGATCACCATCCTGTGTTTCCTGTTCCTGACGGCGCTCTCGGCCATGTTGGGTCTGGTCGTGATGAACGTTTTTCATCCGGGCACCGGGCTTGACCCGGCGGTGAAGGACAAACTCATGCAAATCTACAAAGGGGAGGCAAAAGATGCCATGGGTTTGGCCAGCGGCGGGTTCAACATTGACCTCTTCGTCAAGATGATTCCCCGGAATCCGATTCAAGCCATGGCGAACGGCGAGATGCTCGCGGTGATTTATGTGGCGCTCATTCTCGGCGTGGCCATGACGCTCATCCCGCGGGAGAAAGCCCAACCGATGGTGCACTTCATGGAAAGCCTCAGTCACATCGTCATGGCCATCATTGAGCTGGTCATGCGCGTGGCCCCCATCGGCGTGTTCTGTCTCATCTTCAGTGTCATGGCGCGCTTCGGCTACGAACTGTTGCTGCAACTTCTGAAGTATGTCGTCGTCGTCATCGGCAGCCTCGCTGTGTTTCAGTTCGGCGCGTATCCACTCGTGGTGAAGTTCATCGGAGGCCGCGATCCGTGGGAGTTCGCCCGGAAAATCCGCGTCGTCATGATCACGGCGTTCTCCACGTCGTCCAGCAACGCCACGCTCCCGACGACCGTTCGCGTGGCCGAACAGGAACTTGGACTTCCCCGCGAAATAGCCGGCTTCGTGCTGCCGCTCGGCGCCACGATGAACATGAATGGCACGTCGCTCTTCGAAGGAGCTACTGTGCTCTTCCTCGCGCAGGTTTTCGGCGTTCACCTCACACCTCAAGCGCAGCTGATTGTTGTGTTGATGTCGGTGGTGACAGCCATCGGCACAGCAGGCATACCGAGCGGCTCGATCCCGCTGTTGATGATGGTGTTGGGAATGGTCGGCGTGCCCCCGGAGGGAATCGCCATCATCCTCGGTGTGGACCGGATTCTCGACATGTGCCGCACCACCCTCAACGTCACCGGCGATCTCGTCACGGCGACTATTGTGCAGCGTTTCGAGAAACCCCGACAGGGCTAACAGTGCCTGACAACACGCCTCGCCCCATTTCGATGCCTGGCGTAGTATCCAGAAGGTTGCAGTAACGCGACAAATCCAGATCATGAACAACAGGATTTGAACGAATACAACTCTCTGTTATACTGCCCACTCGCATCTCAACAAGATGATTATGGAAGACACAATTGCCGCCATTTCAACTCCTCTTGGCATGGGAGGCATCGCCATTGTGCGTGTGTCCGGCCCGCTCGCGTTGCGTATTGCAGACGCTGTTTTCCGTTCCACAAGTGGAACGCCATCTCAATTCCCCTCCCACACCATCCATTACGGCAAAATCGAACAGGGAGGTCAAGTTCTCGATCACGTAATGCTGACCGTGTTTCATGCCCCTCGCAGCTACACCACCGAAGACACCATTGAGATCAATTGCCACGGTGGTCCCCTGACTGCCCAGAGTGTTCTCTCGTGCTCCCTGAAACATGGTGCACGTTTGGCTGAGCCTGGTGAATTCACCAAGCGCGCTTTCCTGAATGGACGCCTTGATTTGACACAAGCAGAAGCAGTTATGGATTTGATATCGGCACGTACGCAACGCGCTCAAGCGGTTGCTGCAAGAGCATTGGAAGGCCATTTGTTCCGCCAGATTGAGGCCCTCCGTAAAAACATGACAAGCCTGCTCGCGCTGGTTGAAGCACATCTTGATTTTCCCGAGGAAGAGATCCCCCCCATCCCATTTGAGCAACTCCGAGTTGAACTTGATGAACACATTGCCCTTCTCCAAACTCTCCTTCATACTGCCCGTGAAGGGCATATCCTACGGCACGGCATTCTTGTCGCAATCATTGGACGTCCCAATGTGGGCAAGTCCAGCTTAATGAACGCGCTTCTGGGCCGCGATCGTTCCATCGTAACACCTATCCCTGGAACAACACGCGATTCCGTCGAAGATATAACTGTAATCGGCGGCTTCCCAATACGTTTAACTGACACGGCCGGCTATCACAACGCACGCGGCATGATTGAGTCAAAAGGCATTAATCGAGCTCTTGAAGTATTGGAACAGGCAGATGTCATCCTACACGTCATTGACAGGTCACGCCCATTTTCCCAAAGTGATCTTGACTTGATTCGATTGTGTAGTCCAAAAGAAACTATCCAAGTCTATAACAAGATTGATTTACCATCTAAGCTCAAGGCACCCGACGAACTTCGTCAACACACTTCTCTGGATATATCCGCCTTGACAGGGACCGGTATTGACTCGCTCCGAACTGCGATTCTTCAAATCATCACAAGCGGAGGAGCAGAATCAACAGATCTCGATATAGCTGTTAATGAACGTCACACCAATTTGTTGTCGGACGCTTTAAGGTCTTTGTTTGCAGCGAAGGAGGCACATTGCAACTGTCAAGGATCTGAGATTCTTGCACACCACATTCGTTTAAGCCTTGATGCAACAGGTGAGATCATTGGGAAGACAACCACAGAAGATGTTCTAGATCAGATATTCAGTAACTTCTGTATTGGAAAATGAGTTCTATGTACAGTTTTCCAAAGACTTTCGATGTAATTGTAATTGGTGCTGGACACGCTGGTGTGGAAGCTGCATTAGCAAGTGCTCGCCTTGGGTGCCAAACTCTACTATTAACTTCTAATCTAGATACAATTGCTAAGATGTCGTGCAATCCAGCAATCGGAGGCATTGCGAAAGGACATCTTGTGCGCGAAATAGACGCTTTGGGCGGAGAGATGGGTGTTGCAGCAGATCATGCGGGCATTCAATTTCGTATGTTGAATACGAAGAAAGGACCTTCGGTATGGGCTCCACGGGCACAATGTGATAAGTCTGTCTATCATACTCACATGAAGCGAGTACTTGAATCAACGGTTTGTTTGACAGTAAAGCAAGGCCAAGTTGATGATCTAGATGTCGATGACGGTTGTGTAAGAGGGGTCATAACGAATACAGGAGTGCGATTTCTTAGCAAGACTGTAGTTATCACGACTGGTACATTCTTGCGCGGGATGATTCACATAGGGAATACACAACTTCAAGCAGGCCGTGCTGGTGAACCAGCGGTATGCAGCCTATCGGACTCTTTGCAGAGATTGGGCTTTGAATTGGGACGCCTGAAAACAGGGACACCACCGAGAATTCATAGGAACTCCATTAACTTCAACAAGGTTCAGATTCAATATGGAGATGATATTCCATCATTCTTCTCTTATAGAACACCTCGTTCGTTCCACGTGGAACAGACCCCTTGTTTCATTACCTACACAACTGAAGAAACAGCTCAGGTTATCCGACAGAATCTACATCTTTCGGCTATGTACTCTGGACGAATTAAAGGAATCGGCCCACGCTACTGTCCGTCCATCGAGGATAAGATTGTGAAGTTTCCAAATAAGACGCGACATCAGATATTTCTAGAGCCAGAGGGTCGCATAACAGACGAATTCTACATTAATGGCACTTCAACTTCATTTTCAGAAGAAGTACAGCTTCAGGTGATTCGGTCTATCCAAGGACTCGAACGTGCAGAGATTATGCGTCCCGCTTATGCAATTGAATATGATTATGCATCGCCATATCAACTTCATGAAACACTGGAAACCAAATCGGTTAACAACCTCTACTTTGCAGGCCAAATCAATGGAACTTCTGGTTATGAAGAAGCTGCGGCACAAGGAATCGTGGCCGGGATAAACGCAGCACTCAGAGCCGCCCAAAAACCGCCGTGTTTCTTTTCGCGAATGAACAGCTACATTGGTGTGATGATTGATGATCTCGTTACGAAAGGGGTAGATGAGCCATATCGTATGTTTACCTCACGCGCAGAATACCGGCTTTTGTTACGGCAGGATAATGCAGATCTTCGTCTAACACCCATTGGTCATGAGCTGGGATTGATTGGAGAAGAACAGTGGCGTGCATTTGTAACCAAGAGAACATTAATTGAATCAGAGCTTCAGCGTCTTAAGAGTAAACGCATTGAAAATACAACTTTTGCTGAGTTGTTATGCCGTGCAAATATGTCATATACGAACTTACCTGAGTGTCGTACTGATCTTCCAGAAGACGTGCGTCAGGAGATTGAAATCCAAATAAAATATGAAGGTTATATTGCGCGTGATCTGGATCAGATTCAAAAGGCGGTTTCATTGGAAGGAAAGAGGTTGCCCAGCGGAATTGATTATCATCAAATCAAGGCACTACGTATTGAATCACAGCAAAGACTTAGCCGGTTCCGTCCTGATTCAGTGGGTCAAGCCTCACGAATCTCCGGTGTTACGCCAGCGGATATTGCTGTGCTTATAGTCTGGTTGAAGAAACATGCCCCGACTACTACAAACCCTTAAGCATGTGCAGATGCCTGACTAATATTAGGCGGTGAAACAACCGGAGACTCATTCGTCACTGTTTCCAGTTTAGCTTGCTTGATTGGAGGTAAGCTGGCTACCGGCGATTGAGTAGATGCAGGAGGAGGACTCCCCGTTTCGATAATCTGCTCTATTTCTGTGGCGTCAAGTGTTTCGCGTTCGAGAAGTGCTTCTGCAAGTGCGACCAATCGATCTCGATTTTGGTTAAGAATCTCCTTTGCACGGCTGTAGCTGTATTCGATTATATTACGTACTTCTTCATCTATCTCACGAGCGGTTTGTTCGCTAACCTCGCGTCCTTTGAATAGATCCCGCCCCAAGAACATATGCTCTTCGCGATCACTGACGTTGACCATGCCGATGCGTCCACTCATGCCCCATTCTGTGACCATCTTACGAGCAATTAATGTTGCTTGACGAATATCCCCTGCAGCTCCGCTAGTGTAGTCGCCGAAAACAAGTTCTTCAGCGATACGGCCGCCCATAGTGCCGGCTAACTCGTCGAGCAGTTGACTGCGGCTTTCGTGGTACTTGTCCTTTTCGGGCAGTGAGAAGGTTGCGCCCAAAAACATGCCACGAGGAATAATGGTGACTTTGTGCAATGGTTCGGTATGCTCAAGTTTGCACATTACCAATGCGTGACCGGCTTCGTGGTAAGCGGTAATCTTCTTGTCTTTTTCGTCAAGCACACGGCTTCGTCGTTCTCGTCCCCAACGAACCTTATCACGCGCTTCTTCGAGTTCTTCCGTGCTGACCGCCTTCTTGTCGCGGCGGGCAGCCAATAAGGCCGCTTCATTAATAAGATTAGCGAGGTCGGCGCCGGAGAAACCGGGGGTGCCGCGGGCAATGACCTTGAAGTCAACATTCTTTTCCAGTTTCACGTTTCGGGCATGGACTTGAAGAATTTCTTCACGGCCCACAAGATCGGGCATGTCAATCATGATTTGGCGATCGAAACGGCCGGGACGCAGCAGCGCGGCATCGAGGACATCAGGGCGATTGGTCGCGGCCATTATGATGACGCCTTCTTGGGTGTCGAAACCGTCCATTTCGACAAGGATGGCGTTGAGTGTTTGTTCTCGTTCATCGTGTCCACCGCCGATACCACTGAAGCGCGAGCGGCCAACAGCGTCAATTTCGTCAATGAAGATGATGCAGGGTGCGTTGCGTTTGCCCTGTTCGAACATATCGCGCACGCGACTGGCGCCAACGCCGACGAACATCTCGACGAAATCAGAGCCGCTGATGGAGAAAAAAGGCACATCGGCTTCGCCTGCAATGGCTTTGGCCAGAAGCGTCTTGCCGGTACCCGGGGGGCCAACCATGAGCACGCCCTTTGGAATGCGTCCCCCAAGGCGTTGGAACTTCTTGGGATCCTTCAAAAACTGGATAATTTCTTCCACTTCTTCTTTGCCCTCTTTCATGCCAGCAACATCTTTGAAGGTGACTTTGTTGCGTTCACGACTGAGAAGACGGGCGCGGGATTTACCAAAGCTCATGGCGCCTTTGCCGGCAAGTTTGAGTTGACGTATGAACAGGAAATAGAGGACGACTACAAAGAGAATCGGACCGAGTGACCAAGAGAGAACCTGAACCCACCACTGACTCGTTTCGTCGAAGGTAATCTGAACGTTACGAGATTTAAGGTATTTGTAGATTTCGTCACTATACTTGGCGCAACTGATGAAGTGAACAGTCTTCTTGTTCTCGTCCTCGTATTTGCCTTTGAGTCTATCGAGCGCCCCGGTGCCGGCTTCGATGGTGACCTGTTTGATGAGGCCGCGCTCGATTCTGTCTTCCAGCTCGCCGTATTTGAGTTCTATCACAGGTACGCGCTGGGACTGTTGGTAGCGCCACAACAACGGCAGCACGACGAGCACCAACAACCAGACCAGCAGAATCACACGGTTGGACAACCCCGACCCGCCGGACGGCGGCGTGCGTTTCAATTTTGACAGAAGTGGAGGTTTCTCTTCCATGATACCGACCAATCACTAACACAGGCATCCAGCCAATGCAACCGGTTTGATTGGCAGGAAACTGGCCGCCGGCATCGAAGTTCTGGATTGGCTCGCTCGTGACGTGGCGGTCGGTGGCAGACGAAATCATTTCTTGTAAATCTCAATCTCGTTGAATCCGGCGAGGACGCCCGCCGGCGTGGCGGTGATGGTGATCCGCATGTAACGGGCCGCGTCCTCGAAGAGAACGAATTGATCCAGGAACATCAACGGCGGACGCGGGACCTTCAGGATGGTGCTCCGTTGTTTGCCGGAGACGGAACGCCACTGCTTGTTGTCGTCGGAAAATTGGAGCGTGAATCTTCGTTCGCCGTCGTCCTCCCAGATCAAGCGCACGCCGCAGAGCGCAGCGCGTTCGCCGAGGTCCACGGTGAACGATTGCGGCAGCGTGTTATCGGCGGCGCGCCAGCCGGTGCGCGTGTGGCCGTCCACGGCTTGCGCGGCGTCCTGATGCTCTCGCGCGCTGGTGGCGGTGACGTTCTTCTTCAACGCGAGATTGATCTTGCCTGTGATAGGCTTCTTCGGTGTGACGATTTTCGCGCGCTCCAACGCTAGGTCCACTTCACGGAACGACCGGTAAATCTCGCGCTGGTATTCGGAAATCTTCCGGCCTTTGGAGTCGGTAAGCGTCAACGCGATGACGATCACATCCGGGCCGGCGGGAAGTTCCACGCGGCCCAGACACGCGGCATCGTCGGCGCGGACATTGCCGGTAACTTCGCCATCTGAGCGTTGTTTGCCGGTTTGGACGGTCCACTTCACCTTGCAGCCGGGCAACGCGAGCGTCAGGTCGTTGGCGACCCACAATTCGATGGCCGCGCCGCGCTCGATCAGCCGGTAGAGCGGCACGATGGGTTGGTTGACCTGCGCCATTTCGTAGTAGGCCATCTTCGGTCTCAGATCGTGGCTGACAATCGCCTTAGGCCAGTGCGCCGCGGTGGCGTCCACGAAGTGAAACTGGAAATAACCTGCCATCGCCTGTTTCGAGAGGCGGAAACCTTTCGTGGCCTCCGCGAGCGCGTCGGCTTGATACGTCTGGCTGGCGGTGATGTACTCGGCGAGGTTCGCTGGCGGTTTGCCGCGAAAGCCGAACACTTGGCGGAGGTCGTCGCCCTTGCCGCACTGGCGCGCGCCCCAGAGTTTGTCTTCGGTCGGCGCGGGCGGTTTGCCCCAATGCGACGGATAATTCTCAGCCATCGTCTCGTAGGCGTCGAGCGCCTCGGCGCCAAACTCGCCGGCGGTGCGCAAGCGTTCCGGTTTTCGCGGCGCGGCGGTGTCCCACAGCCGGTGCAGCCCGCCGTACCAAGCATCGTAAGGATGAAAGTCACCGATCACACGGTCTTCGTATTCCGGTTTGCGCAACGCGTACGTCGCGCCGCTCGCCGGCACGAGAATGCGTTCGGGGTCGGTTTTCAACGCCGCCTCGACGACATCGGTAACATCGAGGTGACATTCGTTGACGAACGAGAGCAACACGACACCGGGATTGTTGTAGCAAGTCCGCGCGAGCGGCGCGCCGGTGAGCGCCAAGTCGGATTCCGTCTCGTGGCCTTTCGACGCGAAGCCCGCGCCTTGGTCCTGCTCGGTCATGATGCCGAGCCGGTCGAACAGCTCGCGCACTTCGGGGAAACTCACGTGCTGGCAGATGCGCAGCGCGTTGAAGTTGGCCGCCTTCAACAGCAGCGCCGCCTCCATCAGTTTATCCGGCTCGTTCCAATACCAGAACGCGTTGAACGCCGCCGATGCATTGGAGCCGCGCAGATAGATTGGACGGTCGTTCAGCAGGAACTGACCCTCCGACACCATGCGGAAACTCCGGCACCCAAACAACACATCGCGCACATCCACCACGCGCTTGCCGTCGCGCAGCGTGACGCGACAACGATAGAGGAACGGCTCCGCCGGCCACCAGAGGCGCGCGCCCGGCATCGGGATCGTCAGCGCGTGTTTGCCCGGCAGACGAACGCGGGCAGTCTTCCGATACGCGCGGCCCTCGAAATTCTCCGGCAGAATCTGCACGTCGAGTGTCAGTTCTTTCGCTGCCGTTGCGTCAGTCTCGACCGTTACCTTCGCTTCGTTGGCCTTCGGATACCCGCGCGCGAAAATCTCCGTCACGCACGCCTCGGCGGTCGTTTCCAGAAACACCTCGCGATGAATGCCGAAGCCGCTTCCGAGCGACGAGGTGGTGCCGAACGGAAAATCGGGAATGGATTTTTCACGGCTGCCGAGCACGTGGCGTTGGTTGGGCGCGGCGTCGCCGGGAGAAAACGGCAGCAGCGACCACTGGCTCATCGGCTCGCGAAATGCCGGCCCTTCGATCACGCGCACCGCCAACGTGTTCTTCGCCTTCAACAGCCCGGTGACATCGAAGCGGAACGCCTCGTAATAGACTTTGTGCCGGCCGAGGAACTTGCCGTTGAGCCAGACTTCCGCCTCCCAGTCCACGCCGGCAAAACAGAGGAACACGCGTTTCCCCGACGCCGTGGTGGTAAAGCGCGTGCGATACCACAGGATGCAACTGGCCGGGTACCACCTTCCGCCTTTCTTGACCGGCGACCAACGCCACTCGGGCACCGTCGTCGTTTCCCAAGCCGAATCGTCGTAGTCTTCGCGAAACCAATCCGGCGGCTCCGGTCGTTTGCCATCCTCGGAGTCGGTGATCTCGAACTTCGACCGCCATTGTCCGCCCAAATCCTGGCGCGCGCGAACGTCGAGTTTCTCCGGCAAGCTCCGCAGGTACGGCGCATACTGCTCGCGCAATTCCGCGACGCGCTCCTTGGTTTCCGCCCAATTGTGCGGCGGCGTCACCCACGGGTCAGCTTTCAGAAGGGCGGGATCGAGATCCGCCTTGTCCATCAACACGCGAGCGGACGGATCCTTCTCGCTGACGAATTGATAGCCGAAAGCAACCAGTTCGCCCAAGTCGAACCGGAACTTGTTTTCTTTCGAGATGCGTTTTGCGCATTTCGCGAGTTCGTCGCGCTTGAGGCGCTCGGCGCGCGGCAGGCCGACGAGAATCTTGTTCCCGGAGTCTTCCAAGTCGAACACGTACATCTCGTCAAAGACTTCCTGATACGTCCGCACCATCGCATCGTACAGTCGGTTGTACTGGCGGCTCCAAACATTCGAGACAACGATGCCGCGCGGCGACAACGCCCGTTTCACGGACCGGATGAACTCGACGGTCGCCAGACTGTACGGAATGCTGTCCTTTCCGTAAGCATCGAGGACGATGATGTCGTAAGGTTCGCGACAATCTTCAATGAACTTGCGTCCGTCGGCGACGTGGGCGCGCATCGTGGCGTCCTCGCGGAACCCGAAGAACCGCTTGGCCACACTGACCACTTCAGGATCAATGTCAACCACATCAATGGCCGCTTGGGGATAGTGCTTGTGAAGGAAACTGGGGATGCTCCCGCCGCCCAATCCGATGACGAGCACGCGTTGCGGCTTCTCGCAGAACACCAAGCCGGCCATTGTGCCGCGCACGTAGGGAATCTCAAGGTGATCCGGGTCGCCCACCTTCACTGCGCTCTGTTGCGCTCCGCCTTTCTCGAATCGCAGGCTGCGCAGACCTTCGTCATTCACCGTGACCAAGATATTATTGTACTGCGACTGTTGTTCGTAGAGGACCTTATCCTCGGCGAGTGCGACGACGCAGGCCGCCGCGACGACAAGCAGTCTCAACAGTAAACGTATCTTCATGGCCGGCATTATCGCAAAAGGCAAAGTACTCGTCACGCTCCGCGTGATGACCACATTCCGGAACAAAACCGGAACATTTGTCGGGCTATTTCTGGTAAATCTCGATCTCGTTGAACCCGTCGGCCATGGCCGCCGAAGAGGTCAACCGATCTCGAAACCTATCGCAAACGCGGCATCCGGCATATCACGACCTTCGCCGTCTATATTGACGCGGACTACGCGAAGAAATACGGCGACCTCAGTTTCATCGCCGAATACGGCGCCGGAATGCTCAAGTGACAGCTACCGCGGCTTGATGGTCTTCAACGCTTCCTGAAGTTTCCCAAGCCGCCTGCATTCATCGGACCGCGAGCAGGCTCGCGGCTACAGAACATCGTAAAGATCCGGAGGTGTGACAGTCTCAGCGTATTTCGACGACGCGGTGCCCCGCCTGTAGCGCGGTCTGCAAACTCGGCAGAACAGATTCGAAGGCTGTCAGAAGAGCTGACGTGCGGCAGTTACCCATGCGCACCCAAACAACCTGCACGACCGCGCCGGGTTGGCAAGCCCGTTGGAAGAAGTCTTCGTCTTTGGTGATCAACGCCAGCGAGTTAGCCGCTGCGTACTTCCAGATCTCTGAATCACTCGCCGCGTCAAGGCTCACATCCAACACGTGGCGGGCATCGTGTCCGCGCGACACCAACCATTTCGCCAGCGCCTTCGGAAGCTGGTTATCAACGAGAAATTTCACGCGGGCTGAAGAACGACGTGATCCGTCTGCATGGCGGCGTATTCAATCGCGGCCAGAACATCTTCGCGTTCCAGGAAGGAATAATCACGGAGAATCTCCTCGATGGACGCGCCCGCACTGAGCAATTGAAGAATGTCCACCACCCGCATGCGTTTCCCGCGAATGCAAGGGCGGCCACCACACTTGTCCGGCTCAAGCGTGATACGTTGAAGCAGTTCTGTATTCATTGCCCAAACACCATGCCATAATAGCTACCGGGATACAAGCTCGACGCACCGGCGGCAAGTTGCAACCAACGGCTCCTAAATTGTCATTAAGCCCTCAGCGCGCCACCACAACTACTCGCAAGCCGAAGTCGTGGTAGCGAGACGACGGGTAGGTGCTGACGCGGTTGGCGGACCGGCAATACGCGGCAATGTGGCCCCACGAACCACCGCGCAACACACGAGGCACCCCAAAAGATGGCCCAACCGGATCGGTAGCGGCATTAGAGTCGTAGTTTCCGTACCAATCCGCACACCATTCCCAGACGTTGCCGTGCATGTCGTAGAGTCCCCACGCGTTCGGTTTCTTCTCACCAACCGGATGCGTCTTGCTGCCGGAGTTCCCATAATACCAAGCGTAGTTGCCGAGGCCGACGGTATCATCGCCGTAGCCATACTCGGTTGTACTGCCGGCCCGGCAGGCATACTCCCATTCCGCTTCCGTCGGCAACCGGAACGTCTGCCCCGGCACTTTCTCGCACAGCTTCTGTATGAACGTCTGGCAATCCTCCCAACTCACCGAATCAACCGGATTCTTCGCGCCTTTGAAGTTGCTCGGATTCCTGCCCATCACCCCCTCCCACTGCTTCTGCGTGACCTCGAACTTGCCGAGATAAAACGGTTTCGAGATTGTGACTTTGCGCACCGGCCTTTCGTCGCTGAGGCCCTTCTCCGATCCCATCATAAACGTACCGGCGGGAATAAGGACGAATTCCATTGTGACGCCGCCGAGATCAAACGTCAGTTTTTTTTCGAGGGCGTGTCGGGATTGGGTTGAGCGTGGCTGGTACCGACCAACCAGACAACGCCGGTGAGAGTCAACACAGTGCGGACGACGGCAGCAACAGAGACCTGACATTTCATGGAATGCCTCCTGTTTGTTCGTGGCACCAGACTACTGCCCAGCCAAATTCCACACAAGCCCAAAGCAATCCGTTTTGGTGCGTGAGTGGTTGGCGAGAAATAGACGGCGGCTCACTTCGCAGCGGGTTCGAGTAGCGAGACGGCTACCAGTTCACGACTGTCACGGGCGAAGACACAACGGCCAGCGAATGCGGGGTGCGCCCACGTCTTGCCGATGATCTTCGCGCGTGATTGTTCGTCGTAGCCGGCGGGACTCAGCCGCGCGAGGATGAGGTTGCCCTCGGCGTTGAGGATGATCGCGCGGTTGCCGTCGCCGAGCCACACGAGACTCGCTTGCGGGTCGCTTCCGCGCGGTGTCATGCGGTGGTCGTCGTCCCAGATTTTCTCGCCGGTCGCCAGCTTGAAACAAGTCAGACCATTCGACCTGTCTAGCAGATAAACGTGACCGTCACGATAAAGCGGCTAGGACATCTCGCCGCGCAAGAGTTGTTTCTCCTCCCAGAGCAGCGTGGCTTCGGTCGCGTTCTTGCCGAGACGGATCGCCTTCGAGCCTTCCCAGTAGCCGCTCACGAAGACGATGCCTTCCTGAAAAATCGGCGAGGCAATCGAGACGCCGTAGGTGACCTTGTACGGGAAAGCCCAAAGCGGTTTGCCGTCGCGCGGGTCGAGACCGCGGATGTTCGACGGTGTCCAGCAGACGAGTTGCGGCTGGTTGTTGTGTTGGATGATGATTGGCGTGCAGTAACCGCAACGGTCGTCCACGCTGCGCCAGACTTGCCTGCCCGTCCTGCGGTCAAGCGCGATGTAGCAGCCATCCGGCACGGCACCGGTGTGGATGATCACCAAGTCCTCAAAAATCAGCGGCGACGCAGCGAACCCCCACGTCGGCAAACGCGCGCCGTGTTTCTCCACCATGTCCTTCGACCAAATCGTTTTGCCCGTGGCCGCATCGAGGCAAAACAGATGACCGAGCGCGCCGAGCGTATAGACGCGACCATCGTTCACCGTCGGCGCCGCGCGCGGGCCGTTGCCGTGGTGGAGAGCGCCGTAGGTGACCGCGTAGGAATGCGTCCACAACGGTTTGCCCGACGCGGCGTCGAAGCAAAGCACGCGCTCGACCTCCTCCGGTTTCTTCTGGAGGTCCATCGTATAAACCCGGCCATCAGCCACGACCACGCCCGCGTCACCGCCGCCGACCGGCTGCCGCCAGAGCTGACGCAAACCTTCCGCCGGCCACTTCTCCGGCAACTTGGGCGCGTTCCAAGTGCCGTCGCCACGCGGCCCGCGCCATCGCGGCCAGTCCTCGGCGAAGGCGGGAACGACTGCGCCAATCACAAATACGGCAGCAATTACTTGGCGAGCTATCACGAAGTTCATAATCTATCGCGGCTTGATTGTCTTCAACGCCTCCTGCGTCTCGGTGTACATCCGACGCGCCAGCGCGACGCGCTTGGCGGGGGTTTCATCACCGGCAACGAGGCGCTCGGCTTGTTCAAGGCAGGTTCCCATTCGCGCCATGACTTCTGGTGTGAAGATTTTTGGACCAACGACTTTCAAGCCTGATACTCCCTGAAGCCCGTACGATGCGCAGCCGTTCCAGTCCTGCATGGATTTCTCCATCGCCATGAAATAGTCGCGCATCGGCGCGGCGGCAGGTCCATAGAATTTTTGGAAGTAATCCTCCAGCAGCGTATCCACGTCGAGATCGGCATTCCAGCAAAGCTTGGCGGCGACGTAGTAGTTCAGGCCGAGCCGGTGCCAGAGATCGGCGCTGAGTTGCGTGTAGAAACCTTCGACGCCGCACTTGCGGTAGTAGGGAATGTCGCTCCGCATCGTGTGGACCAACGGCCACGGCAGGTTTGCGCGCCCCATGCCGCCGATGGAGTAATACTCATAGACGAACAGGTGCGGCGACAACTTCCGCCATTGGTCGAGAATCTTGCGGAACTCCTGGTTGGGCTGAAACTCCGCGTCCGCCTTGTAGGTCACTCCCTCTTTGCAGGCGCCACTACTTATCGGATGATTGTGACAGAAGTAAAGATGGCAGAGCTGGAAGAACAGGTTCGATTCCGGTCGGTACTCCTTGTCGAGCGGCGGACGCGCATACATCGCGTAAGCGCCGACCTTGATGAGCACCTTGGGATGCTTTTGCTTCACGAGCGCCGCGACCTCGTTGTTGAAGATGGCTAGCCGACGCGAATACTTCGCGAACCAATCGCGTCCCGGTTCGTCGAGCGCCGTGCATTTCCCGCACTCGCAGAAGCCGCCGCCATCGTTGGGCGAGAGCGTGATGATCTCGATGCCCGGCTCAGCGTCGAGCGTGGCAATGAGGTTCTTGGCAACCTCGCGGACGACATCGGGATTGGATGTGCAAAGCTGGTTGCCGTGGCTCTTGCTGTCGGTGACGGTGCGCTTGCCCTTGACCAGCGCGAAGTATTCCGGGTGCTCGGCGTAATACTTCTCCGGTGGAATGAGCACGACGAAAGTGTGGAAGTGCCATTTCCAGTTAATGCCGACGCTGCGGTCGCTGGCCTTCACGTAAGCATTCATCCGCTGGCGCAGCGACCATTCGCCGTCGCCGACCCATCGCACGCGGAACGACGGCTTGAACGTGAGGTTGATCTTTCCGATCTCCAGCTTGTCGCGCTTCGGCACGTGCTCGCCGAGATCGCCCGGCATGAACCAGCGCACGTCGAAATACCGTTCCAGCAACTCGTAAACGCCGAAGACCGTGCCAAGGTCGTTGCTTCCCTGTACGACCAACCCGTTCCGCGCCGAGCGCAACGTAAACTCATCGCCAGCCCCGTGCGTGTTGCGGATGAAGAACGAGTAGGTGGATTTGTCGGCTGCATCTTCCTTCACCACCGGCAATTTCAGGTCGGAGATTTTCTCAAAGTAGCGCTGTAGTTCCGTGGCGGCAAACTCTTCCAAGAAGGTCGGACTGGCCGGCGTGACGATCTGTGCCTGCGTGATCTTGGTGAACGGTTTACCCATCGGTTCATAAAGCCCGGCACCAGCGGCCAAGAGAATCAAAAGGCAGTGCATGGTCAGATTCCTTTCGTGGCTGCGAGTATTGCGATTCGCCGTCGGTCATTCAAGTTCTGAAATTCCCCGTGTCGTGACTTGCAGCAGTGCGGTCAATCGTGCTGCGCGGCGGAAGACACGGACCGCGCCCAGATCGGGCTTGACCACGCGCAGGACTTGTTGCCGTGCTTGTCTTTGTCTGACTGCGTCACTCGAATGTAGTAGTAGCTTGATCCCCCAAAGTTGCGGTCCACGCAGTTGAGCCGCGCCTGTGTCTTCCGCGGGTTGATCGCATGAATCACCGCTCCATCGCGGACTACAGCGACCTCTTCAATGGGAGCCGTGCCGATGACCTCCACGACGATCCGTGGACAGCCCTTCACTTCGACCTCCCCACCCATGATGTGGCCGTTGATGCGAAAGTCCAATTCGATGCGGGCATGGTTGACTGCGTAGTTGCGTCGGTGGCGCAACGCGTCGAAAATCGCTGCGCGGGTCAACCTGCGGACCAGAACCGCCGTTCGCGCCGCGGGTTTCCCCTCGTGTGTGTCAGTACCGCCCACAAAGCCGGTCCGGCCGCCTCGATCCAGAAAAGCGCGCACCGTCTGCTCTCCACGAGTCGGATGGTTTGTGCCGCCGAACTGGATGACGTCGGCCCACATCTCCGTGTTAGCGATGACATCGTAGGCCGATGGCGCGTAATCAAACTGGTCCCGGCCAGTGGGTTTCGGGTCCGGATGCGCGTTGTGGATCAATCCGCCTGTCTTCCGCACGGCATCCGCGAGCAGGTCAGGCGTGTGGTAAGCCGTGTCCTTGGAACTGAACAAGTGCGGGACCGGGGAGGGAAAATAGACGTTCTTGTGATTGAAGAACCGGGGCGGTCCGGGAAACAGGCGCTCGGAACGGAGGTTGGCGCCCACTTCCGTCCAATACTTGGGCTGTGACGTCCACTCGTAGCCGGCGATGGCGACGAAGTGATCGTTGGTCGTGTATTCATCGGCCTTGTTCTGTGTGAATGTCCATGTTTCTTGGGGCATCCGCCAAGTGGGTTTCCCATTTCCAAAGTCGTGGTCGGTGACGATGACGAAATCCAACTTCGCCACGTCGCGCGCGTGGCGGAAATAATCGTCGAGCGAGCCTTTGCCGTCGGACAAGTTCGTGTGGCCGTGCATGTCGCCCCAGACGATCTGGTAACGTTGGGCGCAGCCGCACAGCGTGACGAGGACGCTGGTTGCACCGGCCAGCAGAATCAGTTTTGATGCGGCTACCATGTCATTCTTGGCCCGTCAGCCCGCCGCGCGCATACTCGACCAACCGCAGGTAATCCTCCTGCCGTTGTTTCCAGCGGGCAATGCGTTCGCCCCGGGGCCGGGGCCGGATGTCGCCGTAGCCCATTGGGATCACGATGCCCGGCATGCCGCCGTTGGGCGCGAAACAGGAAATGGAACTCAGGCTGTAAACTCCTCTCGATTCCTTCCAGTGCATGTGGCAATGCACACAGGTTTGAACCACCGATTGCTGGCGTCCCCAAGCGCCCCAGTCCTTGTATCCGCTCAAGAGAACCTGATAGGTTGGCGCGTCATCCGGCACCCGTGTCAGGCCGCCTTGCTTCAGGTTATCGAACAACAACCGGCGCTGGGCCGCATACACACGCCCGATCAAACCGAGACCCGTGTTCGTCTCCGGGTCGGGCGTGCCGTCCACGTTCTTGTAAACGGAAATGCGTAACGACTCGACCAGCCGCGTGGGAACCGGCACGAGCCGCTCGTCGAGCACAATCATCAATTGAACAATGGCGGCCTCGGTCCCAACCGGAATCTGCCGCGCATCGGACTTCAGAATGACGCGACCGTTCCGTGCGGTCTTTTCCCAATGCACTCCTTCCTCCCGAAGATATTTCAGATATTCCTCGACCGCCGGCCGGCCGCCGGGGAACCGCCAGAAGATCCGGTAATAGGAACGTCCCCGAATGCTCCACGCCACGTAATCAATCTGGCCCTCCTCCTTGTAGTGGGGCAAGGACTCCGATGAGTTATCAATCTCCACCCACTCCTCCGGGCGCGTCAGCAAGCCGGGCGGAAGATAATTGGATTCGCAATCGAACTCGTGCCGCCGCGCGAACTGGCCGGAGCGGATGGCCGCCGCGTAATTATCCGGCAAGGATTGGATGATTGTTTTTGGCTGGGCAAGCCGCTGGATGACCACCGCCAGCTTGCCGCAGAGGATTCCGCGGCGTTGCGCAGCCTCTGGATTGTCGAACGCGGCGGCGCCCGGTTCGTTCCCATACACGTCCTTGTTCAGCGCGCCCCGCCGGATCAGGTCGCCATCGCCGAACCGGGCAATGTTCTGGCCGACGAGATGGTCAAAGACAGCCCACAGATCACGCTGGAGAAACGCCCGCTTGATCGGCTCCTCGATCAACCGTTCGCCGTGAGTGGCAATGAACTCGTCCAGCAACTTGTCCACGCGCGCGAATGTTGCCGGCTCGGAGTAATAGCGCGTTTGGGGCCAGGCGAGGAAACTCATCGTGTCGCCGCCTTCGATGCGTTTGACAACCGGGCCGGGCGGCAGTTTCCCGATGCGCAGTTTGCGGTCCCATTCGTCGAGCTTCGTGGAATCCTTCGGATACTCCGGCCGCGACGGCAGTTCGCTCGGTCGGATGTAGAACACGGCAAACAACCGGTTCCACAAATGTTCCGGCTGTGGATCGTAGAGTGGCAGCGGGGCGTCGCTCTTGAGCGATCCGCGGAGCGGACCTTCCCGGTGATACCAATCCTGCGCTTTGACGGCCGAGCACAACAGCAGCGCGATGAAGAGAATCAAAAGGCGGAGTATGGTCATGTTCATTTCATGGTTCGCCGCGCGCATACTCGACAAGGCGCAGATAATCTTCCTGGCGGGATTTCCACCGAGCCGTGCGTTCCGCGCGAGACAGGGTGCGAACGGGACCGGAGCCGATCGGGATGACAATGCCCGCCACCTGATTCGGCGCGTGGCAGGCGGTCAGGTTCAGGCTGAACAAGCCGACTTTGTGCCTGCCGAACATGTGGCAGTGCAGACAGGTCTGCACCACCGACTGCTGACGTCCGAACGCACCCCAGTCGCCAGAGCCGTTGGACAGCGTCCGGTATGTGGGCGCGTCGTCGGGCACACGATCGAGGCCGCCCTGTCGCACTCCGTCAAACAACAGCCGTCGCCGGACCACATACTGGGCGGCGTTCAGCCCGCGGCCCGTGTTGGTCTGCGGGTCGGGGCTGCCGTTGACGTTCTTGTAAACGAACACATGCACCAGTTCGGCCACTGGTGTGGGCACGGGGACAAGCTGCTCGTCGAGGACCACCAGGAACTGCACGATGGCCGCTTCGGTTCCGACGGGAATTTGCCGCACGCCGGGTTTGTAGGCGACCAGGCCGTGTTCTGCGGTTTTCTGCCAGTCCACGCCCTCGCGTTGCAAGTAGCCCAGATACTCCGCGACGGCGCGGCGACCATCGGGGAACCGCCAGAAGATGCGGTAGTACGATCGTCCGCGGATGCTCCACGCCAGCAACATGAGTTGTCCCTCCGTCGCTTCCCGGTTCAGGCGCGCCGATGACGTGTCCATCTCGACCCATTCGTCGGGCCGGCTCAACAGGCCGGGCGGCAGATAGTCGCGCTTCGGATCGAACTCATGTTGCGCCGCGAACCGGCCGGAGCGGACCGCCGTGGCGTAGTTGTCCGGCAACGCTTCGATCTCTTGCTTCGGCAACGCCAGCCGCTTGATGACGACCGCCAATTTCCGGCAGAGCGTTTCGCGGCGCGCGATGCGGGCCGGATCGGGGGTGAGTTCGTCCGGGCCGAGTTTGTGGTCCGGTTGCCAGAACGTGTTCACCTGATAATCCGGAACGGACTCGCGGCGTCCAGCCAGTGCCGGTTCATTGAAGCGGGCGATGTTCTGGCCGGCAAGATGATCGAACACCGCCCACAGGTCGCGCTGGAGAAAAGCCCGCTTGAGAGGATCGGCGATGAGTTGTTCGCCGCGGGTCTCGATGAACTCGTCCAGCAGTTTCGCGGCGCGCTCGAACGTGGACGGATCGGAATAGTATCGCGTCTTCTGCCACGCCGGGAACGCCGGGATGTCGCCGCCTTCGATGCGCTTGACCACCGGTCCGGCGGGCAACTTGCCGGCGCGCAGTTGGTGGTCCCATTCGTTCAGTTTCGTGGAGTCCTTCGGATATTCCGGCCGCGACGGCAGTTCGCTGGGCCGGATGTAGAACGCGGCGAACAACCGGTTCCAGAGATGTTGCGGGTCGGAATCGTAGAGCGGCAGCGGCGCGTCGTTCTTGAGCGAGCCGCGAAGCGGGCCGTCCCGGTAGTACCAATCCGGCCCCGCTGTTTTCTTTCCTCCCAGCGAAAACAATTGCGACTGTGTCCGCAGATACATCACGCCACCGGCGACGGCGGGTGTGGCGTAGCTCAACTCACCCAACGGCACGCGCGCGAGAAGCTCGAACTTGTCCGCCGCCGCGATCACCACCACGTCGCCGTTCTTCGCGATGCAATACAACCGGCCATTGACCCACACAGGCGAGCCGTAGAACGCGCCCGCAACCCGCTGACGCCAGATGACTTCTCCGTCGGCAACCTTGAGGCAGGTGATAATCCCTTCGTCGGTCCAGAGAAACAGCCGGCCGTCCTTGGCCAGCGGCGTCGGGACCATCGGGACGGACTTGCTGATTTCGTAGGCGATCTCGGATTTCTTCTCCCGCGAACCCGGTCGCACGGCGAGGAAGCGCCGGCCTTGGACACTGACGCCCGATCCGGCGAACACGAGGCCGGAGTCCACGACGGGCGAAGCAATCGTGCGGTCGCGGAGTTCCTGGTTGAGTTCCCAGTTGACGCGGCCCGTCTGCGGATCAACGCCGGTCACGCCGCGCGCCGTGCTGGTGAAGATCAACTCGCGCCGCCCGTCGTCCGCCTGACGCACACAGGGCGTCCCGAAACCGGCGAAGGTGGTCGGGCGCGGAATCTGCCAGCGCGTCTGCCCGGTCTTGCGATCCACGGCAATGATAAAACTGACACCGGCCTCCGTAGATTTCTCGTTCGGAACCAATTTTAGATCATCCTGGTCATTGGCCAGCACCACCAAGTCCTCGTACAGGATCGGCGAAATGCCGCTGCCCGATTGCGACACCAACGGCCCGAGGTCACGTCGCCAGATTTCATTGCCGTCCAGATCGAGCGCCAGCAACAGAATCTGTTCGGGCGTTGACCACGTCACCACGACGCCCGTGGCATCCACGGCCGGCGTGGCGGTGGCGTAGCAATTGTCCTTGTGTTGCCCGTACGTTCGCGACGGATACTCGCGCTGCCACTGCACGCGACCGTCCACGGTGCGCAGACACAGAACGAACCGTTTCGCCGTCGTCGGCTCGGCACAGGTCACGAAAATCCGCTCGCCCCAAATCACCGGCGACGAATGGCCGACGCCGGGCAGCTTGGCGACCCAGTTGTAATCCTGCGCGGTCCAGTTCGCGGGCACTGTCAACGCTTCGCTGATGCCACTGCCGTTGGGACCGCGAAAACGAGTCCACTCGCCCTCAGCAGCCCCGGCTGTCGAAGCCAACGCGAAGATCGCCACGATTCTGATTGTCACCATGACCTGCCCGAACTTTATCATTCTGAAGTTTGTTTGCGAGGCAAAACGCAGTGGAAACTTGCACCTCATAAAACGGTCGCGTTCTGTAGTCGTGAGCCTCAACGGCGAAGACTACGGTCGCCACTAGGTGAGCGGCCGTACATCCGGCGATAGAGACGGTTGAAGTGTGAGAGATTGTTGAAACCGGTCGCGTAGGCGATGGCGCTGATGTTCTCATGGGTGCCCAGCAGTTGCCGCCGCGCGTGATCGAGTCGGACGCGACAGAGAAACTCCGTGAACGTCGTGCCCGTGTAGCGCGGGAATTGTCGCTCAAAACTTGCCCTACTCATCCCCGCCAACTCCAACGCCTCGCGCAAGGAGATCGGCTCAGCGTATTTCTCCAGCACCCGGCGAATGACACGCTCGATGCCTGCCTGATACCGTTCGCCTTCCTGCACGCTGAAAGAGATGCTCGACAACTCGGTGAGTTGCCCCGCCGGGGCTGCCGCCAAGTCGGCCAGTATTTGCAGGAGCATTCCCAATCGCCCGGCCACCGACATCTCCGGCATCGCCAACAGCCGTGGAACGATCTTCCGTCGCACCGCCGCCCCGAACAACAAACCTCGCCGGGCGCGTTCCCACAATGGAGCCAGCGATGCAAGCTCCGGCAACGCACGCAGCGGATGTTCCAGCGGCCAGTGAAATTGCACGCAAATCCCCGTCGAATGACTCAGCCCTTGAATGCAGTGCGGCAAGTGCGGTCCCAACAATTCCAAGTCCGGCCCGCGGACCGGCGCGATGTGGTCGCCCACCAACCGCAGCCCGTGGCCGCGCGCGATGAACGTCAGTTCCATCTCGCGGTGCAAATGCCAGTGATCGCCCGCGCCTTCAAACGGCACCACGCGACCGTCGGCGGTGAATTGTTCGACCTCGCGGAGGTTGTCGCGCCAGCGGTGCAGTCGGAACGACAACCCGCCCGGCGGTGTGATGGTTTCAAAATGAATGCCCGTGACCATACTGGAACCGCCGGCAATGTTCGCATAACGGCTGCTGTTGCGCAATCGCTCCGTTTCGCCGGGCGCATCCTTCGCCGAACAGATGTTCCGGTTTTGTTCAGGGGCAACTGCGACGGCATTGCAACCGTCATCTCACGGGCAAGTCCTTCCCATTTGCCACATCGCTGTAATAGCTATGACATTGATGTGGCGGCAGTGGCCGACTCGGTGAGACAGGGGGGCATCTGCGACAATCGCAGCGATTGGTACGTGACACTGTAGCGTCTTCGCTGCGCTTCAGCTTGCAGTGTCAACCTCTAATTTGTCAACGAGACATCCCCATGATGCTGGGATAGCGCTGAGGCGATGTCCGTTTCTCTGCTTGCCACATCAGTGTCATAGGTATTACACTGATGTGGCAGAGGAGAAATGAACCCATGCCAGCACAATCATCCGTGGCGGAAGAAGTCCTGTTGATGTTGTTGTGGACCGCCCAGAAACTCAGCCAGCCCACATTCAGAAATCTCACGGAATCCTATGAGGCTTGGGAATGGCGCAACCGCATCCCGCGCCAACTCCAACGCATGGAGGAGCGCAAGCTGCTCGTCCGCGAGAAACAAGGCGCCGAATTGGTGTTCCGACTGACGAGTCTGGGACGGTTGCGGGCGCTCGGCGGCACGAATCCCGCCGATCAATGGGCGCGCCCGTGGGACGGGTTGTGGCGACAGGTGTTGTTTGACCTGCCCGTCGGACGCCCGACGGTACGGACACGGCTCTGGCGTTGGCTTCGGGACAACGGCTTCGGTTATTTGCAGCAGAGCCTCTGGATCCATCCCCATCCGGTGAAGGAACTGTTGGGCGCGCTGGAGGATTTCCGCGACGATGTGAAGACGTTCCTGCTGATGGAAGCGCGTTGTTGCGCCGGATATTCCGATGAAGCGGTTGTGCAAGGCGCATGGGATTTTGAGGAGATCAACCGCCGCCACGAGGCCTACCAGAGCACGGCCCGCCTCGACGCGGGAACAGTCCGTCAGTGGCTCGCTTCACCGGGCAGACTCACCGGCTGGCTGCGCAGCGAACGGATCGCGTGGCAACACGCGCTGGCAGTTGACCCGCTATTGCCCCGTTTGCTCTGGCCCAAGGGCTACCGTGGGGAAGCCTCTTGGGAAACCCGAAACCGCTCCTTAGAACTTCTTGCCGCGCGGTTGTGTCCGTAAACCCCACCCGGCCACATCAATGTAATAGCTATTACACTGATGTGGCAGAGGAGGAATAACGGGCATGCCAGTGCAATCACGTCGGAGTTGACCTGTCCGGCCGGACTGGCGAGCGTGACATCATTGTACTCCTGAGACTGGAGTGTCAGTTTTTGAGACGGGAGGCTATGGCGGAAACAACGGCATTGCGCTAGACTGCCGCGCCATGAAGACGATTCTCGTTGCGGTCATCGTGCTGGCCACCGCCGCTTCACACGCCAGAACCTTTTGCGCCGGCGCGTTTGCGATGGATGTCACGCCGACCAACTTCCCCGTGATCGTCAACGGCGGGTTCCTCGCGAAAACTGCCGACAAGGTTCACAGCCAATTACACGTCCGTTGGCTGGTGCTCGACGACGGACGGACACGCCTCGCGCTCGGCGTACTCGATACGTGTGTGGTTCCTGTCGAGTTCGCCGACGCGGTGAAGGCGCGCGCGACGAAGCTGACCGGCATCCCGGCCGACCGGATCATGCTCTCCGCCACGCACACCCACAGCGCGCCGTCATTAATGCAGGCACTCGGTACACCTCCCGATCCGAATTACCCGGCGTTCGCATTACCTCGCATTGTCGAGGGCTTGAAGCGTGCGATGGACAATCTCGCCCCGGCGCGAGTCGGTTGGGCTGTTGCGCAGGCGCCGAAACACACTCACACGCGCGTCTGGATTCGCCGGCCTGACAAGATGCTTACCAATCCGTTCGGCGAAGTGACCGTCCGCGCCAACATGCACCCCGGCTACCAAAATCCCGACGCCATCGGGCCGGTCGGTCCGTCCGACCCGGAATTGACGGTGCTGGCCGTGCAATCTCCCGATGGCAAACCCATCGCGGCGATGGCGAACTACTCGATGCACTACTTCGGCTGCCCGGCGGTGGGAGCGGATTACTACGGCTTGTTCGCCGAAAAGATCGGGCCACTCGTCGGCGCAGGAAACGGTTTTGTCGGCATCATGTCGCAAGGCACCAGCGGCGATCAGCATTGGATGGATTACAGCCAGCCGAAACGCGACACCAATATTGACGTTTACGCCAGCGAGTTGGCACAGATCGCGGCTGACGCCTACAAGAGCATTGTCTTCGACGATTGGGTTCCGCTGGTGATGCGCGAGAAAACGCTACGCATTGCCACGCGACAACCGGACGCGAAGCGGCTCGCATGGGCGCGCGAGCTTGTCGAGAAAATGGGTGACCGTCAGCCGAAGTCGCAGCCGGAAGTGTACGCGCGCGAGGCGCTCTGGCTGAAAGAGAATCCTGTCCGCAACGTGAAGCTTCAGGCGGTGCGCGTCGGCGATCTCGGCATCGCCATCTGGCCGTGCGAAGTGTTCGCCATCAGCGGCCTCAAGATCAAAGCCCAGAGTCCGCTTCAGCCGGCGATGAACATCGAACTGGCCAACGCCGAGGAAGGTTACATCCCGCCGCCGGAGATTCATCCGCTTGGCGGCTACAACACTTGGAGTTGCCGCACCGCCGGGCTGGAACCCAACGCCGAGCCGAAGATTGTGGATGCGTTGCTTGATTTGCTCGAAGACGTCAGCGGCAAGAAACGTCGCGAGGTGACCGCTTTGCACGGCGCATACGCGGAGATCGTGTTGGCCTCGAAGCCGTTCGCGTACTGGCGGCTCGATGAATGGGGCGGTTCCGTCGCGCGCGACGCCGCGGGCGCGGGACGCCACGCGACGTATGAGTTGGGCGTGGCGCGCTGGCTTGACGGGCCAAAGTTTGCCGGCGAAATCACAATCAACCGTTGCCCGCACTTTGCCGGCGGACGATTGACCGCGACGGTGAAAGAATGGCGCACCATCGAACTCTGGGCGTGGGATGCCATGCCAGGCACGGGACATCTGCTCGAACTCGACGGCGAGCCGGTCGCCTTCAAGCCGCTGCTGCCGAAGACGTGGCATTACATTGTGTTGCTGAGCGATGGCACGGTGTATCGCGATGGCGTTGCCGTCGATCCGGTCACTGTTCGTCCGGCAGCGAAGATTACGCTTGGCGCCGGGTTCGAGGGGAAGATTGACGAAGTCGCCATCTACGATCGCGCACTGGCCCCCGCGGACATCGCGACGCACTGGAGAGTGTCGGGTATTGAGGGCACGCGCGCCCAACCTGTGCAATTCACCGGCGATTACGGCGGCGCGGTTCGTTCGCTGAAACCGCGTGTTTACCTGCCTGCCGTCACGACTGACACCAGCGCGCGCTCCGAAAAACTCGGCGACCAGTACAGCGTCGCGTTCTGGTTCCGAAACACCTTGGCCAACGACGCCCGTCCCGTGACGGCCTATCTGTTCTCGCGCGGTCCCGCCGGCGATCACGCCGCGCCCGGCGACCACATCGGGATCGGCGGCACGCACGGGAAAAACATGGGGCGGCTCTTCTTCTTCAACGGCAACCGTCGAGGCCAAGTCGTGTCCGGGGCCAACCCGATGTCTGTCGGCGCATGGAACCACGTCGTGTTCGTCCGTGCCGGCAAGCGGGTGACGACTTACCTCAACGGCGCAAACGCATTCGTTGGCGAGGCCGACGTGACGGCAGCGGACGCGAACACATTTTTTGTCGGAGCACGATGCGACCATTTCGCGCCGCTGGAAGGCCAGATCGCCGAGTTCGCGTTGTTCGACCGCGCCCTCAACACTGCTGACGCCACGCAACTTTTCCGCGCGGCCAAAGGAGTTCCACGATGATCATACCCCGTCAATGGCAAGTTTGTTTGGCTTGTGTCGGTATGGCATTTGCCGTGGCGGCCGGCGAGCCGGCGAAAGGCGACACGAAACGGCTCGATCTGGGCGGCGGGGTGATGCTGGAGGTTGTGTTCATCCCGCCGGGCGAATTCATGATGGGTAGCACACCGGAGGAAAAGAAGTGGGCCACCGGCATCGAAGGCGGCGCGACGCCGGGAACGAATCGAGAGTCGTTTGAAGGCGAACAGCCGCGATTGACGCGGGTGAGGAACGGCTTCTGGATGGGACGCACGGAGGTCAGCGTCGGGCAGTTCCGGCGGTTCGTGGAAGAGACCGGCTTCGTTACCGATGCGGAAAAGCCCGGCGGTGAGACGCAGGTGTTTGATCCAGAATGGGACGGCTATCACTGGACGACGAAGGTCGTGCATCCGTGGAAGGCGATGACGGGCAAAAGCTGGCGCGATCCGAATTGGGGATTCCCGAACCGGGACATTTTTCCCGTCGTGTGCGTGAGCTACAACGACATGAAAGCCTTCTGCCGCTGGCTGACGGAGCGGGAACGCAAAGCGGGCCGCTTGACCGAGGGCTTGGAATACCGCCTGCCCACGGAGGCGGAGTGGGAATATGGTTGTCGTGGCGGCAGCAAGGAGAGCCACTATTTCTGGTGGGGCAACGAGCTTGAACAAGGCGAAGGCCGCCTGAACATTTCCGCCATGGATTTCCTGCCGGGCCGGACAAAGGCCTGGCCGCTGGCGAAGGTGCCGTGGAGCGACGGGTTCGCGTTCGTCTCGCCGGTGGACCATTACGGCGAAAAGGGGCGGAACGGTTTTGGCCTGGCCGACACTTGCGGCGGTGTGTGGGAGTTTGTCATTGATCACTTCGATCCGAAGGGCGGGCATGAGGATGTCTATTATGAGAATGCGGAGAAGCGCACCGTCACGCGCCCCGTCTGCCGTGGCGGAAACTACTTCGACGTTCCGGGCAACGCGCGCTGCGCCGTCCGACTGGGAATCCGGAGCGTGACCTACTCCGACTCCCGCGACGGCTTCCGCATCTGTCGCGGCGTGGCGCAGAAGGAACCTGCGCAATGAGATTAGACCACGGACGCGGACTGTGATCCCAAGAGACTTGGCCATGTGCGGAATACAAAGCGAGGTTTGCCGATGGAGAATGCAAGAAACTTTCACGACGATCTGAGTCAGCAGTGCGCGCCCGCCAGAGGAAAACACTTGTCGCGTTGCGAGAAGATGCAGGGGAGGCTGGCCCGATGCCTGCCTTGCACGCTTGCACTTCATCACATTCTGGCGTGCCTGCTTTTCGCCATGTTGTCCTGTGCGTGTTCTGGTCAACTTGTCTCCTTGAGCAGGGACGAGCAGGTGGCATGGATCAGACATGTTCTGCCTCTGCCGCACGAAATTGAGATGCCACGGGCGTGGCTGTTGAAGCCGGGAGAGGTGGGAATCGTTCTCGCCCCGAATCCTGGACCGGCCGAAGTCCAGGCGGCGAAAGACCTGCGAAGTCTGTTTGAGGAGTTTGCCGGGACCGCTCCCGACGGCACTGTGGCGCGGATCATCTTGGGCGTGCTCAATGCGGAAGACTGTGTTGGGAATGTGCGAGTGCGCGATGCGGCACGACTGCGGAAGTGCCCGAACAACGATCAGGCATACTTGATTCGGTTTCAGGGGGAGGGACAATGGGTCATCGCCGGCCTGACCGGGAAAGGCGTTTACTATGGAACGCAAACACTCCGACAGTTATTACGGCCTTTCCTCACTCCGCAAATGGTCAAGGTCCCTTTGGTCACCGTCACCGACTGGCCCGATTTCGAGGTGCGAGGCATGTGGACGTCGCCCTTCGAAGCCATTCCGGCGATGGCAGCCCTCAAGCTGAACTATCAGAAGAGCGTCGCGGACTATCCAAGAACAGGAAAGTGGAGCGGAGAGTTGCCCAAGCCACAGGTGAATGCAGGGACGTTGGCAACATTCCGCAGCTACGCGATGGGTCAATGCCTGCAATTGCTCTACCACCTCAATTACTTCAATACCTACTGGGGAATATACAGCGAGTATCCCGACTTGAAGGGAAAGGGAAAAGAAGCGGTGCCGGGCGATCCTCAGTTCAAGTATGCGGGGCGCGATATCGCCGTCATCTGCGCGTCCAATCCGCGATGGAAACCGATCTTGGCCGGCATGCTCAAGCAGGTGGCGGCGCAAGGTCTGTCTGAAGTGACCGTCTGGCTTAGCGAGTTCGCGGGACAGTGCCAGTGCCCCGAATGTCTGAAGTCAACACAAGTTCAGTTGGAGAGCAAACTGGTGGTGGATGCCTGGCGGGAGGCCCGTCGGGATTACCCGCACTTGGCGTTACGCATCTTCTTTAGTCAAGGCGATGCGTCGCCGGCCACGGCAAAGGCGCTGGCCGACCTGCCGCCTGAAGTCAAAATCGAACGGGTTTACCGGACCCACAAGCCCTTTCTGGATGCGGCCGCGCAGGGTCGGTGGGTGCTGTCTTTCAACGGGTCGTATCTGGGCAACACGGGCCGCCTCTACTTCGCACCGGAATGCGTGCGCGGCCCCATTGAGCAAGGTTATGAACACAAACTGAAGGGTGTCCTCAGCATCTGTGTGAACACGTTTGCGAAAGGGCGTCTGCCCCCCGGGAGCTTTGCGTCCGTACAAAGCTTCCCGATGAGTGCTGTTGCCGAATGGTCTTGGAACGTTCATGGACGCACCGCGGGGCAGTTCATGGAAGCCTATTCAACCCTGGCCGGATACAACGATCCCACCCTCTTCGCCCAATGGGTCCAAGCTCTTTCCACCGTGACGGACACTCTTGCGGCCAAGCCAGTGGTCAACCTGCCCGTGAGACTCGTTCCCAGCGACATCCCCGGCATGCCCGGGGCGATGGCGGATTTCCATAGCCCCTTCCGGGCGATAGGCGAGAAGATCAAGGCGCGAGCGCCATTTGCTGTTTACAGCCCCGGTGACATTGCCGCCGCGAAGGCAAGCTGCCATTCACTCTTGGAGATGGCCGGGAAACTGAACAAACCGGCCCCCAGCATCGAGACTCGGCACTTCATGGCTTGCCTGCAGATGCATGAGCAACTGACGGCGCTCTCCGCCGCGGTTGTGGTGTTCAATCCGACCGTCAGCGAAAGCCGCGAGAAACTGCGGTCCGCATGGAGGAAGTTTGAAGCGGCAGCATCCGGTGCAGTTGCTGCCAAAGAACAGCAACTCCGGACTTGGGAACTGACCTCTCCGGATGCTGGGCAACTGAAACGCGACTTGGAAGACGAATGGCGAGAAGTTCATGAGACCATGCAAACCGCTTTGCGCGGCCTGATCGGGACCGTGGAGTAACGCCGTTACGTATGATCCACCAGCGGGAGAACGCATAAGGAACCCGATCAATGAGATTGGGCTGTAAGCGCAAAGAGCAGCGGTTTGCAGCCGCTCTCACCGCAGCCGCGCCTGAGACCGGAGTGCCAGCTTTTGAGACTCGCAGCTATGGCGGAAACAGCGGCGTTGCGTTAGACTGCGCGACCATGAAGACGATTCGCCGTTGGTTTCTTGTCGCGGCAAAATGTCGCTTGTCGAGGCGTGCCGCGTCCCATAAAAAGATGATGACCACGAAGAAGCAACTGCCAGTCTGTCTTGCCTGCGTCGTCATGGCGTTCGCCGTGGCTGCCGAGGAGCCGTTCGATTATTTCGCCAACTCGTGGGGACTGATCGGCCTCAAGGACTACCGCGACGCCACGCGCATCACGCCGGCAAATGAGTTGGCGCTGGGGAACAAGACGAAAATCCAGTTCCGCATCGGCCCGCAGTTGACGCCGCTCAGCCGGGCGCAAACCAAGACACTGCTCGACGGCTGGCTGCCCGTCGTACTCTTGACCGCGACCAACGGCCCGGTGCGCTACGATTTCAAGTTCTGGTCAACGCCGCTGCCGATGGTCAAGGATTGGCACGCCGCGTTCGACTGGCCAACCGAGGGTGAGGATTTTCTGAATTGGATTGTCGCCCGCGTGACCAACACCGGCCGCGAGACTGCCGACGCACGGCTTTACGCCGCCGGCACGGACGCGAAGTGGCGGTTGGCGGCAAACGAGAGCGTCACGGTCGTTTGGACGACGCCGTATTCCGCGCCGCGAATCACCGCGGCCACCGAAGCCGACGCGGCGCTGTGGCTGGAGCGCACGACAAACTACTGGCGCGATCTGCTGGCGCGCGGCGCGCAGTTCATCGTGCCGGAGCAGAAGGCCGTTGACTCGGTGCGCGCGTCGCACGTCTATCAGTTCATCGCCAACGACGGCGGCGTCCTCAAGGGAGGCGAAGTGTTCTACGATCAGTTCTACATCCGCGACGGCGCATACCAAGTGATGCAGTTCGAGGAAGCCGGCTTCCTCGACGCCGCGCGCAAGGCGATGGAGTCCTACTTGCAGGCGCAGTTGCCGGAAGGACGGTTCGAGACGCAGAAGGGCCAACTCGACGCCAACGGCCAGGCGCTCTGGACGCTCTGGCAGTTCTACAAGATCACCGGCGACCGCGACTGGCTGCGCCGCGTCTATCCGCAAATGCAAAAGAGCGTCGCGTGGATGAAAGAAGCGCGCCGGCGCGCGCCGGCGGATTCGCCGTTCGCCGGCTTGCTACCGAACGCGGTGGCCGACGGCGAGTTTCTTTGGGCCGGCAAGAACCACATCGTCGGCTATGATTTCTGGAACCTGCGCGGACTGCTCTGCACTGCCGATGCCGCTGAGACGCTTGGCGAGAAGGTCGAAGCGAAGGAACTTCTGGCTGAGGCAGCGGATTATCGCCGCGCCATCGAGGCGGCATGGAAACGGACTGGCCTGCCGCATTTCCCGCCGAGTTGGGAGAAGGCCGGCACGCATTGGGGCAACACGGAGACGCTCTGGCCGACGCCGTTGTTTGCGGCGGACGATCCACGCGTCGTGGCGACGATCAAGGAAGTGCGGGAGAATTTCGGCGGCGGTTTCCATGAGGGGACGATTCGATGGAGTCCGGAGCGCGGCAAGACGATTCATCCGTACATGGGCGCCTACACGGTGGCGGCGGAAATTATCCGGGGCGAACACGAGGCAGCGGTCGAGCATTTCCTCTGGTATCTGCTGCACACGACCGCGACGCATGGCTGCCCTGAAGGCATTTACTTCGAGCGCCGGTTTGCGTGGAGCGACACGGTGCCGCACATGACCGGCGCGGGGATGCTGTTCGTCACGCTCCGCCACATGCTGTTGCGCGAGGACGGCGACACGCTGCATTTATTGAGCGCGGTGCCGGATTGGTGGTTGGAGGACGGACGCGAGATTCAGATGAAACGCGCGCCGACGTGGTTCGGCGAGGTGAGCTTCACGGTGCGCGGGACAAAGACCGGCGCGGAACTGAAGTTTTTTGCCAGGAACGCCGCCGTCCCGGCGGTTTCGGGCCAAACTCTAACCGCCGGGACGGCGGCGTTCCTGAAGAAGACAGTGATTCACCTACCCAAGTCGCGTCCGCTACGAAAGCCGCCGCAAGGCGTGACGATCGCCTACCGGTCGGAGCAGAAAACGCGATGGGATTTCGATCGCGTGGTCGCGCTTTACCGTCCGCAGATGCCGGCGCTGCCGAAACCGATTCCCGGTCTTGTGACGCTGCCGCTGGTCGAGAAGTTGCCCGCCGTGCGATGTGAGCTGCTCGATTTGTCGAAGCTGGCGAACACCGACCCGTTCACCGCGCCGTTCGGTGCACCGAAGCCGGGCAAGTTCTTGTTCACCGGCCTGCGAACGGGCATTCAGGAAGCTGGTGGCGTGCCGTTTCGGATTCTCGACCCGGCGCAGAACAACGGGCGCGGCCTGATTGTGTTGGAAGGTGCCAGCGCCAGCAGCAAGTTCCCGCGCGAGGTCGAGATTCCCGTCGGCCAACAAGGCAAACGACTGTACTTCCTCGGCAACGTGCATGGCTGGAAATCCACCGGCGAAAACGTCGCCGAATACGTCATCCACTACGCCGACGGCCAGACGCAGACCGTGCCGCTTATCACCGGCCGCACAGCGGACGACTGGACCGCCTCGTTGTCGGCTGGTGAAATCTTTGTTGGCTTGCGCGGCGATCCGTGGCACTTGAACATGCTGGGCGTGGAACTGCGGCCGGTGCCTGTCCAAAAGATTGTCTTCCGCGACCTTGGCACACCCGCTTCACCGCTGCTGGCGGCTGTGACTCTGGAGAGGTAGAGTTTGTTCGTTCGTTTGCCGTGGAGTTGATGCCGCACTTGCTAATGCGCCTCACCATTGGTATAGGTCAAATCAGAGCGATGGAGAGGTGCCAGAGTGGTTGAATGGGCCGGTCTCGAAAACCGGTATGGGCCTATGGTCCATCGAGGGTTCGAATCCCTCCCTCTCCGCCAACCTGAAAACACAGCCATGAAAATACCCAAAGCCGTCATCACTGCCGCAGGGAAAGACCAACGCGCGCTTCCTCTCCAACGCCTCGTGGATCGCGATGGCCAATCGAAATCCGCCATTCAGATCATCATCGAGGAAGCCGTTGCCGCCGGCGCGGAGGAGATCGCCGTCGTCATCAACCCCGGGGACGAATCGGCCTTCCGTGCCGCCACGGGACGACCGGTGACGTTCATGCCGCAGACAAATGCGCGAGGCTACGGCCACGCCCTTTTGTGCGCCCGCGAGTTTGCCGGGAGCGAGCCGTTCCTCCACCTCGTCAGCGATCATCTCTCCGTCAGCGACCTGCCGAAACGTTGCGCCCAACAGCTCGTCGAGATTGCCGCCGCCGACAACTGCGCCGTCTCCGCCGTCCAAGCCACTCGCGAAAACATGCTCCCGTACTACGGCACCGTCGGCGGACGCCGTGTCGCTCAGCACAAGAACCTCTACGAGATCGAGAATGTCCTCGAGAAACCGACGCCCACCGAGGCCGAGCAACACCTCATTGTCCCCGGCCTCCGCGCCGGCCACTACCTTTGCTTCTTCGGGATGCACGTGTTGACACCGACTGTGCTCGACATCCTCGCAGAAGCCGACAACAGAACCAGCAACATTCAACTCAGTCCAGCACTCGCCAAGCTGGCGGCGCGTGAGCGTTACCTCGCCCTCGAAGTCGCCGGCTCGCGTTACAACATCGGCGTCAAATACGGCCTGCTCACCGCGCAACTCGCGCTCGCACTTCACGGCGCTGACCGCGACGAAGTTCTCACGCAACTCGTCGAACTGCTCGCCAAACAAAAACGCGCATGAGCCGGCTCGTCTCCATCATCACCGCCGGCGACCCTGCGACGCGCGACCAATCCCTCGACGCCTTTTGCCGGCAGGCGTCGCTCAATGAGCTTCTCGCCGAGGCTGCCGCGCTCGACCAATTCCGCCGCGAATCCGACAACCTCTACGAGCGCGTCCGCGCACTTTTCTTCCTCTATGCCATCTACCGGTTCCATTTGCCGCACAAGCTTTCTTCCGGCTGTCATCCTGAGCGAAGCGAAGGACCTCGCAACCACAGCGATTCAGACGCCGTCCTGAGCAACGCGAAGGAGATTCTTCGCTGCGCTCAGAATGACAATGCAGGAGGTTTGATCCCGTTCGACGGTTTTACGCATCTCCTGAACCGTCGCTTCGAGGAAGCGATTGACGTTTTCCTCCGTTGCCCGCCATCCGACGGAATCGCCAGCGCGCTCGCCGCCGCCTATCACGACCTCGGTTTCCAGACGCTTGCCAATCAAGTCCGCCGCTCCGTCCGCTCCGTTCGCGGCAACCAATGGATGTTTCGCATCGGTCATCCCGCCGACCAACCGCTCCGCATCCGTCCGGAACTTCTTCGCACACCGTTCCCGCTGCTTCGCGAAACCACGCCCGTCCGCATGGACCTCTCGCACAGCGGTTGGTCCGACATTTTCTTCCTCGGCATGGATTTTCCGGAAGGCGCGCGCGTCCTCAATATCTCGATTGACCTTGGCGTTCACGGACGCGACGCCGCGCCGCGTCCGCCGGTCGAAGCGTACCTGCGCGTCATTGACGAACCGGTGTTGCGCCTGACCAGCGTTGACCTCGACGCCACCACCGACATCACCGATCTCAACGAGGTCTTCGACTTCGCTCGCGATTACCTCGGCCTCCTCAAAGCTGCCGTCATCGCCGCCGGCATCGTTCCGCCCGGCATCGAAGGCTCCGGCGAATCTCTCCAAGACCTTCTTGCTCGCATCGTCGGCCCCGGACTCGGCCTCGAAATCGTCAGCAACGTCAACGGCATCCCGAAAGGCTCGCGCCTCGCCGTCTCGACGAACCTGTTGGCGTCGTTGATCGCCGTGATGATGCGCGCGACCGGCCAGGCCGCTTCCCTGACCGGCCCGCTCGCGGAGAACGAACGCCGGCTTGTCGCCGCGCGCGCGATTCTCGGCGAATGGCTAGCTGGCTCCGGCGGCGGCTGGCAGGACAGCGGCGGCGTTTGGCCGGCGGCGAAACTGATTCGCGGCGAACTCGCTCGCGAAGGCGACCCGGAGTTCGGCATCAGCCGCGGTCGCCTCTTGCCGACGCACACCCCGATAAAAATCGGGGCGCGACTCCAAGACTCGCTTGTCCTCGTCCATGGCGGCATGGCGCAAAATGTCGGACCGATTCTGGAGATGGTGACGGAAAAATATCTCCTCCGCTCCGAGACCGAGTGGCAGGCTCGCAAGGAAGCGATGAAAGTTCTCGACGAAGTCGTTGCTGGGCTGAGTTCCGGAAATGTTCCGGCCATCGCGGCGGCGACGACGCACAACTTTTTCGGCCCGATCCAAGCCATCATTCCATGGGCAACGAACCTCTACACGGAGACCGTCATCAACCGGGTCCGCGAAAAGTTCGGCGACAAGTTCCTCGGCTTCTGGATGCTCGGCGGCATGAGCGGCGGCGGCATGGGATTCATTTTCGACCCCAGCGTCAAACCAGCCGCGCAGGAAGCACTCGCCGAAATCATGGCGACGACCAAACGCGAGTTGCAGAACGCGTTGCCGTTCGCGATGGAACCGGTCGTCTATGACTTCGCCATCAACGAGCGCGGCACGTGGTGCGACATGGACAGCACGCTCTTGCCCGCTGGCTACTACGCGCTCATCGTGCCGGCGCTGTTGAAGGCCGACCGTTTCAAGCTCAGCGCCGCACGCCGGGCGGAGTTGGAGCAATTCGGCATCGCCTGCCGAACGCATCCCGAACTCGCCGGCATGGTACACACGCTCTTCGACCGGTTGTTCCCGCGCGCGAAGGCCGACGGCGGCGGCCAGAGCTTGCAGGACTTGCTGAACGAACTCGGCTTCGACCGGGTGCAGCACGAGCAGATCCGCGCCGACCTCAAGAACGGACGAATCGGCCTTGCGCAGAACCGCCTGCCGGCGGCGACAGTGATTGAGGATGTGCGCCCAGAGGATGTAACCGATGCCGGTAGCATAGGCCTCCGTGCCTGTGCCGTTTCATCTAGCTCCTCCACACAGGCAGGGACGCCTATGCTACCAGTGGAAATCGGCGTGGAGGCGATTCGCCGGGGAGAAGCGGCTGTCGTCACGCTGGCGGCGGGCATCGGCAGCCGGTGGACGCAAGGCGCGGGCGTCGTGAAAGCGCTTCACCCGTTTTGCAAGCTCGGTGGCAAGCACCGGAGTTTTCTCGACGTTCACATCGCGAAGGCGAAAAATGCTCCGCACATCGTCACCACAAGCTACCTTACCCACCGGCAGATCGAGGAATCTGGGCTGCCGGTGATTTTGTCGCCGGGACGCGCGGTGGGGTTGCGGATGATTCCGATGGCGCGCGACTTGCATTTTGCGTGGGAAGAGACCGCCCACCAGTTGCTCGACGAACAGAAACAGAAAGTCCGCGACAGCCTGCACGCGGCGTTGATCGGCTGGGCACAGGCGATGGGCGAGGCAAACGATTACACCGACAATCTCCCGGCGCAATGCCTGCATCCGGTCGGCCACTGGTTTGAGGTTGCCAACCTGCTCCGCAACGGCACGCTGGCGAAGCTGCCGGGCGTCCGCTGGCTGATGCTGCACAACGTTGACACCGTCGGCGCGGACCTTGACCCCGCATTGCTCGGCCAGCACATCGCCAGCGGCGCGTGCTTGAGCTTCGAGGTCATTACGCGTCGGCTCGAAGACCGCGGCGGCGGTCTGGCGCGCGTCAACGGTCGCGTCCGTCTCGTCGAGGGCCTCGCGATGCCGCGCGAGGAAGATGAGTTCAAGCTCAGCTATTACAACTCGATGACGACGTGGATTGACGTCGAGAAACTGCTCGCCGTTTTCGGCCTGACCCGCGCTGATCTCAGCGACGATGAGAAGGTGGCGAACGGTATCCGCGCCGTGGCTGCCAAGATGCCAACGTACATCACGCTCAAAGACGTGAAGAAGCGGTGGGGCCACGGCCAAGAAGACATCTACCCGGTGGCGCAATTCGAGAAGCTCTGGAGCGACATAACAGCGTTGCCGGAAGTGGATTGCCGGTTCATCGTCGTGCCCCGCTTGCGGGGCCAGCAACTCAAGGACATCGCCCAGCTCGACGGCTGGCTCCGCGATGGGAGCGCGGCCTACGTCGAGTCGTTGTGCGGGTGGTAGTATCTCAGCAGCAGGATTTATTGCATTTTGGAAATGATTTAGTTACAAACAGGCACAGGAGGCGAGAGCATGAATCAGTATTTGAAGATGGCAACAGGTGTCGTGTTGTGTGTGCTGGCGTTGGCCAGCGCGGGCTGTGGCCGGAAACGCGCGGCGATCACCTGCGCCGGTTCGACGGCGTTCCAGCCGTTCGCGGAGAAGCTGGCGGACGAATTGATGAACAAGCGCAGCGATATCGCGATCACGGTGCAGGGCGGCGGTTCGGCGCTCGGCATCCAGTCGGCGCTTTCGGGCGCGGCGCAGATCGGGATGGCGGACTTGGTGGTGTTGCCGCCGGAGGCGAAGCCGTTGACGGGCGTGGTTGTGGCGCGCGACGGCGTCTCGATGGTGGTCCATCCGTCCAATCCGGTGGCGAACCTGACGCTCGATCAGATTCGCGGCATCTTCAACGGCACGATTCGCAACTGGAAAGACATCGGCGGCAAGGACGCGCCGATCACTGTCGTCTCCCGCGAAGCCGGATCGGGGACGCGCAGTTCGTTTGAGAAGATCGTCGGCGGCATCACACTGACCAAGGACGCCATCGTCCAGGACTCCAGCGGCACGATTCGCGAGACGGTCGCGAACGATCCGAACGCGGTCGGTTATCTTTCCCATGGCGTCGTCAACCAGAAGGTCAAGGCCGTGACGGTTGAAGGCAAGGAATGCACCACCGAGACGGCGGCGAGCGGCGAATACAAGCTCGTGCGGCCGGTTTTTTTCCTGACCAAGGGCGCGCCGGAGGGTGCGGCGAAAGAGTTCATTGATTACGTCCTCTCGCCGGAAGGCCAGGCGATCATCAAGAAGAACGGATTGATCCCCGCGAAGTGAAGCTGAACCGCGAGAAAGTTGTCGAGCGGCTGCTGTTGGGAGTGGCCTTTTCGGCCATCGCCAGTCTCGCACTGATCGCGGTCTTCATTCTCAAGGAAGGCGTGCCGTTTATGCTGAAGGTCGGCCCCGGCAACTTCCTGTTGTCCTCGGACTGGGAGCCGCAGGATGGCAAGTTCGGAATTTATCCGATGATCATTGCGTCGCTCTGGATCACGCTGGGGGCGATGTTCATCGGCGCGCCGCTGGGGGTGGCCGGCGCGATTTTTCTCAATGAGTTCGTACCCCGGTCGGTCATGCGCATCGTCAAACCGACCATCGAACTGCTGGCCGGAATTCCGTCAGTGGTATTCGGCGGCATCGGCATGGTGGTGCTCGCGCCGTTGATCCGGTCGCACTTCGGCGGCCCGGGCTTGTCGGTGCTGGCCGGCTCGATTGTGCTCGGCGTCATGGTGCTGCCAACGGTGATCAGCATCTCGACCGACGCGATCAGCGCCGTGCCGAACACTTACCGGGAAGGCGCGTTGGCGCTCGGCGCGACCCGGTGGCAGGCCGTTCACATGGTGGTGCTCAAGGCGGCGCGTTCCGGCATCGTGGCGAGCATCATCCTCGCGATGGGCCGCGCGGTGGGCGAAACGATGGCCGTTATCATGGTCGCCGGCAACGCGGTAAAAGTGCCACACTCGGCGCTCGATTCGGTGCGGACGTTGACGGCCAATATCGCGCTGGAAATGGGCTACGCGACCGGGATGCACCGGCAGGCGTTGTTTGCCACCGGCATTGTGCTGTTTGTCGTCATCATGATTCTGAACTCGATTGCGACGGCGGCCATCCGCCGGCGCGTCGGCGGGAAAGGGAACAGCAAGAAGTGAGAATCCCGCCGAAATACACCCAGAAAGCCGCGGTGGCGGTGTTGGCGGGCGCGACGCTGGTGACGTTGGCCGTGCTGCTGTTCATCATCGGGTTCGTGCTCGACAAAGGGCTGCCGGTTGTGAGCTTCAAATTCCTGTTCACGAACCCGGAAGACATGGGCCGGGCAGGCGGCATCTTCCCGACACTGGTCGGGTCGGTGTTGCTACCGTTGTTGGCGATTGCGATCGCGATGCCGCTCGGCGTCGGCACGGCGGTCTATCTGACGGAGTACACACGCGAGACGCGCGTGACGAAGGTGATCCGGTTTGGCACGGATTGCCTCGCCGGAATCCCTTCGATCATCTTTGGTCTGTTCGGTTTTATTTTCTTTGTGGCCATGCTGGGATTTGGTTGGTCGTTGTTGTCGGGCGGCCTGACGTTGGCCATCATGATTCTGCCAACAATCATTCGAACATCGGAAGAAGCAATCCGAGCCGTGCCGCATTCGTTCCGGGAAGTGAGTTTCTCGCTCGGCGCGACGCGCTGGGAGACGGTGATAAAGGTCGTGTTGCCGAACGCGCTGCCCGGTATCGTGACCGGCGTGATGCTCGGCGTCGGGCGTTGCATCAGCGAGACGGCGGCGGTGATTTTCACGGCGGGACTGGCGCTGCGCCTGCCGCAGTCGCCGTTTGACTCGGTGCGGACGATGGCCGTGCATTACTACGTCTTGGTTCGCGAAGGGTTGTCCACGGAGAATGCTTACGGCACGGCGGCGATCTTGATCATCGCGGTGTTGTTGGTGAACATGACGGCGTATTGGCTGATGCACCGGTTCATTGCGCGGAGGACGAAGTGAGCGACGCCAAGATCACCGTTCGCAAGCTCAGCGTGTTCTTCGGCCAAGTGCAGTCGTTGCGCTGGGTGACGATGGACGTGCCGCGCAACAAGATCCTCGGCGTCATCGGCCCGGCGGGTTCGGGCAAGACGACATTCCTGCGGACGTTGAACCGGCTCAACGACCTGTCGCCGGACACGCACATCGAGGGCGAGGTGTTGCTCGACGGGCAGGACATTCATCATCCGAGTTTCGACGTGGTCGGATTGCGCAAGCGCGTCGGCATGGTGTTCGCGCTGCCGGTGCCGCTGCCGATGAGCATTCACGACAACGTTGTTTACGGACCACGATTGTCCGGCGTGAAGAAGAGCCGTCTGGATGAGTTGGTGGAGACCAGCCTGCGCGCGGCGGTGTTGTGGGACGAGGTGAAAGATCGCCTGCACAAATCGGCGTTGCGGTTGTCGGGCGGACAGCAGCAACGGCTCTGCCTCGCCCGCACGCTGGCGATGGAGCCGGAAGTGATTCTGCTCGACGAGCCGTGTTCGGGCCTTGATCCAATCTCGACAGCAAAGATCGAGGAGGCGTTGACCGTGTTGAAGGCGAAGTACACGATCATCCTTGTCACCAACAACACCAAGCAGGCGGCGCGCGTAGCGGACGACACGGCATTTTTCTTGATGGGTGAGATGGTCGAGTACGGCACGACGAGCCAGATTTTCACCGTGCCACGCGACAAACGGACGAACGACTACGTGACCGGGAGGTTCGGTTGAGCGAGAACGTCATCACGGTATCGAAGCTCGATCTCTGGTACGGCACGTTCCAGGCGTTGATCGGCGTGAACATGGCCGTCGAGAAACAGAAAATCACGGCGCTCATTGGTCCGTCGGGTTGCGGCAAGAGCACGCTGCTGCGCGTCCTGAACCGGATGAACGACCTCATCCCCGGCGTGAAGATCACCGGCGAAGTCTTGCTCGAAGGGAAGAACATCTACGCGCCCGGCGTGGACGTGTGCGCGTTGCGGGCGAACGTCGGGATGGTGTTCCAGCGGCCGAATCCGTTCCCGTTGAGCGTGTGGGACAACGTCGCGTTTGGCCTGCGCGTGGCTGGGATGTGCGGCGGGCAGCGGCTGGAGGAAATCGTCGAGCGCAGCCTGCGCGGGGCCTGGCTCTGGGACAATGTGAAAGACAAACTCGATCATTCGGCGCTGGAGTTGCCGCTGGACCAGCAACAGCGGCTCTGTGTCGCGCGCCTGCTCGCCGTGGAACCGGAAGTCATTCTCATGGACGAGCCGTGCAGCGCGCTCGATCCGATTGCGACGGCGAAGATCGAGGAACTGATGCTGGAATTGGTGAAGAAATACACGATAGTGATCGTGACGCACAACATGCAACAAGCCGCACGCATCTCGAATTATTCCGGCTACATGCTTCTCGGCGAGATGATCGAATTCGACGAGACGAGCCGGATCTTCACCAGCCCGAAGGACAAACGTACTGATGACTACATCAGCGGCCGCTATGGCTGAGAAGGAGTCCCCTCATGGAACGTCATTTCGATGAACAACTCAATGAACTGAAACAACATCTCATCAAGATGTGCGCGCTCGCCGAGACGATGATCGGCGACGCCATCAAGGCGCTCGTCCAGCGCGACGCCGCAGCGCTGCCGTTCATCCAACGACACGAGGCCGAGGTCAACCGGTTGCAGGTCGAGATTGACGAGATGTGTTTCACGATGATCGCGCTCCATCAACCCACGGCGTCCGACCTGCGGTTCATCCTCGGTGCGGCCAAGACCAACACCGACCTCGAACGTCTCGCTGACCAAGCCGTGAATATGTCCAACAAGGCCGAGCGGCTGATGCAGCACGACCCCATCAAGCCGTTCGTGATCATCCCGCAGATGACCGATCTCGCCCGCGGTATGGTGCGCGACGCCCTGCACGCCTACGTCAACCGCCAGCCCGAGAAGGCGCGCGAGGTCATCCAGCGTGATGCGCAACTCAACATGCTGAAGAAGGAAATCAACGCCGAGATGCTGGGGTTCATGCAGAAAGACCCCGCGGTGGCGCCGTACGCGCTCGACATTGTGCTCGTCGCGCACAACCTGGAGCGGATTGGCGACCACGCCAAGAACATCGCCGAGAACGCTATCTTCGTCATCGAAGGCAAGGACATCCGCCACGGCACCGAATTCCGGACGGACCTGCCAACCGTCTGACGCCTGCATCAGCCGGTTGTTCTGCTGACCCCCGGCATCGTGAACCAGAACCGTCTGTTCTTCGCCCGCGCAGCCGCCGTGGGCCGAGCCGACGTGCTCGACGAAAGCACCAATGCGCCTCGTTTTCCAATCCGGATATTCTGTGAGACGATCGTCTCACAAAATACTCAAATTGGTTCAACGAGTCAGGAGGCGGCCACGGATGCCAGACGACGGCGCGTTTGTTGACGGAACTCTTCGTGCTGGCGCTGGACGGTTTCACCCTGATAGCCTTTCGGCAGCAGTTCGCGCGGCAGGAGAGGATCGAGCGAGAAGGCATGGTCGTATGCCTGCCACTCCTCGCGCGCCAACGCCGCCAGTCGCGCCGGGTTGTCGGCGGTCTTCACTTGGCGAAGGGAGGCGCCGCGGCCTTGTTGGTAGGCGTGTTGCCGGCGCGTGATTTCGACGAAATCCCAGGCCGACGCCACCACCTCCGCGTCAGTGCACAGGAACAACCGCCGCGACTCGAATCCGCAGAAGCATTCGGGAACACCTTCGGCCTCGATGATCTGTTCCAGAATCGGCTGCACATCGCGCGGCCAGACCCAGACGCTGCGTTGGAGCAAGCCCAGTCGATGCGCGCGCAAAGCACGCCAAAGCCGCTGACGATCTTTGCGGCGCACCTCTGGCAGGTCAAAGGTCACCACCCGCCACAGCTTGTCCCAAGGGCGCTCCCATTCGGCGCGAGGCGCGCGTTGGGGCCGGTCTGTGTCCTCAGAGGCGATGACCCGGTACGTTGCCTTCGCACCGCGGCCTTCGCGCTTGACCAAGCCATCGCGTTCCAATCGCCGCACCAGCCAGTCTGCCCGCAACGGTCCGGCGCGGCCGACGTAGCCTTCGACCAGCTTGCGCAACGCGATTTTGGACAATGTTCCTCCGATCTCGCCCAACGCCTCCGTCATTCGCAGGCAATCCACAACACGCATGGTTCGTCTCCTTCTGGCTCCACGCATCTACCACGCCGGCTTCCTCCACGCAAGCCATGATTTGCGTATTCTGTGAGACGATCGTCTCACAGAATACACAAATGCGGATCGGGTAGCGGAAGGGGAAAGAGGCGATTCAGGCGGAGGGAAGCGTAAAGTGGAAATGGCTGCCGCGACCCGTCTCGCTCTCCGCCCAGACCCGGCCACCATGCGCCTGCACGATGTGTTTGACGATGGACAATCCCAAGCCCGTCCCGCCGACTTCGCGGCTCCGCGCCTTGTCCACGCGATAGAACCGCTCGAAGATCCGCGGCAAATGTTCCGCCGCGATACCGGGACCGTTGTCGCTGATGCAACACTGAATCTCCGCGCCGCTCGGCTGTGCCGTGATCGTCACGCGCCCGCCGGCGGGCGTGTATTTCAGGGCGTTGTCGAGCAGGTTGACGAACACCTGGCGGAGCCGCTCGCGGTCGGCGCGCGCCGGAGGCAGCGCATCCGGAATCTCCATCACGACGGTCATTTTCTTTTCGCGTGCCTGCGGCGTGAGTTCCTCGACAATCGCCGATGCGACATCACGCAACGCCACCGGCGCGAAATCCAATTGCGCCCGCTGCGATTCGAGCGCGGAGATGTTGAGCAAATCCTCGACGAGCAATTCGAGCCGCTGCGAGTGGCGCTCGATCGTTTCGAGGAACTGTCGCGCCGTCGCGGGGTCAGGAGGACGTTCGTCGAGCAACGTCTCGATGTAGCCCTTGATGATCGAAAGTGGCGTGCGCAATTCGTGGCTGACGTTGGCGACGAACTCCTTGCGGACGTTCTCCAGTTGTTTCAGCCGCGTGATGTCGTGGAAGACGACCACGGTTCCGGTTTTGTTCCGGAGCGCCGCGGCGTTGACGGCGAAGATCCGTTCCGCCGGTGTGAGGAACGTGAGTTCGCGTGCACTGGGCGCGGCGATGAGTTGTTCCAGTTCGATGTTGCGCAATGCCTCCAACGGGGTCTTGCCAATGGCATCGTCGGTAAGCTGGAGTTGTTCACGCACCGCTCCGTTGATCAAACGGATCTTACCGGCGGCATCCGTCACCAGAACGCCCTCGGTCATGCCGGCGAGGATCGCTGCCAGACCGCCCTTTTCCTCGCTGAGTTCGCGAAGGCGGGATTCGAGTTGCGAGGACATTTCATTGAGCGCGCCCGCGAGTTCACCGAGTTCGCCGCTGAGATGAACCGGCGCGCGGTGCGAGAAATCCCCCCGCGCGACCTCTGTGGCGACTTTGCGCATGGCGGAGATCGGGCGGGCGACGCGGCGTGTCAGCCAGTAGCTCACCGGAATGGCCAGCAACCCGACAACGAGGCTGGCAATGGCAACGGTGCGGCGGACATGGCTGGTGGTGGCGGCGATCTCGTGCAGCGGGAGCGCGAGTCGGACGAAACCTTGCGGTGCGGTGACGGCGCAGTAGGCGAGATCCACTCCGATGGTGTCGCTGTGACGGCGCGCATGGCCGACGCCGGTGCGGAGCGCGTCCTGAACCTCTGGCCGGTTGAGGTGGTTCTCGATATTGGCGAGTTCTTCCGGTTTCTTGTCGGATTCGGCGATGACCCTGCCATCGGATGTGATAATCGTGACGCGCAACCCGGTTTCCTCGTGGAGCCGGTGGGAGATGGCGTTGAGTTGATCGGGTGGGACGGCGGCGAGCGCAGCGCGAGCCAGCAAGGTCTCGCGTTCGAGGTCATTCTCGATGCGCTGGCGCAGGTACGGTGGCAGGACCCAGCCGAGCGCGAGATTGATGGCGAACAGCAACGCGATCAGCAGCCCGGCAAGCCCAAGGAACGAGCGTATCTGGAGAGAAAGCTTCACGACTCAGTGAACCGGTAGCCGACGCCGCGGACCGTCTCGATCAGGTCGCCAGCTTTGCCGAGTTTCTCGCGCAACCGGCGGACGTGCGTGTCAACGGTGCGCGAATCAATATCTCCTTCGTAGCCCCAGACGTCGGTCAACAGACAGTCGCGAGTCTGGACCCGGCCGCGGCGTTCCAGCAGCGTGGCGATCAGTTTGAACTCCGTGGCGGTAAGGTCGAGCATCTTGCCCTTGAAACTGACTTTGTGCCTGGCGAGGTCCACGACGAGGTCGCCATGCTTGAGGACCTCGGAGGTTCGTCCCTTGATTCGACCGAGGATGGATTTGATGCGCAGGACAAGCTCGCGCGGGCTGAACGGCTTGGTGACGTAATCGTCAGCGCCGAGTTCGAGGCCGAGGATGCGGTCCACTTCGCTGGCCTTGGCAGTGAGCATGAGGATTGGGATGCTCGCTGTTTTCGCGTCGGCTTTGAGGCGTTTGCAGACCTCGGTGCCGTCGAGTTGCGGCAACATCAAGTCGAGCACAACCAGCGCGGGCAACAGGTCGCGGGCCTTGTTGAGTCCACTGACACCGTCGCGGGCCGTGACAGCGTGGTAGCCGGCTTTCTTGAGGTTGTAGGCGACAAGGTCGAGCACGTCCTGTTCGTCTTCCACGATGAGAATGGTGTCGGGCATGGTGGTGATTCTAGTCGGTTTGATGCCGGATGTCGCGTCCTTCGTACAGATACACGACGTCCTCGGCGATGTTGGTCGTGTGGTCAGCGATGCGTTCGAGGTTGCGGGAAACGCTCATCAATGCCAGCGCGCAGGTGATGGTGTGCGGGTCCTCAATCATGAAACTGGTCAACTCGCGATGCACTTGCCGGTTGAGCGAGTCCACTTGTTGGTCGCGCGTGATGACGGCGCGGGCTGCGTCGGGCTTGGCATACGCGAAAGCATCGAGCGCATCGTGGATCATGCCGCGCGCCAACTCGGCCATCTGCGGAATATCAAGGAGCGGCTTTACCAGCGGCTCGCGGTTCACGTCTTCGGCGCGGTGGGCGATGTTGACGGCCTGGTCGCCGATGCGCTCCAGTTCGGCGGCGATCTTCATGGCGACGATGATGAACCGCAGATCACGCGCCTTCGGCTGGCGCAACGCGATGAGGCCGACGCTGCGTTCGTCAATCTCCATCTGCAAGCGATCAAGCTGTTTGTCGTCCGCATGCACTTTCTGCGCGAGCGCGGCGTCGCGGGAGACAAGCGCCTTGAGCGACTCGGCGACGCTTTGCTCCGCCAGTCCCGACATGCGGAGCAGTTCGTCTTTCAGTTGCGTCAATTCCTGGTCGAAATGCAGTTCCATCTCATCCAAACCTTCCGGTCACGTAGTCTTCCGTCTGTTTGTTGGCGGGGTTCGTGAAGACACGGCTCGTCGTGTCGAACTCCACCAGCCTGCCGAGGTAGAAGAACGCCGTGTAATCGCTGACGCGCGCCGCCTGTTGCATATTGTGCGTCACGATAACGATGGTGAACTCTTTTTTCAAATCCTGAATCAACTCCTCGATCTTCGCCGTCGCCACCGGGTCCAGCGCGCTGCACGGTTCGTCCATCAGCAGCACGTCCGGCTCGACCGCGATCGCGCGCGCGATGCAAAGCCGTTGCTGCTGGCCGCCCGACAACGCCATCGCTGAATCGTTGAGACGGTCCTTCACCTCGTCCCAAAGCGCCGCCTTGCGGAGGCTGGCCTCGACCCGGCCGGACAACTCGCTCTTTGCGGTCATGCCTTGGATACGCAAGCCGTAGGCGACGTTGTCGAAAACGGATTTGGGAAACGGATTCGACTTCTGGAACACCATCCCAACCCGTTTCCGCAATTCAATCACATCCACCTCCGGCGCATACACGTCCTGCCCACGCAACGTGATGGCACCGGCGACGCGCGTCCGTTCGATCAAATCGTTCATCCGGT
>Ga0233425_10000479_pt1 | contig 104234 bp, 103 predicted proteins | sample Watercolumn_Towu_2_FD_181712 | JGI IMG/M metagenome (GOLD analysis project Ga0233425, IMG submission 181712) | Freshwater microbial communities from Lake Towuti, South Sulawesi, Indonesia - Watercolumn_Towuti2014_140_MG | ecosystem: Environmental > Aquatic > Freshwater > Lake | place...
CGCCTGAACAAGTGAAGCAGCTTCATGATACCGCGGTCGCCAACGGCGGCACCTCGATCGAAGCCCCGCCCGGCCCGCGTAATACGGCATCGCTGGGAACAGTTGAACTTGCCTATTTTCGCGACCCAGACGGCAACAAACTATGCGGAATTCATTTTCCGGCATGATCTGATCGACACGGGTTCGCTTTTGATCCTAGCGGACCCGGATTTGCGATCGCGCTAGTGTCCGCTTCCCACCAGAATCGGACGTTCGCGCGCTGCCGCGCCGCACCCAAGAGCGGCCATTCAGGGCGGCTCATGGTTAACCCGGCCTCGGTCAAGCCCGCAACGCACGTAAACTGAAAATATCAGGACAAAATCCGCAGATTTGCGCGGGTTTGGTAGCTTCTGGACGGAAAAGCGGACGTTCCGCTGACGCCCAAAAGCGGAAGTTTAATCTCGCTGAGGTCGATCCAATCAGTGGCTGTCGGATTGCAAAAGGATGATGGTATAAAGGACTGATCAGAAGACGACAGCCACAACGAACCCGAGTATCATCATCTGAAGCGTAGCACGCTGATGGTCATCAATGACTTGATACGAAGCTATACGAGCACCCAGCACGATTATTGCGTCAGGCAGCGCGAAAAGCATAAGTTCGCCGCGCGACGCGGGCCTATCAACGAGCGGCGTAAAGAAGATTGCCGCGTTGACAACAAGAGCAATCCAGACGCTTACGTGAGGCCACCTCTCTGTCGGATAATCTCTGCGCAGTTTCCATATGAACCCAAGGCAAACCGCCGCGCACGAAACTCGATAGAAGGTGGCAAACGGAAGTCCGGCTTCATCTTCAAGTGCGACGCCAACGGCAACAAAGGTCACTATTCCGACAAGGGCTAGTCCAAGCCGCCCGAAATATCGTCCCAACCACCCGTCTCCCTCAAGCGGCAGCGTTCCAGAAGAACGCAAAGTGATCAAGGGCGGAGGTACGCTAGCCACCAATCTCGGCCACCGCCTTTTCATCCAGGGCGACTCACCGCCTATCCCCGTGCCTGCGTGAACCCCGCCAGATACTCCCCCAGACGCTCAGGATCGAACACGCGGCCGTCGAAGAAGCGATCCGGCCCCAGCGTCAGTGCGCCGCGATAGGCGCCGACGCCGGTGGGCGCGCCAACCGCGCCTTCCAGTTTCATGCTGGCGCCGGGCATCGGCTCCGCGCTGCTCCCCAGCGCACGACGATACACATCCGGGCGGAACACCGCGCCCGCCGCCGCTTCCACCGCTGCCGCCGGCTCCGCCTGGTGCCAGCGGACGAGCTGCGAATAGATCCACAATGCCTGGCTGCGCCATGGAAAGGCGGTCGCCTCGCGGTGGAAGAGCAGGAAATCGGGCTGTCCGATGGCGGGCGTGCCAGCTCGCGGCACGATCTGCCCCGCCAGCCCCGCCTCGATCAGTTCGGCCGGTTCGCCGACATAGGATGGCCGGGCGAGCAAACCGGCCAACTCGCCCCGGTTCGCCGGATCGTCGCACCAGCGCGCGGCCTGCGCCAGCGCCAGCAGCAGCCGATCGACTGTCTCGGCGTTCGCCTCCATCCAGTCGGTGCGCAGCGCCAGCACCTTCTCGACGCCGCGCTGCCAGATACGCGCGCCGATCGCCACCGCCTCGGCCAGCCCCTGCGCGATCGCCGCCGCGGGCCAGGGATCGCCGGCGATGAACCCGTCGATCTCGCCCAGCCGCATCGCCTCCACCGTCAGCGACGGCGGCAGCACGCGCAGCACCACGTCGCGGTCGGGATCGATACCGGCGCTGCCCAGCCAGTAGCGCAGCATCAGCGCATGGCCGGAGAAGCGATGCACGATGCCGATAATCGGCTTGCGCCGGAAAAGCCCGATCGCCGCGGCGAAATCATGCCCCGTGCCCAGCGGATCGGCCAGGCGCGCGGGCAGGTTCTGCTCCAGCGCCGCGGCGAACTCGCCCGACATCACCAGCATGTTGCCATTGCTGTTGAGCTTGAACGGCGCCGACAGCGCAGCCGGCTGCTGGCTCAACCCCAGCGTGACCGCCACGGCGAGCGGCGCCAGCATCTGTGCCGCCTGCACCTGGCCATAGACCAGCCGGTCGCGCAGCGTCGCCCAGCTGGTCGTCCGTACCAGCTCCAGCTCGATGCCCTGCGCCTCGGCGAATCCCTTCTCCCACGCGGCGACCAGCACCGCGCTGTCGGTGAGCGGCAGGAAAGCGGCGCGAACCAGGGTCATGCGGCGCCTCCGCCCAGCAGGCTGCTCGCGGTGATCAGCGCTTCCGCCACGTCGACCAGCCGCCGACCCTGGTTCATCGCCGTCGAGCGGAGCAGCCCATAGGCATCGCCTTCGTTCAGTCCGCGCTGTGCCATCAGGATCGCCTTGGCCTTGTCGATTGTCTTGCGATTGGCGAGCGCGGTCCGCGCCTCGTCCAGTTCGTTCTGCATCCGGGAAAAGGCGGTGAACCGCCGCACCGCCAGTTCGAGGATCGGCTTCACGCGATCCTTCCGCAATCCGTCCACGACATAGGCGGAAACGCCCGCATCGATCGCCGCGCCGATCATCGTTTCGTCGGACTGGTCGACGAACATCGCGATGGGCTTGGCGAGCGCACGGCTCACGAGCAGCATTTCCTCGAGCGTATCGCGGCTGGGGCTGCCCAGGTCCATCAGCACGACATCGGGCGCCATGCGCTCGATGCGCGCGACGAAGGCCCCGCGTGGCGGCACGAAATGGATGTCGTCATAGCCCGCTTCGCGCAGCCCCTCTTCAAGGACCGATGCGCGTGCCCCGCTGTCATCGACAATGACGATCCGCACCCCAGCGCCTTTCGCAGTTGCGGGAGGAATAGGCAGCAAAGCGCAGGCGCGTCAAACGCACGGCGACGCGGCGGACGCATAGCGCCCGCCGCACGATTCCGCTTCCGCCGAGCCCGCCCCACGCTGGCCGTCGCCGCAGCCGGCGACGGCCCGACATGTCATTTCGCGGGCACCGTCGTGGCCGGGTAGCTGATCCCTAGCTGTTGCAGATAGGTCGGGTATTTGGTCGCGTCGTAGTAATATTTCTCCATTTCCGGCCGCATCTCGCGCATCAGTTTCTCGTTGAGCCAGATGGCGGGCTTGTCGTCCGGGCCGATCAACGGGGCATAGCTGTCGGTCTTGAGCTGGACGTCGCGGAAATATGCCTTGGCCGCGCTCACCAGCTTAGGCGTGGTCATCAGGTCGAGCACGGTCATCGCCACTGCCTTGGCGCCCGCCTCGACGCCCTTGTGCGCGATCGGAGTCGCCATCGCCATCGCAGAGGTGATGTGGTGGCCGATCATATTGGGGATGTTCGACGGGAAGCGGACGGTGATGGTCGGTACGGCCCACATGATGTCGCCGATATCATCCGACCCACCGCCGAACACGGATGTGCGATTTTCGGGGGTGCTGATCGGGCTGGGGGTGGTGCGAAGCGGTTCGACCTTGCGGCCGTTGGTCTGCTGCACCGCTTTGGCGAAGGCCTGGTCGGCGGCTGTCCATTTCGGCATGCCGACAGCGGTGATGTTGGCATAGGCGGCCTCGGCCAGCGGCTTGTTGGCGAAATTGGGTGCGGCATAGCCGAGGATCTGCCGCGTCACCTTGGTGCCCGAGGCGCGGGCCGCCCCCTCCGCGATCTCGTTGCCGGTTTCGAACAGCGTCTTGACCCCGGCAAAGGTGCGATCGCGGAAATAATACCAGACCGATGCGGTGTCCGGGACGATATTGGGCTGCCCGCCGCCGTTGGTGATGACATAGTGCGACCGTTGCGTGACCGGCAGATGTTCGCGCCGGAAATTCCACGCCGTATCCATCAGCTCAACCCCGTCGAGCGCCGAACGTCCCTCCCATGGCATCCCGCCGGCATGGGCGGTCTTGCCGTGGAACGTATATTCCACCGACACCATGCCGTTCATGCCGAGTTCGCCATAGGCGGTGCCGAAATCACTGCTGACATGCGCGAAGATCGAAGCGTCGACATCCTTGAACAGGCCGGCGCGGACATAATAGGCCTTGGTCGCCAACAGTTCCTCGGCAACGCCCGGCCACAGCATCAGCCGGCCGGGGATATGGTTCTTCTCCATCACCTCCTTGGCGGCGATCGCGGCGGCGATCATCAGCGGCATGCCCGAATTATGCCCTTCCCCATGGCCCGGCGCACCCGGGACCAACGGCTTTTGCTCGGCGATGCCCGGCACCTGCGACAGCCCAAGCAAGCAGTCGATATCGCTGCCCAGCGCGATCAACGGCCCGCCCGAACCCCAGGTCGCGACGAAAGCGGTCGGTATGCCAGCCACGCCGCGTTCTACCTTGAACCCGTTCTTTTCGAGCACATCGGCCAGATAGGCGGAGGTGCGCACCTCCTGAAACCCCGGTTCGGCGAAGCTGAATACGGTGTCGACCATCACCTGGATATTCTTGGCTTGCGCGTCGACATTCGCCGCCGCCTCGGCCTTGAGGGGTCGGGGCGCCTCCGCCAGTGCCGGCGTGATCGAGGTGCCGGACATCGCCGTGATCAACAGCGCGGCCACGCCCTTGTGCAAATAGGTCATCATGTCACTCCCCTGAAAACTTAGAGTTTGATGGTAAAGGCGACGCGGAAAGTGCGACCGATCACGTCGTAGATTGATCGTGCGGTCTGCGCGTAGGCAGGCACGTTGTTTCCATCGGGACCGTTGCCGATCAGCACTGGATCGCGATTGGTGAGATTGTTGACGATGAAGTTGAGGCGGCTCTCGTGCCCGCCGGCATCCAGCTTCACGCCCAGGGACAGGTCAAAATAGAGGATGCCCGGAATATGGTTGTCGTTGATCGTGCGATAGCGCGTCGTCGACGCCGGGCAGCCGGTGGTGCATTCGATATAGTCGTTGCCATAGACACCGCTGCTGAAGCCGCGCGCGACCAGGTTCAGGCTGAAGGGATCGAGGTCGTAAACGGCGCTGATCCGATATCGCCAGTTCGGCACCGAATAGGTGCCCGACAGGCTACCGCCGTTGACCCCGGCATAATCGATCGGGAAGATCCCGTTGTCGATCACGTTTGAGATGTAATGCGTTGCGCTGCCGTGGATGCTGATCCGGCCGGGCAACGATGCGCTGATCGCCGACAATTCGGTGCGATAGCTCGCCTCGATATCGAAGCCGCGTTCGTGCTGGCTGGCGAAATTGAACGGCTGGATGATAATCCGCGACAGCGCCCCGCCAGTATAGACGATATTGCTGCAATATTGGGTGGATCCGGTATAACAGAAATCGACCGTATTCTGTGATGTGATCGATCCGATCGCATCATCGATATTGATGTCGAAATAGTCGAACGAGACGGTGAAGCCGGGAACGAAGCGCGGGCTGACCACCGCGCCCAGCGTCCATGTCTTGGCGCGCTCGGGCTTCAGGTTGGTATTGCCGATCGTCGTTTCCAGGAATTGCTGCGATCCGCTCAGCGGCGCGTTCGACGGCAGGATGACGGTGTTGGTGCGCGCAGTGCCGGCCGCGAACAATTCCTGAAGGTTCGGTGCGCGGATGTCGCGGCTGTAGGTGCCGCGGAACTTGATGTCGGGGATCGGCTGCCACGTCGCGCCGACTTTCCACGTCTGAACCGTGCCCGACGTCGAATAGTCGGTATAGCGCCCCGCCCCGTTCAGCGTCAGTCCGGGCAGCACCGGCAGGTCGACCTCGGCGAACGCTTCCTTCACCGAATATTCGCCGCGATTGACCAGATAATTGCCGTACAGCCAGCCCGACGAGAATTGCGGGTCGACGGTGCCGTCGATCTGTTCCTTGCGCCATTCGCCGCCGAACGCGATCGCCGCGACCCCGCCCGGCAGTTTGAAAAGCGCGCCGTTGACGCTGGCGGCGGCGACGTCCTGCTTGATCGTCTGGTCGCGCTGCGGCTGTGCCGAGCCATAGATATAGGCGAGCGCCGCCGCCGATACACCGCCGGTGCCCAGCCGGTCGATCGGCACGCAGCCATTGCTCGGGGCGGTCAACGTCGAGCGACACACGATCTGCCCGTTTGACAGCACCGCATCCTGCGCCAGCGCCATCCGCGCATTGTTCCAGGTGTTGGTCAGCTCCTCATGCGACTTGGTCGCGCCGTGCTGATAATAGCTGTCCCAAGTCCATGTCTGGTCGAACAAGCTGAACTTGCCCTTGGCACCCAGGACGTAGCGATAGACCTCGCGGGTATTGTCGCTGCCCGGCACCGGAAAGCCGTAATTCGACGTGCCGATCGTGATCGAGGTGAGCCCGTTCGCGGCCATCGCCGCGGCGACACTGGGATATTGCGTCAGCAGATAGGCATTGTCGCTGCGGATGGTGACGCCGGTGCTGGGCGTCTGCTGATAGAAGCTCTGCCCACGATAGCGATTGTACGACGCCTGCCCATAAACCTGCAGCGCGTCGCTGACGTCGAAGGCGATCCGATCGAAGAAGCTGATCCGTTCCTCATGGGGGATCAGCGAGTTGGTGCCGACATGCCCTTCCAGCGTCGTATTCGAATCGCCGCCGATCATCCACGGCGAGGAAGTCGCGTTGGTGGTACCGAAGTTTAACTGCCCGGTCTGCCCGTCGCCGAGGAAATAGGTGCCGCGCAAGGGCCCCGCCGTGATCAGCCCACCCTTCGTATAGGTGGCCGGACCGAAGCCTGACCCGACCAGCCGCTGCGGCACCCCGGCGGTCGCGGTATAAGCGGGGTTGTTGATCTGGAAATAGCCGCTGTCGTTCCAGTCGCGCGCGATCGTGTCGACACCCGTCTGCCGGAAATATTCGCCGCTCAGCAGGACGTGCAACCGATCGTCGAGCATCGACTTGCCGATCGTCGCCGCCAGTCGATAATTCTGGCCGTCGCCATAGGTCGAGATGCCCTGATCGGCCGAAAGCTTCAGCCCCTTGAATTTCTCGTCCAGGATGAAGTTGACGACGCCGCCGACCGCGTCCGATCCATATTGGGCGGATGCGCCGCCGGTGACGACCTCGACCCGCTCGACCAGATCCTGCGGAACCGTGTTGATGTCGACCACGCCGCTGACCGCCGATGCGACCGAGCGTTGCCCGTTGAGCAACACCAGCGTGCGCCCCGCGCCCAATCCGCGCAGATTGACGGTATTGATGCCGGCGATGCCGTTCGACAGCGACCCGGAGCTGTTGCCGGATGTGCTGCCCTGACCGATCGCAGGCAATTGATTGACGAAATCGGAGATATTGGCGGGCTTTTGTGCCTGGATATCGGCGGCGCCCAGCACGGTGACGGGGGTCGGCGCGCTATAGCCGTCGCGGACGATGCGGCTGCCGGTGATGACGATTTTGTCGTTGTCGGCCGCCTCTTCGTCCACCGCATCCGGCTGTACGTCCGTCGTCGTCGCGGTTGGGCGCTGGGGAACCCCGGTCGCCTCCGCCACTTCCGACGCCTGTTGCGCGTGTCCCGGCGCTGGCGCGAGCAGTACCACCGTGACTGTCGCCAACAGGATCGCGCGCACGCTGACCCCGTGGCCTACCACCCGTTCCATCGCCCCCGTGGGCGTCCTTGTCCCCGCCATGTCGACTCCCGAAGCCTGTTTTAAGGCCTTCGGGCATCGCTCCCCCTGCATCGTCGCGACGGGCTCGACAGCATCGGTGCACGAGCCGTTCGCTCGTGACCGGTCCTGTCGGCGGCGGGGTCAGGCAATCGATAGCGCGCAAACCCGTTTCACAAAGCCCCTCGCGTAAGACAGGATGTTTCCCCCTGATCCCTTCTGCAAGAATACTATTGCACAAACAGGGGTGCGTGATCCTTGCAAACTCGTGCTGTAATTTCTCTCAGAACGCATGAATGTGGCGCATAGAGCCGATATGACGCAGGATTTTGTTACGATCGATCGCTCTTCGCGATGCGTTCCAGCAGTCATCCGTCATGATTCGCGAACACCACCGGCGGCGCGTTGCGATCCGCCACCTGGCGCATGATGAAGCTGCTTCGGATGCGCGCGACGTGCGGCAGCTTCGACAATTCGCTGCGATAGACGCGATCATAGTCGCCGAACGAGCGGACGTGGACCATCATCACGAAATCCGTGTCGCCCGACACGAAGCTGCAAAAGCTCATCGACGGACAGCGCACCACCGCTTCCTCAAACTCGTTGAGCACATCCTCCGCCTGCGACTGGAGCTCGATCGATACGAACGCGGTCACGCCATAGCCCAGGCGCTCCATATCCAGATTGGCGGTATAGCCGGAAATCGTACCGCGATCCTCCAGCAGCTTGCGTCGCCGCGCCGCCGCCGTACTCGACAGATGGACCCGCTCGCCCAGTGTGACGTCGGAGATGCGCCCGTCGGCGGTGATTTCCTTCAACAGACGATAATCCGTCGCATCGAGCGGAACAGGTTCCTTTTGCATCACTCATCGCCCCCGTCGTGAATGAATCCGTTTGCGCATCGCGGAAGGTCAACGAAATGCAGGACGAACGCAACAGATCGGTCCGTCGGCGCGCCAGTTGTCGTCGCCGATAGCATTCGTGGCGCCCTGAGCTTGCGTTAGCCGCCCCGCGCGAGCGTGGCATCTGTCTGGCCGCCACCGCCCCCTGGCTCGCGACGGATCGGTGGGCGCCTGGTCTAAAACCCCAGCGCCACGCGCGCCGTGATCCGGTCGCCGGCATTGCGACGGTCGGCGAAGCGCGTCGGATCGGGGCCGTCGTCGCTGATATCGGTGCCGGTATATTCCAGGCCCAGCGTTACCGGGCCGGTGATGCGCTGCACCCCCACCGACCAGTCATGATAGCGCCCGAGCGGGCGCAGCCGCGCGGCACGCTCGGGATCGTCGACGCCGCCGCTCGACCGCCCGACGCTGCCGGTGATGCTGTACGGCGTGGCGGGCACGCCCACGCGTCCACGCAGCGCGAGATAGAGATTGTCGCCGCCGATCGCCGATTGCGACGGCGCGTAGCGCGCCTCCGCTCCCAGTTCCGCCGGCCCGAGCGAATAGCTCGCCCCCCCGCCGACCTCCAGATAGTCCAGCCGCTCGATCCCGCCGGCGAACAGATGCCCGGTGACGAAGCCATCGAGCCGGATCGCGCCGGCGTAGCGACTATAGCCGAGCGTCGCGTCGACCACCGCATCGGCGCCGCCGTGCCGCGCGCTCGCGCGTAGCCCGGTGACCCGCGCGCCGATGTCGAAGCCGGCCGGCAGGTCGAGTCGCGCGGCGGCGGCGGGGGCGACGTCGCCATCGCTCCAGCTGATCCCGCGCCGCCGCTCGTCGGTCGAGAGCTCGATGCTGGCATGGGGGGTGACCTGCGCGACGGCGGCAGGGAATGGCGACGCAACCGCCGCCGCGCCGAACAGCGCGGCGGCATAAAGACGAGATGTATGCATTCCCTAGCTTCGCATTCCTCCGCTCACCGTGTCCAGTTCGGCGAGCACCGCATCGCGGTCAGCGGCGGCGATCACCTCGACATGCGACCGAAGGCGTGCACGTTCCGCCGCAACGTCCTGCGCGATCGCCTGGCGGGACGCCTCGCACCAGCCGGGGCGGGAACCGCTGATCGCGACAGCGTCGCTACTGATCTGGCGCGCGCTGACATGTCCCGCCGGGTGGCGCAGCTCGCGGTGGACATCCACCGACGCGGCCCAGGTACAGCGCAGCGCGCTCGGGCGACCGGGGGCGCCGACCGCGCCCACCTGCCGGTGCGCGATACGGACGTCGCTGCGATAGGTGACGTCGACCGGCGTGCCGCGATGCTCCACCTGCACCTGATGCGCGTCACCGGCGATGGGGGAACCGAGCAGCAGCCCGGCGATGACGATGATGCTCACGTTTCTTCTCCTTGCGGTGTCCCGAACCATCCTGCCCGGTGACCCTGCCGAGATATTTTCCCGGCGCATCGCTTCAACCGTTCCGACGCCGCAACGGCGCGCGCGCAATACATCATTACATTTTACTGAACCGGCATGGTCGCTACAGTCACGCCCATGATCCGCCCGCTGCTGCTGACCGCCGCCCTTTTGGCCACCACCGCCCCCGCGCGGGCATCGCTGACGCCCGCCGAGACCCGCATGCGCACCGCCACCGAGGCGGAAGCCACGCATGACGCCGCGTTGCTCGAGCGGCTGGTGATGCAGAACTCCGGCACGCTCAACCTGCCCGGTGTCACGAAAGTCGGGGAGATGATGCGCACCGAACTGACCGCGCTCGGCTTCGCGGTACGCTGGGCGGACATGCGCGCGACGGGTCGTGCGGGTCATCTGATCGCGACGCACAAGGGCAACGGACGCGGCAAGCGGGTGCTGATGATCGGCCATCTCGACACCGTGTTCGAACCCGACAGCCGCTTCACGGGCTTTCGTCGCGACGGCGATCGCGCGATCGGCCCCGGTGTCGGTGACGACAAGGGCGGGCTGACCGTCATCATCGCAGCGTTGCGCGCGATGCAGGCGGCGGGCACGCTGAAGAACGCTGACATCATGGTCGTCCTGACCGGCGACGAGGAGCGGACGGGGAAGCCGCTATCGACATCGCGCGCCGATCTGGTCGCGGCGGGAAAATGGGCCGATGTCGCGCTGGAATATGAGGGGCTGGCGGTTACGCCGCAGGGCGATGCGGGCACCATCGCACGGCGCGGCGCGACCGACTGGGAACTGGAGACGACCGGCGTGCCCGGCCATTCCGGCGGGGTGTTCGGCGCGGACCTGGGCTATGGCGCCAATTACGAACTGGCGCGTATTCTCGACACCTTCCGTCGCGACCTGCCCGAGGCCAACCTGACCTATAATGTCGGCGTCATGGCGGGCGGCACGCCCGCCGGCTTCGCCGCCGAGGGCTTTGCCGCGACGGCGTCGGGCAAGACCAATATCGTCGCGGAGCGCGCGGTGGCGCGCGGCGACCTGCGGGCGCTGACGCCCGAGCAGGAGGCGCGTGTGCAGGCAAAGATGCAGGCGATCGTGGCACAGCATCTGCCGAAGACCGGGGCGACGCTGACCTTCGCCGACGGCTATCCGCCGATGGCGCCGACGCCGGGCAATCGCGCGCTGCTGGGCCGGCTCAACACCGTCAATCGCGATCTCGGACTGCCCGACATGCCGGAATACGACCCGGCGAAGCGCGGCGCGGCGGATTCGAGCTTCGTCGCGGCGGAGGCGGACACGATTGGCGGCATGGGCCCGGCGGGCGGCGGCGCGCATGCCGAGGGCGAATGGGTCGACCTGCCGAGCATCCAGCGTCAGGCGCTGCGCAGCGCGATCCTGATCTCGCGACTGGCGGCGGAGCGGCGATAACCGCGCCACGTCGCGCCATTGATCGCGCGCGGGGTCAACGGCTTGCGGCGGGCGTGCGATTATCCGATGCTGGCCGGCCATGAACGCGACATCCGCCTCCTCGCCCGCCACCCGTGGCGGCGCCACCCGCAACGAATTGAAGCGTGCGGCGCGGCGCCTGTTCGCGGAGCGTGGCATCGCCGCCGTCGGCATGCGCGAGGTGGTCGAGGCGGCCGGACAGCGCAACGCCGCCGCGGTCCATTATTATTTCGGCAGCAAGGACGATCTGCTGCGCGAGCTGCTGATCGACGGCGCCGACCTGATCGATGCCGGGCGCGCGGCGCTGATCGACGCGGCGGAGGCGAAGGGCGACGCGATGACGCTGCGCGATCTGGTCCGCGCGATCGTGCTGCCGAATATCGAATTGCGCGGATCGACCGGGGAGGAGGAAACCTACCTCCGCTTCATCGTCAACGTCCAGAACGAACGCCGCGACCTTTTTCGTGACTCGGTGTCCGAACATTCCGAAAGCTACGCCCGCTATATCGCGCACGTCCATCGACTGCTGGCGCCGTTGCCCCCGGCGGTGGTCAAGCAGCGCGTGCTGTTCGCGGGGCTGGCGTTGCAGACGCTGCTCGCCGCACGCGAAGCCGCGCTGGACCGTTCCGACACCGGCGATCATCATTTCTGGAGCCGGCCCGAGGCACTGGCCGGCATCCTCGACGCGGTCGAATCGATCCTGCGCAATACCGCCGCGACGTGATCGGCCATTCCCGCCGATCAGCGAGTTGCCGCCGGGCGATTGCGGCGGGCGCGGCGACAGGGCACAGTCATTCCGGATGAGCTACCCTCCCGCGCTTCCCACGATCGTCGAGGCGATCCATGCCTCGCTCAGCCCGGTCTTCATGTTGACCGGCATCGGCGCCTTGCTGAACGTCGTCGCGGGGCGGCTGTCGCGCGTCGTCGATCGCGCCCGCCAGTTGGAGGAGCAGCATGGCGCGCTCGCCGATGGAAAGCGCGCGCAGCTGGTCGCCGAGCTGCGATTGCTCTCGCGCCGGATGGGCATCATCAACGCAGCGCTGTCGCTCGCGGTCGCCAGCGCGGTCGCCACCTGCGGCGTGGTCGCGATGCTGTTTATCGGCGCGCTGAGCAACTATCGCCTCGGTCATATCGTTGCCTTCACGTTCATCGTCGCGATGTCGTTGCTGATCCTCGCCTTTTCGGCATTCATGATCGAGGTTCGGCTATCGATCCGGGCGATACGAATTCGGGACGAGCTGCTGCGATAACCGCGGTGACAAACAGGCTGGGGTAGCGCACCACGGCGCCCTCCCCCCGGCAGGAAGGCTATTCGTGGCGCTGGTGCTGAAAATCGTCGCGAGCACATTACTGCTGCTGGTGATCCTGGCCGGTCTGGCGATCACGATCGTACCGCGCTTCCTCGATCGCATCTATTACGAAGGCCCGGCGTCGGATCATTATGACGGCGCGCGCTTCTTCAACCCCGATGGCGACACCGACACTCTCCGCCCGCCCGGCACTGCGACGGGCGGTTCGCGGGGCGGCTTCTTCTGGCGGTACCTGACCGGCAGCGACGGGCGCCCCGCATGGCCGCGCAACGTGCCCGTCACCCCCGCCAAGCCGCCGGCGCGCGTCGATGGCGAACGCATGCTGGTGACATGGATCGGCCATGCCAGCGTGCTGATCCAGACGCAGGGACTGAATATCCTGACCGATCCGGTATGGGCCGACCGCGCCGGCCCGCTGGGCCTGGGGCCAAAACGGGTCGCAATGCCGGGTGTGGCTCTCGATGATCTGCCCCCGATCGACCTCGTCCTCGTCAGCCACAATCACTACGATCACCTCGACCAGCGCACATTGCAGCGCCTGTGGCGCCGCGATCACCCGCGCATCATCACCAGCCTCGGCAACGACAGCGTCATCGCGTCCAGCGGCGCGCAAGCCACCGCGCTCGACTGGGGGCAGCGCGCGACGATCCGCCCGGGGATCGACGTCGCGGTCACGCGCAATCATCATTGGGGCAGCCGCTGGTTCACCGACCGCAACCGCGCCTTGTGGTCCAGCTTCGTCATCACGTTGCCGGGCGGCAATATCTTCTTCGCGGGGGACACCGGCTTCGGCGACGGACAATGGCCGGGCGAGGCCGCCGCGCTGGGCCCGATCCGCTTCGCGATGATCCCGATCGGCGCGTTCCGCTTCGTCCCGGGCCAGATGTCCGCCGGCAGCCATATCGGCCCCGCGGAGGCGGCGCTGGTGCACCAGCGGCTCGGCGCGGCCCATGCGCTGGCGATCCATTGGGGCACGTTCCGGCTCACCTACGAAGGCTATGACACCCCACCGAAGCTGCTGGCGCTGGCGAACGCCTGCGTCGGCAATCGCGGCTTTGATGCCGCACCGATCGGCGTGCCGTTCGACGTGCCCGCTTATACCGCGCCCGCACGCCGCGCCACGACGGAGCGCGCGGAGATGTTGCGCTGCCTCAGCACACCGGCGGCGCGAGCGCTTCGCTAACTTGTGACATGTGCCCGGGCATGATGGCCCCGCCGTCGTTGCCCGGCACCGGCGCGCGCGTGGCGCCGGGACATCGACGGCCGTCCGCTTATCGGGTCGGATCGATCAGATACTTCTCCCCGGTCGCCTTGCGCTCATAGGCGCGCAGCACATCGGGATGCAGCGCCTCGGCGAGGCCGATCGTCGCGGTATAGCCGCTGGCGAAGGTAGTCGTCAGTTCGTCCACCACCCGCTGGCGCATGCGACCGACCACGTCCTTGCCCGCCTTTTGCATGAACGGCGTGAGCAGGAACCCCGACACGCTCCACTGAAAACCGAACGCCAGCCGGTTGAGCATCGTCGGCCCGAGATCAAGCCCGCCATAAATGTATAGCTGCTTGAACGTGTTGGACCCATAGCGACTGTATTCGGTCATCTTGCGGTTCGCCGCCTGCTCCATCGCCTGGACGACATCGCTGCCCAGCGAACCCCCGCCAATCGCATCGAATGCGATCGTGGCGCCGGTTTCCGCGATCGCATCGACCAGCCGGGCGCGAAAATCGTCGGCCTTGCTGTTGAGGACGTGCGTCGCTCCGATATCGCGCAGGATTTTTTCCTGCGCTTCGTTGCGGACGATGTTCACCAGCGGCACCCCGTCCTTCAGGCAGATCTTCTGCAGCATCTGCCCCAGGTTCGATGCCGCGGCGGTATGGACGATCGCATGATGCCCCTCCATCCGCATGGTTTCGACGAAGGCGAGCGCGGTCAGCGGGTTGACGAACATCGCCGCGCCATCGGCGGCACTGGCCCCGTCGGGCAGCGGCACCACATCACGCGCCTTCAGCTTGCGATATTGCGCATACATCGCACCGCCCATCATGCCGACCTTGCGACCGATCAGCGCCTTCGCCTCCGCGCCGGCGTCGATCACCGTGCCCGCCCCTTCGTTGCCGACCGGCAGCGACTGGCCAAGCCGCGCGCGAACGCCGCCGATCCGCTCCTTCGGCACCCGAAACGAAACGACGGGCCGCTCCGCCGTGCCCGAGGTTTCGAGCGTCGACACATCGGCCGGCCCGAGCAACAGGCCCAGATCCGACGGGTTGATCGGCGTGGCCTCGACGCGCACGATCACCTCGTCCGGCGCGGGCGCTGCGAGCGTCACTTCCTCAAGGTTCAGTGTCAGGCGCCCGTCGGCGTCAGCGGTGGACCGCAGTTCCAGCCCCGTCAGGTCGCTCATCCTCACCTCCTCCATTCTTTATGATCGATCAGCGGGATGACCGCGCGGGACTGGCGGGTCAACTCATCCCGGCGAACATTCTCCGATCCGCTTGCCACGTACGTGCGTCGTCATGCCTCCCGCCGAAACGCCATTCGCCTCGGTCCGTTTCACCGTCGCGGTCAGATCCACCCTGTCGCTGGCATAGGCCCCGCGCTGGCTCACCTCCAGCCGCTGCCCGGCGGCATTGCGGCACGTCATTTCGGCGTCGAGCCGCCCCTTCACCAGCGTGAAGCGGCGAAACATGCAATTCGCGCCCTGCGTCGGGGTGAGATCGCCAAACAACGGCTGGCTGGCATCGGCGGCGGAAAGGCACGCTTCGGTGGTCGTCCTCTTTCCCAGCTGCGCGGCCAACGCTTCCGCCATCGGCGAATGTTGCGCGCCCGGATCGAATGCCGTCAGCATCGCTTCGGTTCGCCACGCCCCCGCGTCCGGACGCGCGATCGACGCACTTGCGGCCGCCACTTCCGCGATCGACGCATTGGTCAGTTCCACCCCGTCCTGACACCCGGACAGGAACAGCGCGGCGAAGGAGGCGAACGGCAACAACCGTCGCGGCGGCGGAAGGCGGAGCAGCATGACGTTCCTTTTAACGCATGCGGCGCGGATCTGTCCCACCGTTCTCTTCCTCGCGCTTTCCCGCTAGTCGAATCGGCATGTTCGATCTCGACGCCTATCTCGCCCGCCTCGAAATGCCCGCGCGCCCCACCCGGGACATGGCGGGGCTCGCCCGCCTGCAATTCCAGCATCGCCAGCGCGTCCCTTTCGAGAATCTCGACGTTCGGCTGGGTCGCGGCATCGCGATCGACAGCGCGGCGGTGTTCGCGAAGCTAGTGACCGCGCGCCGGGGCGGCTATTGCTTCGAGCACAATCGGCTGTTTCTCGATGCGCTGGCGGCGCTCGGGTTCACGGCGCGGCCGTTGCTGGCGCGCGTATGGCTGGGCGCGCAGGACACCCCGCCGTTGACGCATACACTGTCACTGGTGACGATCGATGGCAGCGACTGGATCGCGGATACCGGTTTCGGCGGCAGCTTCGCGCCGGTCATGCCGCTGGCCGATGGCGCGGACGCCATCGCCCCGGACGGCGCGCGCTTCACCTTGCGTCGCGACGATCCGCGTGCCGGCACCGGCGGCTGGATGCTGCTGCGCGACGGCGATGCCCACAGCACCGACGGGCGCGGCGGCGGTGAGGGGTGGCAGCCGCAATACAGCTTTACGCTGGGAGAGGTCGCGCACAGCGATCTGGCGATGGGCAACCATTGGTCCGCCACCGCCCCCGGCAGCCGCTTCACCAACCACAATGTCGTCAGCATCGTCCTGCCGCATGGCTTCGCCAGCCTGACCGACCGCACCTACCGCCGCCACGCAGCCGGCGCGACCGCCAGCGGAGAGATCACCGACCCCCGCGTCTATCGCATGCGCCTCAGCATGATGTTCGGGATCGACCTGTCGAAGGAGGAAGTGGCGGTGTTGTTCTGAGGGGCGAGGCTATTCACCGACCGCGATAAGCGCGTTGCTGCCTTCGCCCATCGATACGGTAGCATCATAGAATGATCGAAGCAGATCGCGCTCGATGGGCGTGATATAGGGGTTCCAGACATCGAAGATCAGGATCGCGCGTAGTTCGTCCGACGTATTCCACGCCTCGTGATCAATCGTGTCGTCGAAAACCCATGCGCGACCGACCTCCCATGACCGGGTGTCTCCCCCCACCCGGAAACGACATCCCTCCGGCACGATCAGCGGCAGATGCACGATCGATCGCAGATTGCTGACCCCGGTATGCGCGGGCAGATGCGTGCCCGGACGCAGGATGGAGAAGAAGACGGTAGGCGTCCGGCCCGGCAGATCAGACAGCGGGAGCGCTTCCACCGCGGCGGCGGTGCGGGGCGCACGACGACAAATGTCGTCATCGCGCTGCCCATCCTTCCACAGATGCAGCGCACCCCAGGCAAGGGAATGGTTCAGCGAAGACCATTTGTTGTCCGGCGTGCCAGCCGGCATATCGATATAGGGGCGGAATTGCTCGTCGCGATCCGCAAGGATCGCCAGCAACTCGCTACGGATGACGTCCGTTTGCGCTTCGATCTCCTCGAGCCAGGGAAAATGCTCGCGCTCGAAGAATTCCTCGGCAGGCAGGAACGGGAAATGCATCCCGGTGCAGATGTTACTGTAGATCCGGCGACGGCCCAGCGCATGATCGACACAGGCATCGAAACGTCGCCGATCCCTGGGAAGCAGGGACGAAAGCTTGCCCGACAACGCGCGCTCGATACCCTCGGCCAGTTGCCCGTGCTGCCGCTCGACAGCGCTTTGCGCATGACCAAGGATTTGCTGCAGGGCAGGTGCTGGCTCGTCAATCTGCGCGCCCAGCGCCAGAACCTGCGCCCAACGTGTCGCGGCGTCCGGCATCTGACCGGCCCGTTCATGCCATTCGGCCATACGAACCAGAGCCATGAAATGACGCTGATCGATCGCCAGGGCCTGTTGCAGCGCCTCGCGTTCGCCAGTCGGATCACCCGCGATCCGGTATCCCTTCGCGGCATTCATCCAGAGTTCGGGTGCGGTTGGATCCGCGGTGGCGGCGCGACGAAAATAGCGCGCCGCGCCTTCCCCGTCCTGCTGGGACAGTGCCGCCATGCCGAGCGCATTGAGCGCCATCGGATGATCCCGGCCGGATTCAACGATGCGCGAAAAGATGGTCAGCGCTTCTGGATGGCGGCCGGAACGCTGCGCTGCGATCGCTGCCTGCAATGCTTGCTGAAGATCACGGTCATCCATCATCGATGCCTACCGCCGCAACGGCGGACGAACAATGATCGCGGGGGACGGATTTGCGCCTGAAAACAAAAAAAGGGCGAGCCGAAGCCCGCCCCTTTAGTCTGGTCGTTGACTCTATCGTCTAGAAGTGCAGGCGCGCACCCACGTTGAAGGTACGACCCAGCACGTCATAGGTCGACGGATAGGTGTTGCCCGAGCCGAAGCTGGTGTCGGCAAGGCCGTTACCAATCACCGGCGGCTTACGATCGAACAGGTTCGCCACGCTGAACGTGAAGTCGAAGTTCTCGCTCGCCTGGAAGCGGGCCGACAGGTCGAAGTAGTGGTAGGCACCGATACGGTTGAAGTTCACCGACTGGCCCGCCAGCGGGGTGGGCCCCGTCAGCACGCCCTGGAACGCCGGCACAACACCACGCTGCGCTGCATCCGGAGCGATGCCTTCATAACGCGAAGGCGCCAGGTAACGCCACAGCACCGACAGATCGATCTTGTCGAAGCTGAAGGTCGTGCGCTGGTTCCACGAGAACTCCGGCTGGATCGACAGGCAGTTGACGCTGTAGTAGCCGGCGCAGTCGCGGTTGTACGCGGTCGGCGACGCACGGAACGTATTCTTGTGCGTCCAGTTGCCGGCGAAGTTCAGCGTCAGCCCGAACAGACCCATATCACGCTGGTAGTTCAGGTTTACGTCGACACCGTCGGTAGCGAGACGCCCTTCATTGGTGAGCGGCTGCGGCAGACCCGCCGTGTTGGCGGGAGAGCCGCTCAGACGACCGTCAGTCGGGTTACGACGGATGCTGGTGCAGGCCGTCGAAGCCGCCTGAGCCGCCGTGATTGCCGCCGGGTTGGTACCAAAGCAGTTTGCCAGGATGTCGCCCGGGGTCGCCAGCGTGATCGCGTTGTTGATGATGATGTTGTAATAATCGGCGGTGATGGTCAGCCCCGGAACGACGCCCTTCGGCTGAATGACCACGCCAGCAGTAAAGGTGTCGGCGATTTCCGGACGGATGTTGATGTTGCCACCACCCGTCACGTTCACCTGACCAGCTGCCGGCGCACCGATGACGCCGATCGTACCGACCGGGGCACCCTGGTTAAGGCAGGCCTGGCGCAGGTTGGCGCTGCTGAGTGGCGCAGCGCCACCGCACGGGTCGGTCGCCTGGTTGGCGAGGCCGGTCACCGAAAGGAGCGAACAGTTCGGCGATGTTCGGGGCGCGAACCGCGCGCTGATAGTTGCCGCGGAACTTGATCGCCTGGATCGGTTCCCAGCTGCCGCCGGCCTTCCAGGTCGTGGCGTTGAACGACGGGCTGGTCGCCGCATCCACCTTATAGTCCGAATAGCGGACGCCACCTTCGATCGTCAGCGAATGGAAGAACGGCGCATCCGCGATCAGCGGCGCGATGATCTCGCCATAGGCTTCCTTCACCTCGTAACCGCCAGCGAACGGCAGGATCGCGCCACCCGCGCCACCCAATTCACCCGGCGAAATCGCCAGCGAGTCGGGACGACGGACGTAGGTGTACTTGCGATACTCGGCACCGATCGCATAGCCGACCGGATTCGTGCTGACCGGCGAGAACGAGTCAAAGTTGCCGGTCAGAACCGCCTTCGCCTGCGACAACGCGTTCTTGATCGCGATGGTCGACGAACCGTTCAGGAACGCCGCCTGATCGGCCGTGATCGAGCCGGCCGGCCCGAACAGGTTGAGCGGCACGCAGTTGTTGGTGGTTACCTGGCAGGTGGTGGTGTTGTTTGCGTTCAACGCCTGCTGCACGCGCGAGCGCAGAACGTAGCCCGACTGGACCTGGTCCAGCGTGCTTTCGCCATAGGCGCCCGACACGTCAAGCTTGGTCGAACCGCTGATGTTCAGACGCAGCCCTGCCTTATAGTCGAAGAACTGGGTCGTGTATTCGGAAATACGCGGCCCGATCTCCACCGTGCGGCGGAACACCGTGATCGGCAGCGCTGCATTGTTGTTGCAGGTTGCGCCCAGCGCGATACCCGCCTTGGTGCAAATCTCGTCGCGGACGGCGGCGGGCAGATATGGATTGTTACCCGGAACAGTCAGCGCTTCACCGAAGATACCCGACGGCGCGATAATCGTCGACACGACGTTCTTCGAGAAGATACCACGGGTATACACTTCGACCGTATCCGACACGTCGTACTTCGCCGCGCCGTACATGTTGTAACGCTTAAACGGCGTCACGAAGATGTTGTACGGTGCAAAGTTGAAGCCGCTGTAGAAGTTCTGCAGCGCGGTGCCGTTCGGGTTGATCTGACGATCCGAACCATCGGAAAAGGTCAGTCGCGTAGGAACCGACGTGGGCGACGCCCCAGCGGCGACGCCGTTGTTGCCGCCGATCGTGAACACCGAAACGTCACGCGAGCCCTGGTAGAGCGCGTCAGCTTCCTGATAGCCAACACTGAACACCGCATTGCCGCGTCCGTCGTCGAAGTTCGCACCGATCGACACGTCGGCGCGGAACAGGTTCGCGTCGCCACGCTCGGTGATGCGCTGCGAGGCCGAAGCGTCGACGCCCGCGAAGTCGGACCGGGTGATGAAGTTGATGACACCGGACACCGCGTCGGCGCCATAGGTGGTGGAAGCGCCGCCGGTCAGAACGTCCGTGCGCTGCACCAGCGCGAGCGGGATGTTGTTGAGGTCAACCGTCCCCTGCTGGTTCGCCGTCACCATCCGGTCACCGTCGAGCAGGATCAGGTTACGCTGCGAACCAAGGCCGCGAAGGTTGGCGGTCGCAAAGCCGCCATTCCCGTTGTTGACCTGGCTGCCGGTGCCGGCGACCGCACCCGGCACGTCGCGGATGGCCTGCTCGGCGTTGACAATGTTGCGCAGCTGCAACTCGCTCTCGGTCACGACGGCGACGGGGCTCGACGCGACGATGTTCGGGTTACGGATCAGCGTCCCGGTGACAATGATATCACCCTGGCTGTTGTCGTTCGTCAGCGGTGTGCCGTCGTTGGTCGTTTCCTGGGTCGCACCGGCCTGTGACGTGGTCTGCGCCATCGCCGCCGGAGTGAACGCCGCGACACCCGCGAACAGGGTCGTCGCGAGCAGGCGCGTACGAGTTTGAATTGCCATATATTAGCCCCTCTTTACTCGCCGGAAGCGATGCCGTGTGCAACGATTCCGACAAGATTGTTACGGGCATATCCAGTATGATGGACCAAAGACAATCAGTGCCGTAGTGGCCCATTTGCTTTGATGCCATTGTGTTGCAATATTCTCACACATTGTATCGCATCATTGCGAAAAGGTATGTCGTCCGGCACATACCGAGTGAAGGAATGCCTGAATGTCGTTGAGAAAGGTTCTTGTCGGCGGCTGCGCCATCGGCGCTTCGTTGCTGTCAGGTCACACTTTCGCGAGCGATCGCACCCCCACCACCCGTCTCGTGACGGCAATCGAAGCATGTCGCCCGATCGCTGACGTCGCCACCCGCGTGGGTTGTTACGACAAGGCCGTGGACGCGATGTCGGCCGCCACGAGGAAGGGGGACCTGATCGTCCTCGATCGCGAGAAGGTGGTGGAACGGCGTCGGGCGCAGTTCGGATTGCCGGCGCAAGTCGATGCCGGCCTGGGAGACGCCGGCGAGGTGCAGGAATTGAGCACCACGATACGCCGCAGCTCCTATGATCAGCGTACCAACAGGTGGACGCTATGGCTGGCGGACAACACCGTTTGGACGACGCTGGAGATGCTTCGTTTCCCGCCACGCGACAATGCGCCATTGGTCCTGCGCAAGGGCGTGATGGGTGCTTTCAAAGGTGATTTCGGGCGGCAGGTGGTTCAGGTCAAACGTCTGCAATGACCCTCACGCCGGCCGCATCTCCTCGCTCGCAATGGCGGCGGTGGCGAAGGGGCGTTGCGTCGTGACGTCCCAGTAGCGCAGGTCCTCCAGCGGTATGCGTGCGCCGGTGACCGCGCAGGGCACATGGTCGCCCGGCGCCAGCACGCGGAAGCCGTTGGCCATATAGTGGATCTTGGCGGGTCGGTCGGTGTGGGACATCAGCATCGGATCAGGCCTTCAGAACAAGCGGGGCTGGGACGGCGTCCCATCGTCGGGGGTCGCCTTGCCGCCGCGGGACGCACCCCGCGCGGGGGCGCCGGCACCGGCACGCCGGACATAGGGAGCGGCGCCGCCGGGCTCAACCGCTTCCGCCGATCCCGCTCCCTCGCCAGCTCCCTCGCTTTCAACCCGCACCGCGACCACGCCATTGTTGCGAAACCGCAACGTCAACGCCCCCGCGGCGGTCGCGGCCGCCGCCGTGGTGACGGTGCCGCCGTCACGATCCTCCACTCGGGCATAGCCACGCTCGAGGATCCGGTCGGGATTGAGGCTTTCGATCAACCGGCCGACATCCGCCAGCCGCGCCCGCGCCGATTCGAGCCGCCGCTCCAGCGTGGCGGGGCGAATGGCCCCCGCGATGCGATCGAGCTGCCCGCGCGACCGCGTGACGCGCCGCTCCAGGCCGCGATCGAGCCGCCCGCCCAGATCGTCGAGCCGCTGCCGCTGCGGCCCGAGCAGCCGGTCGCGGGTCGGCAGTCCACGCGCCAGCCCCTCCAGCCGTTCGCGCCCGCGCTCGACATGCCGGCGCGCGCACCGCTCGCTGCGGTGTCGCATCGCATCCAGGGTCAGCCGCAGCTCCGCCAGCACCGGCACCGCGATCTCCGCCGCAGCGGTGGGCGTCGGTGCGCGCAGGTCGGCGGCATGGTCGCACAGGGTGGTATCGGTTTCGTGCCCGACCGCCGAGATGATCGGGATCGAGCAGGCCGCGACGGCACGCACCACGATCTCCTCGTTGAAGGACCAGAGATCCTCGATCGAGCCGCCGCCACGCGCGACGATCACCAGGTCCGGGCGGCGGATCGGGCCATCGGGCGGCAGCGCATCGAAGCCGCGCACCGCCGCCGCGACCTCCTCCGCCGCGCCCTGCCCCTGCACCTTGACCGGCCAGACGATGACATGCGTGGGGCAGCGATCCTCCAGCCGGTGCAGGATGTCGCGGATCACCGCCCCGGTCGGCGAGGTGACGACGCCGATCGTGTGCGGCATGAACGGCAGCGGCCGTTTGCGCTCGCGGTCGAACAGCCCCTCCCCCGCCAGCTTCGCGCGCAGCTTTTCGAACAGCGCCATCAGCGCGCCGGCGCCGGCAAGTTCCATCCGCTCGACGACGATCTGATATTTCGACCGGCCGGGATAGGTGGTCAGCCGCCCCGTCGCGACCACCTCGATCCCATCCTCCGGGCGGAACGCCAGCGCCGCCGCGCTGCCCTTCCACATCACGCCGTCGATCACCGCGCCGTCATCTTTCAGGCATAGATAGACGTGCCCCGAGGCGGCGCGCTTGTAACCGGAAATTTCGCCACGCAGGCGGACATGGCCGAATTCGCCCTCCACCATCCGCTTCAGTCGGCCCGACAGTTCGCTGACGCTCAGCGCCATCGCATTGTCGCCGGGCACCGCCTCGGCTACCAGCCGCCCCGCCCCGGTCTCCGGGGCCTGGGTATCGAAAAAGGGGTCGGCCATGAACATCCTGCTGGTGGGGTCTGGAGGACGCGAGCATGCGCTGGCGTGGAAGCTGGCGCAATCGCCGCAACTCGATACGCTCTTCGCCGCGCCGGGCAACCCCGGCATCGCGCAGCATGCGACCATCGCCGAGCTGGATGTGGCGGATCACCGCGCGGTGATCGATTTCGTGCGGCGTCAGCAGATCGGCCTGGTGGTGATCGGCCCCGAAGCGCCGCTGGTCGACGGGCTGGCCGACAATATCCGCGCGATCGGCGTGCCGGTCTTTGGTCCCGGTCGCGAAGCCGCCAGACTGGAGGGCTCGAAAGGCTTCACCAAGGATCTGTGCGCGCGCGTCGGCATCCCCACCGCGCGCTATTTCCGCGTCACCTCGCGCGATGGCGCGCTCGCCTGCCTCGACGATTTCGGCGACTGTTGCGTCATCAAGGCGGACGGATTGGCCGCCGGCAAGGGCGTGGTCGTCGCAACCACCCGTGACGAGGCCGAGGCGGCGATCCGCGACCTCTACGCCAACGGCCCGGTCGAAGCGGTGATCGAGGAACGGCTGGAAGGCCCCGAGGCGAGCCTGTTCGTTTTGTCCGACGGCACCTCCACCGCCGCGTTCGGCTCGGCACAGGATCACAAGCGCGTCGGTGACGGCGATACCGGGCCGAATACCGGCGGCATGGGCGCCTACAGCCCCGCGCTGGTGCTGACACCCATATTGGAGGAACGCGCGCTGGGAGAGATCGTGCGGCCAACCATCGATGCGCTGGCGGCGGCGGGCACGCCCTATGTCGGCGTGCTATATGCCGGGCTGATGCTCACTGCCGACGGGCCGAAGCTGATCGAATATAACGTCCGCTTCGGCGATCCCGAATGCCAGGTGCTGATGGCGCGCTTTCGAGGGGATCTGGTCGAAACCTTGCTGGCGGTAGCGGAGGGCCGGCTGGCGGACCTGCCAGCCGCCGATTTCGATGCCGATGCCGCGCTGACGGTGGTGATGGCGGCGGAGGGCTATCCCGGCACGCCGCAACGGGGCGGGACGATCCAGGGCATTGATGCCGCCGAGCGGGATGGCGCGATCGTGTTTCAGGCGGGCACGGCGATGGCGGGCGATACGCTGGTCGCGGACGGCGGGCGCGTGCTGGCGGTCACCGCGACCGGCCCGGATATCGGCGCCGCGCGCACCGCAGCCTATGCCGCGGTCGACAGGATCGACTTCCCGACCGGCTTCTTCCGTCGCGACATCGGAGCCAAGGCGAGCGCGGAATGTTGAGTTGGCACCCCACCGCCGCCTAGGAAGCGATGATGAATTCGAGCAATTTCGTTTTGGACCCGATTTCGCAGGACGGCGCGCTGGTCACGATCGCCCTTGCGCTGGTCGCAGTGGTGGCGATCCTAACCGTGATCGCGATGATCGTCGGCGCACGCAACAAGCGCAAGCGCAAGGCCGCGGAGGCCGAAGAGCAGCGCCGCATCACCGAGCTGAAGGCCGATGGGGTCATTGCGACCAACACGGCCGAGGGGGCGCCGACGCGGGCGCGTGACGACACCGCCGCGCCGCGCACCGCCTCCCCGCCCCCGAGCGAACCCGCGCCATCGACGCCACGCGAAACCGCCGCCACCCCGGTCGCACCACTGTCGGACGAACCGATCGCGGCGGCCGCGCCGCTCGACGCCACCCCCGCGAGCATCGCCGTCGATTCGGCCGCCGCCGCACCGGCAGATGACGGCGCGACGCCGGTGACGGTGCTGAAGGGGCTCGGCCCGAAGATTGCGGCGCGGCTGGCGGAACTGGGCGTCACGCGCGTCGATCAACTGGCATGGCTGGACGATGCCGAGGCAGCCGGGCTCGATGCGCAGATGGGGGCGTTCCAGGGCCGTATGGAGCGCGATCGCTGGCGCGAACAGGCGCGCCTGCTCGCGCAGGGCGACCGAAGCGGCTACGAAGCGCAATTCGGAAAACTCGGATGAGCGTCGCCTTTCGCCGGGAGAGCGACGAGGAGCATCTCGAACCCCGTTTCGAACTGCCGATCCCTGCCGGCCCCAATCTCGTCACCGCGCGCGGTCGCGCGCTGATCGATCAGCGCATCGCCGCGCTGGAGGGCGCGCTTGCCCACGCTCCTGATGACGAGGCGGTGAAGGCGATCCGTCGCGACCTGCGCTACTGGGCGACGCGCCGCGCTACCGCGATCGAAACCGACGCACGACGCGACGGCATTGTCGGCTTCGGCTCGCGCGTCGTCTTTCGCCTGGCGGGAAAGGAGCGGGCCATCACGCTGGTCGGCGACGACGAAGCCGATCCGGCGGCCGGTCTGCTCGCCTTCTCCGCGCCCCTCTCGCGGGCAATGATGGGCGCGGAGGCGGGCGATCTGGTGGCGTTCAATGGCCGCGACGATGCGATCGAGATCATGTCGGTCGCATGACGCGGCCCGCCCGGCGATGATGCGCAGGCAGCAAAGTTGCTGGCGTGGGGTCGGCCGCCCGGTTTCGCTTGCGATGCGCGCCGCGCTGGGGGAACAGGCAGCATGACCACGCCATCCGCCCGACCCGATCGTCCACGTAGCGTGTTGCGCGCCTTCCTCGAGAGCGAAGCGTCCGGCGGGATCGTCCTGATCGCGGCGGCGGTGATCGCGCTGATCGTCGCCAACGGCCCGCTCGGCCCCGGTTATGTCGCCCTGCTGCACCGATACGTCGGGCCGCTGTCGGTATTGCACTGGATCAACGACGCGTTGATGGCGGTGTTCTTCCTGATGGTCGGGCTGGAGATCAAGCGCGAGCTGGTGGACGGGCATCTGTCGCGCTGGTCGGATCGCGCGTTGCCCGCGCTCGCCGCCGCCTGCGGCATGGTGGTGCCAGCGCTATTCTATCTGATCGCCACCGGCGGCGCCGCACACACCGCATCGGGCTGGGCGATCCCGTCCGCCACCGACATCGCGTTCGCGATCGGGGTAATGGCCTTGCTCGGACGGCGCGTCCCGACCTCGCTGATGCTGTTCCTCACCACGGTCGCGATTGTCGACGATATGGGGGCGGTCGCGATCATCGCGCTCGCCTATACCCGTCACCTGTCGCTGGTCGCATTGGCGGCAGCGGCGGCGATCCTCCTGGTGATGGTGGTGCTGAACCGGCGGGGTGTACGGCGGCTCGACGCCTATCTGCCGCTGGCGGCAGCGCTGTGGATCGCGGTATGGGCATCGGGCGTCCATGCGACGATCGCGGGCGTCCTCGCCGCCGCGACGATCCCGATCGACCGGAACGATGCGGTGTCGCCGTTGCACCGGCTGGAACAGGCATTGCATTCCTGGGTGGCATTCCTGATCGTGCCGCTGTTCGGCTTCGCCAATGCCGGCGTGTCGCTGGCCGGGGCGGGGCTGGCCACCCTGTTGCAGCCGATCCCGCTGGGCGTCGCGGCCGGGCTGTTCCTGGGCAAGCAGATCGGCGTGTTCGGGGCTGCCCGGCTGGCCGTGGCGCTCGGCTGGGCGCACAGGCCGGCGGGCGCATCGTGGTGGCAAGTCTATGGCACCGCGCTGCTCTGCGGGATCGGCTTCACGATGAGCCTGTTTATCGGCGCGCTCGCCTTCACCAACCCGGCCTATGTCGATGAGGTGAAGATCGGGGTTCTGGCGGGATCGATCCTGTCGGCGATGGCCGGCTTTGGCGTCCTGTGGATCGCGGCCCGGCCGGTGGCGAAGGAACAGTGATGACGGTGCTACGCTCGATCGACCCGGCTTATGGCACAACGGTATGGGAGGGGGCCGCCACCGCCCCCGAGCATTGCGCGACGCTGGTCGCCGGCGCACGCGCCGCACTGCGCCACTGGTCGCGCAGCCCGGTCGACGAACGGATCGCGATCGCGCGTCGTTACGCCGCCGTGCTGGAGGAACGACGCGACCTGCTGGCGGAGGCGATCGCGCGCGAAACCGGCAAGCTGCTATGGGAAACCCGCGCCGAAGCCGGATCGATGATCGGCAAGGTCGCGGTATCGATCGCCGCCCAGGCGGAGCGGGCCGGCACGCGCGATGCCGCCCTGCCCTTCGGCCGCGCGGTGCTGCGTCACAAACCCCACGGCGTGATGGCGGTGCTCGGCCCCTATAATTTCCCCGGCCATCTGCCCAATGGGCATATCGTGCCCGCGCTGCTGGCGGGGAACGCCGTCGTCTTCAAACCGTCCGAGGAAGCGCCATGGACCGCCGAGATCATGGTACAGGCATGGCGTGATGCCGGCTTGCCCGATGGCGTGCTGTCGCTGGCGCAGGGGGGCCGCGAGGTGGGTGCCGCGCTGATCGCGGCGGATATCGACGGATTGCTGTTCACCGGCTCCGCCGCCGCCGGGCGCGTGTTTCGTCACGCTTTCGTCGACCGACCGCATGTCATCCTGGCGCTGGAGCTGGGCGGCAACAATCCACTGATCGCCTGGGACGGCGATGCCGAGGCGGTGGCGGGCATCGCGATCCAGTCCGCCTTCGTCACCACCGGACAGCGCTGTTCGTGCGCGCGGCGGCTGATCGTGCCGCAGGGCGCCGCGGGCGATGCGATGATTGAGGCGCTGGCGGCGATGGCGGACCGCCTGCGCGTCGCCGCCTGGGACGAACCGGGCGATGCCTTCATGGGGCCGCTCGTGTCGCAGCGCGCGGCACAGGGCGTGCGGGCGGCGGTGGACGCGCTGGAGGCACGCGGCGCACGCGCGATCCGGCGGTTCGGCACCGTCGCCGGGCGACCCGACACCTTCGTCACGCCAGCCCTTTATGACGTGACCGGGCTGACGGTGCCCGACGCGGAGATCTTCGCGCCGGTGCTGACGGTGCGGCGCGTCGCCGACTGGGACGCGGCAATCGCCGCCGCGAACGACACCGCGTTCGGTCTGTCAGCCGGACTGATCAGCGCGGACGACGCGAAGTGGGAACAGTTCCTGCTCGACAGCCGCGCGGGGATCGTCAACCGCAACCGGCCGACCACCGGCGCGGCAGCGAACATGCCGTTCGGTGGCCCGGGCGAATCGGGCAACCACCGGCCCAGCGCTTATTATGCCGCCGATTATTGCGCCTGGCCCGTCGCCAGCTTCGAGGCCGCCGCGCCACTGGTCGAGCCGATCACCGGGCTGATCTGATCGGCCCCGCACGATACGCCCGCGCTTGCCGCTCCTCCGCGCGCCGCCTACGGTCGTGGCATCATGACCACGATCGCAATCTACAGCCTGAAGGGCGGTGTCGGCAAATCCACCCTGGCGGTCAATCTCGCGTGGTGCGCGGCGACGCAATCGGCGCGGCGCACCTTGCTATGGGATCTCGATCCGCAGGCGGCATCGAGCTGGATCCTGGGCGACGGCGGCCAGCACGATCAAGCACAGGCGGTGTTTTCGCGCGATCTCGCACCGACGAAGGTGATCACCGCCACCCGCTTCGACCGGCTGGACCTGCTGCCCGCCGACGCATCGCTGCGCGATCTGAACCACCTGTTCCGGGAGATCGACAAGAAGCGCCGCCTGCGCAAGATCGTCGCCGATCTGGGTGATCACGATATCGTCATCCTCGATTGCCCACCGGGGCTGACCGAAACCGCAGATCAAGTGGCGCGCGCCGCCGATCTGATCGTGGTGCCGGTGATCCCGTCGCCGCTGTCGCAGCGTGCCTTTGCGATGGTGGAGCGGCATTTCGGCGGGCAGGTGCCGATCATGCCGGTGCATGTGATGGTCGACCGCCGCCGCGCGCTGCACGTGCAGGCGATCGAGCGTCACCCCGACTGGCCGGCGATACCGATGGCCAGCGCGGTCGAAAACGCCGCCGCCCGTCGCCTGCCGGTAGCGGTCGCCGCGCCGCGGAGCCCGGTCGCGGCGGCGTTCACGCATCTGTGGCGGCGGATCGAGCGCCAGCGCGAACGGTGAGCGAGCCGCTCGACCCGTCGTTGCTGCTCGGCGCCTATTCGATGGGCGTGTTTCCGATGGCGGACAGCCGCGACGCCACGCGGGTCTATTGGGTCGAACCGCGCCGCCGCGCGATCCTGCCGCTTGACGGGTTCCACTGCTCGCGCTCGCTGGCCAAGGTGATCCGCGCGGATCGCTTCCGCGTCACCGTCGATCGCGCCTTCGGACAGATCATCGCGCTCTGCGCCGAGGCGGCGGAGGATCGCCCCGATACCTGGATCAATGCCGCGATCGAAGCGTCGTTCGTGCGGCTGCACGCGCTTGGCCTTGCCCATTCGGTCGAATGCTGGGACGGCGACCGACTGGCGGGCGGTCTGTACGGGCTGGCCCTCGGGCGCGCCTTCTTCGGCGAAAGCATGGTCAGCCGCGCCAGCAATGCGTCCAAGGTGGCGATCGCGTCATTGGTCGCGCGGTTGCGCGCCGGCGGCTTCACGCTGCTCGACTGCCAGTTCATGACCGAGCATCTCGCCACGCTCGGCGCGGTCGAGATCGACCGTGAGGCGTATATGGCGCGGCTCGCCGAGGCGCTCGACGGTACGACGCGCCACGAGGCGACCACCGCACCCTTCGATGCGATCGAGCGGGACGCGCTCGTCGGCGGCGCGGTGCCGGGGGCGGTGATTCTAAGCTATCTGCGGCCATAACGGCGCGACAGTGACGAAGCCGCCGCGCGTCAGCCCGCCCGTCAGTTGGCCGGGGGCTGCACGGCGGGGGCCGCCGTCGGGGGCGCGGTCGGGGCTGGTGCCGTCTCCCCCACCGCCTCGTCCGCCGGGGCGCCATCGTCGGGCGCGGCGGGCGCGTTTGTGGGCGCCACGCGGCGCGACGGGGTGGTCGCCGCCGGCTTTGGCTCCGGGAACGCGACGGTACAGCCCTTGGTCCACACGTCATACACGGGGTGCAGGACGACGTTCAGCGCGGGCCGCTCCTTGTAGAGCCAGCCCGAAAAGACGCGCCGCCAATGCGTATCGATACCGCGCACGTCGAGCTGGACGAAGGCGCCGGTCAGCTGTTCCGGTTCCCACGGCGCGGTGCGCTCGCAGGCGCGCAAATGAATGACCACATCGCCGACGCGCATCGATTGCCCCGGCTTCATCGTCACGTCGCGGCTCACCCCGTTACGCTTGTTGAGCAGCCCCAGTATCGCAACGCGCTGCGCCATCGGTGTGGTGCTGGCGTCGATCGCTTCCTGCGTGTTCAACGGCACGACGTCGTTCGCGCCGGTGGCCGCCGGCGATGGCGCGCCGATCGCATCGGGAACCGCCTTACTGATCGCTGGGCCGCCGGAACGGGGCGCGGGACCGTCGCCCAGGACGTGCAACCCCGCCCAGGTAGCGCCCGCCGCGGCGACCACGATCAGCCCGCCGATGGCGAGCGCGCGGTTCATGCGTCGGGATTCCACGCCTCATAATCGCCGGTGGCGGCGGCGCGATGGCCACCCTTTTCCAGCGCCCCCGACGGACGATAAGCCAGGGCGGTGCCGGTCATGTTGGGAACGGCGGGCTTCTGCCACTGGCGCGGCGGCGGCAACACCGCCGTGGGCACGCCATCGACTTGATGATGCAGCCAGCTGAACCATTCCGGGGGCACGCGGCTGCTGTCGTTGGCGCCGTTATAGATTACCCAGCGGCGCGGAATGCCGGCGGTATCCCGGCCACCTTCCCAATAGGTATTGCCCAGCGAATCCTCGCCCACCTGACGCTTGCCGCGCAGCCCGTAGAGGATCGTGCCCCAGCTAGCGCCGGTCCACCAGGTGAAGGGATTGAGATTGATGCCCATGGGGAAAGCCGCTTACCCTCGCCTGCCGCGCGCTTCAATAACGGTCTTCACCGAAGGGTAGCGACAGGCCGCCTTCGCTACCGGAGCGGCGACAGCGGGCCGCGCCCGTTCCGTTCAGGCCTCGACGGTGCCGGTGGGGGCGTCGGCGCTCTCCTCCGGCAATGCCACCCCTACCGCCAGCCGCCCGGTCTGCCCGCTGACGACCCGCGCGCGCAGCCGCTGTCCGGGTTCGACCTCGACGATTCCCGCGCGGCGCAGCGTCTCCATATGGACGAAGATGTCGCCCGGCTGCGCGAAGGCGACCAGAAAGCCGTATCCCTTCAGCCGATTGAACCATTTCACCGACACGTCTTCCCATACCGCATCGCCGGTTTCGACACCCAGCCGCTCGCGATCCCGCTCGCGCACCGTCTCGACGGTGCTGGAGACATCGATGGCGGTGATCTCGGTGGCATGCCAGCCGCGCGCGCCGCGGGTGGCGAACCCTTCGATCCGCGCCCCCTCCGGCAAGGTACGCCGGCCGAACGCCTGCAGCACCGTGAAGTGGATCAGTACGTCCCCCATATCAGGTGCCAGGTCGGGATCAGCTACAACGAATCCGAACCCGCGCGTCGCGTCGAACCATTTGAGCACGCCCGTCATCGCCACCGCCGGGGAGGCGGCAGCGTTGGCTTGACCGGCGTCATGCCCCTGATCGCCGGTAGGTGCGGCGCCTTCGTCTCGCACTACGGTTCTTCCCTGTCCCCCTGTTGAAGGGCACTGTCATGGGTGCACTGCACCATGCGGCAACGCAAGCATTGTTCGATCAATCGGGCTCGGGAATTTCGCCCGGGCGCGCCGAAACGATACGCCTCGCGATCGCGCTGTCGTGCCCGGCCCGCAGCAGCATCCCCAGATGACGCTGACGCACCCGTGGGTCGCTCGCCTCCTCCAGCGCGAAGGGGCCGATCCGGCGCCGCTCCGCCAGCCGCAGCGCATTTTCCCATGCGGCGGCCCGCGCATGATCGATCGCCACCTGTGCGTCCGCCGCCACCACGCCCGCCGCACGCAACGTCTCCGCCACCCGGCGCACGCCGAAGCCGCGCCGTTCCAGCGCCGCGCCCTTCATTTCGGCGAAGCCGCGATCGTCGACATAACCCCGCTGCGCCATCCGCTCCGCCACCCCTGCCGCGTCCGGCGCGCGCTCGTCATCCCAGCCGCGCTCCCGGATCTTGCGCGTCAGATAGTCGCGCAGCTTGCCGCGCGTGGTGGCGAACCGCTCGACATATCGCAGCGCGAGCTGCTCCAGCTTGGGGGTATCAAGTGGCGAAACGGAGCGTGGCGGGCGCACGCCATGTTTGTGCCACAGTGACGAAGGATTTTAAACGTGGCGGCAAAACAGATTTCGCCGATGGATATTGCGCGCGCGCCGTCGCTGCGACAGGGACACAGGATGACGACCGATATTGCCCGAATGCCATTGACCGAGGCACCACTGCCGACCCCGACCCCGACGGAGGACACGCTGCCGCGTCGTCTGTCCGATTTCGCGACGCTGGGCGAGGCGCTCGATTATGCCGCTGAGGGGCAACGCGGGCTCAACTTTCATGACGCGCGCGGCACGCTGGTGCGCGGCTACCGCTTCGCGCAGATGCGCGACGATGCCCGCGATGCGGCCTATCGCCTGATCGCCGCGGGGATCGTACCGGGCGACCGGGTGGCGCTGATCGCGGAAACCAGTGCCGAGTTCGCCGCATTGTTCTTCGGCACGGTCCTGGCGGGTGCATGGCCGGTGCCGCTGCCGCTGCCCACGTCGTTCGGCGGCCGTGAATCGTATATCGACCAGTTGCGCGTGCAGCTCGCGAGCTGCGATCCGAAGATGCTGATCTTCCCGAGCGAGCTGGCGAAGCTGGCCGGCGCGGCGGCGGACGCCGCCGGGGTGGAGGGGATCGACTGGTCGCTCTTCGCGACGCGCGCCGCCACCGAAGTGTCGCTGCCGCAGGCCGCCACCGACGACATCTGCTATCTGCAATATTCCAGCGGGTCGACGCGCTTCCCGCACGGTGTGGCGATCACGCACAAGGCATTGCTCAGCAATCTGGCGGCGCATGCACATGGCGTGCGGATCCAGGAATCGGATCGCTGCGTATCGTGGCTGCCCTGGTATCACGACATGGGGCTGGTCGGCTGCTTTCTGTCGCCGGTCGCCAATCAGGTATCGACGGATTATCTGAAGACCGAGGATTTCGCACGGCGGCCGCTGTCGTGGCTGGACCTGATCAGCCGCAATCCGGGCACGTCGCTCAGCTATTCGCCTACCTTCGGCTACGATATCTGCGCCCGCCGCATTTCCAGCCAGACCAAGGCGGCGGACCGCTTCGACCTGTCGCGCTGGCGGGTGGCGGGCAATGGCGCTGACATGATCCGGCCGGATGTGATGCAGGCATTCGTCGATGCGTTCGCGGACGCCGGCTTCGAGGCGACCGCCTTCCTGCCCTCCTACGGCCTTGCCGAAGCGACACTGGCGGTCTCGCTGATGCCGCCGGGCGAGGGCATCCGCGTCGAGCTGGTCGAGGAGACCGAGCTGTCGGGGATGAGCCACGGGGAAGACCGCCCGCAGCGCTATCGCGCGATCGTGAACTGCGGCAAGGCGGTGCGCGACATGGAAATCCAGGTGCGCGAGGAGGACGGCACGCCGTTGCCCGATGGCGCGATCGGCAAGGTATGGTGCCGCGGCCCCAGCGTGATGGTCGGCTATTTCCGCGATCCGGCCTCGACCGAGGCATGCCTGGTCGACGGCTGGCTCGATACCGGCGACATGGGCTATATGTCGGATGGCTATATCTTCATCGTCGGCCGCGCCAAGGACATGATCATCATCAACGGCCGCAATCACTGGCCGCAGGATATCGAATGGGCGGTGGAGCAACTGCCCGGTTTCAAGGCCGGCGATATCGCCGCCTTCGCGATCACCACGCCGGGCGGCGAGGAAACCCCGGCGGTGCTGGTGCAATGCCGCAGCTCCGACGAGGCGGAACGTGTTCGCCTGCGCGACGAAATCCGCGAGCGCGTGCGATCGGTGACGGGCATGAACTGCGTCGTCGAACTGATTCCGCCACGCACGCTGCCGCGCACCAGCTCGGGCAAGCTGAGCCGCGCCAAGGCGCGCAACCTGTATCTGGCCGGTGAGATCAAGCCTTACGACCTTGCCGCCTGAATCGCACGGGGATCGGCCGCCACCGCTCCCCGTCGCCCCCGGCCGGGCGCCGCGGCCACGTTAACCGCGACGCGCAACCTGCCAGCAACCACTCCGTGCTAATCCCGGCGGGTGGTGTCACGCTCCGCCTCTGTCGCGTCATTGCGCGTTCCGTCCAGCGCCCTCCTGGGGTGGCGAGAGGGGGGTGATCCTGCTGCCTGGTCGCAGGTGCGCGCCGCCTTGATGTTCGCCTGCCGGCAGCGGGCGATGTGCCTTTTCGTAACGCAACTCGTGGCGCTGGTGCTGGCAGCGCTCGTATTGCGGGATCGCGTCCCGATCGGTCGTGCATCGATCTGGCTCGGCGCGGTGGCGCTGACGGCGATAATCGTCACGTTCAACCGCCTGCGCGCGCCGCCACCGCCCGACCAGCAAGTGTCGCTGACCGCGATGCGCCGCACGACCTGGGAGGGGCTGGCGCTCGGCCTCTGCTGGGTCGCCGGGCCGTTATGGTTCGACGCGCAACTGGGCCAGACCGGCATCGTGCTGCTATGGACGATCCTCGCCGTCCTGGCGCCCGTCGTGGCGCTGTCGCTCGCGCCGTTGACGATGTCGGCGGTGGCGCTGATCGGCGTGGTCGCGCTGCCGCTCGTGCTACAGCTCGCGCTGTACCACGATCCGGTGGCCGCGCTCGCGGTGCTGCTGTTCACGGCGTTGCTCGTTTCGTCCGTGATGGGGCGGGCACGGGCGCTGGCGCAGTCCCGACTGGTGCAACTGACGCTCACCGATCGCGAAGAAACGGTCAGCATGTTGCTCGGCGAGATCGCGGATACCGAGGGCACCAGCAGCGACTGGCTGTGGGAGATTGACGCGAACCGCCGCATCATCCGCGCGTCGCCGCGCTTCGCTTATGCCTGCGGAATCGATCCCACCGCGATCAACGGCATGTCGTTCCTGCAGATCCTTGCGGGCCCGGGCTGGGAGAACGGCGATTTCTCCCCGGAACTGCGGCAGGTGGCGGAGAAGATCAAGAACCGCGAGAGCTTTCGCGGTCTGGCGCTGCCGGTCATCATCGGCGGCGAACAGCGCTGGTGGGAAATCACCGCCTCGCCGCGCTTCGACGGAAACGACCGCTTCTGCGGCTTTCGCGGCGTCGGCTCCGATATCACGCAGCAACGCGAATCGGAGGCGCGGATCAATCACCTCGCGCGTTTCGACGCACTGACCGGCCTGCCCAACCGCCTGCTCGTCAACGAGGCACTGGCGCGCGCACTGGCGGAAGCCGAAAAATGGCGCGCGCGGTGCGCCTTCATGATGATCGACCTCGATCGCTTCAAGGCGGTCAACGATACGCTCGGCCATCCGGTCGGCGATCGCCTGCTTGGGCTGGTGTCGCAGCGGCTGGCGAAGCTGATGACCGAAAACGAGCTGATCGGGCGCCTCGGCGGGGACGAGTTCGCGGTGGTGATGCGTGAGGTAAACGCCACCGCCACGGCGGAGGATCTGGCGCGGACGATCATCGACACGCTGTCGCAACCCTATGAGATCGACCAGCACACGCTGTATATCGGTGCATCGGTCGGGATGGCGGTGTCGCCCCGCGACGGACGCACGGCGGAGACGCTGATCCGCTCCGCCGATCTCGCGCTCTATCGCTCCAAGGATCGCGGCGGCGGCGTCTTCCACGCCTATGAGCCGCAATTGCATTCCGAGGCGGAGGAGCGGCGCGTCCTCGAAATGTCGTTGCGGCGCGCGCTCGAAAAAGGCCAGTTGCATCTCGTCTACCAGCCGGTGGTGAACGCCCATGATGGCGCGCTGCGCAGCTTCGAGGCGCTGCTGCGCTGGAACCATCCGGAGATCGGCCCGGTATCGCCCGCGAAATTCATCCCGATCGCGGAGGAAGCGCGGCTGATCGGGCCGATCGGAGACTGGGTGGTGCGCACCGCCTGCGAGGAAGCGGCGCGCTGGCCCAGTGATATCAGGGTCGCGGTCAACGTCTCCCCGACTCAACTCCACAATCCGCAATTCACCACGGTCGTCGCCTCGGCGTTGGCGAACAGCCGCCTGGCACCGTCACGGCTCGATCTGGAAGTGACCGAAAGCGTGTTCCTGCGCGAGGGCACCGGCGCGACGCGAATCCTGGATCAGGTGCTTGAAATGGGTGTGGGGCTCAGCCTCGACGATTTCGGCACCGGCTATTCGTCGCTCGGCTATCTGGGCAAGACGCGCTTCTCGTCGATCAAGATCGATCGCAGCTTCACCCAGGCAGCGGCCGCCGGCTCCGCCGAGGCGATCGCGATTATCCGCGCGGTGGTCGCGCTCGCCACCAGCCTCGATATGGCAACGGTGGCGGAAGGCGTGGAGAGCGAGGCGGAATTGCACATGATCCAGCAATTGGGCTGTACCCGTATCCAGGGCTTTTACTTCGGTCGTCCGTTGCCGGTGATGGAGGCGCGCGCCCTGGCCGCGCGGCACGACCGGGCGATGCGCGCGGCATGATCTTTTCCCACTTTCCGGTGGCAGCGCTTGACTTGCCGCCACCGCGACGCATAGGGCGGCGCCACACAGGAGTGTAGCTCAGTTGGTAGAGCATCGGTCTCCAAAACCGAGGGCCGTGGGTTCGAGTCCCTCCACTCCTGCCAATTCCGATCGGTCGTAGCGTCGGTCGCCGCCGGATTCTCGGAAATGCAAGCGCCCGCGGTGCGCCTTCCCGTCTTTCAGTCCCGTGACGGGACAATGTACTTTTTTTTGCACATCACGGGATCGAATGCCCTCACGCGTGCATTCTTGGTTTTGCGCCGTGCCTCGTACTGCGCGTATTCGACCGTGAATGGGAGCACAATGATGCGATCGATCCTTGCCGGGGCCGCGGCCCTCAGCCTTATTGCCACGCCGACCATCGCCGCCGCCGCGCCGGCGTCCTCCAACCCCGCCGCCAGCCTGTCGGTGTCGAACGCGCGCGCAGCGACCGCGACCTCGAAGAAGAGCCAGCTGGCCGGCGCCGGCTTCTTCGCCGCAGCCATTCTGGCGGGCATCGCTGCGATCGGCGTGATCGCCATCGTCAACGACAGCGACGATTCCGACAGCAACTGATCCTGTTCTCTCCTGTACGGGAGCGGCCAGACGAGGGGCTCGGGGCACTTCCCCGGGCCCCTTTTCACGATCGGCGACGGCGGACATGCTGCTTGAGCGCGGCTTGCCTTTTCCGTGGCACGATCCTATGTCCGGCCTCACATCCGACAGCGCGGACGGCCCTCACCGCTTCCTTCGACCGAAGGCAGCGGTGGCGGACCTATGCCGGAAGCTGGCCGGGACGACAGACAAGGCAAGGCTCAATCAGTGGCGAACACAGCGCTCGAGTTCATCAAGCAGGTGCGCACCGAAACCGCGAAGGTCGTATGGCCGACGCGCCGCGAAACCGTGATGACCGGCGTGATGGTCGTCATCATGACGACCATTCTCGCGGTGTTTTTCCTGGGCGTTGATTCATTCTTCAACGCGGTGGTGAAGCTGCTGCTGAGCCTGGCGCAGTAAAGACGGGAAGAGACGCGATGGCGCGCTGGTACATCATCCATGCTTATTCGGGCTTCGAGGGCAAGGTCCGCGATTCGATCATGTCCGAAGCCGCCCGCATGGGGCTGGAGCAGCTGGTCGAACAGATCGAGGTGCCGACCGAAACGGTGACCGAGGCGCGTCGCGGCAAGAAGATCTCGGTCGAGCGCAAGTTCATGCCGGGCTATGTGCTCGCCAAGCTGAACATGAACGACGACGTCTATCACCTCGTCAAGAACACCCCGAAGGTGACCGGCTTCCTCGGCTCGTCCGGCAAGCCGCAAGCGATTTCCGAGGCGGAAGCCGCGCGGATGCTCAGCTCCAAGGAAGAGACGGCCGCCGCACCCAAGACCAAGGTCAAGGTCGATTACGAGATCGGCGACGCGGTCAAGGTGCTGGAAGGTCCGTTCGCCAGCTTCAACGGCACCGTCGAGGAACTCGATTTCGACAAGAGCAAGGTCAAGGTGTCGGTCAGCATCTTCGGACGCGCGACGCCGGTGGAGCTCGATTTCGAACAGGTCGAACGCAGCAAGTAAGCATTGGCTTTCCCCGGTCGGCGACCGGGTGCGCATGCCAAGCCGCGACGACACAGGGTTCGCTCGGACAATCCAGGTGCCGGACGGCCGCTACCCGAGGGCGGCGGTGATACCGGCGCGCGAACCGACTTTCCATGGGGCTTTCCTGCCCCCGATCATCTTGCGTTTCGGGTCACCTTTCGCTAAGGGCCCCGCTTTCCAACGCACATCGCCGAGGAAAGCTTGCGGGAGGGTGCGGCAACGCGCCTGCTCGAACCGCTCGACTTGAAGCAGGGCCGGCGCCATCGGGCGTCCGCCCGGAACAGAGAGTGACATGGCAAAGAAGATTACCGGCTATATCAAGCTGCAGGTGCCCGCCGGCTCTGCGAACCCGTCGCCGCCGATCGGCCCGGCGTTGGGCCAGCGCGGCGTGAACATCATGGAATTCTGCAAGGCGTTCAACGCGCAGACCGGCGACATGGAAAAGGGCGCGCCCCTTCCCACCGTCATCACCGTCTATGCCGATCGCAGCTTCTCCTTCGTCACGAAGACGCCGCCGGCGACCTTCCTGATCAAGAAGGCGGCGAACCTGAAGTCGGGCTCGAAGGAGCCGGGCAAGGTGTCCGCGGGCAAGATCAAGCGTTCGGCGCTGGCCGAAATCGCGCAGACCAAGATGAAGGATCTGAACGCGAACGACATCGACGCGGCGACCCGCATCATCGAAGGTTCGGCCCGCGCGATGGGCCTCGAAGTGGTGGAGGGCTGAGACCGTGGCGAAGCTGACCAAGAAGCAGAAGGCCGTCACGATCGATCGTGAGAAGCTGCACGGCGTCGACGAGGCGATCGCGCTGGCGAAATCGGGCGCGACGTCGAAGTTCGACGAGACGATCGAGGTCGCGTTGAACCTCGGCGTCGATCCGCGTCACGCCGACCAGATGGTGCGTGGCGTGGTCACGCTGCCTGCCGGCACCGGCAAAACGGTGCGCGTGGGTGTGTTCGCCCGCGGTCCGAAAGCGGACGAGGCGCGTGCCGCCGGTGCCGATGTCGTCGGCGCGGAGGATCTGATGGAGACGGTGCAGAACGGCACGATCGATTTCGACCGCTGCATCGCGACCCCGGACATGATGGGCGTCGTCGGCCGCCTGGGCAAGGTGCTGGGCCCCAAGGGTCTGATGCCGAACCCGAAGCTCGGCACGGTCACGATGAACGTCGCCGAAGCGGTGAAGGCGGCCAAGGGCGGCCAGGTCGAATATCGCGTCGAAAAGGCCGGCATCATTCACTCCGGCATCGGCAAGGCGTCGTTCGCGCAGGAAGATCTGCGCCGTAACTTCGACGCGCTGGTCGATGCGGTGGTGCGGGCCAAGCCGTCGGGCGCCAAGGGCAAGTACGTCAAGAAGATCGCGGTCAGCTCGACGATGGGCCCGGGCATCAAGGTCGACGTCGCCGAAGTCGCCGGCGCCTAAACGCCAGCATCGTCACGACAAGGATCGGGCCGGGAGACACGCTCTCCCGGCCCTTTTTCGTTGGCGCCGGACAATCACCGCGGATTGTCGCGAACTGCGTGGAATGGACGGGGCAAGCGCTTCGATGCCCCTTCCCTTTCCCCGCCGCCGCCGTCACTCTCCTTGCCAACAGGAGAGAAAACATGCCGCATTACGGCGATTTGCAGAATGCGATCTACGGCGCCGGGCTATCGGGCGTGCAGCCGGCATGGCCGGTCGATTTCGCGACGTTGAAGGCGCGCGCGGAGGCGGCGATGCCGCCCAGCGTGTTGAACTATGTGCAGGGCGGATGCGGCGACGAATGGACGCAGGATGAGAATGCCCGCGCCTTCCGGCACTGGGGCATGGTGCCACGCATGATGGTCGATTGCGCGCAACGCGATCTGTCGGCGTCCTTGTTCGGCCGCACCCTGCCCTCGCCCCTGTTCATGGCGCCGGTCGGGGTGACGGGGATCTGCACGCAGGACGGCCATGGCGATCTTGCGGCGGCACACGCCTCCGCCGCCACCGGGGTGCCGCTATGTGCCTCGACGCTGTCGAACGATCCGCTGGAGGATGTGAAGCGCGCGTGCGGCGACACGCCCGCGCTGTTCCAGCTCTACACCCCGCGCGATCGCGATGTGGCCGCCAGCCTGGTGTCGCGTGCGGAGGCGGCAGGCTATGACGCGATCGTCGTCACGCTGGATACCTGGGTGACCGGCTGGCGCCCGCGCGATCTGAACGTCTCCAATTTCCCGCAGCTGCGCGGGCATGTGCTGACCAACTATTTCACCGACCCCGCCTTCCTGAAACTGCTCGCCAAGCCGCCGCAGGAGGATCCCCGCGCCGCGATCGGCACCTGGGGGGCGACCTTCGGCAAGGTGCTCACCTGGGATGATATGCCATGGCTGACATCGCTGACGACGCTGCCGATCGTGCTGAAGGGGATTTGTCATCCCGACGATGCCCGCCGGGCGATCGATGCGGGAGCGGACGGCATTTACGTGTCGAACCACGGCGGGCGGCAGGCGAACGGCGGGATCGGCGCGATTGACATGCTGCCCGCGGTCGCCGCGGCGGTGGCGGGGCGTGTGCCGGTGCTGTTCGACAGCGGCATCCGATCGGGCACGGACATGATCAAGGCGATCGCGCTGGGCGCCGATCTGGTCGGCGTTGGACGCCCCTACAGCTATGGCCTGGCGCTGGGCGGTGCCGAAGGATGCGCGCATGTATTGCGTTGCCTGTTGGCGGAGGCGGACCTGCTGATGGCGGTCAACGGGCTGCCGACGCTCGAAGCGGTCCGCACGGCGGGCGCGGTGCGAACGGATCGCTAGCGGCGCGGCGCGCGATCGCGTGCATGCGCGCGTGGCGAGGCCGGGGAAGATCCTGCGGAAGATCGTTGCAGCCCGTCATCGGTGCGGCCATGACAAGGGGATGGATCCTCGCTCGCCAACCCGCCGCGACACGCTGGTCGCGCTCGCCGCCGGGGCATTGTTCCCCGCCGGGGTCGCGCGCGCGGAATTGGCGCCTCCGCGGCTGATCGCCGGCACCTATCGCCGCGAGGGAGGAGCCGGCCTCTATCCGCTGACCGCGACATCACGGGGATGGCAGGTCGATGCGCCGATGGCGATGCTGCGCGATCTGTCGTTCGGGGTTCGTACCGACACCCATCATTATTGGGTGGAGGAACATGCCAAGGGACGCCTGATCGTCACCGATCGCGAGGAGCGCCTGCTGGCCAGCCTGTCCAGCGGCGGCGACGATCCCTGCCATGTCGCGATCGATCCCGCCGGGCGCCATCTGGCGGTGGCGAATTATACGTCCGGCACGGTTGCGATCTATCCGGTGGGGCACAACGGCATCCCCGCCGCGCCGGTGATCCGCCAGCATCGCGGCCAGGGACCGAACCCCCTGCGGCAGCGCGGTCCGCATGCCCATTGGGTCGGCTTCTCCGCCGACGGACGATTCCTCCACTCGGTCGATCTCGGCGCGGATGCGATATTCCTCCATCCCCTGCGCGGCGCCGGCGAGCCCGGGATCGCCTGGCGCGCACCGGCGGGATCGGGGCCGCGCCATCTGGTCCGCCATCCGGCGCGTCCGATCGCCTATGTCGTCACCGAACTCGGCAACGAACTGCTGACCCTGCGCGCGCTGCGTGACGGACGCTTCGTCACGATCCGCCGCCAACCGCTGCTGCCCGCCGGGGCGACGGGCGCGTCCTATGCCGCGCATATCGCGATCGATCGCGCCGCGCGGCGGCTGTACGTCAGCAATCGCGGGCACGATTCGATCGCGGTGTTCGCGCTGGCCGGCAATGGCGATGCCCGTTTGCTACAACATATCGCGTGTGGCGGGCACTGGCCGCGCTTCTTCCTGCTGATCGAGGATGCCGGGCTGTGCCTCGTCGCCAACGAACGCAGCGGCACCGTTGCAGTGCTCCGCCTGTTGCCCGATGGTCAACTGGCGGCAACGGGCGAGCTGCTATCGGTGCCCGGCGTGGCCTGCCTCGCACGCGCGTAACGGCACCGCACTAGCCAGATGCCCCGCGCTGCCGTATCTGGCGCGCTTTCTTTCCTGGACAGGCATCATCATGGGTTTCCGCTGTGGCATCGTGGGCCTGCCGAACGTCGGCAAGTCCACCCTCTTCAATGCGCTCACCGAAACGGCGGCGGCGCAGGCGGCCAATTACCCGTTCTGCACGATCGAGCCCAATGTCGGCAATGTCGGTGTGCCGGACCCGCGGCTAGCGACGCTGGCGGCGATCGCGGGATCGGGCAAGATCATCGAGACGCAGCTTGGCTTCGTCGATATCGCCGGGCTGGTACGCGGTGCCAGCAAGGGCGAGGGACTGGGCAACCAGTTCCTTGGCAACATCCGCGAGGTGGATGCGATCGTCCATGTGCTGCGCTGTTTCGAAAATGACGACATCCAGCACGTCGACAATCGCGTCGACCCGATCGCGGATGCCGAGACGGTCGAAACCGAACTGATGCTGTCGGATCTCGAGAGCCTCGAGAAGCGCGTACCGAACCTCGCCAAGAAGGGGCAGCAGGGCGACAAGGAAGCGAAGCTGGCGGCGGTGGTGCTGGGGCGCGCGCTCGACCTGTTGCGCGAGGGCAAGCCCGCCCGGCTGACCGTTACCAACGATGCCGAGGAACGGCGTGTCCTCGATCAGGCGCAGTTGCTGACCGCCAAGCCCGTTCTCTACGTTTGCAACGTCAACGAGGAGGATGCCGCCCAGGGCAACGACCTTTCGCGACGGGTGTTCGACAAGGCCGCGGTGGAGGGCGCGCAGGCGGTGGTAGTGTCGGCCGCGATCGAGGCGGATATCGCGACGATGCCGACGGAGGATCGCGGCGAGTTCCTGGCGGAACTGGGGCTGGAGGAAACCGGCCTCGCACGGGTTATCCGCGCCGGCTACACGCTGCTGCACCTGCTGACGTTCTTCACGGTCGGCCCGAAGGAAGCGCGGGCTTGGACGGTCGAGGCGGGATCGAAGGCACCGCAGGCGGCGGGCGCGATCCACTCCGATTTCGAACGCGGCTTCATTCGTGCCGAGACGATCGCGTTCGACGATTACGTCGCCTGCAAGGGCGAAGCCGGCGCGCGCGAGGCCGGCAAGTTACGTCAGGAGGGCAAGGAATATGTCGTCCACGACGGCGACGTGATGCTGTTCCGCTTCAACGTCTAGGGGGCGTCGGCCGGTCCGGCGTCGTCCGCACGAGCGGCGCGTCGAGCAAATTGGCATAAGGGGCGCGCTCCGGTGCGGCGCGTGCCGGGCGCGGCCCCAACCAGGCGGGCTGATCCCCTGACGCTGGAGTCACCTCGATCACCGGCGTTCTGGGCGGCGGCAGCGTCGATCGCGCCGCCGGGGCGGCGGCGGCACGATCGCCGTTGCCAGCGGCACCCCCATCACCTTCCGTGCTGCCGCAGGCCGCGATCGGCAGCAGGAAAGGAAGCAAGCATCGACGCATGCCGCATAAAAGCGCGAACCGGCGGCGTCGTTCCGATCACGCCCTTCCCCGCCCCGGCGCGACCGCGTACACCCTGGTGCATGAGGTCGATTGTCGCCGCTGCCGTCGCATCGTTCGCCATGCTGGGCGGCTGTGCCTATCCCTATGCGCCCCGCGCGCTGCCGCTGCCGACCCAGCCCGCACCGCCGGCGCGCGCGATCGCGATGCCGGTTGCGCCCGCGATGCATCCGGTCGCCGGGGCGCCGGCCGAACTGCGCCCGACAGTGACCATCCTGATCTCCATCGACGGATTTCGCCCCGACTATCTCGATCGCGGCGCGTCTCCGCATCTCACGCGACTGGCGGCCGACGGGGTGACGGCGGCGATGCGGCCGTCCTTTCCCAGCAAGACATTTCCCAATCACTGGACGCTCGTCACCGGGATGGTGCCCGATCATCACGGCATCACCGCCAATCGCATGGAAGATGTCGCGCGACCGGGTGAGGTGTTCACGATGGCGAGCGACGATCCCTTCTGGTGGAATGAAGCCGAGCCCATCTGGGTCACCGCGGAGCGCGCTGGCCTGCGCACCGCGGCGATGTTCTGGCCCGGCAGCAATGTCGCCTGGGGCGGGACAAAAGCCGCGGCGTGGCCGCATGACGTGATCGGCGGCACGCGCCCGGACGAGTGGCAGCATTTCGACCAGGCTGTCGACGGGCGCCAGCGAGTCGATGCGATCCTGGACTGGTTGCGCCGCCCGGCCGCGACGCGCCCGCAACTACTGACGCTGTATTTCGACACCGTCGATACCGCCGGGCACCGATTCGGCCCGTTCGATGCCCGCACGACGCAGGCGGTGGCGGAGGTGGACGCGCGGATCGGCGATTTGCTCGTGGGGCTGAGGGCACTGCGACAGCCGGCGAACCTCGTGATCGTCTCGGATCATGGCATGGCGCCCATCTCGCCGGATCGCGTGATCGCGATGGACCGTATTGTCGCGCCGGCGGACGCACGCCTTGTAGAGGCGGGCCCCTATGCCACGATCGTCCCCGCCCCCGGCCGCGAGGCGGTGGTGGAGGCGGCATTGCTGGCGCCGCACCCGCATATGCAATGCTGGCGGAAGGGCGCGTTGCCCGCACGCTTCCGCTACGGCGCCAACCCGCGCGTCCCGCCCATCCTGTGCCTTGCCGAAGACGGCCGTGACGGTGGCTGGACGATCGGCCGGACCGGCAATGACGAGGAGACGCGGAATCGCGGCGCGCATGGTTATGACAATGACGCTCTCGATATGCGCGCCTTGTTCATCGCCAGCGGCCCCGCCTTCGCGCGCGGCAAGCGCTTGCCCACGTTCGACAATGTCGATGTCGCACCGTTACTGCGCGATCTTCTGGGATTGCCCGCCAGGTCGGGGCTCGACGGCGATGACCGGCCGTTCCGCACCGTGCTGCGGCGATAAGGGAAGGATCAGGTATGGAGTATTTCGAGGATCTGGCGGTCGGAGAGGTGCACCGCTTCGGTGCCTATGCCGTCACGCGTGAGGAGGTCATCGATTTCGCGTCAAAATACGATCCGCAACCCTTCCACTCCGATGAGGCGGCGGCAGCCACCCATTTCGGCCGGCTATCGGCGAGCGGGTGGCACACATGCGCGATGGTGATGGCGATGCTGGTCGAGGATCTGAAGAAGCATCAACGCGCTAGCCTCGGCTCCCCTGGGATCGACGAATTGCGCTGGCTGAAACCCGTCTACCCGGGCGATATCCTGTCCTGCGAGAATGAGGTGATCGAAAAGCGCGTCTCTCAATCGCGGCCGGAAATGGGCATTTTCAAAAGCCGGCTGACGGTCACCAATCAGGACGGTGTCGCCGTTATGACGATGATCTCCAACGGATTGATCGCGACCCGCGGATAATGATCACCGGGCGGCGGCGATGCGATGTCGCCACCACCCGGCGGACGGCCGATTAGCGCCGGCGGGGCGGACGGAATGCCCGGTTCGGACGAGGCGTGCGATACCCCTCCGCCCGGTTTTCGCGCCGCAGATCACGATAATCGTTGCGCACGTCATTACGATAGTCGCGCCGTGCGTCGCGATTGGCATCGCGGAACTGGTCGCGCGTCAACCCGCCGCCACGATAGGCTTGGCGGTTGTCGCGCAGATCCCCGCGATAGTCGCGTCGTTCGTTTCGCACGTCGCGACCGAAATTGGCCCAATTGTCGCGGACGTCGCGATTGCCCCAGCCGTTGCGCCGGCTCTGCCAATATCGCTGCTGCGCGCCATTCCAGCGGAATGGGCGGCGATAGCGATCGTACACGTAGACGCCCGTGCCCGGATAATAATAATCGCCGTACCAGCCGTAATAGCTAGGCGCGCCGGCATAGCCGTAACCGCCGCCATAATAGCCGTTCCCGTAATAGGGATCGCCATAATAGCCGCCGTTGCCGTAGCCGACCGAGACGCCGCTATAACCATAACCGTCGGTGCACGCGGTCGTGGCAAAGGCAAGGCCACCGAGCAGGGCCGTCGCCGCCCATCGTGTGAGACTCATCGTCACTCTCCTGACCCTCGAAGGGTTCGGCGGCAGATACGCACCGCCGGTATACAGCAAACGAGGGTCGGATGGCGTGGTTCCGGTGCCATGCTGGGATGTCCGGAAGCGGGACATCGGTTGGTGGCAAACTGGAGGGCGAAGCTGACGCCATCGCCTGCAAAGAACGAGCGACGATCGGCGCGCGACGGTCAGTCGCCGGGGTAGGAGACCAGCGCATCGACCGCGATACCGTCGTCACGCAGCAGCGCGGCACCACCAAGATCAGGCAGGTCGATCACGAACTGTGCCTGATCGATCAACGCCCCCGCACGACGCAGCAGCCGCACCGCCGCGCGCGCGGTACCGCCGGTCGCGATCAGATCGTCGACCAACAGGACGCGCGCACCGGGTGCCAGCGCATCGGCGTGCATGGCGATCCGGTCCTGACCGTATTCAAGCGCATAATCCTCCGCGATCGTCGCCCCCGGCAGCTTGCCGTCCTTGCGGATCAGCAGCACGCCGGCACGAAGCGGCACGGCCAGCGCGGCGGCGAACAGGAAACCGCGCGCCTCGATCCCCGCGACCAGATCGACCGTGCCGCGCGTCGCTGCCACCATCCGCTCCACCGTCGTGGCAAGCCCCGTCGGCGAGAGAAGCAGCGTGGTGATATCGCGAAACTGGATCCCCGGCTTGGGAAAGTCAGGAATGGTACGAATTAGCGCCGCCAGATCAGCATGCTCGCCGCTCATCATCACCCCCGTGGCTCAAAAAAGAAGCCCCGGCGCGAGGGCCGGGGCTTGGCATGTCGTATCGGCCACCGTCCGCCGCGCGGATGGCGGGCACCGATCAATGTTTCACGTCGCGCCAGACGTTCTGATAGGCACCCCAGACGAGATAGATGAAGATCGCCAGGAAAATCACCGCGGCCAGGCCCGCCGCGTGACGCGCTTCCAGATTGGGCTCCGCGGTCCAGGTCAGGAACGCCGCCACGTCTCGCGCCATCTGGTCACGGGTGGCCTTGGTGCCGTCGCTATAGGTCACCTGCCCGTCCGAGGTCAGCGGCGGGGGCATCGCGATATTGAGGTTGGCGAAATACGGGTTGTAGTGCAGGCCGCTCGGCGTTTTCGCATCCGGGAATTTGCGCAGCAGTTCCGCCGGCTGGTTGCGATACCCGGTGATCAGCGCATGGACGTAATTCGGGCCATCTTCCCGCGCCTTTGTGATCAGCGACAGGTCAGGCGGCAGCGCATTGTTGTTCGCCGCGCGCGCAGCGACCTCGTTCGCGAAGGGCGACGGGAAATGGTCCGACGGCAGGTTCTTGCGAGTCGCCGCCTCACCCGTCTCCGGGTTCACGGATGGCTGTTCGATCACCCACTGATTGGCGATCGCCTTCACCTCGGCCTCGGAATAGCCGATCTTCTGCAAGTCGCGGAAGGCGACATATTTCAGCGAGTGGCAGGCGGCGCAGACTTCCTTGTAAACCTGGAACCCGCGCTGAACCTGCTCGCGATCGAACTTGCCGAAGAGGCCGGCCGACGAGAGATGAATATCCTCCGGATGCAGGTGGAATTCATGCTCCGCCGATTCCCGCGCCGGGTTCTGGATCGCTTCCTTGGCGGTGAAGAACAGCGCCAGCGCGAGCACGAAGACGAACCCCGCGCCGATCACCAGTGAAATGAGACGAGCCATTGTCTTGATTGTCCCCTATTCGTCTCGTTTCGATCAGCCGGCCATCGCCGTCTGCGCGGGCGAGGTGCCGCCATGCTTCGCCAGCACAGCCTCGGTGATCGAGTTGGGCAGCGGGCGCGGCTTCTCCGCCGCCGAAACCAGCGGCAGGATGATCAGGAAGTGCGCGAAATAATATGCCGCGGCGATCTGCCCGAGCATCACGTTGCGCGCGGTCGCCTCGGCGCCGCCGACATAGCCCAGCACCAGCACGTCGACGACGAGGACGGCCAGGAACCAGCGATAGGTGGGGCGGTAATTCGCCGAGCGAACCGGCGAATTGTCGAGCCACGGCAGGAAGAACAGCAGCAGGATCGAGCCGAACATCGCCAGCACGCCCCACAGCTTCGCCGGCAGGATGAAATCGGCGGTGAAGCTCTTCAGGATCGCGTAGAACGGCAGGAAATACCATTCGGGCACGATGTGCGCCGGGGTCGAAAGCGGGTTCGCCTCGATATAATTGTCGGGGTGGCCCAACAGGTTCGGCGAGAAGAAGATCAGCATCGCGAAGATCAGGAAGAACACGCCCACGCCGACACCGTCCTTGGCGGTGTAATAAGGGTGGAACGGCACCGTATCCTGTTCACCCTTCACGTCCACGCCGGTCGGATTGTTCGATCCGGGGATATGCAGCGCCCAGATATGCAGGATGATCACGCCCGCAATCACGAACGGCAGCAGATAGTGCAGCGAGAAGAAGCGGTTCAGCGCGGCATTGTCCGGCGCGAAGCCGCCCAGCAGCCAGATGCGGATCGTTTCGCCGACCAGCGGGATTGCCGAGAAGAAGCCGGTGATGACCTGCGCGCCCCAGAAGCTCATCTGCCCCCAGGGCAGCACGTAGCCCATGAACGCCGTTGCCATCATCAGCAGGAAGATGACCACACCGAGCAGCCACACCATCTCGCGCGGCGCCTTGTACGAACCATAATACAGACCGCGGCCGATATGGATGTACACCACGGCGAGGAACATCGATGCGCCATTGGCATGCGCATACCGCAGGAACCAGCCGGCGTTCACGTCGCGCATGATCTGTTCGACCGAGCCGAAGGCGACCCCGGCATTGGCTGCATAATGCATCGCCAACACCACGCCGGTGACGATCTGGCATACCAGTGCCGCGCCCGCGAGCACGCCGAAGTTCCAGAAATAGTTGAGATTGCGCGGGACCGGATAACCGGCACCGATCGCATTGTAGACGAGGCGCGGCAGCGGCAGCTTCTCGTCCAGCCACCGCATCAGCGGTTGCTTCGGCTCATAATGCTTGGCCCAGGGAAAGCTCATTTCTCTATCTCCCCTCAGCCGACCGTCACGACGGTGTCGGAATTGAATGCATATTCGGGCACGGTCAGGTTCTTCGGCGCCGGTCCCTGCCGGATGCGGGCCGCGGTGTCATAGGCCGAGCCGTGGCATGGGCAGAAATAGCCGCCGAACGGCCCCTTGTTCTCGCCCTCGCCAGCCCCCAGCGGCACGCAACCGAGATGGGTGCACACGCCGAGCGTGATCAGCCAGTTCTTCTTGCCCGCCTTCGTCCGCTCTTCCAGCGTCTGCGGGTCGCGCAGCGACGACACGTCCACCGCATCGGCGGCGGCGATTTCCGCCGGGGTCAGGTTGCGCACGAACAGCGGCTGCTTGCGGAACGACGCCTTGATCGCCTGCCCGGGCTGAATCTTCGAAATGTCGATCTCGGTGGTCGACAGCGCGAGCACGTCGGCCGACGGGTTCATCTGATTGATCAGCGGCAGGACGATCGCGACCGCGCCGACGCCCGCGAAGGACACGGCGGCGATATTGATGAAGTCGCGACGGCGCGGATCGTGCGTTTCCTCATGATAGGGCGCGGGATTCTCGCCCGGGGGAATCGTATTCTCTGCTGTCGCCATTCGCGTCAAACCTCTACCCGTTCCTTGGCGGCGGATCGTTTCGATGCCGATGCGACATACCCACCCCGCCGACAGCCTGCCCGTCCCCACGGCGGCTTCGCGGCGTGATAGCCATGCCGACGCGCGTTTGCCAACAGCATTTTGCGTTCGATCGCCGACACGCCTAGGCACTCCGCGATGCGCCTTGCCCTGTATCAGCCCGATATCGCCGGCAATGTCGGCACCTTGTTGCGGCTCGGCGCGTGCCTGGATGTCGCGGTCGACCTGATCGAGCCGATGGGATTCGCGTGGAGCGACCGTGCCCTGGCGCGCGCGGGGATGGATTATGCCGCCCAGGTGACGGTGCGTCGCCATGCCGACTGGGATGCATTCCTGGCCACCGTCGACGGGCGGCTGGTACTGGGCACGACGCGCGGCGCCACCCCGCTGCATCGCGCCACGTTCGAAACGGGCGACATCCTTCTTCTCGGCAGTGAGGGTGCGGGGGTGCCCGACGGGGTGCACGATCGCGCCGATGCGCGCGTTCGCGTGCCGATGCGCGCCGGGCTGCGCTCGCTCAACGTCGCGATCGCAGGGGCGTTGCTGCTCGGCGAGGCGCTGCGCCAGACCGGCGGGTGGGACAAACTCACCGATTGACCGGCGCCAGCGGGGCGGCGATGGCGGGGCATGGACCTGGACGATCAACAATCGCTGGCGCGCGGCTGGTTCGAGCAGCTACGCGACCTGATCTGCGCCGAATTCGAAGCGATCGAGCGCGCGGCGGGTTCGGATGCGTGTTTCACCTACACGCCATGGGATCGTACCGATCCCGCGGGCATCCCCGGCGGCGGCGGCGTGCGCGGCGTGATGAAGGGCCGCGTCTTCGAAAAGGTCGGGGTCAACGTCTCCACCGTCGGCGGCACGTTCGAGGGTGAGTTCGGCAAGACGATTCACGGCGCGGCGGACGATCCACGTTTCTTCGCCACCGGGATCAGCCTGGTCGCGCATATGGCCAACCCGCACGTCCCGGCGGTGCACATGAATATGCGGTTCCTGCGTACCACGAAGCAGTGGTTCGGCGGCGGCGCCGATCTCAATCCGCCATTGCCGGTGGCGGAGGATACGGAGGCGTTCCACGACGCGCTGCGCCGCGCCTGTGACGCGCATGACGCGACATATTATCCGCGCTTCAGGAAATGGGCGGACGAGTATTTCTTCATTCCGCACCGCAACGTGCACCGCGGCGTCGGCGGAATCTTCTACGATCATCTGGAGGGCGATTTCGACGCCGGCTTCGCGTTCACCCAGGATGTCGGGCGCGCGTTCCTCGACATTTATCCGCGCATCGTGCGGCGGCGCATGGAGGAGCCCTTCACCGCCGGGGACATCGCGACGCAGCGCGCCTGGCGCGGGCGCTATGCGGAGTTCAACCTCGTCTATGACCGCGGGACGCTGTTCGGATTGAAGACCGGCGGCAATATCGATGCCATCCTGATGAGCCTGCCCCCGCTGGCGACATGGGAGTGATCGAAAGCGCCCGCCGATGAGCGGGCTGATCCGCGTCGCCGACGATCAGCTAGCGACGATCGTCACCACGCTGGAGATGACTCGTCGCCCGCCGCTGCGCGCGATGCCGGAGGCGCCGTTGCGGCTGGTACGCTGGCAGGCGCCGGCCCCCGAAAGATATCGCTTGCTGTTCACCCGCGTCGGCGCGCGCTGGCTATGGTATTCGCGGCTGGCGATGACCGACGCGGTGCTGACCGCGATCATCCACGACCCACAGGTGTGGGTGTTCGCCGCGATCGACCGGCACGGAGTGGAGGTCGGCATGGTCGAACTCGACTTCCGCGAGGCCGGCGCGTGCGAGATCGGCTATTTCGCGCTGGTGCCGGAACTGGCCGGGCGCGGGTTCGGCCGCTGGTTGATGGCGCAGGCGCTGGCCCATGCCTGGCGCCGGGACGTAACGCGCGTGTGGCTGCATACCTGTACGCTGGATCACCCGTCCGCGCTCAATTTCTACCGGGCGCAGGGCTTCGTCGCGGTCGCCCGCACGATCGAGACCTTCCCCGATCCGCGGGCGATCGGCCTGTTGCCGCCAGACAGCGCGCCTCAAGTGCCGCTGCTGGCCCGCAAGCGATAGAAGACGGTGCCGACCAGCAATACCGCCACGGCATAAAAGGCGCCGACCGCGGTGATCGCGGCATCGACGAGCGCCAGCAGCAGCGGATTGTCATGCCCCGGCCCACGCAGCCATTCGTCGCCCGACATCAGCGGGACGACGACGATCCATTGCGCCAGAAACAGCGTGACCAGCGCCCCGGTAATCGCCCAACCGTGGCCGCGGGTCATCGCCAGGCTGACCCGCAGCGCCTGTCCCGCGCCGAGATCGGGGCGGCGCGCCAGTATCGGGATCGCCGCGATCAACCGGGCCTGCACGTACAGGCCCGGCAGCACGAACAGCCACAGCCCCAGCCCGACCGGTATCGCGATGATCATGCTGACGAGCAGGAACGCCCAGAGCCGTCGCGCCGCATGCCGCAGCGCCTCCGCGACCGTCGGGCGGCGTGTATCGAGCAGCAACAGCGCCAGCACCGCGGTGCCGAAGATCGCGACCAGATCGGCCCCGACGTACCAGAAGCCGTTACCCTGCGCCCAATTCGTCACCGCGACGATCCACCCCTGCATCGCCGCCTCGTCGCGCGGTGCGGGCGGCAGTGCGGGCAGCGGATCGCACAGCAGCAGCGCGGCGAATCCCGGCAGGAACAGGAACGTCGCGGCCACGGTCAGCAGCGGTTCGACGTTGCGCCGCAAGCTGCGCGCGGCGGAAGCTAGAAGGGCGGCGAATGTCAGCGTCATCGTGTCGGGGCCTCGACCGCCGCGCGATCGCGCGCGACGATATAGAAGCGGGCGACGAACACGCTTTGCACCACGGTTCCGATCGCGCTGACGATCCCACTGACCAGCGCGAGGAGCATGACGGCCATCCCGTCCGTCACCCCCGGCAACAGCCGCACGACTACGCCGACCACCGACGTCACCGCGACGGTGAACACCGTCAGCACGATGAAGAACAACAGAAGCACACCGATCAGCCGCATCGTGGACCCGCGCGTCAGCGCGAAACTGCGCCGGAACGCGCCCAGCGCGCCAGCCCGCTCATGCAGAACCACCGCCATCAGCGGTGCCAGCCGCGCCAACAGCCACAGCATCGCAAGCGCGGCGGCCAGCATCAGCACCCCCGCCAGCGCCAGCGTGCCGGTCGCCGCGTGATCGAGATCGAGATTGCCGGCGCTGTCATATGCCGCGCCGGAGGCGATCAGCGCCCCAATGCCCGGGACGAACAGTATCGCCGAGAGCAGCCCGAACATCACGAAGACGCCGAGCGCCGGCAACAGCCGCCCGCCCGCCATACGGAAGGCGCGCCCGGCGCCGACCGACGGATCGCTCGCGATCGCGGTGATCGCGAGCGTCCCCAGGATCAGCAACACCAGATCGACGAGGCGCAGCAGCCCGCCCAGCAGGTGCAGCGGGCTGGCAGGATCGACCAGATTCGTGAACGCCCCGCCGACCACGGAGGACGGTACGATCGTCAGCAACGCGATCCCGGCCAGCATGCCCGCGCGCCCGCGCATGACCTGCACCGCCTGATCCCAAATGGCCCCGATCTTGATCATCATCGTCCCCTAGTCGCGCCAGCGCGTCGGTCAAGGTCACGCCAGCCGCGCTTGCCTTCCGCGCGACGCGATCGCATCTGTCACGGGTGACGATACCCGATGACATCGAATGGCGGGTCAGCCCCGGACTGACCGATTATGCCGCCGCACTCGCCGAGATGGAGGCGCGCGCCGCGGCGGTCGCGACGGGTGATGCGCGTGAGCTGATCTGGCTGCTCGAGCATCCGCCGGTCTATACCGCCGGCACCAGCGCGGATCCGTCGGAACTGGTCGATCCGCGCTTTCCGGTCGTACCGGCGGGGCGCGGCGGGCGATACACCTATCATGGGCCCGGCCAGCGGGTCGGTTATCTGGTGCTGGATCTCAACCGGCGCGGCCGCGACGTGCGATGCTTCGTCCATGCGGTGGAGGGGTGGGTGATCGCCGCATTGGCCCGGATCGGCATTGACAGCTTCCGCGCGCCCGGCCGGATCGGCATCTGGACGCACGACGCGACGGGCGGCGAGGCGAAGATCGGTGCGATCGGCATCCGGGTGCGCCGCTGGGTGACGCTGCACGGCTTTTCGGTAAATCTGTCGCCAAATCTGGCGGATTTTGGCGGGATCGTGCCCTGCGGACTTGCCGATTTCGCCGTCACCAGCGCTCAAGCACTTGGAAAAACAACAGATCGTGCAACTTTCGATGCCGCGCTGGCGTTCACCGCCGACGCTTTTCTGCAAAGTCTATCTTGCGTCGATGAAAACGAGGCTTGAGAGCCCGGTCATCTGTGATTAATGTCCACGTTGATTTGGGATGAATGGCCAACGGGCCGCCAAATCCACAGTCTAGGGAGCAATTTCATGCGTGCAGTCATCACCAAGGTTCTGGCCGGTTCGGCGCTCGCGGCGGCGGCTCTGGCGGTCTCGGCCTGCGGCTCGAAGACCGAGAACACCGATAACACCATGATCACCGACATGAACGCCACCGAGGGCATGGACACCATGACCGACAACATGACCGCGGTTGACGGCACCATGAACGGCGGCATGATGGCCAACGATACCATGGGCAACGACATGATGATGTCCAACATGTCGAACGCGATGTAATCTGCCGCTACGGCGATTGTATCCAGGGCCGTCCGGGCGACCGGGCGGCCTTTTCGCATGCGCGGCACGCCCGTGCGGCGCGCCCTGCCCGATCCCTCACGCGCTCAACCAACGTTCGGGATTCATTACGGAATCCCACCGATTATTTAACGCCGTCAGGCAACGATCGGGCGCAATTCAGGTCAGAAATCTGTTGGGCCGAAAGGTTGATGTGGCGTATAGGCGCGGCCGGGCGGCGTCGCGGCGCAGCGAACGAAGGGCTGCGGCCGCGTCCCCCGGGTACGGGTGAGGAGTATGAAAATGCGGAAGGTGGGGTTCGTCGGCGCCATGGCGGTGCTGGCGACGGCGGCAATGTCGGCGACGCCGGCGACGGCACAATTTTTCTTCAAGTCCAAGGATCTGACCGGCACCCCGGTGATCGGTGACGAAACCGGCATCGGACAGCCGCTGCCCGGCGCCACTCCGGCGGAGCTGCGCGCCGGCGTGACATGGAACATGCGCGCCGCCCTGAACGTCGCGGCGCTGCAATGCCAGTTCGAGCCGACCCTGCTGACCGTGCCGACCTATAATGCGATCCTGACCGATCATAAGCAGGAACTGGCCTCTTCCTTCGACACACTGACCAAATATTTTGCGCGGACCGCCAAGACGAAGAAGGAAGGTCAAAGCGCGCTCGATCAGTTCGGGACGCGCACCTATGCCGGCTTCGCCACGGTCGCGGCGCAATTCGGTTTCTGCACCACCGCGGCACGGATCGGCCGCGACGCGCTGTACGCGCCCCGTGGCGCCTTCGGCGATATCGCGCTGACGCGCATGCGCGAATTGCGCAACAGCCTGACGCCGTGGGGAGAACAGCAATTCCCCCGCCTGCAGATATTCCCCGCGACGCTGCCGCGTTGGGAGAAGGAATGCTGGAAGAAAACGGACTTCGATACCCGCAAATGCGGCGAGCCGCTGACACCGATCACCTACGCCGCCCGCTGATGAGGTCGCGGCCGGGGGCAACTCCCCCGGCCCTCTCCCCCGGCGCCGTCGCCGGGGGCAGGCCCTTACCGCAGCCCCAGCATCTTGTGCGTCTGTAGCGACAGGCGCCAGCGTGGACGCTGCATCACCAGCGCCATCGCCGCATCGACGTTCGCCTGGCCCCGCGCATCGTCCATCGGCTGCAACAGGAAGTTGGCGAAATCCCAGGTCTCGATCGCGTCGATGTCAGTCCCCGGCTGCGGCCATACCAGCTTCAATTCGTCACCGCGCCGTTGCACCGTTTCGCTGCCCGCCTTGGGGCTGATGCATATCCAGTCGATGCCCGGATGCACCGGCAGCGTGCCGTTGCTCTCGATCGCGATCATGAAGCCGGCGGCATGCAGCGCATCGATCAGCGCATCGTCGACCTGCAGCATCGGCTCGCCACCCGTCAGCACGACGAAGCGACGCTCCATCCCCTTGCCCCAGAACCCCGCCGCCGCCGCCGCCAGCGCGGCCGCGTCGGCAAAGCGACCGCCGCCCGCTCCGTCGATGCCGACGAAATCGGTGTCGCAAAAGCGGCAGATCGCGGTCGCGCGATCCCGCTCACGGCCGGACCACAGGTTGCACCCGGCGAAGCGAACGAACACCGCGCGTCGCCCGGCCTGCACGCCTTCGCCCTGCAACGTCAGGAACATTTCCTTGACGGCGTAGCTCATCGTCAGGGCGCCGGCGGGGTGACCGCGTACACGGTGGGATCGGCGACCCCCGCTTCCTCGAAGCCCTTGTGCCGCAAGCGGCAACTGTCGCACAGGCCGCAATGCTGGGCGCCCGGCGCCGGATCGTAGCACGACCAGCTCAGCCCCATATCGAGCCCCAGTCGCGCGCCCTCGCGCACGATGTCCGCCTTGGTCATATGCTGCAGCGGCGCGCGAAAGCGGAACGGCTGCCCTTCGACCCCCGCCTTGGTCGCGAGATCGGCGAGCTGCTCGAACGCGGCGATGAACTCCGGGCGGCAATCGGGATAGCCGGAATAGTCGAGCGCATTGATGCCCAGATACAGGTCGCGCGCCCCCGCCGCCTCCGCCCAGCCGAGCGCGAGGCTGAGGAAGATCGTGTTGCGGGCGGGAACATAGGTCACCGGAATATCGCTGCCGACGCCATCCTTCGGCACCGCGATAGCCTCATCGGTCAGCGCCGACCCGCCAAATGCGGACAGGTCGATCGGCAGGACGATATGGCGCGTCGCGCCGAGCGCTCGCGCGACGCGGCGCGCGGCCGCAAGCTCGATATGATGTCGTTGATTATAGTCGATCGATAGCGCCAACAACGGATGCCCGGCCTCCCGCGCGAGCGCGGCGGACACCATCGAATCGAGTCCGCCCGAAATGAGCGCGACCGCAGGTGTTTGGGTGGTCATGATGCGCGCGTCGCTAGGCCGATGTGCCGGCAAACGCAACCACGCCGCCCGGCGAGCCGCTCGAAAAGGGCGGGTCACCGCACGCGACCCGCCCGATCCGCCAGCCGTCGCGTCAAACGGCCAGTCAAGGGAGACAGCCACCCGAAAGTGACTGTCACGGTGATCGCACATGGCAGTTAATAAGCGGATAAAGGCCATCGCCGCGGCGCTGATCCCGTGCCGCGAGCGGGGTGACGTCAATCCGCCGGCTGCATCTCCAGATCGGTCGCGCGCAGCGGAAAGACGGTGGAGCAAAAGGCGCAATCGACCGCGATCAGCCCCTGTTCGTCCGCCATTTCGATCCGTTCCTCGACCGGGAAGCGCGCCAGCACCGAGCGGATATGCTCGGTCGTGCAACGGCATCCTTTCGACAGCGGCTGCGCGGCGAGGACGCGCACCTCGTCCTCTTCGTTGAACAGCCGCCAGACGAGCGTCTCCAGCGGCACCTCGGCATCGGCGAGCTCTTCCGCTCCCATCGTCCGCCCCAATGCCTCGACATGCTCCCATTCGGGATGATCGAGCCGGGTATGCAGCCGTTCGCGCCCCACCTCGCCCTCGGGCAGATGCTGCAGCAGCAATCCTCCGGCGACGCAGCGGCCGTCGGAGCCTTTCTCCAGGCCCACCCGCACCAGCGTCGGGATCTGCTCCGACTGATAGAAATAGCTTTGCGCAGCATCGGCGAGCGTTGCGCCATCGAGCGGCACGATGCCCTGGTAACGCTCTCCGGTGGAGGCGAGATCGAAGGTGATCGCGAGGTAGCCCGGTCCGAACAGGGCAAACAGGCTCGGTGCCTCCGGCGCGGCGGCGAGCCGGTCGGCATCATATTGGACGTAGCCGCGCACGTCTCCGCCGCGATAGTCGCACACCAGCAATGTGACGATCCCGGTCTGCGTCTGCGTCTGCATCGTCAGCTGGCCCGCCGGATCCTTCAGCGTGCTGCCGATCAACGCGGTCAGCGTCAGCGCCTCCGCGAGCAATCGCTCGATCACGGGTGGATAGGCGTGCGCCGCCAGGATCGTGTCGAGCGTCGGCCCCAACCGCACGATCCGCCCGCGCGCGGAGCGGCCCGGAATGGTGAAGCCAAGCGCACGGTCGAGATCGGGGGGAGTGGTGGTGAGGTCGGTCATCGTGTCTTTCGTCACCCCAGCAAGGGCTGGAGTCTCTGGCGGCACTGGGAAGCGCCGGGCGGCGAGAGACCCCGGCCGCTGCCGGGGTGACGCTTATCTGGTGCGCGAGGCGCCCGCGATCAACCGATCTGCCCGAAGCACCAGCGCAGCACCGCCTTTTGCGCGTGCAAACGGTTCTCCGCCTCCGGCCAGATCAGCGATTGCGGGCCGTCGATCACCTCGGGGGTCACCTCCTCCCCGCGATGCGCCGGCAGGCAGTGGAGGAACGCCGCATCGGGCTTCGCGATCGCCATCAGCGCGGCGTCGACCTGATAGGGCATCATCGCCGCCAGCTTGGTGTCGGCATGCGCCTGCCCCATCGAAATCCACGTATCGGTGACGACCACATCGGCACCCGCGACCGCCTCGCGCGGATCGGCCACGACACGGGCCTGCCCCTTGCCGCGCTCGATCGCCGCTTCCTCGGGCTGGAATCCCTGCGGACAGGCGGCGACCACCTCGAAGCGCATCAACCCCGCCGCCTCGACGATCGACGCCAGTACATTGTTGCCGTCGCCCAGCCACGCGACCTTCAGCCCCGGCAACGCCTTGCCATGCTCGATGATCGTCAGCAGATCGGCCATGATCTGGCACGGGTGCGAGGCATCGGTCAGGCCGTTGATGACGGGGACGGTGGCGTAATGCGCCATCTCCTCCACCTTGGCGTGATCGTCGGTGCGGATCATGATCGCGTCGACATAGCCGGACAGCACGCGCGCGGTGTCAGCGACCGTCTCGCCACGACCGAGCTGCATCTGCCCCGCTTCCATCACGATCGACTGACCGCCAAGCTGCCGGATCGCCATGTCGAAACTGACGCGGGTGCGGGTGGAATTCTTCTCGAAGATCATCGCCAGCACATGGCCCGCAAGCGGCGCGTCGGCATCGATCCGGCCCTTGCTCCAGCCCGCGCGCGCCTGTTTGCGGGTTAGCGCGTCGTCGAGCATCGCCGCGATCGCGTCGGGGCCGGCATCGGTGAGGTTCAGGAAATGGCGCATATGATCTTCCCCGGCATCGGGAGGGGGACCAGCGACGCCGGTGGAGCGGGATCGCCACGAACGATCCGCCTGCCGCATCCCCCCTCCACCATGTTTTGCATGGTCCCCTCCCCGCTGGCGGGGAGGATCAAGGTTATTCGTCCGCGACGGGCACGTAGACGCGCGCCGCCTCGCTCAATCGCTCGATAAACTCGGCGACATGCGCTTCCTCGATATTGAGCGGTGGCAGCACACGGACGACATTCTCGCCCGCGGACACCAGCAGCAACCCGTGCTGATCGCGGCAATGCGCGACGAAGCGGCGACTGTCGCTGGTCAGCTTGATGCCGAGCATCAGGCCATGGCCGCGCACCGAGTGGAACAGGTGATCGTAATTGGGGATCATCTGCTCCAGCGCCGCGCGTAACCGCTCGCCCATCTGCACGACATGATCGAGGAAGCCTTCCTCCAGGATGACGTCCAGCACGGCCTCGCCTGCCGCCATCGCCAGCGGATTGCCGCCATAGGTGCTGCCATGCGTGCCGAACACCATGCCCTTGGCCGCCTCCGCGGTGGCCAGGCACGCGCCGAGCGGGAAGCCCCCGCCGATCCCCTTGGCCACGGCCATGATGTCGGGCGTGATGCCGTAGAGTTCGTGGGCGAACAGCTTGCCGGTGCGCCCGTATCCCGCCTGCACCTCGTCGAGCACCAGCAGCAGGTCATGCTCGTCACATGCCTTGCGCAGACCCTGGAGGAACTCCATCGATGCCGGGCGGATACCGCCCTCGCCCTGGATCGGCTCGACCAGGAAACCGGCGGTATGGTCGTCGATCAGCGCCAGCGCGCCGTCGAGATCGTTGAAGGTGGCATAGCGGAAGCCGGGCAGCAGCGGTTCGAACCCGTCGCGCATCTTGGCCTGATTGGTTGCCGAGATCGCGCCCAGCGTGCGCCCATGGAAGGCGGTGTCGAAGGTGATCAGGTCATGCCGCTCGGGATGCCCGTTGGCATAGTGATAACGGCGCGCGGTCTTGATCGCGCACTCGACCGCCTCCGCCCCCGAATTGGTGAAAAAGACGGTGTCGGCAAAGGTGGCATCGACCAGGCGCTGCGCGAAATGCTCGCCCTGCGGGCTGCCGTACAGGTTGCTGACATGCATCAGCGTCGCCGCCTGATCGGCGATTGCCTTCACCAGCCGGGGATGGCCATGGCCCAGCGCATTGACCGCGATGCCGGCAGCGAAGTCGAGATATTTCTCGCCACGCTCCCCGTACAGGTAAGCACCCTCGCCTCGCACCGGTCGCACGTCACACCGCGGATAGACGGGCATGAGAGCGGGGATCGCGGTGTCGACGGACAAGGTGCCTTCTCCTCTGCAAAGAGCAAGGGCGGCCCGATGCGGACCGCCCGTAAGGCGCCTGATACCGGCATTCGGACGACGGAACAACCGTCGCCATATCCGCCCGGCATGGCGATGTGCCGGGCGGTTCAGGCGTTGGCCCGGACGCGCGCGCCGCTCACGACAGATCGAGTTCGCCGCTCAGTCGATCCTCCGGCATCGGCACGGCGACATCCGCGGCCGGCACCACCCGCACCGATCGTGCCGGATCGAACACGGCCTCACCGGTCGCTTCAGTGATGGTCCAGTCGGGCTGTACCGGCCGCGAAACCGCGTCGCCGGCGGCGTAGACCGGGTGGATGCCGGACACCGCATATTCCCCCAACAGCATACCGCCGCTCAGGCTGAGCAACATGCCGCCCGCCATGCCCAGCATCATCACCGCCCGGCCGGATTGCGTTCGCATCGCATCGCTCCTGTTCCCGTGGGCGGATAACGGGAGCGATGGGGCGTGGTTCCGGGACTATGAACGGCGGCGCCCCCTCGTCAGGGGGCGGCCACCGGCCGCTCATGCATCGATCGCTTCCTCATCCAGACGCGCGGCATTCTCCTGAATGAAGGCGAAGCGATGGGCCGGATTGGTGCCCATCAAGCGATCGACCAGATCCTTCACCCCCGCCCGCTCCTCATATTCCTGCGGCAGCGTAATCCGGATCATGCTGCGCCGGGCGGGGTCCATCGTCGTTTCGCGCAACTGTTGCGGATTCATCTCGCCCAGGCCCTTGAAGCGCGCGACCTCCACCTTCTTGCCCCGGAAGGCGGTTCGCTCCAGCTCGGCACGATGCGCGTCGTCGCGCGCGTACAGGCTCTTCGCGCCGGCGGTCAGCCGATAGAGCGGCGGCTGCGCGAGATACAGGTGACCGTGCCGGACCAGATCGGGCATTTCCTGGAAGAAGAACGTCATCAGCAGCGTCGCGATATGCGCGCCGTCGACGTCGGCGTCGGTCATGATGACGATTCGCTCATAGCGCAGGCTTTCGGGGCGGCATTCCTTGCGCGTGCCGCAGCCGAGCGCCTGGATCAGATCGGCGATTTCCTGATTGGCGAGGATCTTCGCGCTGGTCGCGGAGGCGACGTTGAGGATCTTGCCACGGATCGGCAGGATCGCCTGCGTCTTCCGGTCGCGCGCCTGCTTGGCCGAGCCACCGGCGGAATCGCCCTCCACGATGAACAATTCGGTGCCTTCAGGGCTGTCGGCGGCACAATCGGTCAGCTTTCCCGGCAGCCGCAGCTTGCGCCCCGACGTCGCGGTCTTGCGCTTCACCTCGCGCTCCGCCTTGCGGCGCAGCCGCTCGTCCATCCGCTCCATGACATAGCCAAGCAGCGCCTTGCCGCGTTCCATGTTCTGGCCCAGCCAGTGATCGAAATGGTCGCGCATCGCCTTTTCGATTAGTCCAGCGGCCTCGGGCGAGGTCAGACGGTCCTTGGTCTGGCTCTGAAACTGCGGATCGCGGATGAAGACGCTGAGCATCAGCTCGCTGCCGACCATCACGTCGTCGGCGGTCAGCTCTTTCGCCTTCCTGTTGTTCACCAGTTCGCCGAACTGGCGCAGGCCGCGCACCAGCGCCTGCCGCAATCCTTGTTCGTGCGTGCCGCCATCGGGGGTGGGAATGGTGTTGCAATACCAGCTGTAGCTGCCGTCGCTCCACAGTGGCCAGGCGACCGCCCATTCCACCTTGCCCTGGCTATCGGGGAAATCCTGCTGCCCGGCGAAGAAATCGGCGGTAGCGCATTCGCGCGCGCCGACCTGTTCGCGCAGGTGATCGGCAAGCCCTCCGGGAAACTGGAACACCGCGTCCGCCGGCGTATCGCTCCCCTCGACCAGCTCGGGCGCGCATTTCCAGCGTATTTCGACCCCCGCGAACAGATAGGCCTTGGATCGCGCCAGCTTGTAGAGCCGCGCCGGCTTGAAATGCAGTTCCGGGCCGAAAATCTCGGTATCGGGCACAAAACTGACCGACGTCCCGCGCCGGTTGGGGGCGGCGCCGATATGTTCGAGCGGACCGAGCGTGACCCCGCGCGAGAAGCGCTGGCGATACAATTGCCGCTCCCGCGCGACTTCGACCACGGTATCAGCCGACAGCGCGTTGACCACCGAGACGCCGACCCCGTGCAGACCACCCGACGTGGCATAGGCCTTGCCCGCAAACTTGCCGCCCGAATGGAGCGTCGACAGGATCACCTCCAGCGCCGATTTGTCGGGAAACTTGGGGTGTGGGTCGACCGGAATGCCGCGCCCGTTGTCGACGATCGTCAGCCGGTTGCCCGGCTCCAGCGTCACGTCGATGCGCGTCGCATGGCCTGCCACCGCCTCGTCCATCGCATTGTCGAGCACTTCGGCGGCAAGATGGTGCAACGCGCGCTCATCGGTGCCGCCGACATACATGCCGGGCCGGCGGCGCACCGGCTCCAGCCCCTCCAGCACCTCGATCGACGATGCGTCATAGCTGGGGGAACCGGCGGTGGAGGAAGCAAAGAGATCGGCCATGACGGGGCTATATCGGGAACACACGATTTCCCCAAATGCCCGCCGGATCGGGTGCAGCGGATCTGGCAATGATTCGACACGCAACCTGTCACGCGCAGGGCACGTTGCTCCCGGATTGTATCAGGGAGTGTTGAAATGAAAGCATATTGGCTAGCGATCGGCACATTGCTCACCGCCGCCCCCGCCATGGCGCAGGATGGCGGCAGCAGCGATCCCATGGTGACCGGCGGGTTCACCGGCGTCTATGTCGGTGCGGCCGGCGGGTATGACGTGCAATCGAACGACCGCAGCTCGCGGATCCTGTTCGATCGCAATCTGGACGGCAATTTCAACGACAGCGTGCTGACGGGGGGCGGCGCCAATGCGTTCGGCCCAGGCTTCTGCGGTGGCGGCGCCACGGGCGCGACCGGACCGCAGAACGGCAGCGTCGGCTGCCGGCGCGATCGCGACGCGGGCGCCTATTATGCGCGTGTCGGCTGGGATCAGCAGATGGGCAGAATCGTCGTCGGGGTCGTCGGCGAGTTCGGCCGAAGCGATATCAACGACAGCGTCACCGCCTTTTCGTCGACCCCGGCAAGCTATACGATGTATCGCGATATCGACTGGGAAGCGGGTATCCGTGCGCGCGCCGGCTATACGCCCAATGATTCGACGCTGTTCTACGGCACGTTCGGCCCCGGCTATGCGCGGATCAATAGCGAATTCAGCAGCACCAACACCGCCAACACGTTCACCGGCCGCGGCGACCGCGATCAGTTCGGTATCCAGGCCGGCGGTGGCATCGAGCAGCGCATCGGCGACCATTTCTCGGTCGGGCTCGAATATCTGTACCACCAGTATCAGGACAACGATTATCGCGTCCGCGTCACGGGGCCGGCGGGCACGCCGTTCACCAATGCCGCAAATGGCGGTACCGTCAGCGGGACCGACTTCCGTCGTTCGGACGACAAGTTCCGCTGGTACAGCCTGCGCGCCACCGCGGCATTCCGGTTCTGATCGCCGCCCCACGCCCCGGCTGATGCCGGAGCGTGGGGCGTTCACTGGCGTAGCGGAAGGAGCAGGGTGGCGATCGAGCCACCCGAGGGGCGCGGCCGCAATGTCAGTCGTCCCCCCATCGCCTCCGCGATCCGGCGGCTGATCACCAGCCCCAGCCCCGTCCCGCCGCGATCGTGGTGCGGCGAATGGACCTGCCGATATTCCTCGAACAGCGCGCCGACCTGGTCGGGGGGAATGCCGACGCCGGTATCCTCCACCACGAAACGCAGATGATGGCCGGGGGCCGGCCGCGTGACGCGCAGGGCGACATGTCCGACGTCGGTGAACCGCACCGCGTTCGCCATCAGATTGTTCAGCACCTGATGCAGGCGATCGCCGTCGCAAAGAATCGTATCCGGCACGCATGCGGCCATGTCGAGAGTCAGCGACAGGCCGCGCGCCGCCGCCACGCTGGCGTTCGTCGCCACCACGTCCTCGAGCAATACCCGTATCACCACCTCGACCGGCTTGGCATCGACATGGCCAGCTTCAAGCCGCGAGTATGTCAGCATGTCCTCCAGCAAACGGATCACCCGTTCACCGCTTCGGCTCATCCGCGACAGCATCTCCTGATCCTCCACCGACGCGCCCGGCTGCCGTCCCAGCGCGTGCGTCAGCAGGATGATACTGCTCAGCGGCGAGCGGATTTCGTGGCTCACGTGCGCCAGGATCTTGACCTTCTCCTCCGCCTGACGACCGATTTCCTCGCTATAGCGCCGCGTGCGTTCGCGGCTTCGCCACATCAGCAGCAGGATGACGAGCAGCAGCACGATGATCGCGATCGCCGCGAGCACCACGATGATCGACCGCTTGCGCACGGCCTGACGACGCTCCTGCTCTATCGACAATGGACGATCCACCGACCACCCGCCCGCGTCGTTGACGGAGGAGGCGGCCCCGGGGTGAGATGGCGCGTAGACGTTCCCGGCGTCGCGGCGAAGGCGCGGCGCGGGGGATCGGCAACCACGGATCAGGGCCAGTCCGGCGCACGCATCCCCCACCCACGCGATGTCGCTGCGCTTCAGGTCCGCCACGGCGGAAAAGGCGTCAAGCCAGGCCGCCACCTCGGCGTCGAGCGGCGCGAGGTTACCCTCCGCGAGCGCCCGGTCGTCGCCCGACTGTGCCGCCGACAGGCCGGCTTCCGTCACCGATAGCGGCGCCCCGCTGCAAAGGGCGTCGTGAGTTGTCGGGCAATAAGCGACAGCCGATGGTATCGTACAAGTACAAAGGATGACGCCCCCCGCAATGGAAAGCGCCCTGCGAGGCTTCTCCATGTTACGTGCGGCTCGCGGACAGAACCACACGCTCGACATCGTTATGAAAAGACTGCCACATCCCGCCGCCATCCTCGAAGAATGGGGCGTAAGCACCCCCGGCGGCAAAAGATATTAATTCATGTTACTCGGCGAGATGTGGTTTACCCAAATCAACGCATGCGGGGGCCGCCGAACGGCAACGGCGGGCCGCGTCGATCGCGGCGCGGCAGCTGGGCCTGATAAGCGTGACCGCAATGCTCCACGCAATAGGGGAAGCCAGGGTTCACCTTGTCGCCGCAAAAATGAAAGTCCGGCTCGCCAGGGTGACCGATCGGCCATTTGCAGATCTTGTCGTTGAGATCGAGCAACGAGGTCTTGTCGGCATATTCAGGCGAGGTCTTCGCCGGTACCAGGCGGCGCGGCGGCGCCGGGGCGATCGGCGGCTGCTGCTCGCCAGGCGCCTGACGAACGAAGCCCCCCGGCCCAACCGAGCGGAGGATCGGCTGCGGCGGCGAGTCGTTGCCGGGGACGATCCGCTCGGGCGCCGCCTCATCCTGTGCCTCGTCTTCTTCCCCGCCGGCGGCCTCACGCTCAACCGCCGCGCGCACCGGTTCAGGCGCGCGCGCCGGAGCTGCAGCCGGGGCCGCAGCGGCAACCGGCTGCGGGCGAGCCGCAACGGGGGCGGTCGCGGGAGCGGCGGCCGCCGGCGAAGCGGCAGGCGCGGTCGCCCTCTCCGCGGCGGCGCGCGCCTCTTCCTTAGTCACGACCGGCGAGGGACGCGACTGCAGCCCCAGTCGGTGGGCCTTGCCGATCACGGCGTTGCGGCTGACGCCGCCCAGGGCTTCGGCAATCTGGCTGGCCGTCTGGCCCGCTTCCCACATCGTCTTGAGCGTGTTGATCCGCTCGTCGGTCCAGGACATCGTCACTTCCTCAATGCGTGCCGGTTGCGGGTGGCGGCGCCAGCGTCTACCCGCAGACGCGATGAGCAGCCAACCCTCCCCCGGTCAATCCTCTTTAGGTCAGCCGTCAGCCGGTCGAACCTCGTCTACCCCACTTCCATCGGGCATCAGGCATGCCCCCGGCGAACCGGTGATCCGGAACGTCAATTGGGGCGGCCTGCGAACGCTCTATGTGAAGGAGGTGCGCCGTTTCTTCAAGGTGCAGCTCCAGACGATCTGGGCGCCAGCGATGACGACGCTGCTCTTCCTCGTCATTTTCACCGTCGCCAACGGCGCGCGCAGCCCGGTGCGGGTCGGCGGCGAGGTGGTGCCGTTCGCCGATTTCGTCGCCCCGGGCCTGATCGTCATGGGCATGCTGCAAAATGCTTTCGCGAATGCCAGTTTCTCGCTGCTGGTCGGCAAGATCCAGGGCAATATCGTCGACTATCTGCAACCACCGCTATCGACCGCCGAACTGCTCGCGGCGCTGACCGGGGCGGCGGTGACGCGCGCGTTCCTGGTTGGTTGCGCGGTCTTCCTCGCCATGTCGCTATGGCCCGGTGTGCACGTGATCCCGCGCCACCCGGCGGCGGTACTATGGTTCGGGCTGCTCGGCGCGACCTTCCTCGCGCTGGTGGGGGTGATGACGTCGATCTGGGCGGACAAGTTCGATCATGCCGCCGCGGTGACCAATTTCGTCGTCGCACCGCTGACCCTGCTGTCGGGCACCTTCTATTCGGTCGACCATCTCGCGCCGGCCTTTCGCACGTTTAGTCACGTCAACCCGTTCTTCTACATCATCTCGGGCTTTCGTTACGGATTCCTCGGCACCGCCGACTCGCCCGTCGCGCTGGGAAGCGTCATCATTCTGGCGCTCGACCTTGGCCTCGCCACGCTTTGCTACATGCTGCTGCGGCGCGGGTGGAAGCTGAAAAGCTGATCGCACCGCACGGGCATTTGCCCGATCGGCGCAAAACCGTTCATGGGATCGACAGGTGGCGTCGCGTTAGACGGCCGGCTCCTCCCGGAGCATGATCCTTGCCGTTTCCCCCCACCACCCCCCGCCCCGCCGCCAGCGCCACCGCCCATCGCGCCGTGCCGCCCCGCGCGATGCCCGCGGTGCTTGGCGATGCGCGTGATCGCCGGCTGTGGCTGTGCATCGCAACCTCGACGCTATTGACCTTATGCCTTGTCCGGGGCGCGGGATTGTCGATCACCGGCGCGACGCCGTTCCTGCTGTGCGGCCTGGCAGCGGTGGCGCTGCGGCTCGCCGGACCGTTGCTCGTCCCGACGCGCGCGGCCGCGCTGCCGGAAGCGGCGGGCCATTACGCCGCCTTCATGCTGATCGCGTTGACCGGGGCCACCGCCAGTTACCCGATTTCGGCGCTGACGATCGGGTTCCACGACGCGGGTCTGCAGCGTATCGATACGCTGCTGGGGTTCGACTGGTTGCGCTGGTATCGCGTCGTCGCCTCCCACCCCGCGCTGCAATGGCTGGGGCTCGCCGCCTATCGCAGCATCTATATCACGCCCGCACTGCTGCTCGGCTATCATGCGGCGACCGGACGACGCGACGCGGCGCGGCGGTTCCTTGCGACGTTCTGGCTGGCGGCGGTCCTCACGCTGGCGCTGTTCGCGTTCCTTCCCGCGGTCGGCCCCTTCTCTTACCTCTGGCGCGGCCCGATCCCCTATTGGCCGGACAGCCAACAATGGCAGATCGGCATGATCCCGTTGCTACGCAGCGGCGCCGAGCGGACGATCGATTTCGCGCATCTGCACGGTCTCGTGTCGGCGCCGAGCTTTCACACCGCCGCCGCCGTGCTGTACATCCACGCCGCCTGGCCGATCCGGCGGCTGCGCTGGCCATTGCTGACGCTCAACGCCGCAATGCTGCTGTCCACGCCGGTGGAGGGGACGCATTACCTGTCGGATATGCTGATCGGCGCGGTCGTCGCGGTCGCGGCGGTGGTGATCGTCCGGCGGGCCCTGCCGGACGCGGCGTAATCGGGGGCGGCGCCGCGGCCGCCGTCAGTCACCCAGCGCCTCGACCAGCGCCTGCACTTTCTTCTGCCGCCATTGCGGTGTCGGCGCGACCAGCCAATAGCCGTGGCGCGATGGCTGGGCTTCGCCCACCCGCACCACGCGCCCCGCCGCCAGATCGTGCGCCGCCAGCATCTCGGGCACGGTCGCCCGCCCCAGCCCGGCCGCCGCGGCATCGATCGCCAGCCCCGCATCCCCGACGCGCACCAGCGTCGCCCCGTCACCCGCCGCCCCCGGCCAGCCGATCGCCGTCATGACGCTGCCACCGGGATGCTCGACCGTCACGAGCCCATCGCTCTCGATCGCCTCGCCCTCATATTCCCCCGGCCCCTCACCCCAGCGGATCGCCAGATCGAGATTGGCTTCGGTGAAATCGATCGCCTCGTCGGCGCTCACCAGCGCGAAGCGTGTCTCGGGATCGGTTGCCGAAATCGCCGCCAGCCGCGGCAACAGCCATTTTTCGGTCACGTCACGCGGCGCCGCGATCGTCAGCGACTTGGACGACTGGCCCGCCTGCATGGCACGCACCGCCTCCTCGAATTCGAGGAAGCCCTGCCGCAGTGCGGCCAGCCCGGCGTCGCCTTCGGGGGTCAGCTCCAGCCCCTTGGTGGTACGCCGGAACAGCACGACGCCCAGCGTATCCTCCAGCGCGCGGATCTGCTGCCCCACCGCCGCCGGGGTCACCGCGAGTTCGTCCGCCGCGCGGGTGAACGACAGATGCCGCGCCGCCGCGTCCAGCACGCGCAGGCCGTTGAGGGGAAGGTGCGTCCGCTTCACCGCGTCGCCCCCTAGTCCGCCACCGTTGGCGCGGTCAGCGCGAAGCGGGGTATCGCGACGTCGAACATCCCGCCATCCTCCGCCATCATGCGATAGCGGCCCTGCATCGATCCGGTCGGCGTCGACAGCGGGCAGCCGGACACGTAATCGTAACTCGCCTCTGCCGCGATCAGCGGCTGCTCGCCGACCACGCCTTCCCCCTCGACGCTGTGCCGCGCGCCGCGACCATCGGTGATCACCCAGTGGCGCGTCAGCAACTGGACCGCCCCCGGACCGGCATTCTCGATCCGGATGTGATAGGCCCAGAACCAGCGGCCGCGTGCCGGCTCCGATTGCTCGGGCAGATAGCTGGCGGAGACGCGCACTGTCACCGCGCCGGTCGTCGTCGAGTCCGGGAACAGCGCACCCATCGACATCGACGGCGTCACAGCCCCACCTGACGTAACGCCTGATCCAGATCGTCGATCAGGTCGGCAGGATCTTCCAGGCCAACGTTGAGCCGCAACAGCCCCTCGGTCACCCCCATCTCCGCGCGTGCCTCTGCCGCGACGCCATAATGGGTGGTCGAGGCGGGATGCGTCATCAACGAGCGCGAATCCCCGATGTTGTTCGAAATGTCGATCAGCGTCAGCGCGTTGAGCAAGGCGAGCGCCTGCGCCCGGCCCTCCACCTCGAATGCGAAGATCGGGCCGGTCGCGACCATCTGGCTCATCGCCAGCTCGTGCTGCGGATGGCTGGGCAGGCCCGGATGCAGGATGCGCGGCACCCGCCCCTCCAGAAACCGCCCCACCGCCAGCGCATGATCCGACTGGCGGCGGATCCGCAGGTCGAGCGTTTCCAGCCCCTTCAGCACCACCCAGGCATTGAAGGCGCTAAGCGTCGGCCCGGTATTGCGGGTGAACGGCAGCAGCGTGTTGGTGATGAAATCCTCTGTCCCGCACACCGCGCCCGCCAGCACGCGCCCCTGCCCGTCCATCATCTTGGTCGCGGAATAAGCCGTCACATCCGCGCCGAACTCCATCGGGCGCTGCAAGGCCGGCGTGGCGAAGGCATTGTCGACCACGCTGAGGATACCGCGTTCACGCGCGATGCCGCACACCGCGCGCAGATCGACCACGTCCATCGTCGGATTGGCGGGCGTTTCGAAGAAGAACAGCTTCGTGTTCGGCTTCACCGCATCCTCGAACGCTTGCGGATCGCGCGCATCGATGGTCGTCGACTGGATACCGAATTTGGGCAGCAGGGTGTCGACCAGCCAGCGACACGAGCCAAAGGCGGCGCGCCCGGCGACGACATGATCGCCCTGCTGCAGCTGGCACAACAGCACCGCGGTCATCGCCGCCATTCCGGTCGCCATCGTGCGGCACGCCTCCGCCCCTTCCAGCAGGGCGATGCGCTGCTCGAGCATCTCGACGGTGGGGTTTTGCAACCGGGAATAGGTCATCCCTGTCTGCTCGCCGGCGAACCGCGCGGCGGCATCCTCAGCCCGGTCGTAGCTGTAGCCCGACGTCAGGAAGAGCGCTTCCGACGTTTCCCCGAATTCGGATCGGGCGGTGCCCCCGCGAATGGCCTGCGTGGCGGGCCGCCACGTCTGCGTGATCGATCGGTCCTGTCCGGTGCGGCGCTTCATGGGGACGCTTTGCCTCCCGGGGCGTAACGAAACAAGGGGGCGGTGCCCGCAAACGCGATTCAGCGTGATCGGCGGCGCGGGGCGTGCCAAGGGTTCGACCATGCCAGTGCCGACATCACCCCCCCGGATCGATGACAAGCCGTGGGTCGTCGGTGGCGCGATCACCGTCGCGGCGTGGCTGATCTTCCTGTTCCGCGTCACGGTGCCGGCACAGATCGTATTCGACGAGGTGCATTACGTCCGCGCCGCGCACGCGCTGCTGGCGCTGTCGGGGCCGGAGAATATCGAGCATCCGCTGCTGGGGAAGGAAGCGATCGCGCTGGGCATCTGGCTGTTCGGCGATACCCCGTTCGGCTGGCGCTTCTTTTCCACCGTTGCCGGCGCGGCGACGATCGCGGGCGTGTTCGCGCTCGGGCGGCTGCTGACGCGCACGACGCGCGGTGGGGTGTTGGCGGCAACGCTCGCGTTGCTGGGCTTCACCGTCTACGTCCAGGCGCGGATCGCGATGCTCGATACGTTCATGCTGCCGTTCCTCGTCTGGGGGATCGCGCTGCTGGGCCAGAGCATGACGACCGGCAGCGCGGCGCGCTGGAGCGCGGGCGCGATGATGCTGGGGCTGGCGACGGCCTGCAAGTGGGCCGCCGCCCCTTATGTCGGCGCCGCCGCGATCGGCTATCTGGGGATGCGACGCGGACGGCCGGATCGCTGGCCTGGACTGAACCCGCCACTCGCCCTCGGGCTGCTCGGCGGTATCTCGGTGCTGGCCTATGCGGCGACGTTCGCGCCCGCCTTCTTCTACGCGCATGACGCGATGACGTGGCGTGGGCTGATCCCCTTCCAGTACGAAATGTATCTGCGCCAGACGCAGGTGCTGCCGCCGCACACCTATCAATCGAACTGGCGCACATGGCCGTTGATGATCCGCCCGATCTGGTATCTGTACGAGCCGGTCGCCGGGGTACAGCGCGGCATCCTGATGATCGGCAATCCGGCGGTGATGTGGGGCGGGCTGGTCGCGGTGGCGGCCTGCTACGCTGGCTGGGTGCGGAACGGCGCGGCGCGGCTGCTGGCGGCAGCGGCGCTCTGGACCTTCGCGGTGGGCATCTTCGCAGTGATCCCCAAATCGCTGGGCTTCTATTATTATTACTATCCCGCGAGCGTATTCCTGGCGGTGGTGCTGGCGGTCGCGCTGGAACAATGGCGCGCGCGGCTGGGCGGCTGGATCGAGCTGTATCTGGCGCTCGCCGCCACCCTGACGCTCTATTTCCTGCCGGTGCTGTCGGCCGAGCCGCTCGCGCATGCCGGCGCGTTCCGGCGCTGGACGTGGTTCGCCAGCTGGGTGTGACGGGCCGTTACGGACGGCCTACCGATACCGCCCCCAGGTGAACCGCGACGACAGCGCGTAATTCCATACCGCGCCGACCAGCACGCCCAGCAGCGCGGATGCCGCCCATGCCCCCTGCCGAACGTCGTGCAGGAAGGCCGCCACCCCGACATTCGCGACCGCGCCCACCGAACAGACGAGGCAGAACGCCACCCAGCCGTCGAACAGCGCCTTCATCCCGCGCAGCCGGCGATCGCGATAGGTCAGCGCGTTGTTGAGGAAGAAGTTGACCGTCATCGCCACCAGCGTCGCCGCGATCGTGCCGGCAAGGAACGACCAGCCGAGCATGACGTAGGTCAGCACCAATATGGCCATATGCACCGCCGCGCCGAGCGCCCCGATCGCCGAGAACATCGCGAAGCGCACCGGAACGATCCGCCCCATCCGCCGATCATACAGAGCGATCAGATATTCGAGCGCGACGACATGATCGAGCTTGCTCTCCCCCGCGGAACGGACGCGGAAGACGTAGGGCAGTTCGACGAAGCGCAGCGGGCGCGGGCTGGCGCTCATGATATCGAGCAGGATCTTGAACCCGATCCCGCCCAGCCGCGGCACCAGATCGCGGACCAGCGCCGCCCGCGTCATGAAGAAACCGCTCATCGGGTCGGCCAGGTCGGAGCGCAGCACCAGCCCCGCAAGCCGCGTCGCAAGGGCCGACTTGGCGAGCCGATCCCGATCCCACTCCCCCGTCCCGCCGCCAGCGACGAAACGCGACCCGACCGCCAGATCGAGCGTCGCATCGTCGCGCAATGCCGCCGCCATCTGCGACAGCAGCGTTTCGTCATGCTGCAGATCGCCGTCCATCACCGCCACCAGCGGCGCGGCGGTGGCGCACATCCCCTCGATACAGGCGGTCGACAGGCCACGCCGGCCGATCCGGTGAATCACCCGCACGCGGGGGTCGATCATGCCGATCGCGCGGATCGCATCGGCGGTGCCGTCGGGGCTGTCATCGTCGACGAAGATCGCTTCCCAACGCCACCCCGCCAGCGCGCGCCCGATCCGCTCGATCAGCACGGGCACGTTGGCGCGTTCGTTGAACGTCGGGATGACCACCGCCACGTCGAGCATCGCGCGGTCGGGGGATGTCGCCATCACGGCACTTCCGGCGGGCATCAGAGCGCGGCCAGCACCGCCTCACCCATCGCCGTGGTGGACATCGCGCCGCCCATGTCCGCGGTCCGCGCACCACTGCGCAACGCGGTGGCGACCGCATGCTCGATACGATCGGCGGCTTCGGGCATCGCCAGCGAATGGCGCAGCAGCATTGCCGCCGACAGGATCGCGGCGCAGGGATTGGCCTTCCCCTGGCCCGCGATATCGGGTGCCGAGCCATGGATCGGCTCGTACAATCCCTTGCCATCGGCATCGAGCGAGGCGGAAGGCAGCATCCCGATCGAGCCGACGCACATGCTGGCCTGATCCGACAGGATATCGCCGAACAGATTGCCGGTAACGATCGTATCGAACGCACCGGGATCACGCACCAGCTGCATCGCGGCATTGTCCACGTACATGTGCGTCAACTCGATCTGCGGGTAATCCGCCGCCACCTCGATCACGACATCGCGCCACAATTGCGAGGTTTCGAGGACATTCGCCTTGTCGACCGAACACAATTTGCCGCGTCGCTTCGCGGCGGTCTGAAAGCCGATATGCGCGATCCGGCGGACCTCGTCCTCATCATAGCGCATCAGGTCATGCCCTTCGCGCAGGCCCGCGGCGGTGGTGCGGCGGCCCTTCTCCCCGAAATAGACGTCGCCATTCAGCTCGCGCACGATCACCAGATCGATCGCGCCGGCCACTTCCGGCTTCAGCGTGGAGGCGTCTTCCAGCCCCGGAAAGATCTTGGCGGGGCGCAGGTTGGCGAAGGTCGCCAGATGCTTGCGCAGGCCCAGAATCGCCTGCTCCGGGCGTAGCTGCCGATCGAGCGAATCACAGGCGGGGTCGCCAACCGCACCGAACAGGATCGCGTCGGCACGCCGCGCCAGATCCAGCGTCGCGGGGGGCAGCGGGTGCCCGCTCGCGCGATAGGCGGCGCCGCCGACCGCCGCCTCCTCGAAATGCAGCGGCAGATCGAGCGCATCCAGCACGCGCCGTGCCTCTTGCGTCACTTCGGGGCCGATGCCGTCTCCCGGCAGAATCGCGATCAATTTCGTGTCGGTCATGATCGTGTCGCATGGCGCGCCGCGCCGCGTCACGCAATCGCTCTTTGCAACCGCGCCAGCAGCCGCTCGCGCGCCGCCAATCCCTCGCGCCGCCGATCGATCATGATATCGCGCGCCAGGAAATGCCCGGTGATCGCCAGCGCGGCGATCACCTCGTCGCCGCTCGCCGAGCCGCCCTCGCACAGGAAAGGCGGCAGCGGGAACAGTCGCGCCTCATAGCCGGCGGCCGCCCCGCGACTGACCGCGCCGCCGCTCTTCGGGCTGACGAACGCCAAATCGTCGGTCGCGCCGGTGGCGACACAGGCGGACAGATCGAGCCCGAAGCCCAGTTCGGCGAGCAGCAGCAATTCGTATCGCGCGACGCTGCCCGCCCAGCCGCGCGCCGACGGTGCCGCCTCGATCGCATCGAGCACGCCGCCAAGCGCATCGTAAAGACGCGGATAGGGCTGCGCCTCGGGCAGTGCGGCGGCGGTCAGCACCGTCAGCCAGTCGAGCGCCACGGCCGGCAGGGGTTCCGCGAACAAGGGCGCGCGACTGTGCAGCAATTCGACCGTCAGCGCCGCCAATTGCTCGTCGGTTCGCGCGCGCCATTCCCCACGCAACGCATTCGCTGGCTGCAGGATCGGCCGCAGCCGGCGCGAATGGCCGCCACGGACATAACCCGGCTGCACGCCATGATCGCGCGTGAACGGCCGCGCCACCGCGCCATGTTCCCCATGGCTGCGCACCGCCAGCAGAATGGCGTCCGCGATCAGGTGCATGCGGCGCGCGCGACCGCCGGCGCGGAGCTACGACGGAAAGGCGGGCGGCGATCGCGCATCGATCGACATGTAAGCGCGACCCGCCAGATCCGCCATCACCGTCGCAGCCGCCTGACGATCGGGCGCAGCCATGCGGCCGTGCTCGCTTGCTTGCCGATCGCCACGCCGGCATCGAACCCGCGCAGTAGCGCCAGGGCCGCGTGATTGGTCGGCCCCGGACGCAGCAGCAACATATCGTGGCACGCGACCGCATGCGTCGCGAACGAGCTTTTGTGCTGACCCTCGCCTTCGGTGAAATCGAATCGCGGCAGCCGGTCGGCAAACAAATCGACCAGCGCCGCCTCCATCAGCACCGTGCCGGGCGACAGCGGCGCATGAGCGGGATCATGCCCGACATGATCGTAGCGCCACGCGCTCCCCTCCGCCGAACACCACAGATAGGCGACCGGCGTATCGCCGAGAAACAGCAGCCACCCGCGCGCGCCGTCCGCCGCCGCCAGCCGCAGCATCCGCGCGACGAAGCCGGCATCGGCGGGCAAGGCGCTGCCGAGCAGCCGTTCCTGATAGGTGAGCGCCGCCACCTGCCGCGCGAGCGGGTGGAACAGCATCATCTCTTCGGCGGTGCGATACCGCTCGATCCGGCAAGTCGCGCCCGCCCGTGACTCGATCCGCTTCGCCTTGCGGCGCAAGGTGGCGCGTGTCGACGCCGACATCGCGGCACGCCATGCCGCCTCGCCAGCGGCGAGATCGACATAGTGGCGGCGGTAATGCTGGCGGACGAAGCGCGGGCCGGATGCGGCGATCGTCGCGCCGTCCGGCAGCGAACGGAGCATCCAGCCGTGGTGCCCTGGCGGCAAGGAGGGTAGCGCGGGCACCTCCCCCGCCAGCGCCTGATCGAGCGACAGGCCCACCCCCATCAATCGGCGCGGGATCGTCAGCAGCGTGCGCGCGCCGAGCTGTAGCCGCAATCCCTCCATCACCCACGCTCCGCCACCAGCGTCGACCACGCCTGTTCGAGCTGTCGCCGACGACGTCGCCACGGCGCGGGCGGCAGCGGGCGATCGGCTTGCTCCAGCCGCAGTGCGGGCGCGGTGGCGAAATGGCGGGTCGGCAGGTCACCGCCGTTCGCCGCGAGCATCTCGCACAATGCCTCGAAGCGGCGCACATGGATGCGATTGGGCGCGGTCCCCGCGCGATTGGCACATTCGAAACTGTGGCTGACGATCGTCACCGCAGCATGATCGTGGCGCACCGCATGGCGCAACGCGGCGCGCATCTCGGCGGTCGACAGCGCGCAGATCTGCACGTTGCGCCATCGCCGGGGCGTATCGTGGATCACCGTCACCGGCACCTCGATCACGCCGCGATGCCGGCATGGCGCGATCTGCCCCGGCGGCAGCGCGATCCGGCTGGGCCAGAGGGCGTGGGCGCCGTTGTGGCTACTGTCGATCGTGAAGCCGCGCGCGGCGAGCGCATCAAGCGTCGCGTCATCGGCACCATAACTCCCCGCACGGAAAGCGACGGGGCGCGGCGCGCCTGCCGCCATCAGGAGATCGGTCGCCTGATCGATCAGCGTCCCCTGGGCGGCGGCATCATGATCGATCAGCTCGAACCGGCCATGCGCCGCGCCGCGATCCCCCGCCCGCGCGCCCGCCCAATTGGCGTGAAGGTGCAGTTGCACCTCCTGCCCCGCGCGCAGGATCCGCTCCACCACCGGCGCGATCGCATCATTGCCATAGATCGTGGCCGGCATCGGATCGACGAAGAAGCACGCCTTCAACCCGAAGTGCGCGAGGCGTTCGAGCTGCCATGTCACCCCCACCCCGGCGGGCTCGATCGATCGCGCCACGATCGCATCGCGCGGCAGCCCGGCGGCATGATGCCGCCAGCGCAACTCGGTATCGATCGTGAGGAAGACGTCAGGCATCACGCGCGATATAGGATAGGAAGGTAAAGCGGGCCTTCACGGCCTCGCCGCGTGATCGCCCGCCATGCCCTATCGCGCGTGGTAGAAGTCATACACCTGCTGCGCCACCGCCGCCGATACACCCGGCGCCTTGCGCAGATCCTCCAGGCTGGCGTTGCGCACCGCCCGGCCAGTGCCGAAATGCATCAGCAGCGCCTTCTTGCGCGCCGGGCCGATCCCGGGGACCTCATCCAGCGGGCTGGCCCCCATCGCCTTGGCGCGCTTCTGCCGATGCGCCCCGATCGCGAAACGGTGCGCCTCGTCGCGCAGGCGTTGCAGGTAGAACAACACCGGCGCGTTGACGGGCAGCATCAGTTCGCGCCCGTCCATCAGGTGAAACACCTCACGTCCCTCGCGGCCATGGTGTGGCCCCTTGGCGACGCCGACCATACAGAGATCCTCGATCCCCAGATCCTCCAGCACCGCCTTGGCCGCGTTCAACTGTCCGCGGCCGCCGTCGATCAACACCAGATCGGGCCAGCTATCGCCATCACGATCCGGATCCTCCTCCAACGCCCGTGCGAAGCGGCGGGTCAGCATCTCGCGCATCATCGCGAAATCGTCGCCGGCGATCTCCTTTTCGCGCACGTTGAATTTGCGATACTGGCCCTTTCGAAAGCCCTCCGGCCCCGCGACCACCATCGCCCCCAGCGCATGCGCGCCCTGGATATGGCTGTTGTCGTAGATCTCGATCCGGTCGGGCGGCTCCGCCAGTTCGAACAGATCGGCGACTTCGCGATGCAATCTCGCCTGGGTGGTGCTCTCCGCCAGCCGGCGCTCCAGCGCCTCGCGGGCGTTGCGCGACGCCTGATCGAGCAGGCGCTTGCGCACGCCCCGCTGCGGCACCGACAATTCCACCTTGCGCCCCGCCTGCTCGCCCAAGGCCTGTGCAAGCACCTCCGCCTCTGGCAGCACGCGATCCAGCAGCACGGTGCGAGCCGGGGGCACCTCCTCGTAGAATTGCATCAGGAACAGCTGCAACACCTCATCTTCCGGCACCTCCGCGGTATGCGCCGGGAAAAAGCTGCGGTGTCCCCAATTCTGGCCCCCGCGGATGAAGAACGCCTCGATCCCGATCACTCCCTCGTGACAGGCGAGCGCGAAGATATCGGCATCCCCCACCCCCTCGGCATTGATGAACTGCGTGCCCTGGATGAACGTCAGTGCCTTCAGCCGGTCGCGCAGCACCGCCGCCAGCTCGAAGTCCATCGCTTCGGCTGCCGCCTGCATCTGCGTGCCCAGCTTCGCCTGCACGTCAGTGGTCTTGCCGGCGAGAAATTTCTTCGCGTCGCCGATCAGTTCCTCATACCCCGCCTTGTCGATCCGCCCGACGCACGGCGCCGAGCATCGCTTGATCTGGTACAGCAGACACGGGCGATCGCGCGTCTTGAAGAAGCCGTCGGTGCAGCTACGCAGCAGGAACAGCTTCTGCAGGGCATTCAGCGTATTGTTGACGCTGCCCGCGCTGGCGAAAGGGCCGTAATATTCGCCCTTGGCGCGCCGCGCGCCGCGATGTTTCTGGATCCGCGGAAAATCATGATCGGCGCGCAGCAGGATGAACGGGAAGCTCTTATCGTCGCGCAGCAACACGTTGTACGCGGGGCGATACCGCTTGATCAGCTGCGCCTCGAGTAGCAGCGCCTCCGCCTCGTTATTGGTGGTGACGATCGTCATCGACCGGGTCAGCGACACCATCCGCTGCAACCGTTTCGACAGGCGGTCGACCTGCACGTAATTGCCAACGCGATTCTTCAGCGCGCGTGCCTTGCCGACGTACAGCACATCGCCCTTGGCATCGTGCATCCGATACACGCCGGGTTTCAGCGGCAGCGTGCGCAGCACGTTGCGGATCGCCGCGACGCCGGTTTCCAGATCGGGCGTATCCGCGCCCCGGACGGTGAAGGTGGCCTGTTCTTCGTTGAAGCGGTCGGGGGGGCCGTAGTTGCCTGTCATCGCGTGCGATCTAGGGTGTGCGACGCCGGGATTGAAGCCGCGATATGCACGACGCCACCGGTCGGCCGGCATGGCGCCGGCAGCCGCCTATCGCTTCGTCATGTCAGTCTGCGAGACACACGAGCGCCGCCGGCCTGCGTCGGATGGAGCGCCTGACGCGGCAAGCTCCACTCACGCAGAGGCTAAGTCGGGGGCCATCAGGCCGGCCGCTCGCAGCCGGCCGGATGGGCGATCAGTTGAGCCGCCCCACACCCGCAATCGCGCGGTCGACCAGTGCCTTATCGGCATCGACACCGTGCCGCTCGGCGATCAATACCGCGGCGGCGGCGGCGGCGGCCTCGGCGGTGCGCTTGCGCACTTCGGCGATCGCGGAACGCTCGGCGGCGGCGATCTTGTCCTCCGCCATGCGTGCGCGCCGATCCATCAGCACTTCGGTATCCGCCTTCGCCTTGGTGACGATCGCCGCTGCTTCATGATGCGCATTCTCGCGCATCGCGGCGGCGTCGGCCTCGGCGGAACGGGCCTTGGCGGCATATTCGTCGCGGAGCGCTTCGGCCTCGCGGCGCAGCTGCGCGGCCTCGCCAAGCTGGCGGCGGATCTCGCCGATACGCTTGTCGAGCATCGCGCCGATCGCGGCGGGCACCTTCATCAGCACCATGCCGATCAGCACGACCAGCGCGGCGATCCCGACCCAGCCGGTGTCGTTGAAGCCCAGCGCGGTCGGCGCGGCATGTTCGACCGCCCCGCCGTGCACGGTGCCGGTCATGCCGCCGCCATTGGCGACATCATGGGTTTCGAGCGGCTGCGCCTCGATATCCTGCGCGACGGTGGAGGAGGGATTAGCCATGGATCAACTGCCTGCGCACCGCTTCGTTGGCGGCATCGGAAGGGACGGCCACCCCGGACAGGCGCTGCACCAGCTCCTGCGCCGCCTCGGCCGCGATCGTCTGCACATTGACCATCGCCGCCGCCTTGGCGTTGGCGATCGCCACGTCATGATGGGCGACGCGCTCGGACAGTTCGGCATCCGCAGAGCGCAGCTGCGATTCGGCGGCGGCGGCGGCTTGCGCCTTCGCCTTGCCCACCTCGGCCTGCGCCGCGGCGCGCGCGGCATCCATCTGAGCGGTCCATGCCGCCTCGGTCGTGTCCGCCTCCGCCCGCGCCTTTTCGGCGTTGGCGAGATCCTGTGCGATCCGTTGTTCGCGCAGGTCCATCACGCCCTGCACCCTGGGCACCATCATCTTGCCGATCCCGAAATACAGGATGCCGAAGGTGATGAGCAGCCAGAAGATCTGGGACGCATAGGTGGCGGCGATCTGACTGATTTGAGGCATGGTGATCCGCTATCCTTTGCGCCCCGCCCGGTGGCGGGCGGGGCCGGTCGTCAGCGTTGGAATTACGCGACGAACACCAGGATGATCATCGTCACGAAGGCGAGCAGGCCCAGCAGCTCCGCACCGGCGAAGCCGATGAACAGGCGGCCCTGCTGGCCGTCGGCGGCACCCGGGTTGCGCAGCGCACCTTCGAGGAAGGCGGCGAACACGTTGCCCACGCCCAAAGCGGCAATGCCCATGCCGATCGCGGCGAGGCCAGCACCGAGCAGCTTGGCGGCGGTTGCGTCCATGTCAGTAAACTCCCGTCAGAAAATCAGTGGTTGAACGAAGGAAAGGAAAGGTCAGTGCAGATTGACCGCGTCATTCAGATAGACGCTGGTCAGCAGCGCGAACACATAAGCCTGGATCGCGGCAACGAGCAGCTCCAGCAGCGTGATCCCGATCATCAGCACCAGGCTGGGCAGGCTGATGATCGCGGCATAGCCGACCCCCATGTTGAGCCCGTTGATCACGAACGCCGCCAGCACCTTGAGCAGGATGTGCCCCGCGGTCATCGCGACGAACAGTCGCAGCCCCAGCGAGAACGGGCGAACGAGGAAGCTCAGCAGCTCCACGACGAAGATCAGCGGAATCATCAGGACCGGCGTGCCGTGCGGCACGAACAGGCTGAAGAAGTGGAAGCCGTGCTTGCCGAAACCGACGATCAGCACGATCGAGAAGCTGATGATCGCCAGCACCCCGGTAACCGTCAGGTGGCTGGTGATCGTGAACGGGTGCCAGCCCGGCACGATGCCGACCGGCATCAGCCCCAGGATATTGGCGAACAGGATGAACATGAACAGCGAGAAGACGTAGGGAACGAAGCGCTTGCCCTCCGGCCCGACGTTCGACGTCAGCATGTTCTGAACGAAGCCGGTGAACCCTTCGACCGCGGCCTGCCAGCGACCGGGGACGAGCTCACGCTTCATCCCGCCCAGCATGAACAGCCACAATGTGACGAGCGTGATGACCATCCACAGCGCGGAATTGGTGAAGGACAGGTCATAGCCACCCACCACCCAGCGCTGACCGAGCACGGGCTCGATCAGGAACTGGTGCATCGGATCGATCTTGCCGCCTTCTGCCGCCACGTTCTGGTCCTCAAGCGCTACATATACGTCAAGCGCCCGGTCAGCCCGGACGCTTGGTCGTCAACCGGATGATCTGCCTGAAAGCGACACCGATCCCGAGGAACAGCATCACGATCAGTACCCAGGGCGAGGTGCCGAACCAGCGGTCGAAAAGCCAGCCGATCAGCGCCGAGCCGACGAGACTTCCGATCAGGGCGGCGAGCACGCGGTTGCCGAGCTGATAGCCGGCATCCCCCTGTTCGCGCACCACCCCCGTGCGAATCGCTTCGTCCCTGCGCGCCCGCTCCAGCCGGTCGTCCAGCGAGGCGAGCCGCGGATCCTCCGCGTCGTGGAAATCCTGTCCGGGTCCGTTCTCCGCCACGCAACATCCTCTACCCACGATGTTCTACCGAGGAGAGGAAGCGCGCGGACGGCGATCAGCCCCGCCAAGGCAGGGTCCGGTTAGCCGGGGGTATGGGGGGTGTCAACCGTTGCGGGGGCACGGCCTGTCCCGGCGCTGGTCCGGCCTCACCGGCGTCGCGCCGCACCGTGCCTGCCCGCGCCGGGGCAGGCCCCTTACCTTACACGCAGCGCGAATCGCGTACCGGCGCCCCGCTGCCACGGGTCTGCCAGCTGCCGTCCGGCGCCTTATACTTTTCGCCCGCGCGGGTCTGCGCGATCAGGTTGCAGCCGCTGGTGAAAGCCAGTTGCTCCACCGTCGCACCGCTCGCCTGCGCCTTTTGCGTATAGGCCGCCTTGCGCTGGATATTGATATCGCTGACCAGCGCGCGCAGTTCGGCATTGCCGGCACCGACGACGCCAAGATAGCCGTCCGGCTGTTCACCGACCTGCCCCGCCGCGCGGGCGGCGGCATAGGCCGGGTCGCGCTGCGCCAGCGCCGCGGATGACAGGCCGCCCAGCGCAGCCGCGCCGGCGATCAGAAGAAAAGCCTTGTTGGTCATCGCCTAAAAGATCCCCGGATTCTGTTTGATGAGCGATTTCGCCTCGTTATCGAGCCGATAGACCACCTCCTGGGTCACGTTGATGTTGAGGTTGATCTGGATCGGCTTGTCAGGTGCGGAAATGTTCACGCACCCGCCCGCGATCAAGGGCATCCCCAGCAGCATTGTCAGGCCGATCCGCTTCGCCGTCACGCTTACCTTCTGCAATCCCGTTTCGGTCATGGCACATTCTCGCTTGCGGGGGGCTGAACGCCGCCCTGTTGTTGCGTCTTGCGGTTCTGCTCGTCGATCAGCGGCTGCAGGTTGCGTGCCACCAGCCGCTGCGGATCGTAGAAGCTGGCGGCCGAATCGATCAGCCCGCGGAACGGCGCGCGGATCGTGATGTTGAACACGATCGGCAGGCGCGTCAGCCGCCGCAGCAGGAAGTTGCTTTTGGCCCCTGTCCCCTGGCGGATGCCGGTAAACCGCACCCCCGTCACCATCTCGCCGGCCAGCGGGCCATTCATCTCCACCTCAAGCTGGCGATAGGTTAGAGAACGCAGCGACTGGAACGCCAGATTGCCCCAGAAGCCGAGATCCTTCTCGGTCAATTCGCCCAGATAGGCGATCCCCCCGCCACCGGCGCGCGCGGTCAGCCGACCGCCCTGGATCCGCCCGCCATCGGCATCGAACACCATCGGCAGCACGCCATCGAACACGCCGGTCGCGCTCAGATTCTTGAAATCGAACTGTTGCAGGAATTTGCCCGCGTCCATGCCATCGACCCGGAATGTCATCCGCCGCACCTGCTGCGATGAGAAATCAAGCAAGGTCGGCTCCAGCGTCAACGTCCCGCCGGCGAACGGCCATGTGCCGCTATCCACCTTCACCCGGGTATCGCGCAGCGTTTGATAGACGATACGCCCGTCGGTAACCGGCACCCCGGGGTTGATCGACGCCACCGTCGCCACCTGGCCGGGCGCGCTTTCCAGCGCCAGCAGGTCGGTGAAACGGATCGTGCCCGCGATGCCCTTCACCGGGCCGAACGCCGCCGCCAGATCGATGCCGGAGGTGGTGAACGTGCCGCTGCTCGTCACGTCCTGCGCGTTCCAGCGGATCTCGCCCGTGCCGTTGATCGCGCCGTGCACGTCGGCGATGACGCCGAAGGTCAGCCGCGTCAGCAACTCGGGCTGGAGTCGTTCGGTAAAGGTGATACCGGGCACATTCAGCGCCGCCGCGCCCGCCCCGGTTGATAGCTGGTGACCGATCGTGACCTCGGCGACCTTCACCCCCGTGGTCGGCTCGATCAGCGTGCCACTCGCCTCGATATGGTCGCCGCGGAGCATCAGCGCCACCGAACGCGCCTCCATCGGCTCGAAACGGGCGGTCTGTTCGGCATCGCGAACCTGCATCGCGCCATTGACGGCCAGCCCACCCGCCCCGGTGAAGCGCCATGTGCCTTGCCCCGCGCTCATCACCAGCGGCACGTTGGCGATCTGACCACCCAGGCCGGTAAATCGGCCGACCACGCCCCCGGTGGTCAGGCGACCGTCGATCGATCCGGCGGACAAGCGCGTGGCGCGCGCGGCCGGCCCGAGCGTCGCGTCGACATCGCGCAGCGCGAAACCCTGATCGTTCAGCCGCAGCGTCGCGCCGCCGGTGGTGACGCGCAGCGGGGTACGGCCGATCGCGCCATGCATCGCGGTGGCGCTCACCCGCGCCCCGCCGGACAGCCGCCCGCCAGCGACCTCAACCAGCGCTGCCCCCGTCGGGCATAACGTCAGTCGTGCGGGATCGAGACGCAGCGACGATAGCACCAACCGATCGAGCGAGACCGGCGTACAGCCGGGATTGAGCGTCACGCCACGCCGAGACCAGCGCGCGGCCAGCGGAACCGTCAGGCGTTCGACGCGCCCGCCAGCGAGCGGGCCGCTCACGATCGCCTGTGTCGACGCCTGTCCGCTCCCATCGGGGGCGAGCGTGAAGCGCACCGGCGTCACCGTGAGCGCCGCGCCGGGCACCGCATAGGGCGCGATCCGGGCGATGCCGGTCAGTGCGCCGCCCGCGTCCCGCCCAAGCTGCGCATCGACCGTGGGAAGACCGCCGCCGGCGACCGCAACGTGCTGCCCGAGCGTCACCGCTCCCCAACGGGCCGGCGCGCCGTCGACCGTCACGCGCGCACCGCTGCGCGATGCCAATGCCAGGGTCGGCAGCGTGATCGTTCCGTTGTCGATGGTCAGGCGCGCGCGCGCCGTCATGTCCCGCCCCGCCGACAAGCCGGCGGCGACCGCCTGCCTGACCAGCGGCGCGATCGGGGCACCATCGGCGGCGTGGGCATAAGCCCCCAGCCAGCCCCGCGCTGCGCGGTCGATCGCGATGCCTTGTCCGACCACGTCGCCGGTAAAGACGGTCTTGCCGCCGCCGACCGCATATCGCCCGGCCATCGTCGCCCGAGCCGCGCCGACACCGGGCGCGGTCACCCCGCCCGCGCTCAGCCGAGCGGAACCGCCGGTACGGGTGCGATCGCCGGCGAAGGTCACGTCCCCCGCAACCCGCGTCAGCCGTACCCCGTTCGTGGTGAGCATGCCGACCCGCATATCATCGAAGACACCCGACCAGCGCCGGAACGAACGATCGAGCGAGGCGCTCGCAGTCATCGCGATCGATCGCGCGGCGACCGCCTCGGGGCACGTCGCCGCCCCCGCCGACACCGGCCCGGACAGATGCGGTGCCCCGTCGCGGATCGCGATCGCGACCACTCCCTCGACATCCGCCACCCGGCAGGCCTGCACCGTCAGGCGCGGCGCCACCACCGCGACGCTACCGCGGAAACCGTCGTTCAGCGCGCCGCTGCCGGCGATGCGCACCCCGACCAACCCCTGCGGGGTTTCCAGGCGGATGCGCGCGTCGGCAATGTCGACCTGGAGCGCCGGCAGCGAGAACGGCCCCGCGCCGGTCGATTGCGGGATCAGCCGATCGATCGGCCCCAGCGACAGCACACCATTCACCAGCCGGGCACGCCCGCGCACATGGCCGGCACGCACGCCGATCAGGCGGGGGCCGGACAGACCCACATCGGTTTCGGTCTCGATCCAGTCGGCCACCCAGTCCGGGCGGCGGGGATCGCCGACGACCACATCGGTCAACCGCTGTCGCCCCAGTCCCAGGTCGGTGATGTGATAACGCGCCGTCACCCCACGCGCCGCCAGTTCGCGATCGATGACGCTGGTGGCGATCGGCACGCGCGACAGCCACAACCCCGCCCCGGCGGCAAGCCCCAGGATCGAACCGGCGACGACCACGCGACGGACGCGGTGATGGCGCACCGGCTCTCCCTCTGCCGTCACGCGGGCCGATCCGGTGATACGCTTGCCCGTCATGCCCCGCCCGCTACTCCGGTCCCTTGCATAGCCGCCCGCTTTGGGGCCACGCAATTGCCTGAAACGTCGGCGCGCCCTAGCGTTCCCGCATGCTGGACACCGATACGCCGGTCATCGATGCGACGGGGCACCGCGAGCGGCTACGCGCGCGACTGTTCGACGATCCGGAAGGGCTGCACGATCATGAGTTGATCGAGTATCTACTGGCGGTGGCGTTGCCCCGGATCGATACCAAGGCGATTGCGAAGCGCCTGATCGCCGAGTTCGGCAGCTTCGGGCGGGTGCTGGCCGCCGAACCCACGGCATTGCGGCGGGTGAAGGGCATGGGAGACGTCAGCGCCGCAGCGATCAAGATCGCGCAGGCCGCCGCGATCCGGCTGGCGCGCGCGGAAGCGCGCGCCGCGCCCGTATTGTCCAACTGGCAGGCGCTGAGCGATTATCTCCAGGCACGGCTGGCGCATGAGAATGTCGAGGAATTCCGGCTCCTCCACCTCGACACGCGCAACATGCTGGTCCTCGATGAAGCGCTCTCGCGCGGGACGATCGACCAGACCGCGGTGCACGTCCGCGAGGTGATCAAGCGCGCGCTGGAAGTGGGTTCGGCCGCGTTGATCCTCGTCCACAATCATCCCTCCGGCGATCCGTCGCCCAGCCGCGCCGATATCGACATCACGCAAACGATCATCGCGGCGGCCAAACCGCTCGGGATCAGCGTGCACGATCATATTATCGTCGGCGCATCGGGCCAGGTCAGCCTGCGATCGAAGGGGCTGCTTTGACGCGCCGCTGCCGGGATCGGTAACCTCGCTCGATCGTGCCTCGCCCGATCGAGCGGAAGTTTCGCACCCACCGGATTTGCCCCGCCTGTCCAGCGCTGCTAACGGCCCGCCGTCCGCCCCCGCCCTCAGGTAATTGCCATGATCCCCCGCTATGCCCGCCCCGAGATGACCGCGATTTGGACGCCGGAGGCGCGCTATCGCATCTGGTTCGAGATCGAGGCGCATGCCACAGACGCGCTGGCGGATCTGGGCGTCGTGCCGAAAAGCGCGGCAGAATCGCTGTGGCGCTGGTGGGCGACCGATCCGGCGATCGACGTGGCCGCGATCGACGCGATCGAGGCAGTCACCAAGCACGACGTGATCGCTTTCCTGACCTGGGTTGCCGAGCAGGTGGGCGACGACGCGCGTTTCATGCACCAGGGCATGACCTCGTCCGACGTGCTCGATACGACGCTGTCGGTGCAGCTGGCGCGCGCCGCGGACCTGCTGATCGCGGATATCGATACGCTGCTGGCGGTGCTGGAGCGGCGCGCGAGGGAGCATAAGCTGACCCCGACGATCGGGCGAAGCCACGGTATTCACGCCGAACCCGTCACCTTCGGACTGAAGCTGGCGCAGGCGCATGCCGAATTCCGTCGCCACCGCACGCGGCTGCTGGCGGCGCGCGAGGATATCGCCACCTGCGCCGTCTCTGGCGCGGTCGGCACCTTCGCCAATGTCGATCCGCGGGTGGAGGCGCATGTCGCCGCCAAGCTGGGGCTGTCGATCGAGCCGGTCTCGACACAGGTCATTCCGCGCGATCGCCATGCGATGTTCTTCGCGACGCTGGGTGTGATCGCCGGTTCGGTCGAGCGGGTCGCGACCGAGGTGCGCCATCTGCAACGCACCGAAGTGCTGGAGGCGGAGGAATATTTCTCGCCCGGCCAGAAAGGCTCGTCGGCGATGCCGCACAAGCGCAATCCGGTGCTGACCGAGAATCTGACCGGCCTGGCGCGCATGGTGCGCGGCTATGTCACCCCGGCGCTGGAAAATGTCGCGCTGTGGCATGAGCGCGACATCAGCCATTCGTCGGTGGAACGTTACATCGGCCCCGACGCGACGATCACGCTCGATTTCGCGCTCGCCCGGCTGACCGGGGTGGTCGACAAACTGCTGGTCTATCCGGAGCGGATGCAGAAGAACCTCGATCGCATGGGCGGGCTGGTCCATTCGCAGCGCGTCCTGTTGGCGCTGACGCAAGCCGGGGTCAGCCGCGAGGACGCCTATCGCCTCGTCCAGCGCAACGCGATGAAGGTGTGGGAGTCGGACGGCCAGCTGTCGTTGCAGGAATTGTTGAAGGCCGACCCCGAGGTCACTGCCGCGCTGTCGGCGGCGGAAATCGATGACAAGTTCGATCTCGGCTATCATTTCAAGCACGTCGATACGATCTTCGACCGGGTGTTCGGCTAGGGCGGCCGGGGCGGCGCATCAGGGCGCGGCCGCGGAGGAAACTACGGTAGCGTACTGCCGTCACGATACCGGCCGCCGGTTGCACTTTCTGCAATCATGGTTGTCGCGCACGATTATTGCGCAGACGGGCAATTTTCATCACATGCCTCCGTACCGGACCTTTCCGGCACTGGAGGCACCAATATGCGCATGTTCGAGAATGCGGCCAGCACCGCGCTGGCGATCGCAGCTCAGGCGCTGGTGATCGGCGTGGTCTTCACCACGCTGTAATGCATCGGCCCACCGCCCCTTTCGGGGGGCGGTAGAGCCCGAAGGCGCATTCCCCTCCGCCATCTCCGGTGCGAGAAGGCGGCATGACCCATATTCTAGGCGCGATCCTCGCGGGCGGGCGCGCGACACGTTTCGGCGGCGACAAGGCACTGGCGCGCTGGCACGCGGCGACGCTGCTCGATCATGCGCTGGCCTCGCTTCGCCCGCACGTCGCCGCGCTGATCGCGGTCGGGCGCCGTCACGCACCAGTCGCGACGACCCCGGACCTACCCGCCGCCGACCTGGGGCCGCTCGGGGGTATCGCCGGCGCGCTCGGCTACGCTCGCGATCACGGTTTTGACGCGGTGTTGACCGGCGCATGCGATACGCCACTCGTGCCGGCGGCACTGATCGAGGCGCTGCTGTCCACCGAAAGTGGCTATGCGGCGGAAGCGCCGGTGATCGGTATATGGCCGGTCGCGCTGGCCGACCCGTTGCTCGCGCATCTCGCGGGGGACGGCGACCGCTCGATCCGTCGCTGGGCGGCAATGGCGGGGGTGCCGGCGCTGTTACCCGGGGTGACGGTGGCCAACGTCAACACACCCGAGGATCTGGCACGGCTGGCGCTGCCGCCCAACGGCGAATCGACTTCCGGCCCCTAACCCTGGCTCACACCGCGATGACGGTGACCCGGATCGTCATTTCCGCTCCCACGCCTTTTGCCCGCCGATCCAGGTTTCCAGTACGCGCGTCTGGCGCAATGCCATCGGGTCCGCCGCGAGCGGATCGCGGTCGACGACGATGAAGTCGGCACGCTGCCCGGGGGCGAGAATGCCGAAACGATCCTCCGCGAAACCCGCATAGGCCGCGCCGCCGGTGAAGCCCCACCACGCCTGTTCGCGCGTCACCGCTTCCTCTGGCCGCCAGCCGCCGACCGGCTCGCCCCGCTCGTCGGTGCGCGTATAGGCGGCCGCCCAGCCGTTCCACGGATCGGGGCGTTCCACCGGAAAGTCCGATCCGAACGCCAGTTTCGCCCCGTTGGCGAGCAGCGACTTCCACGCATAGGCGCCCGCCAGCCGCGCCTCACCCAGCCGCGCCTCCGCCATCAGCCGGTCGCTGGTGGCGTGGGTCGGCTGCACCGAGGCGATGATGCCATATTGGCCGAATGCCTTCATGTCGGCGGGATCGAGGACCTGCGCATGCTCGATCCGCCAGCGCCGGTCACCCTTGTAGGTGACCGCCATTTCCGCAATCGCGTCGATCGCCTGCTGGTTCGCGCGGTCGCCGATCGCATGCACCGCCACCTGATAGCCGTCCATCGATGCGCGGCTCATCAGGTTCTGCAACTGGTCGTCGCTCAGGAAGCCCAGCCCGCGCTGCCCCGGCGCATCGGCATAAGGCGCCTTCAGCCACGCCCCGCGCGACCCCAGCGCGCCATCGGCATACAGCTTCACCCCTTCGAGCCGCAGCCGGTCGTCATACAGCCATGGCGTCGGCCCGGTGCCGCCGATCGCGACCGTATTATCGATCCCGGCGCCATAAGCCATGATGCGCACCCGCAGCGCGCCGGTGTCGCCCATCCGGCGATAGGTCATCCAGTCGTCGATCGTGGTGCCCATGTCGGCGACCGCGGTAACGCCATAGCCGAGCAGGATCTGCTGCGCCTTCAGGAAGGCGGCGGTACGATCCTTCGGGCTCACCTTCGGCAAGGATTTTTCGATCAGCGACGTTGCGGCGTCCACCAGTACGCCGAGCGGCTTCTCGATCCGCCCGCCCGCCGGCGCGGTCGTCGCGGCGGTGATATTGGCCGCCTTCAGCGCCGCGCTATTGGCCCAGCCGGCATGGCCGTCGGCGCGCTCCATCCACACCGGGCGGTCCGCCACCACGGTATCGAGATCGGCGGCGGTGGGGAAACGCCCCAGCTTCCACACCTCCTGATTCCAGCCTCGCCCGATGATCCACGGCCGCTCCGGATTGGCGCGGGCATATTCGGCGATTTTCGCCTTGGCCTCGTCCAGCGAGCGCGTCGTCGACAGATCGAGCGTCAACGCCGCAATCCCCTGCCCGATGACATGGCCGTGCGCGTCGATCATCCCAGGCAGCACCACCCGCCCCTTCATGTCGGCGCGCCAGTCGTAGCGAGGTCCGGGGTTTTTCTTGGTGCGCTTCGGCGGCTGCTCGCCGACCGGGACCAGCCGGACGATCTTGCCGTCCTTGTCGATCACCATCGCCTGGAATCGCACGACGCGCTGTTGCCGGTCGAGCGTCATCCCCGTGACATTGTCGATCAGCGCGTCCGCACCCGCCATCGTCGGTAGCGAAGACAGCAGCGCGATAGCAGCGACACGGCGAAGCTCTTGGGTCATCGACATTATCCCGCCATATGTAAGTGTCTCGGCTTTGGCGATAGCAGGAAGGAGTGGCGATGACGTGGATGCGCTGGACGATCGCGGCGATGGCGGCCCTGCCAGCCATCCCCGCATCGGCGATCACAGGCGCCGCGGCGCCCTTCGACTTCAGCTACAGCTACCCGCCCGCCGCCGCGCGGATCGCGCCGCTGCGCGCCTGGCTGGAGCGCGACAAGGCGACGCTGCGCACCGACACCGCCCGCGACGCGACCGATGCCGAGCGTGATGCGCGCACCAGCGGCTTTCCGTATCGCCGCTATGAGACGCAGAAGATCTGGAAGCTGGTCACCGAGACGCCGCGCTTCGTCAGCCTGTCGGGCCTGATGTATGCCTATACCGGGGGCGCGCACGGCATGTCGGGATCGCTGTCGCTGCTGTGGGACAAGAAGGCCGGCCAGCGGCTGTCGCCGACCGATCTGTTCCGCTCGCCCGCCGCGATCGAGGCCGCGCTCGGCGCCCGGTTCTGCGCCGCGCTGAATGTGGAGCGGGCAAAGCGGCGCGGCGCCCCCGTGCCGGATGACGGCGACGAATTCGATGCCTGCCCCAAGATGAAGGACGTAAGCCTGTTGCTCGGCTCGTCGAACCGGCGGCGCTTCGATCGCATCGGCCTGATCGCCGATCCCTATGTCGCCGGCCCCTATGCGGAGGGGCAGTATGAGATCACCCTGCCCGTCACGCCGGCGGTGATCGCCGCGGTAAAGCCGGCCTATCGCGAGACGTTCGAGGCGCGCTAGCGTCAGTCGCCATCGGGCCGGGGCGGAACGGGTCGGGGCGACCTATTCCTCCCCGCCCCCCGCGCCTTATGCCGCGGGTGTTCCTATCGCGACCGCGATCCGCTAGGCGCGTGCGATGGCTACCCAGCTCGCACCCGCCCCTGCCCTGCCCGTATCGATCGAGGACGTGCACACCGCGCACCGTCGGATCGCCGATTCGATCGTCCGCACGCCCACGCTGATCAGCCGCACGCTGTCCCAGATGACCGGGGCGACAGTGTATCTGAAGTTCGAGAACCTGCAGTTCACCGCCGCGTATAAGGAACGCGGCGCGCTCAACACGCTGCTGCAGCTCTCGGACGAGGCGCGCCGCAAGGGCGTGATCGCGGCGTCGGCGGGCAATCACGCGCAGGGGTTGGCGTATCATGCCAATCGCCTGGGGGTACCCGCGACGATCGTCATGCCGCGCAACACGCCGATCGTGAAAGTGGTGCAGACCCAGGGGCATGGCGCCGACGTCATCCTCGAAGGCGATACGTTCGACGCCGCCTATGCCCATGCGCGGCTGCTGGAGGCCGAGCGCGGCTTTTCCTTCGTCCACCCCTTCGACGATCCCCGGATCATCGCCGGGCAGGGCACCGTCGCGGTCGAGATGCTGGAGGATGCGCCCGATATCGATACCTTGGTGGTGCCGATCGGCGGCGGCGGCCTGATCAGCGGGATGGCCACGGTCGCGCGGGCGGCGGCGCGCCCGCTGCATGTCGTCGGCGTAGAGGCCGAGTTGTATCCGTCGATGTTCAACCGCGTGAACGGCACCGACATGCCCTGTGCGGGCGATACGCTGGCGGAGGGGATCGCGGTCAAGGAGCCCGGCGGCATCACCTCCGAGATGGTGCGTGCGCTTGTCGACGACATCGTCCTGGTGTCCGAACGCTCACTGGAAGAAGCGGTCAGCCTGTTGTTGCAGATCGAGAAGACCGTGGTCGAGGGCGCCGGGGCGGCAGGGCTCGCCGCGCTGCTCGCGCATCGCGATCGTTTCCAGGGGCGGACAGTCGGCGTGGTATTGTGCGGCGGCAATATCGACACCCGCCTGCTCGCCAACGTGCTGCTGCGCGATCTGGCCCGCTCGGGGCGTCTCGCGCGGTTGCGGCTGCGATTGCAGGATCAGCCGGGCGCGCTTTTCAACGTGGCGCGCATTTTCGATCAGGAGCGCGTCAATATCATCGAGGTCTATCACCAGCGCGTCTTCACCACACTGCCCGCCAAGGGGCTGATTACCGACATCGAATGTGAGACGCGCGATCGCGCGCATCTCGACCAGCTGGTCGCGGCGCTTCGCGCGGCCGGCTTCGACGTGCGTCCTGTCGAACACGCCTGAGACGATCGGCATTCGCTTCGCGGGAGCCCCGATTCGCCGCACAGCCGGGTGAATGCCGGTTCGGCGGCCGCGGGGCGAGTCGTGGCGAACCGATCAGGCCCGGCCGACATGGCGAAGACCCGCCGATCGACGTGAACCTGCATCGAAACGGGGCGATTCCGCCGTCCGCTGCCGATAGGACACGATTTTCATCGTTAACCGGCTTTTCACGATGCCTTTGTCGGCCAATATGCAGCGAAGACGGCGCAGTGGTTGCGCCGCGTGACAGGGGATGCCGGCGGTGACAGCGCCTTTCCGTTTTCCGCGCTTCTTCGTCACCAGCCCACAGCCTTGCCCGTATCTGCCCGGGCGGCAGGAGCGGAAGGTCTTCACCGAATTGTCGGGGCCGAACGCCGCCGAACTGAACGACGCGCTGGGCCGGATCGGATTTCGCCGCAGCCAGTCGGTCGCCTATCGCCCCAGTTGCGCCGGCTGCGCCGCGTGCGTGTCGGTGCGCGTCGTCACACACGAATTCCGTGCCAACGCCACCCAGCGCAAGCTGATGCGGCGGCATGCCGATCTCGACGTCGCCGCCTGTCGCTCATGGGCCACCGATGAGCAATTCCAGCTTCTCCGCCGCTATCTCGCCGCCCGGCATCCCGGCGGCGGCATGGCGAATATGGACGAGATGGACTATGCCGACATGGTCGAGCAGTCGCCGGTCAACTCCGTCATCGTCGAATATCGTGAACCGGGCAGCAACGGCATGCCCGGCAAGCTGATCGGCTGCTGCCTGACCGATCGCCAGGCGGACGGCCTGTCGATGATCTACAGTTTCTTCGACACCGACGGGGCGGAGCGCCCCGCGCTCGGCAATTTCATCATCCTGGACCATATCGCGCGCGCGCGCGCGGCGGGCTTGCCCTATGTCTATCTGGGTTATTGGGTGAAGGGATCGCCGCGCATGGAATACAAGACGCGCTATCGCCCGCTCGAAATGCTGGGGCCGCGCGGATGGACGCTGCTGCCCGACGCTGACCCGCAATAGGCGCGGCAGCGGCGCGCGGCCCTCGATGCCGCGCTGGGGCGGCACTTGGTGCGGATTATTGGTAACCCGCCGCGCGGTTCGCTACTGCCCGCTCACCGACAATTCCACGTCAAGGCTTTCCTCGCCCTCGCCCAGCCGCGACCCGGCGACCGGCGCGGCACCCGTCGCATCGAGCGCTACCGCCACGCGGACATGATGTTCCTGTGGCGACAGGCCCAGGGCCGGATCGAAGCCGACCCAGCCAAGCCCCTCCACATACGCCTCCGCCCAGCCGTGGGGGGTCGCGCGACGGGAATCCTGCAGGTCGCAATAGCCACTGATGTAGCGCGCGGGAATGTCCATCAGCCGGGCGCCGGCGATGAACATCTGCGCCAGATCACGCGGAGTCACCTTCTCGCGGGTGAAGGCTTCGCTGGCCGACAGCCCCGCTTCCGGTCGAGCGCCCGATAGCGCGAAGCGCGCCCGCAGCGCGGCATTCATCGCATGCAGCCCCGCCAGCGGCACTCGGCCGCCCAGATGCATACGCGCGAAATCGGCCAGTTCGCCCTCCCCCACCGTCATCGGGGTTTCCCGCAAGAACAGCGGCGGCGGCAGCGGCTCGACGGTGCCGTGCAGCACGCCGTCGGAATGGCTCGTCACCACCTCCCCCATGACCGCGATCTCGATCCGTTCGATCGGCCCCTCGGCGTACAGCATCGTGGTGATGTTGCCGAAACCGTCACGATGATCGCGCAGCCGGGCGTCGCAATCGATCGAGATATGCCATTCGGCGACGGTCTGGTCATAGGTGTTGCGCGGCGTCATGCGCAGCAATTGCACGATCCGCCCCTGGGGGACGGTGAAGCGATAGGTGGTGCGATGATCGATCGAAAGGCGCATCAGTGAAACTTGAATTGTCGGCCGATCGCATCGTGGAGCAGGGCATTCTCCGCGATCATGGCCTGTAGGTGCTGGTGCAGCCCCGATGTGATGACGTCGCCGGTGCGCGTCTTGGCAACCCGCGCCTGCCGCGTCCGCGCCATACGGTCCGCCGCCCCCTGCGATCCGCTCAGCTTCGCCAGCGCGGTCAGCGCGCCGACGGTCTCGTCGGTCGAGGCGGCCAGGCTGCGCGGCAATTCTCCGCGGGACAACAGCAGATCGATGACGTTGCTCGGTTTCAACCCCTCGCTATAGAGCCAGCGATAGGCCGTTACCGCCGAGACGGTCTGCAAGATCGTCGTCCACTGATCGCGATCAACCAATCCGCCAACCCGCTCGCCCTCGGGCAACAGAATATGATATTTGACGTCGAGCAGGCGCGCGGTGTTGTCGGTGCGTTCGATCGCCTGCCCCAGACGGATGAACAAGGTGGTCTGATTGCGCAGCATGCGATGCAACGCGCCCTCGAAACCGCGCGTCTCCGCCTTGACCGCGTCGACCACCGCCAGCGTGGCGGACGGATCGAGCCGGCTCATGCGCTTGTCGAAGATCAGCCACGCGCCATTGACCGCCTGCCACGCCTCGCGGCTGAGCGCGATTCGCACCGCGCGGGCATTGTCGCGCGCCATCGCCAGGCACCGCAGGATCGAGCCGGGATGCGATGCGTCGCTGATCAGGAAACGCGCCACCGCCTCGCGGGTGAGCGGCTGATCACTGGCAACGAACGGTTCGGCGGTTTCGGTGACGGCCAGCGCGGAGCGCCACGCATCCTCCCCCGCAGAGCGAGTCGACAGCACATCGAGCCGCACCGTCGCCTCCACCAACCGCGCGACGAAATCGGCGCGCTCGATGTAACGCCCCAGCCAGTAGAGCGACGCTGCGGTTCGGCTCAGCATCAACGTGCCCCGTCCAGCGACTGGGTCATCTCGCCGATCGACTGCGTCATGCCGTCGAGCGACTGCACCATCCCGTCGTGCGGGGATTCCATCAGGACGAAACTGTCCTTCGTCCCGCCGCCCTGCGACGAATTGACCACCAGCGACCCTTCGCGCAGCGCCACTCGCGTCAACCCGCCGGGCACGACGCGCACGCCCTGCGATCCGGTCAGCACGAACGGGCGGAAGTCGACGTGGCGCGGGCACAGGCCGCTATCCGCCAGCGTCGGCACGGTCGACAATGCCAGCGTCGGCTGCGCGATATAGCGTTGCGGCTCCGCGATCAGCGCCGCGCGAAAACGCTCGATCTCCGCCTTCGACGCGGTCGGCCCGACCAGCATGCCATATCCGCCCGAGCCGTCGACCAGCTTGACGACCAGTTCCTCGAGATGATCGAGCACGTATCTCAGCGCCTGCGGCTCGCGGCAGCGCCACGTCTCGACATTGGGCAGCTTCGGCGACGACCCGGAATAGAATTTCACGATGTCGGGCATATAGCTGTAAATCGCCTTGTCGTCGGCGATGCCGTTGCCCGGCGCGTTGATGATCGCGACATTGCCCGCGGCATAAGCCGCGATCAGTCCCGGCACGCCCAGCAGCGAATCGGGGCGGAACACCAGCGGATCGAGGTAATCGTCGTCGACGCGGCGGTAGATGACGTCCACCTTCACCCGCCCGGCGATCGTGCGCATATAGACGATATCGTCGTCGACGACGAGATCCGCCGCCTCGACCAGTTCGATCCCCATCGAATCGGCGAGGAAGCTGTGTTCGTAATAGGCCGAATTGTAATGCCCCGGCGTCAGCACCACGCAAATGGGGTTCTGCCCCCCGCCGCGCGGCGTCACCGATCGCATCGTTTCCAGCAACATGTCGGGATAACTGTCGACCGCCGCGACACGGAAGCGGGAAAACAATTCCGGGCACAGCCGCACCATCGCCTCGCGGTTTTCGAGCATATAGCTCACCCCGCTGGGCGTGCGGGCATTGTCTTCCAGCACGAAGAAGTCGTTCGGTCCGGTGCGTACCAGATCGATCCCGCAGATATGCGCCCATACGTCATGCGGTGGGCGGATCCCCGCGACCTCGGGACGGAATTGCGCGTTGCCGAAGATCAGATCGGCAGGCAGCACGCCCTCCTTGAGGATGCGGCGCTCGCCATAGATATCGACCAGAAAGGCGTTGATCGCCTCGACCCGCTCGATCAGTCCCTCGGAAAGACGTCGCCATTCGTCCGCGAGGAACACCCGCGGAACGATGTCGAAGGGGATGATCCGCTCACTCGCCTCACTCTCGCCATAGACGGCGAAGGTGATGCCGAGCTGGCGGAAGGTGGTCTCGGCGGAATATTGCCGTCGTCGCAATTCGTCGGGGGGCGTATCGTCGAGCCACCGATGCAATTCGGCCAGCTCCGGACGCGCACCGACTTGCCCCGGTGCGCCATGGATTTCATCGAACGCCTGTTTCCCCATCGCCCCTCTTAACGTCCGGGTTAACGTTTCGACGCATGCTGCGGCATCTTGCTGCGCCGCACAAGCGGGTATTTGATAAACCGGCCGTCAACGCGATGCCCCGTCTCGCGGCATCGCGACCGATCCTGGACCACTCGGCTATGCGCTGGCGACTGCGCGCCGGCTATCGCAGGTCGGCCAGCATCCCGCTGGTCAGCACCTGCGGCAGCACGCGCGGCTCGGTCGTCCCCGGCGCATACCATAGGTACAATGGCACGCCGGCGCGGTTGTGGCGTTCGATGAACCGCCCCAGCGCCGGATCGCCATCGGTCCAGTCGCCGACCAACACCGCGACATTCCGGGCCTCGAACGCCTTGGCGACCCGATCGGTGTCGATCGCAGTGCGCTCGTTGACCTTGCAGGTCAGGCACCAATCGGCGGTGAAATAGGCGAATACCGGGCGGCGCTGCGCGCGCAGCGCGGCCAGTCGCGCCTCGCTGAACGGCTCGCTCCGCGCCGGGCCGACGGCGCCGGTCTTCACCGCCCCAACCGGATGGATCGCGGCGACCGCGGCGATCGCCAGCGCGGCACCGGCCCAGCCCCCCCACCCGGCGCCGCGCCCGGCGTGCTGGCGCCGCCCCACGCTCCACATCCCCAGTACCACCAGCAACGCGGCGGCGAGACCGATCGTCATGCCGTCGACCCCCGCCTGCCGCCCCAGCACCCAGGCGAGCGCCAGCGCGGTCAGAAACATCGGCACCGACAGCACGCGCCGCAGCCGCGCCATCCACATTCCCGGTTTCGGCAGGCGACGGCGCAACGCCGGAACGAAGCCGATCAACAGGAACGGCAGCGCGATCCCCAGCCCCAATCCGCCGAACACCAGCAGCGCCGCGCCCGCCGGCAGCAGCAGCGCCGCGCCGATCGCGCCGGCCATGAACGGTCCTGTGCACGGAGTCGCCACAAAGGCCGCCAGCGCCCCGGTCATGAACGCACCCGCCGCGCCGCTCTTGCCGGCGAACGCCGGGGTCGGCAGCTCGAACAGCCCGGCCAGGTTGAACGCGATCGCGACCACCAGCAGCAACAGCACCGCCACGACGCGCGGATCCTGCAACTGGAACGCCCAGCCGGCACTCGCCCCCGCCGCGCGCAACGCCAGCAAGGTTGCGCCGAGCGCAAGGCACACGGTCATCACCCCGGCGGTATAGGCAAGCGCCTCGGCGCGCGCGTGGCGCTCGCTTTCGCCCGATCGGGCAAGGCCCAGCGCCTTCAGGCTGAGGATCGGGAAGACGCACGGCATCACGTTGAGCAACAGCCCGCCCAGCAGCGCGCCGCCGAACGCGAGCAGCGCGGCTTGCCAGGGTGCGCCGCGCGACGGCATCGCCACCTGCCCCGGCTGCGCGATCAGCGACAGGCCGGTGCCGTCCCCCGTCGCCAGCACCCCCGCGATCGCGCCCGAGGCGGGCGTTCCAGCACTTCGGGTTTCCAGCACCAGCCGGTCACCGTCACGCACGATCGACTGCGGCGCGGCATAAGCGGTCGCGCCGGCGGCGGCGGGATAGAACCACGCCTTGCCGAGATCTGCCGCCGCGTCAGCCGGAAACGGCACCGACAGCCGGAACCGATCCCCGACGCGCTGCCACGTGGCCACGCCCCCCAAGGGCCGCGGCAGGGCGCGCCGCCAGGCGTCGAAACGGGCGCGCGCTTCCGGCGCGATCGTGCCGTCGCCCACCGTCAGCTCGGTCGACAAGGTCTGCGTCTCGGGCACGCAGATTTCGGTGGTGCAGACGAGATAGTCCAGCTTCGCCGCGATCGGCAGGCGCGTGCCCGGCGCCAGCCCGGCCGGGATCGTCAGCCGCGTCAGCAGCGCCCAGGGCCGTTCATAGACATGATTCATCAGCCCGGCGATCACCAGCCGCTGCGGCACCGGATAATCGAGCGGCGCGGCGGTAACGCCCGGCGGCAGCGTCCAGTTGACGCGCGTCTCCACCCCGGCGTCACCGGGATTCTTCCAATAGCCGTGCCAGCCGGGTTGGGGCACCGCCGCAAAGGCGAGCGCGACCTCGCGGCCAGCCGCCGGGCGCGTCGATTCCGCCTGTAGGGCGAGGGCGACATGCGGCGCCGCGCCCGCCGTTGCCGTCGCGCCGCAGCACCATGTCATGAGGATGAAAAGCGCCGCGCGCACAGCTTGCCTGACCATCGGTCACGGCTCATAGCCGCAATCGCGCCGTCTTGCATCCATCCCCTGGTAAAGGTTGCTAATGAAAGCCCTGTCCTCCGGCTTGATCGCCGCGCTGCTCGCTCCGGTCCTCGTCGGCGCCGCCGCTCCCGCGTTGTCGCAGTCCAGCCCCGGCGGCGTGCCCGACAATGCCACCCCGCCCGCGTCGATCGGTCCCGCGCCCGCGCCGGCGGGCCCAGCCCCCGCCGCGCCGCGCACCCCGCCGCGGTTGATCGTCGCGATCTCCGTCGATCAGTTCTCCGCCGACCTGTTCGCGCAATATCGCAATCATTATACGGACGGCATGGCGCGGCTCGCCGGCGGGGTCGTCTTCCCATCGGGCTATCAATCGCATGCCGCGACCGAGACCTGCCCCGGCCACTCGACGATCCTCACCGGGATGCGCCCCGCGCACACCGGCATCATCGCCAACAGCTGGATCGACCAGAAGGCCCCTCGCGCCGACAAGACCGTCTATTGCGCCGAGGACGAGCGTGTCGCCGGCACCGACCACGACAAATACCAGCCTTCGGACCTGCACCTGAGGGTGCCGACGCTGGGCGACATGATGAAACGGGCCAATCCCGCCTCGCGCGTCGTCTCGGTGGCGGGCAAGGATCGCGCCGCGATCATGATGGGCGGGCACAATACCGATCAGATCTGGTTCTGGGGCGGTTCGTCGTTCATCTCGCTGGCCGGTCGCCGGCAGCCCGCCGTCGTCACCCGCGCCAATGACGCGGTCGGCAAGCTGCTTGCCGCCCCACAGGCGGCGCTGCCATTGCCCGGTTACTGCAAGGGCCTGTCGCAACCGATTAGCGTCGGCGGCCAGACGCTCGGCACCGGCCGGTTCGAGCGCGAAGCGGGCGACCAGAAGGCGTTCCGGGCCTCCCCCGCGCTTGACGGCGCGGTGTTCGCGCTGGCGGCGGGGCTGATCCAGGACATGAAGCTGGGCCAGGGCAATGCGCCGGACCTGATCGCGATCGGCGCCTCGGCGACCGACTATATCGGCCATTCACGCGGCACACAGGGGGCCGAGATGTGCATCCAGATGGCGCAGCTCGATCAGACGATCGGCGCGTTCCTGGCGCAGCTCGATGCCTGGGGGCTCGACTATGAAGTGATGCTGACGGCCGATCACGGCGCGCACGACATGACCGAGCGGCAGCAGCAGCGCGCGATGCCGATGGAAGAGCATCTCGATACCGCTGCCGCATCGAAGCTGGTCGGCGCCGCGATCGGCCGCGATCTGAACATCGCCGGGCCGGTGCTGCTGGGCGGGGCGGAGGGGGACATCTACGTCGCCGACACGGTGCCGGCGGCGAAGCGCGCGGCGGTGCTTGCCGAGGCGGCGAAGCGCTACCGCGCGCTGCCGCAGATCGCCGCCGCCTACACCCGCGACGAGATCATGGCATCGCGCATGGCCACCACGCCGCCGGAGACCTGGACGCTGCTGGAGCGTGTGCGCGCCTCCTACGATCCGCAGCGGTCGGGCGATCTGATCGTCCTGCCGCGTCCGCGCGTCACCTCGATCACCGCGCCCGCGCCTTATTATGTCGAGACGCATGGCAGCCCCTGGGACTATGATCGCCGCGTCCCCATCCTGTTCTGGCGCAAGGGGCTGACCGCTTTCGAACAGCCGCTGTCGGTGGAGACGGTCGACATCGCGCCGACGCTGGCCGCGACGATCGGGCTGCCGGTGACGGGGCTCGACGGACGGTGCCTCGACCTTGACGCCAGCGCGGCGGATACCTGCCGGCGGTAACGGCGCCCGGGCCATGTCGTTGCCGCCCTTCGTCGCCGTGACGGGGGGCGGCGGCGAGCCGGACGATCACCGTCCACCCCGCTCGCTCTATCCCGTTTCGTCTTGCAACCCACCTGTGCGCGCTGCATCATCGGCGCAAACGACGGAGAGAGCGATGCAATCCTATCCGAAACATTATATCGACGGCGCCTGGGTGGAGAGCCAGGGCGGCCGCACCTATCAGGTGATCGATCCGACGACCGAGCAGCCCTGCACCGAGATCACGCTCGGCACCGCGGCAGACGTCGACTCGGCGGTCGCGGCGGCGCGCGCCGCTTTCGAAACCTGGTCGTTGTCGTCGATCGACGAGCGCAAGGCACTGCTCGCCCGGATCATCGAGGAATATAAGAAGCGCATTCCCGATCTTGCCCGATCGATGGCGCAGGAAATGGGCGCGCCGATGGGGCTGGCGATGGCCGCGCAGGCGCCGAGCGGTCTCGCACATTTCGCGACGACGATGAAGGCGCTCGACAACTTCGCGTTCGAGGAGGTGGTCGGCAAGGCCAGAGTGGTGCACGAACCGCTCGGCGTCGTCGCGATGATCACGCCGTGGAACTGGCCGCTCAACCAGATCTGCGCGAAGGTCGCCCCCGCGCTTGCCGCCGGTGACACGATGATCCTGAAGCCATCGGAGGAAGCGCCCGGCTGCGCCGCGATCCTGGCGGAGATCTTGGATGCGGCGGGCGTGCCGGCAGGCGTGTTCAACCTGGTCAACGGCGATGGGCCGGGGGTCGGCGCCGCGCTCAGCGCACACAAGGGCGTCGATATGGTCAGCTTCACCGGCTCGACCCGCGCGGGCATCGCCGTGGCGCAGGCCGCCGCCGCGACGGTCAAGCGCGTGCATCAGGAGCTGGGCGGCAAGGCGGCGAACCTCGTGCTCGAAGGCGCCGATCTGGCGCAGGTGCTGCCGCCGACGGTGGCGGGCGTACTGGCCAATTCCGGCCAGAGTTGCATCGCCCCGACGCGCCTGCTGGTCCATCAAAGCCAGGTCGCCGACGCCACCGCGATCGTGAAATCGATGATGGAGCAGACCCAGGTCGGCAATCCGCTGGAGGAGGGCCAGCATATCGGCCCGGTCGTCAACAAGGCGCAGTTCGAGAAGATCCAGGGGCTGATTCAGTCCGCGATCGACGAAGGCGCGACGCTGGTCACGGGTGGGCCGGGCCGCCCCGACGGCCGCAACGCCGGCTTCTTCATTCAGCCGACACTGTTCGCCGATGTTACGCCGGATATGCGCATCGCGCGCGAGGAAACCTTCGGCCCGGTCGCTACGATCACCAGCTACGGATCGTTGGAGGATGGCGTCCGGATCGCCAACGACACCGAATATGGCCTGTCGGCGACGATCTCGGGCGATCCGTCGAAAGCCGCGGAGGTTGCGTCGAAACTGCGCGCCGGACTGGTCACAATCAATAGCTGGTCACCGGATATCGCGGCACCGTTCGGCGGCTATAAGCAGTCCGGCAATGGCCGCGAGAACGGCAAGTTCGGACTGGCGGACTTCATGGAAGTGAAAACCGTGGTCGGCGCGCCGGCCTGACGGGGGCGGCGGCGGGGCGATATCCCGCCCCGCCGCCACACCTTGCCTTACATCGCGCTCAGCGTATCGATATGATGCTGCACTACCGGCGCCACAGTCGTGGCGACGGTTTTCAGCGGCGCGGCGGTGCCGTCGCTGGCATAGCGTTGATGGAGCGCCAGCGCCTGCTGATGCGCGCGCTTTTGCTGCGCCACATATTCGCTGTCGCGCGCGGCGCCCTTTGCGGCGCGCAGCTGCGCGATCATCTGCGCCTGCGGCGGTGTCAGTTTTGCCGGAGCGACGCGCACACCGGCGCGCAGGGCGGCCGCCTTCACCTGCGCGGTGCTCTTCGCATGGTCGCGCAGCATCTCCTGCGCGAACGAACGCAGCTTCGGGTTGCCGGTCGATTGCAGCACGATCTGGCTCGATTCCCGCTCGTAGAGATCGCCGGCGCCCGCCTCGGCGACATATTGCGAGGCGGTCATCGTCTGCGCGAGCGCCGGAGCAATGCCGACCAGCGTGATCGTGGCAAGACCCATCAGGGGAAACAACGTCCGCATCCTCTTTCTCCCGTCATCAGGAACTGTCCGATGAACAGAGAGAAACCAGCGTTGTTCCAGATATTTAGCCTGGGTTGATCGAGGTTGGTCAGGTAACCGGCCAGACAAACAGGATCAGCGGCGTTCCCAGCGCCAGGACGATCAGCGACAATGGCGCACCCAGCCGCGCATAATCGCCGAAGCGATAGCCGCCCGGCCCCAGCACCAACGTGTTGCACTGGTGCCCGATCGGCGTGAGGAAATCGCACCCCGCGCCGACCGCGGTGGCCATCAGGAACGCCTCCGGTCGGTAACCAAGATCACCGGCGAACTGCGCCGCGATCGGCGCCATAACCAGCACGGTCGCGGCATTGTTGAGGAACGGCGTCACCGCCATCGCCGCCGCCAGGATCAGCGCCACCGCGCCCCATGGCGGCAGCGTCGCGGCGACCGACGCCAGCCAAGTCGCGATCACATCCGACGCGCCGGTGGTGCGCAACGAATCCGATACCGGGATCAGCGCGCCGAGCATGATCAGGATCGGCCATTCGATGTGATTATACGCCTCGCGGATCGGCAGCGCGCCGAGCGCAATCATCATCCCCGCCGCCGCGAAGAAGGCGACCGCCACCGGCACCAGCCCCAGCGCGGTGGCAAGCATCGCGATGCTGAGGATGGCCACCGGCAACAGGCTGCGGCGGTTCGATCCCAGCCGCAGGTCGCGCTCGGCCAGCGGCAGGCAGCCCAGCACGCGCAGCTTTTCGGGCAGTGTGTCCAGCGCGCCCTGCAGGACGACGACGTCCCCGGCGCGAAGATCGATATTGGCCAACCGGCGCGACAGTCGCTCGCCCCGCCGCGAGATCGCGATCAGGTTGACGCCAAAACGCGCCTGCAAATCGAGCCGCCCGGCGGTTTGCCCCTCCAGATGCGACCCTACGTTGATGACCGCCTCGATCACGCCTACTTCGCGATCCGGGCGATCCTTCTTGTCCTTCTTCTCCTGCGCCTTCTCGCGATGCTCGCCTTCCAGCGTCAGCCGATCGCCGGCGATGACGCGCTCCAAGGCGTCGGGCTCTCCGCCCAGGATCAGCGTATCGCCCTCACGCAGCACGGTCGTTTCGTCAGGTACACT